>Ga0180007_10002496_pt1 | contig 21904 bp, 18 predicted proteins | sample MM_PC_MetaG_FD_121122 | JGI IMG/M metagenome (GOLD analysis project Ga0180007, IMG submission 121122) | Groundwater microbial communities from the Aspo Hard Rock Laboratory (HRL) deep subsurface site, Sweden - MM_PC_MetaG | ecosystem: Environmental > Aquatic > Deep subsurface > Groundwater... | reverse complement strand
CATATATGTGATATCTCGGAGTCTCGCAAGCTCGCTTACCGGAGCATTATTTTTTCAAAATAACGAAGAGTTGGGCAGGTAAGCGAGCTCAAGCGAGACTCCGCAGAAAGGGCATTCTCGGACAGGCTCGTAGGTAGTTGGGAGAGGCGGAATGATGAATAGTTGGCCTCACATAGTCAAATCGGCTCTGAATCGACCTTCTGGAGCACGCTATTTTCGCTGTGCTTTGCAAGTCAACCCTTTCGAGTACGTTCAAAGGCATTCTAAAGGGAACACCTTCGCTAATGAGGATGCATACAACAATGCTTTGCTCGATGCTTTGCAGGATGAAGGTATAGAAGTCATTGCGATTACTGATCACTACCGTGTGAAAAGCAGCATGCGCTTGTGCGACGCTGCAAAGAAACGAGGCATCTCCGTTTTCGGCGGTTTTGAGGCCGTGACCAAAGACGGGGTTCACGTGCTTTGCCTTTTCGATCCCACCCATAACATCTGCAAGATTGACCGCTTTATCGGTGATTGCGGTATCCACGACGATGATGACCCGTCTCCCACCGGGACCAAGGACATCGACGAACTTCTTGTCGCCTGGTCATGATTGAACAAAGTTAACTGATCGTGTTGAGTAGCTGCATTTTATGTGAATAAGGGAGTAGCTGTCCGCCTTTGATAATCTCTTTATCATCTGATTGCGCGTTTTTTCTGTTCGAGTCTTATATCGAGCATCTTCAGTTGATCAATGTGGTTTTTCATTGTCTCGTTTTCTTTATTCAAGGTATCAAGTTTCTGACGAAGCGATTCGCATTTGTTCAGCAGCGATCTCTTCTCTTGCTTAAGACATTCATGTTCTTCTCTGATCTGTGCCAGTTGATTTATTTCATGCAGAATATTTCTGAGGTACTGGATTTCAAGCCGTTCATTTCCTTCAAGCGGAGTGAGCTTTTCATAACGGTCAAGGGCTCTGATCGCCTTGTCATAATCGGGAGCAGAGTTATTGTTATGTGAATAGAGGAGGGCCAGGAAATAATATGTTTCGGGCGGTACGTACTCTGTCGCTCCTGACTCCTTTTCCTCAATAATTTTTTCAAGAAATAAAATTTCATCTGCAATATTATCATGCTGCAATGCCATATAATAATTCGTGGAATCTCTGAACAGATGTTTATCAGCACAACCTATCGTTAAAAAAACAACAAAAAGAAGGGCAAATGCAAGCCTGGCGAAATTAAACATGAAACCAACACCTCGTAATTAAACCGGATTCTATTTTATGACCTTGGGCATGAAGCCAGTTTCCTTTTTGATTTCCTCTGCTTTCTCGCCTCTGCGGTTCACCAGGTAAACGCTGCCTGCCAGCGATTTCGCATGTTCTTTCAGTTCAGCCGCAATCTCCGCCACTTCGATATGATTCATCTTTCTTACATTTTCATTAATAACAACGGCAATGGAAATCGACATCAGGGGAAACCGTACCTTAAGACCCTGACGGGTCACGCCTTCGATATAGCCCCGTATCTTGTCCTCAGGCTTGTAGAATGACAGCATTTTCAGGTCAAATCCCCTGACGATTGTCTCGCAGATTTTCTTGTAATTTGCGGGTTTGACAATTATGACAAAATCATCCCCGCCAATATGCCCGATAAAATCATCATATGTCCCATGTTTTGCAACCGCATCCTTTATCAAATCAGCTGTTGCCCGGATCACATCATTGCCTTTCGTGTAACCGTAACGGTCATTAAATGACTTGAAGTTATCTAAATCCAGCATGCAGAATGCCAGGTATGCGCCGGATTCCAAACGTTTTTTCAGAACATTTTCTATGGCCACACCTCCGGGCAACCTTGTTAGAGGATTTGAGTCGATATGCAATTCCTCCAGCCGTCCCAATCTGCTGGTCATATAGTTGAAGGCTTTGGCAAGTTCACCGAATTCGTCCTGTGACTTGATTTCAGCCAGATGGGTGAATTTTCCTTGAGAGACTACCTCGGTTGCATGCTTCAATTGCCTGATAGAGCGTGAAACGCTTCGAGAAATAACTGTAACGGCGCCAAGACCCAGAAGAACTCCGAGACCGGATAACATCAAAGTGGTGCGGAAGATGTTCACGCTGACATTGCCGAACTTAAGCATCTTCTGTTGCTGGTTCTTTATCGCGGTTTCTTCGATGGTCTGAACCAACGATATGATTTCATCCAGCTTGCCTTTCATGAAGTGATCGGTATCTGCGGCACGTATGAGAGACTGATTGTTTTCAGCGCTGAATTCCTGTTTGTACATTTCCTGAAATTCATCATGCAGAGAAGCAAGTTGAGCAATGGGGATGTTTCTCTGGTCCGGCAGTTCGTAGACCCGCTCAATGAGGGCTTTGAAATCTTTGCCTCGCTGCCAGAACATTTCTTGCATTTCCTGGCTTTTTAAAATCAGAAATCGCCGCCCGTAAGCTTCCTGCGCCAAAAGGTTATCAATCATTCTGTCCGAAAGCTGTACCAGCACGGTATCACTTTTCAGTATATTCTTGTTTATCTTGTCAAGTTCCTGGAGACCCTGAAGCGATATTGCGGCAATGACAATAGTCACCAGAATAATCGGCATATAACCAAGAATCATTTTTTCTTCCAAAGATAATCGTAAAAACCTTTTCATTCAAGTGATCTCACAATTGCAATTTTGGGAAATATTTTAATTGATCCCCTGCAAACAATTTAACTGCCTTATATGCTGTGACGGATAGTGAGACTAATGGCAGAAGTTTATAACCTGCGGGGAGACGTAAGGATCATTTCAGAATTGTTACGCAAGAATAGTGCCTTGAGAAGTAGCTGCAACGGCAATATTTTCTTGCAGCACGGGAGGTAACTGCATTTGTCCTTCAATAAATCCTGTCACACGTTAATTTTCCGAAGTTCGTGTAATTATTCCTCTGGGTTATGAACGAGACATTCAGTAACATCCAGCCCGTTTTTTGATTTCAACAACCCATATCTTCAATCCACTTAAAAAAAGTATCATCTCAAATCGTACTCTTAAAAGCTGCCAAATAAAATTGAAATTCTGCCATTTTCCTACTGTTATTGTTAATTTTTTTGGGGGGCTGTTTCAGTCTCTGACTAACTGCTGTTTGGAATTGGAAATTCCTTTTAAGGAGTCTGAGTATCTGCTACTGTTTAAGAAGAACAGCATGACTGACTGCCAGGAAGTTGTTTGTTGTTTCTCGAAATGGTTCCGTGCTAAGTTGATATTGTGGGGGATGCAATTTGTTTTATCTGATAGGAGACCTTATGAGCCTTTTTGGAATAAAAGCCTGTAGAGGGATATGTTTTTTTGTTCTTTCTCTTGTCGGTTGCGCAGCGTATCAACCGCCTTTTACCCATCACCTTGATCAGAGGATGACTTTTGCTGATGTGCTGAGTGTGGCGCAGGAGAAAGGCTACGGAAACTATTGTGAGATTGCTGGCTACAAGGGCTACCGATTGTTGTGCTTTAAGAATGATGAAGGTGGGGGCGATGTGTTTCTTGTGGTGAATAAAATGGGAAAACCAATGCTTCGCACTTTGGAATACGGCACGATAGACAAAACGAAGCTTGTTAATTTTGTCGATGACCTGTTAATACATAGCAGAGGGTGAGTTTAATTTACTGACAAACTCTCAGTGCTCGACAAAAAGTCCTTCACTGGGCTCTTGAATTTTAAACCGGCAGATTTTACGGCGCAGGGTATCTTTTGAAATCTGCAGTTCGCGGCAGGTTGCCATTTTCTTCCATTTGTTCCGTTGCAGGGCTTGATGGATAATAAATCGTTCCGCTTCCTCCATTGACATGAGTCTATCCTGGTTAGTTCTCAGCGATTCCTCTTCTATTTTCGGTCTGAAAGGTTCCGGCAGGTGTTCAGGCTGAATCATCCCGGCCTGGCAAAGAATAACGACGAATTCAATGATATTCTGCTGTTCCCTGACATTGCCCCCGGGAAATTGTGGCGCATCAGCAGCGCCTTGGCGGCATCCGAGATTCCGGCGATAACCTTGCCCCTTCCTTGTTGAATTTCTCCACAATATGCTCCACCAGCACCGGTATGTCTTCTTGGCGTTCACGCAGGGGAGGAATAAGGGAGTTTGACAACATTAATCCGGTAATTAATGAGGGCTGGCTTGCGTCCATTTGACTTGCCCAGGGGCGGGGGCGGAAATTTTTTTCATGTCGGAAAAATTTTCCGGGCGGAAGTGAAGTTGCATGCCGGGATAGAGTGCGGCATTGGTGGAAATTCGCGTGCCCAAATGATTCAGATCAATACTGGAGGCAGGGTAATCTCTGATATTTTCACCAAAGAAGAGGGTGAACGGCAAACGAAAGGGGAAGCGGTATGTTTTGCGTCGATTTGCGGGAAAGCCTCCGATCATAATGTGCCATTTCGATTAAAATCTTACACATAAGATTTGCAACATGCTGGCTGAAAAGTAAAACAAATTCCAATGAAAATTGTGTGAACAGGCTTATTTTACGTCTATTTCAGCAGGGCAGGCGATTGGTGGGAAATGCGATTAAGTCTTGGCGTGATGGGGGCTTGGTTGATATGGCTGGTATGCCGGCTTGGTCTGCGTCTGATAATTTTTCCTGATTGACCGATCAGGAAATAAGGATATTCAGTCTGGCTTGCTGAAATTCACTTTCTCGGGCAAGAAAGGCATCTACTAAGTCTGGATCGAAATGGATTCCGGAATCTTTTAAGATAATGTTTTTTGCCTGGTCATGGGTGATGGCGGATTTGTAGCATCTTCTCGAGGTCAGGGCATCATAGGCGTCGGCCAGGGCGATAATGCGTGCGGAAAGAGGGATGTCTTTCCCGAACAGGCCGCTGGGATATCCGGATCCATCCCATCTTTCATGATGGTAATAGGCAATCTGTTTGCCTATGGTCAGAAAGGATTGGCCTTCCGTCTGTTCTTCGCTCTCGCATAATGCGTCGCCGCCATAGACGGAATGACACTTCATCACCTCGTATTCCGCCGGAGTAAGTTTTTCCGGTTTGAGCAGAATATTGTCAGGGATGCCGACTTTGCCGATGTCGTGCAGGATGGAGGAGAGGTAAATATCATCGATGTATTCCGGAGTAATGTAATGTTGATAGGCCGGCTGCTTTGCTAATTCAGAGGCAAGGATTCTGGAATACTCCCTGATTCTTTCCAGATGATAGCCGGTGTCTCGGTCGCGAAACTCGGCAAGCTTTGCCAGGGCAAGGATCGCCGTAGTTCGGGATTTGTCGATGAGACGATAGGATTCCAGCAGTTTCTTCTGCATTTTTTTTCTTTCAGTGATGTCTCTGATGACAAGCTGAAATCCGAGCTCTTTTCCTTCCTTTAAAATTCTTCTGGCATTGCATTCAACGTCCAGCAGTTTTTCTCCCTGCCCCATAATGATAAACTGGACATCTTTTACAGCCTCTCCCTGGAAAAGCTTAGGCAGCATGCCTTGAGTCACCACGGGCAGGTTGTCGGCATGAATAATGTTGAGCAGTGATTTTCCGACAATGCTTTGTGGCTTCATACCGATTGTGGTGTAAAAATGACGGTTTGCCACAAGAATTTTTGCCTCGTGGTCAATAAGGACGATGAGGTCAAGAATGTTTTCATAGAGTTCTCTGTAACGCAGTTCTGATTCTTCAATTTTTTTCACCCGCTTCACAACCTCATCCTCTAAATTATGGGTATAAAAGAACAGATCCTGATTCAGGGATTTGAGGTTCATGCTGAGATTGAATTTTCGTATTCTTGCCCTGGTTTCCTCATGGCACTGCACCAGGCTGACAATGATGAATGAGAGAAAAAAGAAGCTGTAACAGAAAAATATTTTGAAATTTTCTGAAGAAGGCTGGCTGAAGAGAATAACAGGAACGGTATAGGTTAAATAGAGGGAGAAACCTGCAAAGGCGGCCTGTTTCATGGTCAGCGGCAGCAGGGCAAATCCCCCCACCGAAAGGAGCAGAAGCCCCACATAGTAAGAGGAGGTGTAGCCGCCGGTTTTAAGAACCATCAGGGTGATTGTCAATCCGCCGAGCAGATATGCGGTCAATATGAGAGATAAGGTGAGCAGATGGCCGTTTGTCCGGCGCAGTATGAGAAGAAACAAAACCAGAACGAAGGCAAAGCTTAACCGGTAGCCAAGAAAAAGGAGGAAATATTCCCTGGCTGCAAAAGAGTCCAGCAGCGAAAAAAGAGGGAAAAAGACAATCGCCAGCCAGAGGCAGATAAAGGTTCTCTGCAGAAAAAGATTTCTGGTTTCCTGTTCGTAGGCAGACTTATAGGGGAGAGCAATTTCTTCCATCAGCCTTCTTTGGTAGCAAGGACAAAGAGGTTGATCCCTTCCTCTTCTGCGAGGATCTCGATTTTATTGCCAAATGGAGTGTCGGCAAAGATATCCGCCAGATCTTCACTGGTGCGGCACAGGAGTTGCCAGTGAAGTATTTCATCCATGATGATTTGATCCGGGTGTGGGGCAAAATTGCCCAGGATAAGTTTTCCGCCAGATTCAAGATGCTCGTGGCAGCGATTAATCATGGCCTGGAAAAGACGGCGGTCAAGATAGTCGCACAGCCCGGCTGAATAAATGATGTGCTGTTTGCCGATCTCATGACTTACCCTGCCCAGCGCCCATTTCACCAGATTTTCATTCATCAGGCGGATGGAGGCCATGTGGGGAAAGACATTAACATGCTGGTTGGTGAATCGCAGGGCCTCGGAGTCGATATCCACACAGAGGGCTTCGATGGCCTGGCTGTATTCGCAGGTTGCCAGAAAGTCAAACAGCTCGCGATTGGGACCGCAGGCCAGGTTCATGATCTTGATGCGGGAACCGTTGTGCAGAAAAGGTCTGCTCAGGGAAGCGAGCTGGGCTGACAGCAGTTTTCGCCGCCCCCTTATTGCCTTGGCGCTTGGATTCTGCAGGCACCAGGCGTCGACGATTTTGCCCAGCTTGCCGTCGCCATCCGGCTTATCCCGGTAGATGTGCTCCATCATCAGGAAGTCGCCGGCGTAGCCTTTGGGTTTGTAATAGGCCCTTTCGACAAAACGACTGCGCATGATGTAGGGGAAAATCTCCTTGAAGATAAAGCCCCACATGAGGTCCTGATCCTCCTGGGTCTCCATCAGCATTTTATATTTGGCCAGATTTTCTTTAATGGTATCAAGCACAACGAAGCAAGCCTTGCTGATCTCCTCGTCAGGCTCCTCGGAGGAGGTATCTTTCTGCAGGCGGTAGGATAGGTTGAAAAGTTCCGCTTTCAAGGTTTCCACTTCACTGCTCACCTTATACCATGCGGGGCTTTTGAGCAGCCTGCCGGGCATGGGCCTTGATTCGGTAAAACCCCGTCTTCGCGTGGCAAGAGAAGCGGCATAACCGATGAGAGGTTCATTCTCTTCAAGGACCCTTCTGAATTTTTTGCAGATGAGCTGGGTTAAAGTGGTGACAAGCCGGCCATACAGTTCGGGTTTTTCATGGTACAGCTTTTCTATGACAGCGACATCGAATCTGCAGATCTCGGCATCTTCCGTGGCGCGGATATCCCGCACACGGGAACCGCCGTCGAAAAAACCGATTTCCCCGAAGAAATTGCCCGGACCAATCAAGGCGACGGTAATTTTTGTCTTATCCGCGGTAAAGGAAACCTCGATAATTCCTTTTTGCACGTAGTAAAAGGCGCGGCAGTCCTGCAGTATGATTTCTTGCCCGGCCGAACATCTGATTTTATCCGAATAGGCTAAAATGGAGTCGTTGAGTTGTCCATTGCCGGTAAAGATCACGTCATCACCCATGGGGAAACTTTGCGGATCGTGGAAAAGGGGTGACAGTTGTACTGCCTTGTTCATCGGTTACTCCCTAGCAAGAAAGAAAGACGGGACGGAAAAGGGACACTACATCCTTTTTGTCGTTTCTTCCTCCCGTCCGTATTTGTTGATAATTTTCTGCAGATATTCCCGGTGATTTTCCGATAATGGTCCGAACTTGATACAGCGTCTCCGCATGGTAATCTGGCTGAAGGGCTGTTCGGTGGGAAGAATAAAATCATTTATCGTCGTATAGGGGACATCCTCCAGGCAGATACCGTCATCGGCCAGCAGATCGAGACCCTTGGAATCCCGTGATGCACCGTTTGTAGAAAAATAGCAGAATGCCAGTCCTGAGAGGCTGATGTCGATTATCTGACCTATTTTGTTGGCAGGTGGCCGGAGAAAGGCATAGGTGCCATCCCGGACAAGATATCTTTTGTGCCCCCTTCGTTCAATTTTCGGTTGTTCACTGGCCATTTCTACCCCTCGTTCATGGTGATTAGGTTCAACAGCTACCAGGAGATTATTTTTATTAATAGATAATTATGACATCAACAATCGGGTGAAGCAATGAAGAATATTGTTTTTTTACAAAACCCATAATAAAATAAAACTATATTCATTCAAACCTTGACAAGTATAATTGTATCATTGTGTAATTTTTTCATTCCTGCCAATGAATATGGTTCCGCAAAAAAAACGTCCCGGATATTTCATTGCCAGTTAACAGGAGAACCGTTCATGCCCTGTCCTTATAGTTGTCATGAGTTGCACGAGTTGCAATTTTTTTCTGAATTGACGGATCAGGAGTGTGATCTTCTTATGCCGTATCTCGAACAGGAGGTATTTCAACAGGGGGAACTTGTCGTCCAGGAGGACGGGCGTCCTGGCAGACTTTTTCTGGTAGTTAAGGGTAAGGTGCGCAAGGAAAAGGTTCTTGGCATCACCATGGGAGCAAGCGGGCTTGAAGCATGGCAGGAAAAGGAGCTGTTTGAAATGAAAGGGCCGGGGCAGCACTTCTGCGAAGATGCCTTGATTGCCGAAGAACCTGTGAATGTTGACTGGGTGGCGATGGAGAAGTCAGAGTTGCTTTCTCTTTCCGCTGGAAATTTCCGGCAAATCCAGCAGGAGTTGGAGAAGACGGGACGAAAGCTGCTGCAGGCTCTCAGTAGATCATTGTACCACAGTTTCCGCAAACATGAAGGCTGGATCGCCGCGGATGTGGAAAACAAAAAGCTGCTCAGGCAGATGCGAATTGAGCGCAAAAAGATCAAAGCCATGCACCGGATTGCCAGAAGCACGTCGGTCAGCAGCGTCAGCCAGACCCTTGATACGATTCTTGAGGCCTGCATGGACTGCCTTGATGTGGAAAAAGGCTCGATTATGATTTTCAATAGAGGAGTACTGCGGGTTGAGGCCGTTTTCGGCAGAAACAAAGACAGAATTTTAGGCCAGATGCAGGTTATCAATGAGACCAGTGTTTCAGGCCGCTGTTTCCTGAGCAAAAAACCGGTCTTTATCCAGAATATTGAACAGGAAAAGGAGCTGCAGCGCTCTCCCGATCCCAGCCAGTACTGGAACAATTCTCTGATAAGCATGCCCCTGATCAGCCCTGCGGGCGAAAGCATCGGCGTTTTGAATGTGAGCAAGACATCCAGGGAGATTTTCACGGAGGACGATATGAAAATTCTTGAGGATCTCACTTTTGAGGCATCGGCGACCCTTGCCCATGAAATTTGTCTAGCACGCCTTTATCGTAATTTCCAGGAGACCCTGCTGGAGGTCAAGCAGGCCCAGAAGCAGCTGACGCAGGTGGAGGAAAAGATCTGCCGGATCATACAGACCTCGTGGCCGTCCATGGAGGCAGAAGGAGCAGCAGACAATGAGTAAATTAAATCCCTACGGCGAACTTGCCCGCAGAAATATTGAGATGACGGATCGTGAAAAACTTGCGGTTGATGCGAGCGCAGCCGGCGGCACTATGACAGCCAGGCAAAGGATGGAACTTCTTTTTGACGAGGGGACCTTTCAGGAGATTGACCGTTTTGTCACCCACCGCTGCACGGATTTCGGCATGGAAAAGAAACGGGTGCCGGGCGATGCGGTGGTCTCCGGCAACGGCATGATCAACGGACGGCTGGTCCATGCCTATGCCCAGGACTTCAAAGTTCTGGGAGGCTCCTTTTCAGAGGAGAATACCAAAAAGATCTGCAAGGTGCTGGACAAGGCCATGCAGCTTGGCACGCCTTTTGTCGGTTTGAATGATTCCGGAGGTTCCAGAATCCAGGAAGGTGTCTGCGGTCTGGCCGGCGTGGCGGAACTGTTCCTGAAGAATACCCAGGCTTCCGGCCTCATTCCCCAGATTTCCGCCATCATGGGACCCTGCGCCGGCGGGGCAAGCTATTCTCCGGCTCTGACCGATTTCATCATTATGGTTGAAGGGCAGAGCCATATGTTTGTCACCGGTCCGGAGGTGATCAAGGCGGTGACCCACGAAGATGTCAGCATGGAGGAACTTGGCGGCGCCCGCACCCATCATCAGTTGAGCGGGGTAAGCCATCTGGTTGCCGCAGATGACAAAGAGTGTATTGTTCTCATCCGCGAGCTTCTTGACTATATTCCGTCAAATAATCTGGAAGAAAGTCCTGTTAAAAAATGTTTTGACGATCCCCGCCGGCGTGAGCCGCTGCTGAATGATTTCATCCCGGCCGATTCACGGACATCGTATGATGTGAAAGCCCTAGTCCGAGCCGTTGTGGATGACAGCTCATTTTTTGAAGTGCAAAGCGGGTATGCCGCCAATTTGGTTATCGGTTTTGCCCGGTTCAACGGCAAATCGGCGGGCATCGTCGCCAATCAGCCAGCGCATCTGGCCGGCGCCCTTGATACCAATGCCTCCCGCAAGGGCGCGCGGTTTGTCCGCTTCTGCGACGCCTTTAACATCCCCCTCGTCACCTTTGTCGATGTGCCGGGGTTTCTGCCCGGCAAAGAGCAGGAACTTGACGGCATCATCCGGGATGGGGCCAAGCTGCTCTTTGCCTATTGCGAGGCCACTGTGCCCAAGATCAGCCTCATTACGCGAAAGGCCTATGGCGGAGCCTATTGCGTCATGTCAAGCAAGCATATCCGCGGTGATTACAATTTCGCCTATCCCGGGGCGGAAATCGCCGTGATGGGTCCGGAAGCAGCGGTCAACATCATTTACCGCCGGGAGCTTGCCAAACAGCAGGATGAAACATTCCGCCGGCAGAAACTGGAAGAGTACCGGGAGCGTTTCGCCAACCCCTATGTTGCGGCATCACGGGGGTATATTGATGAGATCATCATGCCGGAGGACACACGCTGGAAACTGATCATGGCCCTTGAACGGCTGAAGACAAAGATGATAAAAAATCCCCCGAAAAAACATGGCAACATGCCGTTATAAAAAGTGTTCCTGGTTTTGGCTTCTGAGTGTTAAATTACCTGAACAGGAAGGTTACTCTTTTGAACCCAAAACCCATAATTCAAACTCATGTTTACCAAGATCCTCATAGCAAACCGTGGTGAAATCGCCATCAGGATCATGCGAACCTGCCGGGAAATGGGCATTATTACTGTTGCCGTTTTTTCCGACGCGGACAGGAAGTCCCTGCATGTCCGCTATGCGGATGAGGCTTATTGCATCGGCCCTGCCCCTGCCATAGAAAGCTATCTTGACGGCGATGCCATCCTTGAGGCAGGCCGCAAGTCCGGCGCGCAGGCGATACACCCGGGCTACGGTTTTTTATCGGAGAACAAAAATTTTGCCGGCAAGTGCCGGCAGGCTGGTCTGGTTTTCATCGGTCCGCAGCCTGATGTGATCGAACAGATGGGCAATAAAACCGTGGCGCGGAAAACCATGATGGCAAACGGTGTGACGGTTGTTCCAGGAACAACGGAGGCCCTGGAGGATCTGGACACGGTCCGGCATGTCTGCGGCCAGATCGGCTACCCGGTTATGCTGAAGGCCGTCTCCGGCGGCGGCGGCAAGGGGATGCGCATTGTCACCGATGAAGATGACCTGCAGGATGCCTTTCAGGCCGTGCGGCGAGAATCCTATGCCTCTTTTGCCGATTCCCGTATCCTGGTGGAGCGTTATTTCCCGGTTGCCCGGCATATCGAGGTGCAGATTCTTGCTGACGGACACGGCAATGTCATTCACCTTTTCGAGCGGGAGTGTTCCATTCAGCGGCGCTACCAGAAGGTGGTCGAGGAATGTCCCTCTGTTTTTGTTGATGATGATCTGCGCGCAAAACTCACCACGGCGGCGGTGCTGGCAGCCACGGCCGTCGGATACACGGGGGCGGGCACGGTTGAGTTTCTGGTGGATGAAGCGAAAAATTTTTATTTTCTGGAGATGAACACCCGCATTCAGGTGGAACACTCGGTGACCGAGCTTGTGACCGGCATCGATCTGGTCAAGGAGCAACTTCTTGCCGCGGCCGGAGAGCGGCTGAGCGTTACCCAGTCAGATGTCCGCTGCAATGGTTGCGCCATGGAATGCCGTATTTGTGCGGAGGACCCCAGCAATGACTATATGCCGGCCCCGGGACAGATCAGGAAGGCGGTTTTCCCCGAGGGGCCGGGGGTCAGGGTTGACAGCGGTGTTTATGAGGGATGGGATGTGTCCCTGCATTATGATTCCATGATCGCCAAAATTTCGGTGTGGGGAAGAAGCCGTGAGGAGGCGAGACGCAGGATGCTGCGCGCCCTGGATGAATGCATTTTTTACGGGGTTAAAACCAATCTTGACCTGCACCGGCAGATTTTAACCGACGAACGCTTTATCAGGGGCATGATCGATACCCGCTTCCTTGACCGTCACTTTGCCCGCCATCCTGAACCGGACATCCTGCCTGATCTCGCTATCATCGCCTCTGTCTGCAGTGCCCTGTTATCCTCCCCCGACAGGGAGGATCGCATTGCCAGGGAAGAGACCGGTCTCTGGCGGATGGCCAGCAAGTATCAGTTCTGGGCAACGAGATTTTAGGGGCCGTTACGAAATAGCTATTGCCTTGCCAAACTTTTCGTTACGGCCCCTTATGCCGGTAACAGTATCCTGATGTAACAGTTATTTCTTTACAACGGCTTAAAGGAGCTTTTCGACCTAATGTTTCATCTTCGATATCTTTTATATTTATTTGATTATGTGTTGTTTTTCAAGATTAATTACTACTTGTGCGCGAAAAGTCGGGCAGACAGGGAGCCATGAAGCGTGAAGTAAAGGTGGATAATAGAACGTATCAGGTCGAATATGAGAAGACGGCTGATCTGATAAGGGTGTCGGTGGACGGTCGCAGTTATCTTGTCGATGCCTCAGCCGTTAACGGCGGTTTTTACTCCTTTTTAGTAAACAATCAATCCTATGATGCCTTTGTCAGCAGAGAGAAAGACAGTTTCGCCGTGGTGGTTGCCGGAAAGACCATAGATGTCGATTTTTATGACCCCAGAAGCCGGCAGCCGTCTGATGAGAGCAAACGCTCGGCAGGGATTTCCCGCCAGACTATCTGCGCCCCCATGGCCGGCCGCATCGTCCGTATTCAGGTGGTGGAAGGGGACCTGGTGCAGGATGGACAGGGTCTCATTGTGCTGGAAGCAATGAAGATGGAAAATGAATTGAAGTCACAGGGCATTGGCCAGGTCCGAAAAATTCTTATCGCTGAAAACGATGTTGTTGTGCCTGGTCAGCATTTGATGGTTATCGAATAAACCCCTGCTTTATCAGGGAGATACTTTCCCTCCATGATCTTACCCCAACCTTGCGTAAGAACCTGTCACTGGCCAGCCCCCTTATCCCTTTTCAGACCAATGAGCAGCCAGCCGTAGGTCATGAGATTGATCGCAATGACCATGATGCCGAAAAAGATCTGCATCTCCCGGGTCAGGCCTGCGGGATAAACGATGGGCTCCACATAATGTTCAACAAAGCCACCGCTGTAGACAAATTGACCGCCTGCCTTGCGGAGGTGCTGTTCAAGGGGGGTGAGCGGGCATATCCAGCCCTGGAATTCAATGAGGGCTCCCCAGGCTGCAGCGGGAATATGCAGGTACATCATCCGTGGCCATTTCAACACAAGGCAACCGCCGGCCACCACAAAGATGATGAATATGAGATGTACTATCACCAGCAGATCGGCAGCCAGTTGGAAGAACATGGGGATATCGTATCCTGGGGCTATTGCCAGACTCCCGGTATGGTGGTCCGGCAGAATTTGCACTGGCTTCCCTCCAGGTTGTTGACCGGCATCTGGTAGCCACGCCGTTCAATGAGCAGTTGCCCGCATTGGTGGCAGTAGGTGTTGCTGCCGGGATGATCCGGCAGATTGCCCAGATAGACATAGCGTATGCCCTCAGCCATGGCCAGTTTCCTGAAGTTATCCAAGGTGGAGACTGGTGTGGGGGGAAGCCGGGTCAATTTGTAGTTCGGGAAGAAACGCAGAAAGTGCAGGGGGTGATCAGGTCCGAGGTTGGCCAGGATCCAGCCGCACATCTCTTTGATCATCTCCGCATCATCGATATATCCCGGCACCACCAGGGTCGTCATTTCAAAATGAACCCCCTGCTCATGCATGGTCCTGAAGGTGTCGAGCACCGGCTGCAGCCTGCCGCCGTTCAGTTTGCGGTAGATGGCGTCATCAAATGACTTGAGATTAACGTTGGCGGCGTTGATCACCTTGCATAATTCCAGCAGCGGTTCTTTATTGATGAAACCGTTGGAAATCCACAGGTTATTGATACCGGCCTCGCGGGCCAGGCGGGCGGTGTCGATCATATATTCAAAGTAGGTGATGGCCTCGGAGTAGGTGTAGGCTATGGAGGCGGCGCCGGCCTCCCTGGCCTTCTGCACCACCTCGGCCGGAAACATATCGTTATGTCGCACCTCATGGGGTTTGGCCTGGGAGATCTCCCAGTTCTGGCAGTTGAGGCAGCGCAAATTGCAGCCGGTGGCGGCAATGGAAAAGGCGGTGGTCTGGGGCTTGAAATGAAAGAGCGGCTTTTTTTCCACCGGATCAAGGTTCACCGCACAGGGATTGCCATAGGCCAGGCTGTAGAGGGTGCCGTCCATATTCACCTTTGAGCGGCAGACGCTGCGGTCGCCAGGGGCCAGCAGGCAGCGGTTGGGACAGATGTTGCACATCACCTTGCTGTCTGCCAGCTTTTTGTATGAAAATCCCTCTTTGTGCCACTTCCACAAGGTTTTGGGGGCGTCGTTCTTGAAAATCGTGCCCCGGATGTCTTCCTCCCCTGATATTTTATGCCTGTCGTCGTTAAATGGCCAGAGCCCGGCATGGGCTGAGCCGGATTGGGCCAGCATGGCTGCGCTCAAACAGAGGAATGTGCGGCGGTCAATGGGCTTCATGAATTTATTTTACCACAAAGGTTGCAGGCATGAATGAAAATCATGCCACTATCTGTTTTTTGCGTTCTATCGCTGGCCCGGGAGAGAATCGCTGACTGCCGCTCTTTTTGCAAGTGGTGGAACAAGAGCGGACATGCCGAAAATCTTAATCAGCATGAGGCCGGCCGTGGCCCAGATGATGCCGAGAAAGGGAATGAACAGCAGACTGGTGATCAGGGTGCCGCAGGCCGCGCCAATGAGATCAGCGGAAAAAGTCCTGGCCGCAGCAGGATTGTCACCACCGCCCAGGGTGAGGGCCAGGGGGAACTGGCAGCCGCACAGCATGGATATGGCAAAACCGAAAAGAAGGAAGAAGCCGGGCTGCAGTCGGTCGTGGGCAGAGATCAAGGCCAGCAGAAGAATGGCCAGGGTGATGATGATGAGCGTATCGCAGAGAACCAGACTTTTTTTGAAATTTCTGCGCCGGCGTAACCGCTCCCCGAGCCAGGCTCCGGGAAGCAGGCCGGCGAGAAAGACGGTCACCAGCAGGCCGATCTGTTCGTAGACGTAGCCGAAAAGAATCTGATACACGAAGATGACCAGGGTTTCACTGCCCATGATGACAAAACCGGTGGAAAAGAGCACCAGTTCCTCGCGTTGGGAGCGGCAGAGATAAAATAACAGCAGGATGAAGCCTGCGACAGTAAATGGCAGCGGCGATGTGTCAAAACGGGCGAACCATTGCTGAAACATGATGCGTAGCAGGTAAGGGGAGGTGTCGAGATTTACCGGGGTGTCGGCCTGCAGATTGTCCCGCAGGTATTTGAGCCGTTCCGGGGTGATGTTGCCGCTAAAAAAACTGCTGATAAAGGTGGTGTGAATCCCCTTGTCATTGAGCAGTGCCGGAATATCCGGGTTGATCGGCCGGTTACTGCAGAGAAAGTAGACTTTGTTGCCGGGAAGCGACAGGACGTGTTTGAAATGGAGTTTGGCGGTATTGAAAAGTGAGGAGATTTTCAAACGGACTGGCTCAGCCAGGTAGTTGTCAAAGCCTGCGACGCTGAAGGCGAAAACCCCATCCGGCTGCAGGTGCTGCCGGGCCAGGCGGAAAAACTCACCGGTGAAAAAGCGGTTGATCTGAAAGGTGTTTGGTTCCGGCAGGTTGATGATGATGGCATCGTACCGCTGGTCTGTGCCGGCCAGAAAGGCTCTGCCGTCCCGGTGGATGATATGCAGCCCCGGCAAGGGTTGCAGCAGTTTGTAACGCAGCTGGACATCGGTCAGTTTGCGGTCGATTTCAAGGTAGTCTACCCGGGCTGGCCGGTACTTGGCCACCTCCTGCAGCATGCCTCCCTCAACACCGATGAGCAGAATGGCGCGAGGGTCGTCAATCTGCGACAGGGGAAAATGAATGGTCTCTTCATCCTGGCTGACATTCTGGTTGCTGAAAATAGGGGAACCATCGACAAAGATGGTCAGCAGTTCATTGTCCTGGTGCACGGTGATGCGGCCGTAACGTGATTCCTCATAATGGACCAGACGTCCCTCAAAAGGGGTGAGCGATTTGTTTTCAAGGAGCAGGCCGGCAAGCAGAGCAGCCACGGTGCCTGCCAGGGCCAGGAGAAAAGCGGGTCGCACCCGTTGTCTGCCGGAGACGAGCAGCGCAGCCGCAGCGAGGAGAGGAAGGTTGGCCACGAACACGGATTGCAGGGGGGTAAGCCATAATACCAGGACAAAGGAGAACAGCACGCCACCGCTGATGTCGCCCACATTGTCGAGCATGTAGATCCGTGCTCCCGGATAGTCGGAGTTCTGATTGCGCAGCACATAAAGGCTGTAGGGCACGAGAAAACCATTCAGGAGTCCGTAGGGCGCAGTCAGGCCAAAGATGGCGGCCATGGTGGGGTAGAAGCCGACGTCCGCGCCATGCAGGAAGATAATGTCCCGGAGAGTGCGGATGGCCAGAATCTCGATGGTGGCAAGGGCGGCCAGCAAGAGAGAGAAGAGGGCCAGCCGGGTGAGGTCCGCCGGTCGGCGGCGGATGGCAAGCAGGGCCAGCCATGCCCCGATGCCGCCCAGGATAAGCCAGGAAAAAAAGATCAGGGCAATGGTGAACTCGTTGCCCTGAAACTGGGCCAGAAACTCCCGTACCAGCACCAGCTGCATCACCACCGAGGAAAGCCCGATGGCCATGACGACCCGGCTGACGGCCTGTTCGGTATTATTCGCTGAAGTACTGAACCTGATAGGTAAGAACCTCCAGTTTGCCTGTCTGCCAGGCATTGGGGTGAAGTCCTGCCTTCATGCAGAGACGGTTCAGAAAATCTTCCGGCCGGGGCAACTGATCCCATACCTGGGGCAGAAAGGTGGCGCTGGACAGGCCATCCCGCAGGATGACCCCGTCAATCTTCGGACGCAGCTTGTCCGGCAGATCCGCCCCGTTCTCATAGGACAGCGGTTTGGGGTCGGTAAGGATGCTCACCTCAATTTCCACCTCATCGAATTCCTTTTTCTGCAACGGCGGGAATCTGGGGTCGCCAAAGGCGGCGTTGACCGCATTGCGGCGGATGTTAGAGGCTATGGATTCCACCGGTGCGATTGAACCGATGCATCCCCGCAGCTGACCATGTCGGTGCAGGGTGACAAAGGTGCCGCGCTCCTGCTGAAAAGCCGGATCATGCAGTTTTGCTTCCAGTTTTTTCTGCTCATCGTCTGCGACGGGAAGGACGAGCTTGAGGGCGATGGTCTGCCGGGCCAGAGTGAGCAGGGTTCTGCCCTGTTCGGCAGTAATTGTGCCGGCTGAGGTGTTTTGCTTGTCCATGGTGGTATCTCCGTAAAAGGCAATGGCTGCATAGCCGACAACCTTGTCGCGGCTGCCGGCGGTGTCGCCGCTGTTGGCATAATGAATGAGCACGGGCTTCCAGTTGTGGCGGCTGGCGAGATTAATCAGCACCTGCAAAGGCGCCAGTCCGCAGGCGCTGTTGTCACTTGCCGCAAGTGATTGCCCGTCCAGATTGAGGATATGGTTGATGGTCTGCCGGTCCTTGCCCACTGCCAGGTCGTAAGGGAGGTAGTGAGACAGATCCGAGCTGACGACCACCAGGGTATTAGGGGTGAGCAGCGGGTCGAGTGCTGAGGCGATGGGGGCTGGTTGGCCTGCGCCCAGCACGATGGGTACCAGTTCAAAATTGCCGATCAGATACTGCAGAAAGGGCAGGTTGACTTCGAGAGAATGCTCCTCATCATAGGCCTCCGGAATCGGACGGAACAGTTCGGTCTGCTGGAGCAGACGGCGGGCATCGGCGTGGAGCGGGATTTTGCCCAGTGGTGTGCGGTAACTGTTCACATCGCTGATGGCACCGTTCTTGAAACCGACCCTGTGGTCCGGCCCGAGCAGAATCACCTTGTTGAACTGGTTTTTATCCAACACCAGGGCGGCGTGGGCCGCAGTGGGACCGGAGTAGATATAGCCGGCATGGGGCAGGATCAGGGCGTGCAGGAACTGACCGGCGGGTTTTTCAAAGGCATCCTGCCTGGCCTGGCCGCAGAGTTTGGCAAGGTCGGCGGTCAATGCGTCGCTGTCGGCTGGATAGAAACGTCCGGCCCAGGCGGGTTCTCTGCAATCGTTGCTTCGGGCAGTATCAGCCGAAGAAGCGAGGACAAGAAGAATGGTAAGCGCAATGAACAGGGGTCGGGAAATGGCCATGGTCTTTTTTTCTGGAAAAGTTCGGCGTGTTCCGCAGCTGCCTTTGGGCGTGCCGGCTCAAAAATCCGGAAAATCACGCCGATATTAACAAAAAACTATACCGCGTTACGGAAAAAAAGTGAAAGGAAATATGACAGGAAATGGGCTGACCGACCATGGATAGGTGGCATGGCCGCATTGTTTTTGCATATGATCAGGTCCAGGAAGATGAATCATTGCAAATGCAAAAATGAAAAATAAAGCGAAGAAAGCACTCTTCAATTATAATGAAATCTGTTGATAGGTTACCTCAAGGTTCCATCAGCTCTAAACTTCCGCTCCACTGAAAACAGGGCGGGATCAAGCTGAAGAGTAACCCCGCCTGCGCAGGCAATTTCAAGGAGGATGACATGAAGATATTTAAAGCGGTTATGATTGCCGCTGTGCTGATGTTCGTGCAGGCGTATGCCTTTTCTGCTTCCGCCAATCTCGGCTACATGCGCATCAGTTACCTCGAAGGGGATGCCCAGATCATGGCCCCCGAGGCAGGACAGTGGGGGCTGCTGTCGATCAATACACCCATCGGCGAGGGTGATCAGATCTGGATTCCTCAGGATGGCATAGCCGAACTGCAGCTCAACACCGGGAGCTATATCAGACTCGACGGCAACACGTCGCTCCAGATACTTTCCATGGATGAGGATTCCTCTCAGTTTTATCTTTCCCAGGGCAGCGCCTATATTTATTATGATGCGCCGCAGGGCAGTGTCATCCAGATGGATAATCCTGATGCCTCAACCAGGGCTTTTGACCGGGCGATCTTCAGAATCGATATGTCGGACCAGTACACTGATGTGTCATGCTACAAGGGATATGTTGAAACGGAGAACCAGCTCGGCAATACAAGGGTAAACGCCGGTCAGACGATGTCTCTCGGCCGGGATACCAACGGCGAAGTTGCGCCCATTGGTCCGCCTGATGAATGGGAATTGTGGAACCGGGCGCGGAATGACGAACTTTTCCCGCCAAGGGACACCGGGGGAGGCTATTATCTGCCCTCTGAGCTCAGGACCTATTCTTCCGAGCTCGACCGCAGCGGCAGGTGGGTGCAGGTCCCGAGTTACGGGTATGTCTGGACGCCGACGGTTTTTGTCGGTCCGAACTGGGCTCCTTACCGGCATGGCAGATGGATCTGGAGGGGGAATGATTATGTCTGGCTGTCCTACGAGCCCTGGGGATGGGCGCCCTATCATTACGGCAGATGGGGTTTTGCTCCGGCCATAGGCTGGTTCTGGGTGCCCCCTGTTGCCGGTTCCGTTTACTGGGGACCGGGATATGTCGGCTGGGCCAGGACGGCGGATTATGTGGCATGGGTTCCGCTGGCGCCCGGAGAAATGTACTACGGACGCGGCTATTACGGTCGGAACAGCGTAAACATCACCCATGTCGATATCAAGCGGGTCAATATCACCAAGGTCTATAAAAACGTGTATGTTAACAACGGGGCGACCATTGTCAGCCATAATAATTTTAATAGGGGTTTCCGGGATGATGATTATGACCACAAGAAGATCGTGAAGGAAAAAATATTTGTAAAAAATTATATGAGCCCAGGCACGCCTGATATAAAACCGACAAAGGAGAGTTATTTTAGATCGGACAAGCGGGTTCCAGCGGACAAATTTCCCCCGCCGCCGGTAAGGAACGTGCAGGTGAAAGAGTTGAAACAAGCCCGCAAGTTTATCAGAGAGCGGGATAGGTCTGTCCTACACCCTGGTAAAGCGCCGAAGGCGTTGCCGATAAATACTGTTTCGACACCAAGGACCCCTGGCAAGCAAAAAAACATGTTTCAGCAGTTTATGCCCGAGCAGCCGCGTCAGCCCGCCGAATCTAATGACGCCCGCGGCAGGCAAGAAGAAAGGAAACAGGTGCAGGTTGAGCAGCCGCGTCAGCTCGCAGTTCCTGATGACGGCCGTGGCAGGAAAGAGGAAAGAAAACAGGTGCAGGTTGAAGAGCAGCGCCAACCCGCAGTTCCTGATAATGACCGTGGCAGAAAGGAAGAAAGAAAGCCGATGCAGGTTGAGCAGCCGCGTCAGCTCGCAGTTCCTAATGACGCCCGCGGCAGGAAAGAAGAAAGGAAACAGGTGCAGGTTGAGCAGCCGCGTCAGCTCGCAGTTCCTGATGACGGCCGTGGCAGGAAAGAGGAAAGGAAACAGGTGCAGGTTGAGCAGCCGCGTCAGCTCGCAGTTCCTGATGACGGCCGCGTCAGGAAAGAGGAAAGGAAACAGGTGCAGGTTGAGCAGCCGCGTCAGCTCGCAGTTCCTGATGACGGCCGTGGCAGGAAAGAGGAAAGAAAGCAGGTGCAGGTTGAGCAGCAGCGTCAATCCGCAGTCCCTGATAGTAGCCGCGTCAGGAAAGAGGAAAGAAAGCAGGTGCAGGTTGAGCAGCCGCGTCAGCCCGCAGTCCCTGATGGTAGCCGCGTCAGGAAGGAAGAAAGAAAACAGGTGCAGGTTGAGCAGCAGCGTCAGCCCGCAGTTCCAGATAGTAGCCGCGTCAGGAAGGAAGAAAGAAAACAGGTGCAGGTTGAGCAGCAGCGTCAGCCCGCAGTTCCTGATAGTGGCCGCGGCGTAAAGGGCAAAAGGAAACAGGTTGAGGAGCAGAGTCAATCCGGCCCGCCTGAATGCGGTCCCGGACAGAAAGACGAATTCAATCCTGAGAAGTGCCCACAGAAAAGGTAGAAAAAAGCAGAGCGAAGAAGCTAATGGAAAGAGGGTCTTTTCGGCCCTCTTTTTTTTGTGCAAAAGTTGAGAAAGCTTTCCAGGAACTCTGGGGGAGAAAGGCTATCAGCAGGCGGATTGCCGATCAGTTCTGCTTGCCCTTGGCGCTCAGCAGCTTGTCCAGTTCATTGGCGATAAAGCCTAGGAGTCTGTCGGACTTAAAACAAAATCCCGACAAACGTAATCGGCGAAAAAATGCCTTAACTTGCTAATATTTCAATATAATAATTGATTTTTTATTGTTTTTATGGCATATTTCTAT
>Ga0180007_10002495_pt1 | contig 21906 bp, 21 predicted proteins | sample MM_PC_MetaG_FD_121122 | JGI IMG/M metagenome (GOLD analysis project Ga0180007, IMG submission 121122) | Groundwater microbial communities from the Aspo Hard Rock Laboratory (HRL) deep subsurface site, Sweden - MM_PC_MetaG | ecosystem: Environmental > Aquatic > Deep subsurface > Groundwater... | reverse complement strand
TAGCAATGCAAATGCCGTACGGAATAATTCCAATGGTCAAACCATAGTAAGCGATTAATGCCAAAAACAAAATGATAACTGCTGGAATTCCAAGAATTATCACTGCAATAAGCTCAATAATTTTTTTTAGAGTATTTTTCATTTTTCACTCCTTGAAAAAGAACGTGTGAATGCACAATAAGTGCCTTACTTTATACACTATATGTTTTGTTTTGTCAAGTGATTTGTTATGGTCCCTCCCCCTTTTCCAAGGGGGAGGTTAGGAGGGGGTGTATGTAAGTATAGCGTAGAAAGAACCCCACCCTAACCCTCCCCTTAGTAAAGGGGAGGGGGTAAGAATTTCCCAAAACAAAAACCCCTATCCACCAAGCTGGTAGAAGGGGAGTCTGTACAATTAATTTTTGTACAATTTATGACCAGTCTTATTTCTTGACCGGTCTCGATGCAGGCTTTCTGTAGCCTGGAAAGTATTTTTTTTCAATGCAGATTAAATTGACACAACAAAGTTGGTTTGCTTTACAAAATCTATCATGAAAGCATTGTTTGAATGAGAGAAATTTTTTCTTGAATGTATCAAACTCTTTCCAGAATTTTGCATTGTCGTAAGTGTAATACGCCTTGTCACGCATTTTGTAAAGATTCCAAAGTAATGGCTGCAAAATATGTTTTGTTCTGGAATCTCTTCTTAAGTATTCAATAACTCCACCAAGGCGTGTGCCGAGGCGTTCAAGACTCATAATTCTGCGTCCACCATGGGCGAAGTCCCGCTTTAAGCTTTTAACAAGAAGTCTGCTGCTCCACGGATAATTTACAAATTCATTTTCAGTGGATTTGCCAAGTTCGTAAATAACTTTGGCGTATGTCAATTTGGTGATGACCTTTAAACGATGTTTGTAACCCTTTGCAAAGGGTTTCAAATCAAAACTGGATTTGTCTTTACATCCAGAGAAGGTCACTACAATGAGGCCTACGAAGAATATGCTAATCAATAAAAATCGGAAATTGAATTTCATCAATTTTCCTCTCCTTTTGAAAAATGAACATATATGAAACGCACGAAATGTGCCTTACTTTATACATCATATATTTTGTTTTGTCAAGTCTTTTGACTTATTTCATCCACACTTGACAAATAAGCAGAACACGCTACTATGAAATTAGCACTCTCGGTAGAGGAGTGCCAAGTCACTAATATGACCACTCGGCAAGAAACAATTTTACATTATATTATCGAATATTACGTAAAAACTGCGTTACCAGTAGGGTCTAAGATGCTTGCTGAAAAACTCGATTGTTCGCCGGCAACGGTGAGAAATGAGATGTCAGCGTTAGAGAAGGAAGGGTATATTTACCAGCCTCACACTTCGGCGGGGCGTGTGCCAACTGACAAAGGATATCGGTATTATGTGAACTTACTTATGGAAGGCAAATCGCTTTCCAAAGAAGATCAAGTTAAACTTCAGTCAGATCTCTTAAAATTGCAGGCTCAATACAAGCGGCTTGCGCGTGTTACGGCAAAGCTTCTATCTTTGCACTCACAAAGCATGGTGGTGTCAGGAATCAAAGAGCAAGAAGAGTACGCAACGTCAGGGCTTCAAAAGCTCTTGGATCAGCCTGAGTTTGAGGATAAAAGGGAAGTTGCGTCTGTGTGTGAGGCACTTGATCAATTTGAAGATACGGTAGATGTTTTACTTGACCATAAGCCAAAGGAGCGGCAGGTACAGACATTCATTGGTTCAGAAAACCCCGTTTCAGAGATGAACAAATGTTCCCTGCTGATTTCAGAGTTTGAATTGCCAAATGGTGAACATGGTGTGATTGCGGTGCTTGGACCAAAGAGAATGCGTTACGATAAAAACATTTCTTTGGTGAGTTATCTTTCTAAACTGCTCAGTGGAGGGTCGCTCGTTCTTCTTATCTCGTTTACATTAATTTAAGCTCAATGGAAAAAGAAGCAAAAAAAACATCAGCTAAGGTGAGTACACCTGTCTCAAAAAAACGAGTTACCAAAAAGCAGCTCGAGAAGGATTTAGCAGAATCACTTGAGGGGTGGCGACGAGCACGCGCGGATTACGAGAATCTGAATAAGCGAGTTGAACTTGATGCAAAAGAAGCACAGACTATGGCAAATAAGGAGCTTATTTTAAATCTTCTCCCCGTTTTAGACAATTTCGAGAGTGCATTTACTACGCTTCCGGAAGGGGAAGATAACAATTGGATCAAAGGGTTTGAGTACATCAAAAAGCAACTCGAGACACTGCTAGATCAGTATGGTGTTGTTGCTATCCAGGTAGTCGGGAACCATTTTGACCCGGAGTTTCATGAATCGATTGAAGAGGTGGAGGACAAAGAAGCTCAAAAAGGGACGATTGTGGAAGAGAAGAGAAAGGGGTACACGCTCAACGGGTTTGTTATTCGTCCCGCTCGAGTCGCTGTTGCTAAATAAATTATTTAATATATCTATAGCAAAAGTTAATCACAAAGATATGGGAAAAATCTTAGGAATCGATTTAGGAACTACCAATTCATGTATGGCGGTAGTTGAGGGAGGAAAGCCACAAGTATTAGAAAATAAAGAGGGGAACAGAACGACACCTTCTATAGTTGCAGTTAAGCAAGATGGTGAGCGCGTTGCTGGTCAACTCGCAAAGCGTCAGGCGGTAACCAATCCAACAAACACTGTTTTTTCAGTGAAGCGTTTAATCGGACGAAAGTTTAGTGATCCTGAAGTGCAAAAGGACATTGAGCTTTTTCCATTTGAGATCGTTCAGGCTGGTGAAGGAATCAAGGTGAAGATGGGGGATAAAGAATACACACCTCAGGAGATTTCTGCAATGATTTTGCAAAAGCTTAAAGCCGATGCAGAAAGCAAGCTTGGTGAGGATATCACAGAAGCGGTGATCACAGTCCCCGCCTACTTTGACGATTCTCAAAGACAAGCAACCAAGGACGCAGGGAAGATTGCAGGACTAGAGGTAAAAAGAATTATTAACGAGCCTACGGCAGCGGCACTCGCCTACGGATTTGATAAGAAAAAAGATGAAAAACTCATTGTCTATGATTTGGGTGGTGGAACGTTTGATGTCTCAGTCCTTGAGGTAGGTGATGACACGGTTGAAGTAAAATCGACGTCTGGTGACACGCATCTTGGTGGAGACGATTTTGATCAAAAGATTATCGACTTTTTAGTTGATGAGTTTAAGAAAGATCAAGGTATTGATCTTTCAAAGGATCAGATGGCGCTTCAAAGACTCAAAGAAGCAGCAGAAAAAGCAAAACACGAGCTTTCTGCATCAGTCGAGACAGAGGTTAACGAACCGTTTATCACCACCGATGAAGCAGGTCCAAAGCATCTAAACGTTAAGATGACACGGGCAAAGCTTGAGGAACTCGTTATGGATTTAGTAGAAAAAACGCTTGAGCCATGTAAAAAGGCGCTTAATGAAGCGGGACTAAAATCTGCAGACATTAACGAAGTGATCATGGTTGGTGGGCAAACACGTATGCCGCTTGTCCAAAAGAAGGTAGAGGAGTTCTTTGGAAAGAAGCCAAATTCAACGGTAAACCCGGATGAGGTGGTTGCGTCTGGAGCGGCAATCCAAGGTGGAGTACTGCAAGGGGATGTTAAAGACGTGCTTTTACTTGACGTCATTCCCCTATCACTGGGAATTGAAACGCTTGGCAGTGTTTCAACAAAATTAATAGAAAAGAACACCACCGTTCCTGCATCAAAGGCACAGATTTTCTCAACTGCGGCGGACAATCAGCCATCGGTTGAAATTCATGTGCTTCAGGGTGAACGGGAAATGGCCGGGGATAACAAGACTCTGGGCAGATTTATCCTTGATGGTATTCCCCCTGCGCCGCGTGGCGTTCCGCAAGTTGAAGTGTCATTTGACGTTGATGCAAATGGAATCCTAAACGTTAAAGCGCAAGATAAGGCAACAGGAAAAGAACAAAAAATTACCATCACCGCATCATCCGGACTTTCTGATGAAGAGATAGATAAGATGAAAAGCGATGCCAAAGACCATGCAGTGGACGACAAGAAGAAGAAAGAACAGGTAGAGGCTAAAAACAGCGCCGATACGCTGGTGTACACCGCAGAAAAATCACTCAAAGAAGGCGAAGGTAAGATTGATGATAAGCTCAAAAAGGACGTTGAGGGAAAGCTTAAAACGCTAAAAGATATCAAAGACGGCGATGATACAGAAAAGATAAAAAAAGCGACAGAAGAGCTCTCAACATCACTTCAAAAGATCGGCGAGAAGATGTACCAAGAACAGCAGCAGGCGCAAAGCAAGGCGGGTGCAGATACAAAGGGAGCAAAAGGTGAAGAGAAGAAGGGTGATGATAAGAAAGAGGATACTGTAAAGGGTGAAGCGGAAGAGAAGAAGAAAGAGGACGATAAGAAATAGCTTTTGGCGGTATGTAGGGGCGCCCCTTGTGGGCGCCCTGACTGGTTTTGAAGACGGGCTTGAAACCCGTCTTTACACAACCCCCATTTTCCCCTAACATTATTCCATGCCAAACGACCACTACAACACCCTCGGCGTCTCCAAAGACGCGTCAGACGATGAGATAAAAAAGGCGTATAGAAAACTCGCCCACAAATATCATCCTGACAAAAAAGATGGAGACGAGGAAAAATTTAAAGAGATAAACTCAGCGTATCAGGTTCTTTCTGATAACCAAAAACGGCAGCAGTATGATCAATATGGCCAAACGTTTGATCAAGCAGGCGCGCCCGGAGGTGGTGCTGGTTTTGGTGGAGCACAAGGGTTTAATGCAAACTTCGAGGGTTTTGATTTCAGTAGCATCTTTGATGACTTTTTTGGTGGAGGGAGACGGAGAAGTCAAAGTGGTGCGGTTCAAGGGAGTGATATTAAAGTCGATCTTACTATCTCGTTTAAAGAATCATATTTTGGTGTAAAGCGAGATGTCAGTTTATATAAACGAACGTCATGTGAAAACTGTCACGGGAACGGCGCTGAGCCGGGGACTCCCATTGAGACCTGTAGTACGTGTAACGGTGCAGGCAAGGTTACCCAACAGATGCAGACAGTGTTAGGGGCGTTTGCCCAATCAAAAACATGTCCATCTTGTAAAGGCGAAGGTAAAAAGCCAAAAACTCCCTGTACTACGTGTGGTGGAGATGGAAGAGTAAATGCAGATGTTGATGTTTCTATTGCGGTACCAAAAGGTATTGCAGATGGCCAAACAATCGAGATTCCAGGCAAAGGTGAAGCTGGTAGAAGTGGTGGCTCACCGGGCAATCTCTATGCAACGGTTCATGTACAAAAGCATAAAAAACTTGATAGAGATGGTGATGATTTGGTAGCACTCTTACCTATTAGTTTTACACAGGCAGCGCTTGGGAGTGCGGTAGAGCTTACTTATTTTGATGAAACACTAGAAGTTGCTATTGAACCGGGAACACAATCAGGGTATATTCATAGACTCTCGGATAAAGGCTTTCAAAATCCCAGTACCGGTCGAGTAGGAGATCTCAGAGTTCACGTCAATGTAGTAACACCAAGAAAGCTGACCAAAAAAGAGAAAGAACTTGTTAAAGCTCTCCAAAAAGAAGAAGGCGAGACAAGTGTTGTAAAAGAAAAAAGCTTCTGGTCTAAACTGTTTTCATAATTTAGACTTGTTGATTTCTCTACTTTGAAAAACGTCTTCTCTGTCATCCCGGAAATCATTTCTGAATGATTATCCGGGATCTCGTAGCTTACAAGAGAAAAAACGAGATTCCGGCTCAGCCATAAGAATGACTGTCCGGAATGACATGCTTGTTGAAATCCTAAGTGTGGATTTCTTTTTCTTCCTTACTGTGCTATGCTGTTTTATGTAGATAGGTTTTTTAGAAAAATAAAAAACGAAGGAGTACATTCATGGATCCGTCCGGAGTACTTACAGGGTTAAATTGGGGTGTTCCTACGTGGGACCTTTTCATTGGTTTGTTTTTTGTGATCTCAGTATTTGTGTATGGTCTTTCACTCGGTAGAGAACGAATCCTCGTTATTTTGGTCAGTATCTATATTGCGTTTGCTGTCTCGAGCAACTTGCCGTTTATTAATGAGAAAATGTCACAAAAGTTCAATCTTGGACCGGTGTTTGTTATGAGAACACTGGTGTTGCTCGTGTTTATTGTTGCTCTTTTCTTTTTGTTTTCTCGTATGGGACTTTTTACTACCTTAAGTGCAAAAACAAGCTTACCTATTGTGGTGCTCTTTAGTATCTTACATGTTGGTCTGTTTATTAGTATTGTCCTTTCTTTTATGCCCACAACTGTTGTTGAGAACTTGTCATCAATGACACGCGTGGTATTTACGTCAGAGATTGGACATTTTGCGTGGCTAGTTGCGCCTATTGGTGCAATGTATTTGGTAAAGTATAGTGAGCCACGGGAAGTTTAATAGGGAATGATCGTACTTTTAAATAGCCCAAAGCTGGGCTATTTTTACGTAAAGACTTGATTTGACGATTCGTATTTGGTACACTTTTTGTATTAAAGATTTTGGGCGTTTAGCTCAGTTGGTAGAGCAGCTCCCTTTTAAGGAGAAGGTCAAAGGTTCGAATCCTTTAACGCCCACCACAAAGAATACGGATGATGTCCGTTTTTTTTGTTTGTTATTTTTTCTTAAGCAATTTACAAGTTTCAACTATTGAACTTTTTTCAGGAACATAAACTTTTATAAGGTTATGTTTTAAAAACTCCTTCAAGTTTTCTGCAGATTCTTCACGTATTTCTTCTTCTGTTTGTTTCTTTTCTTTTCCACCTTCTACTACTTTTTGTGGTCTAGATACTAGATGTATAGTTGCTTTTTTATTTTCTTTAAGTGCTTGCTGGATCATGAATCTTGTTGAGAGATCTGTTTCTGGGAAAGAATATCCAATAATAATAATATCATTGGCAGTTTCGAGCGCTTCTCTTGCTTTAGTCCATTGGGTTTTTAAAGAATTGTTTTTATAAAAAGGACTTTTATCTAAGACTGGAGGAATAATATACCTAACAAGACCAGAGAGGCTTATTTTGCTTGATTTTCGATCAAGAGGAATATGACGAATATCTTCACCAGTAAGATTTTCGTCACCTGAATAAAGCCAGTTTGTTGATCCATGCAGTTTTAGAAGTTTTAATGAGTTATTTCTACTGCTATTTAGCCACAGACCTCCTACTCTTTCATTAACATTAGGTATAGGAATCTGATAAATATCTTTGAGAGTTACTTTTTCTTTCAACTTATTTATCAAAGGGTTTATATAACTAGACTTTTCTGGAGCAGTTTCTCCGTAAAGTTTACTATGAATTTGAGAGAGCAATCCATCAGTTACTATACTTCTATTTTTTAAGTAAATATAACGTATGTTGTTTTTTTTATAGATATGTATTTCTTTTTCTTGTGCTAATTTATTATGCTCGTCAGCTATTATGAGTACTGTTTTTATTGCATTTCTTTTATTTTCAGGGGTTTCTACCTTTTTCACTTTTAAGAATTTTTGAGTATATTTTTCAATTAAAGTATCATAATTAAAACTAATGACGTCAGTTTCATATTTGTGCCAAAATGAAAAAAGTTGTTGAATGTATTCTTCTTCAGTTTTCAGTTCCTGATCATTTTCATCAAGTACTTTATGTATTAAATCCGTAATTACATGATACGAGGCTTTTGCTAAGTGCTTTTCTGTTTCATTTGACCATGGATTATCCTGGATAAGATAGCTCATTAAGTGTTCAATGTTATCCTTTATTTCGCTTGAGATACTATTAATGAATAGTTTGACTGATTCGTTTTCATGTTCTTGAAGTTTTTCAATAACTAATGAACTTAAGCTATTTTCGCCAGTTAAGGTAGGTAGTCCACAAAGATCTTTAGAAAATCCTGAGCCTATAATGAACGCTGTTTTTGAAGGTTGCATGAAATTTTGTAGATTTAAGGTAATTCTCTTGTTTGAATATAGTTTTTCTCTCTTGCATATTATAACAGTTGATTTAGAATAATCACTATGAAAATCTCAATCCTCACCCTTGGTTGTAAGCTCAATCAAGCAGAAAGCGATACCTTTTCACGCGAGTTCCAAAGTCGCGGCTTTAACGTTGTGCCATTTAAAGAGAGTCCTGACGTGTGTGTAGTAAACTCATGTGCAGTGACACATCAGGCAGTGAGGAAAACACGTCAGATGATCAATAAAATAAGAAATAGTAATTCAAATACGGTTATTGTCGCAACGGGGTGTTCCATTGAGCAAAAGAAGGATGTTGATCTTTTTTTAAGCAATAAAGATACACTTGTTCACGACGTACTTTCTTTCCTAAAAAAAGACAATCAAGATGATTCGCCTCAAACACCCACTGTTTTCGTTTCTGAAAAAGACAGAGCACTCATCAAAATTCAGGAGGGATGTGATATGTTTTGCACGTATTGCATTATTTCACGTAGACGAGGTCCATTAAACAGTGTTTCGCCAACAAAGATTGTTTCAGAAATTAAAAAAAGACAGAAGGAAGGGTTTAAAGAGGTAGTGCTTACCGGAGTGAACATCAATAAATATTCTTACAAAGAGAGTTTAAATCTTACTCAGCTACTTGAGTATGTTCTTGCTAATACAAGTATCAAGCGTATTCGGCTTGGCTCCCTTGATCCAAGATTTATTGACGATGATTTTATTGCCCTTTGGGAGAGTAAAAGACTGTTAAACCACTGGCATCTTTCTTTGCAGAGCGGCTCAAGTGATATTTTAGCCAAAATGAATAGGTGCTATACTAGAGAAGAATATGTATCACTGGTAAAAAAAATACGCAAGATTGATCCTCTATTTGGGGTAACAACGGATATTATTGTAGGGTTTCCCGGTGAGACGGATCGTGATTTTATGGAAAGTCTCTCAATTATTGACGCGGCACGGTTTTCTAGTGTGCATGTATTCCCCTTTTCAGCCAGGGAGGGGACGCCTGCTGCAACAATGAAAGATCAGGTTTTAGAGGAGGTAAAACAAAAGAGAGCACATATTCTGCGAGATTATGCTAGCGAGAGTGAGCATCAATTTAAAAAAGAGTGTATAGGGACCACCGTATCAGTGCTTTTTGAGGACCAAAGAAATGGCTATTTTGAGGGCTATACAGAAAACTATGTGCGTGTCTATATGCCGTCAAAACGAGATTTGCGAAATACCATAAAACAATTTACACTAGAAGGTAAGAATATAATCAAACCAGAATGATTCGATTTATCGCAGGATTTATACTCATTGTTTTGCTCACTATCGGGGGCGTTATTGGTTATGCAGCATATACTGTAAAGAAAGATGTTGGTGTCGTTACGTATAAAACCTTTAAAGATTACTATGTGCTTAAGCTCAGGCAAGATCTTACTGCGGAAGAAAAAGAATCATTAAGAGGCGCAGTGACTGACGCTAAGTATAAGGTGTACGAGGAAGCCACAGAACATAATCCCGAAGGCGATATGCTTCCGGATGAGATTGATGATACGTTGAAGGAGAAAGTCAAAGAAGAGCTTAGGTAAGGAATTTCAATTTTTCAATGATCAGTTATCAAGAGTATTACTATGAAAATATCTATAGGACAAACAAATCCCCGGAACGTCATGCGAAAAGCAGGATATAAACCGTGGCGCAACCCCACGACAGGTGGCGAGAGCTATATCAGAAGAACGGGAGCATCTTTTTATCCTCGTTTTCATGTACTTTTAAAGTACGGATCAGATTACAGTGTCATTTTAGATCTCCATTTTGATGCCAGACGTCCAATGCATAAAAAGGGAGTTAGGTGTTATGAAGATGAAGAAAGTGCTGTTGTTCAAGAAGAAGCTCAGAGGATTCAATCCTTTATTTAGGGCTTAAAATAGATAAAAAGTGAGTGTTTTGCTTTCGCAGTACACTCTTTTTTGTAAAGGTCCTTGACATAATTTGAATAGTAGTGTAGACTGTGTTGTTAAGGGTTGACAATTGTTGTAAAACATGATACATTATTGGTGATATGGTTGTTAGAAATTAATTTTATAAAATAGTTACGTTAGTATTTTAATCCTACTAGTATGGTGAACGCAGCTGAACAATACGCAGCAGACACTGTCTCAAAAGATCTTGAGGCTGTTATTCGTGCGTTCATTACTGATCTCCCTGAGCGAACAAGAGACATTGTTCTTAAACGATACGGGCTTGATAGATCACGCAAGATGACACTTGAAGAAATAGGTAAAGCGTACGAGATTACTCGTGAGCGTGTAAGACAAATAGAATCTGCGGCATTAAAGGAATTAAAATCCTCAGAAAAAATGGAGGATCTTATTCCAACGGAAGATATTATTGAGCACATTATTGCAGACTACGGTCATATCATGGAACATCAGTACTTGGTAGAAAAATCAAAAGAAGAACTTCCTGGTGACGTACATGATAATCATGTTGAGTTTGTACTGCATATTAGTGATCGATTTTTTGATAATAAAGAGACCGACGAATACAATAAACACTGGTACATTAAAGACGCTGACTTGCGTGTTCCGGAAAAGGTAATCCAGTCTTTTATTGAAATTCTTGAAGAAAAAAATGAGCCTGTTAACCATGGTCTCGCTGTCGAGCATGTGGTAAATCATCCAAAAGCGGAAGAAATAACTGATGAGAAGCGTGACTCTGAGCGAGTGAAGTCATATTTACTTATTGGTAAACGTATTAAGCGTAATCCATTTGATGAATGGGGTCTTGCACATTGGAGTGAGATTATTCCTCGTGGAGTAAAAGATAAGGCATATATTATCCTCAAAAAAGAAGGAAAGCCTCTTCACTTTACAGAGATTACAAAGAAAATTAACGAAGCTGGCTTTAGTAAAAAAGAAGCTATCGCACAGACTGTCCACAATGAGCTTATCAAAGATGGTAGATTTGTTCTTGTAGGGCGTGGCATTTATGCGTTGACGTCATGGGGATATCAGACCGGTACTGTAGCTGATGTTGTCTTAGATGTTCTAAAAAATGCTGATGGACCACTTACCAAAGAAGAAATTGTTGAAAAAGTACGCAAACAACGTCTTGTAAAGAAAAATACAATCGTGTTAGCATTACAAAGTAGAGATGCAATTCAGAAACAAGGTGATGGTTTTGTATACGTTACAAAGTCATAAGACTATTATAGGGTGCACTGAATAGTTAGGGGCCGTAAAACAGAGATCAAATTTAAGTGAGTAGTATGCTTCAAGAAGTTGGACCGGGCTTAATCGAGCTTTGGGGTTATATCTCTTTAGTAATTTCATATACGTGGTTTATTTTAATACCACTTTTTTTGTATTTGGGATTTCAGCTATTTCTTTTTAGAAGGCAGATTAAATTCGCGCTCTCTATTGACTATGACTTAATTGCCATTACTATTCCTGCTGATAATATCAAGGATCCAAAATCAATGGAGCAAATTATTACTGCTATTCACTCTATTGAACATCCTCCAAATATGTATGAAAAGTACTGGTATGGCGAGTTTCAGCTCAGTGTAAGCCTTGAGATAGTAGGTATTAATGGCCAGGTGCGGTTTCTTATGCGCATGCCTAACAAGTACAGAGAATCACTTGAGGCAATGATTTATGCGTATTATCCAGAGGCTGAAATCATGCTTGTCGAGGACTATGTAACTTTTGCGCCTGACACGTATCCAAATGAGGAGTATGATATGTATGGAACAGAAATAGCTCTAGTGCGTCCAGATCCCTATCCTATCCGTACGTACAAGTCGTTTGCTGAAGATATTGAAAAGGGTTTTATTGACCCCGTCTCAACGCTTACTGAGGCAATGAGTGGATTAAATCCCGGTGAACAGTTGTGGTTTCAGATAATCATACAGCCACGGTGGGACGAGAAGTGGCAAAAAAAAGCGTTAGCGGTTGTAGATGAACTTATGAACCGTTCACCAAAATCGTCTGAATCTTGGGTTTCTCGGTACGTTTTGGGAGGGTGGCATAATGTAGAGAAGAATATTGATAATGCACTTGGGTTTCCTCCTTCTGAGATTGAAGATGAAGAGGGTATGGAGATGTCCTTCCTTTCTCCAGGAGAACGGGAAGTTATTAAAGCAATAGAGGAGAGTATCTCCAAGATTGCGTTTTTTGTCAAGATGCGGTTTGTATATGTTGGCAAAAACGAGGTTTTTAATAAGCCAAAAGGTATGATGCCTATGTTTATGTTCATGCGCATATTTACTACGGAGAATCTCAATGGTTTGAAACCGAACACCAAAAACTGGACATCGGTTGACTACTTTAAAAAAATGCGTGTTCCAAGAAGAAAACGGTTAATTATGAAAGGATTTAAAGGGCGGGATCCGTGGATGGGTGGCAATGCCTATGTTATGAGTACCGAGGAAATTGCTACAATGTATCACTTCCCCTATGAGAGTGTGCGGACGCCAACACTTGAGCGTCTTGATACCAGAAAAGCAGAGCCACCACCGGATCTGCCTGTCCCAATGTAATAAGAATAAACGTGTATATGTACTACTACAATGGATGATGTAACAATACTCGGAGAGACAAATTATAGAGGAAAGTTTACCAAATTTGGTATTCGCAGGGATGACAGAAGACGTCATATGTATGTCATTGGAAAAACCGGAATGGGAAAGACGACTTTTCTTGAGAATATGGTTATTAGCGACATACGGAAAGGCAATGGTCTTTGCGTCGTTGACCCTCATGGCGACTTTGCTCACAAGATGCTTCAATATGTGCCGTCAAATAGAGTAAACGACGTCATATATTTTGATGCCGGGGATATTAATTATCCTCTTGGGTTTAATGTGATGGAAAGCGTCAATCCTGAATACAAACATCTTGTTGCATCAGGACTTTTAGGTGTTTTTAAAAAGATTTGGGCAGATTCGTGGGGACCACGGCTTGAGTATGTGCTTCGGAATACCATTCTTGCTTTGCTTGATTACCCGGGGAGTACGCTTCTTGGTATCATGCGTATGCTTACGGACAAGTCGTTTAGAAAAAAGGTTATAAGTAAGGTTACTGACCCAGTGGTAAAATCTTTTTGGGTAGACGAGTACTCGCGGTATCCCGACAAGTTTCAGCAAGAGGCAATTGCGCCAATTCAGAATAAGGTTGGTCAGTTTTTGTCGATTTCACTTATCAGAAACATTGTTGGACAACCAAAGTCGACCATAAATATGCGTGATGTTATTGATTCAAAGAAGATCTTGCTTTTAAACCTATCCAAAGGAAAAGTCGGTGAAGACGCCTCTGCGCTTTTTGGTGCTATGATGATTACGCAACTACAACTTGCGGCAATGAGTCGTGTTGATATTCAGGAGGAAAAGCGTGTGGACTTCTATCTCTACGTTGATGAGTTCCAAAATTTTGCTACGGACAGTTTTGCTGACATTTTATCTGAAGCGCGTAAGTATCGATTAAATTTAATTATGGCCCATCAGTATATTAACCAGCTTCCGGAGACGGTGTACGATGCGGTGTTTGGCAATGTGGGGACTATGATTGTTTTTAGAATTGGTGCACAAGATTCAGAGATGTTTGAGACAGAGTTTGAACCGGTGTTTACCGCAAACCATCTCGTAAATCTGACTAAGTATAATGTGTACTTAAAACTTATGATAAATGGTGTGGCGTCCCAGGCGTTTAGTGCTCAGTCTATTGCACCAACATGGGAGCCAGATGGATTTCAGGATAAAATTATTCGTATCTCTCGTGAACGGTATGCAAAAAAACGAGAAATAATTGAGGGGAAAATTGCTCGCTTTAGTGGGTTTACAGATAGTACGGAACCGACAAAGGGTGAAATGGAATCCCCAAAGTCAAGTCCAAGGTCAAGACCCAATGAGTATCAAAAAAAACGAGAACCAAAAAAGTATCAAAATCGCAGCGATACTCAGCCGAGACAGAATCAATCCCACTCCCAATCTAAGGTTAACGATGATTCTCATAAACCGTTTAAGAAGGCATTTCAGTCAGTGCAGAAGGATAACGATACGTAATGATTTCTTCTAAAGAAGAGAGTATACTAAAAAGACAGAAAATAATCAGTAGTGGTATCGTCATTCTTTTTGTAGTTTTTGGGGCAGTGATGTACAGGTTTCAACTGGGACCTGCGCTCGAGGGTTACTTTCAAACGCGAGACGTTGTCTTGTTTGTTGAAGAGTATAACAAAGAAGTGTATATACATGAGGGGCTAGCTATTGCTGACCTAATGGAAAAAGACGGCAACCTTCAAGAAAAAGACCAGGGGGAAGAGAATGAAGCTAGACGTTCAGTCTGGAGGCAGAGAAAAGAGCTTTTCAATGAGGCTAGCAAAGAGGCGTCGCGTGCTCAGGAAAAGATGGGTACCATTTCAGCCAAAGGTACATCGGTAGGCATTCAAGAAAAACTTATTTCAAAGTATACGTTTCAAGCAGAGGGATATGAGTCGTACGTAAAGGGTTTTGACAACCTTTTGGCAGGTGAAGATGGTGCACAGACGTTTGAGCATGGGTCACAATTACTTCTCGATGCTCAGAAGTTTGAAGAAGAAGCACAGCAGTTAATGATAGAGAAGTGTAAAAAATGTCTCGTGCAATGAAGAATAAGGAAAAGTATTGACAGATTGGCAATTTTATGCTATAGTTCATAGCTAGTAAAAATAATATAAGTAATAAAAAAATATGGCTAGAAAAATGTCAACAGGAGATATCTATTCCGACGCAAAACATGCAGAAGCTGAAGCAGCAGCGCGTGAAGGAAATATGGATGCATTAAGCCAAAAAGCAAAAGAATGGGCAGATTTAGTTTTTAGTCAAGGAACAAGGTCAGAAGAACAGTCTGAAGAAACACCCCTGCGTGATTTTTTTGCAGAAGTTTCCAGTATGTCTCAAGCAAATCAAAAAAGAGTATTGAAGCAAGAAATTGCTTTGACGGAGGAAGAAAAACGAGCTGCTTTGAGACCAGTGAAAGAACGGTATGTAGATGAGGAAGAGAGAAATAGAATCCTTGCTGAAATGTTAGAAGGCCCAGTTTCTCCTGAAGAAGTTAAGGATGTTGTACTTGATACTCCTGGAGTAGTTACTCGTGCAGTTAATGAAGCAGAAAAACGAGGTGAAGAGCTTCCAGAAGAAGCACAAAGACAAGTGATTGATCAAACAAGTGCTGAGCTTGCTACAGTAAGATCAAATATTTCGGAGCAACTTGCAAAGACTGAGCTTAATCAAAAAGTGACCCTAAAAATGGAAGCCCTTCGATTTGCTTTAGATGCTGAAGGTGCTGTTTATGATACTCTTAGGAATGAAGAAGTACCAAATGATACTGTTCGCACTATAGAACAAAACCTTAGTACAGGTGTTCAAAATTTCTTGCAAGAACATCAGGCTCGATTATCTCAAAAAACGCCAGAAGTATTAAATCAAACTGAGGAAATGGTTGGTTTTCCTAAAGGTATAGAGCAATCTGAGCAAAAACGTCTTGCTCAAAAAGCAGAAAGAGACTTTAAAGGATTATTGGATTCTGGCAAGAGAGCTGTAGCAGAAGCATATGAAAAACACGATATAAAAACGGACTATCCCAAGGGTGAGAGAGATCTTCGTTTTGAAAGAATGATTCAACTCCAGGAAGGTGAAAAGGGGAGACTTACTTCAGTTGCGCAGATGAGTTGGGATACGTATTATGATTTGTCAATAAGTATGGGCGAAGCATATACAATGATGCAAAATAATCAGAGGCTTCTTGAAATGACTCGTGCAATGTCTGCTGAAGAATATCAAGTACTCAACACTATTTATAATTTAGATGATGGTAGTGTAAAGGATACAAATTATAGTCCTGAAATAATAGCACAGCTTGGGTGGGATGAATTGAAACGAAGAGATGAAAAAGAATATGAGGCAAAAATTCAAAAGTTTTCTCTTAGATTTACTGGAAAGAGAATGGAAATGAACCTCTTCCTTATTAATCAAACAGAGATATCAAAGCTATATCCAGAATCTGTACGTGAAGAATTTACTCAAGCTATTGATTTTGCTGATGGTCTTTTGCTTTCCGCAACTACTGCACGGGATGCAGTAAGGCTTTCGCCAGAAGAAATAAGGGGTGAAAAGGAAGTATCACAAGAAAGAATTCAAAGAATAAATGAGTCTCTTGCCAATGTTCGTGGCATGGAACAAAGTCTTATAGATGTAGTATCTCAAAGCGCAAAAAACCCTTTAGGACTTACAATGCTTTTAGAATCACGACTGAGAGAGCTGCAGCGCGTTGATCAAGAGATAGCAGATTCTTTGCTTACAGCCCAAGTACAAAGTCAGCGTCAGTTTGCAGAAAATCAATACGTACAAACTGCCGAAGCTGCAGGAGTTCAGCCAAGTAATGACACTGCGCGAACGTTTGGATTAGATCAAGCTTCTCAGGTATATGACCAATACACCTCACCTGGCTTGAGCTATGACAATATGTGGGAAGAAGCTTTTGGAGCAGGGAAAACGTTGGAGCTTCCAGGCTTTCATGAAGAAGGGGCAACTTTTGGTGAAGAGCCAACTGAAGAGCTTCCAGGCTTTGATAGACAAATGGCGTTAAAGCAGGCAGAAATGATTGTAAGAAGACAAAGAGAGGCAAATGCCCGACCTGACGAGTTACGTGCACTTGATCAACAAGCAAATGAAAAGCAATTGAAGTTGAGTAGCTTGCTGGGTGAAAAAGAAAATATGGAAAGAGAATCAAATATTGCTGATGTTGCCCGAATGAAAGGCGAGCTTGATAATTTACTTGGTAGACTGGGGTACAAAGATCCAGCAAAAAAAGCATTTACGCTTGGCTATTTTCAAACAATGAAGAATAGAAAAGCACTTAGAAGAGGACTCGCTACACTTTCTACTGGGTCAATGGACGTTATTGGAGCGCTTAGAAACTATCAGGCAGAAGATGGTTCTCCGCTTCTTAGAGAAGAAACGTATAATAAAATTGATAATGTTCAGCTGGACAATGCGGTGTTTGATGAGCTTATGACTGCATCTCAAAAAATGGACGCTCAAACTAAACCTTTAAGAGAGCTTAATGAAAGAATTGCAGTTGCAAAAGATGAATATGATACCGCTCACAATGCAGTTCTCATAAAAGAAGTTGAGCTTAGCATATAGTAACGCAAAAATCTCAGCGCAATCAAAAATGCCACGCTAGCTTGATGCTTGCGTGGCGTTTGTATTTAAGAATGATGTAGTAGTTGCTGTTTGTTGGAACGGATAGTGGAATTGATATATTCCACTATAGCGAAGATTAAATTCAGTGAAGGTAATCTCTTCTGGTCTTCTTGGAAAAACAACATAGATCTTTGTAAAATCAGGAGAAGGTTGTGTATAAAGACTTTCTTTAATAGAGTCTTCTCCTAAACATATGTGTAGTCTTCCAAAGAACTGTGGGTGAAGTCTGTGACCCTCAGAACTCCACACAACAAATCGCGCCCATTTTTGTCCAATGCGATACTCTTTGTTAACTATCAAAAAGAAGTAGTGGAGAATTATTTTTAGGACGTTATCGATAGGCATTTTCTCTTCCGTAAGTTCAATCTTGAGTGATTTAAAGAAAAGTTTTCCTTCTTCCGCGAATGCTTTTTCTTCTTCTCCTTCAAGGTACTCGGGATCTTCCATGGTGTCCCATCCGGATTTAACAATAATATACTCAAAAGCAGCAAAAAGAAAATCTTGAAATCGACTTATAAAGCCTTCTTTAGAAGCCATCCAATCCATTAATCTTTCAAACCAGTCATATTTTTGTTTCATCTCTCCTCCTAAAAGAAAGACCATATTGACGTCTTTAAGACTTTTCATTATAATCACAAAAATCACGCAATGTCAATAAGAAAATCATGAAAAAAGTACTGGTAGCCATGTCTGGAGGGGTTGACTCATCTGTTGTCGCGTATCTTCTTGAAAAAGAGGGATATGATGTAACGGGTGTCTTTTGTCATTTCTGGAGTGAAAAAGAGTGTGAGGGTAAAAAATCGGAAAACACATGCTGTTCAGTAGAGGCAGAAAAACTTGCGTGCAAAGTGTGTCAAGAACTCGACATTCCTTTCTATTCAGTTGATGTATCAAAGAAGTTTAAAAAGCATGTGGTCGATTATTTTGTCTCTTCGTATGAAAACGGAGAAACGCCCAATCCCTGCGTAGTCTGTAATGACACGATTAAATTTGCACATCTTATAGATCTTGCTCAAAAAAAGGGATATGACTATCTAGCAACAGGGCACTATGTGCAAAATCAAAAAGTGGGAGAAACTTTTTTTCTAAAAAAAGGGATTGATGCAACAAAAGACCAGTCATATTTTTTATATACATTAACTCAAGAAATACTTTCAAAAACATTATTTCCCTTAGGTACGCTTACCAAAAAAGAAGTTAGAGCGATTGCAAAAAAAATTGATCTACCGACTGCAACGCGGAGAGAGAGTCAGGAAGTGTGTTTTGTTTCTAAGAAGAGGCTTGAAGGTTTTTTAAAGCGACACATGAAAAAATGGAACGAAGGGGATATTGTTGATCAAAATGGAGCGGTCATTGGAACGCACAAAGGACTCCCCTTTTACACTCTTGGACAGAGAAGAAATATTGGTGTGGGTGGGACGGGACCGTATTATGTGTTTAAAAGGGATTTTAAGACAAATACGCTTTTTGTGACAAACGACTCGAAGGATCCTGCACTCTATTCCACGTCATTTACCGTACGTGATGTCAATTGGCTAGGTGAGCTACCGTCTTTTCCTTTTGAGTGTAAGGGGAAAGTGAGGTATAGAAAAAAAGCAGTGCCACTTGAGATTGTCTCGTTTGAAAATGGCATTATGACTGTTGGATGCAGTGATTCAGAGCGAGCTATTATGCCAGGACAAAGTGTGGTTTTTTATGATAGCGACACGGTGCTTGGCGGCGGGGTGATACACCCTGAATCGACTTCTGAGTCTGGTCCAGGGTGAAACTTCCAATTGACGCGGACTAATTATTATGGTATAAAAGAAAGCTCAAAGATGCATTGATATTTACATTTTAGGAGGAAAAAAGTTTTGAGAAAATACCTTGTAGTTTTTTTGATGTTATTTTTTACGAGTTCATGCGTTACCTCTATTCATGCCCAAATATTTTGCACACCAAAGATAAATTACAAAAAAAAGTTTGTTACGTTCAAGTGGTTGAGCTTAAAGCCGCAAAAAGAATTTCCACCACCACCGGAACTTTTGCGAGCATATTGTGTTTCAAGACTTAATATTAAAAGTCGCAGTGCTCAATTCAATTTGTCGCTGAGTGATGTAGTTACCGCAAAAGTTATGGGTCGCTACAAAGGAAAATTCATATTGATGGCAAAGTATCCATTGTCGAGTGTTATTTGCAGAATGTTTCCTAAAAAGGATGAATGGTATGAAAAGAATTATTGGCACGTTCCTGACTTTAATAGACGTTACCTTAAACCACCGGCTCCGCCCAGACGGATGCCCGCTTAGAGCAGTATTCATACGCAGTGCTGCTTTTTTTGATTCTAAAAAACTTTTCTTATTTTTGAGAATGGTCTATACTAAAGTAAGCAAGGTGACCGTTTTTTGCAGTCTTTTTAGGATATTTTTAATAGATAAGAACTATGTCCGATTTTTCAGACCCTATCAAACAAATGACCGGGGAAATAGAAGATGTTCAAGTTGACATTGATCGCAAAGAGCGGGAGCTTTTAACATTAACGCAAGAAGTTGCATCGCTTTCAAAAAGACAAGAGCTGCTTGAAGACGAGCTCGAGAAGATGTATAAAGAAAAGACCGGGTTAGAGCAAAAAAGACGAACATTAGAATATGAATTATGACACTATTTGATATCAGAAAAAAGTACTTAGAATTTTTTGAAAATAAGGGGCATAAAATCGTTCCTTCATCTTCTTTGATTCCGGAAAACGATCCCACAACACTTTTTACTGGGTCAGGTATGCAGCCAATGGTGCCGTATCTTTTGGGAGAGAGTCATCCTGAGGGGAAGCGGGTCGCTGATTCTCAAAAATGCTTTAGAACGGGGGATATAGATGAAGTAGGAGACTGTTCCCATACGACGTTTTTTGAAATGCTTGGAAATTGGTCGTTTGGTGATTATTTTAAGAAAGAGCAGCTCGAGTGGATTTTTGAGTTTTTAACCGATGAAAATACAGGTATTGGTCTCAAAAAGGAAAATATCTACGTTACGGTTTTTCGTGGTAATGATACGTTGGGTATTCCCCGAGATGATACGTCTATAGAAATCTGGAAGAGCTTTTTTTCAAGAGCTGGACTGAGTTCTGGCGTTTGCGATATGAAGGGGAAAGAAGGAAAAGAGACGGTACTCGGTGGCGAAAACCGTATATTTTTGTATGGAGAAGAAAAAAATTGGTGGTCACGAGTGGGTGTACCTCAAAATATGCCTGTCGGTGAACCGGGCGGTCCTGACTCGGAGATATTTTATGATTTTGGTGAGAAATATGCACATCATAGTACAGATATAACAGTGGACCATGTGAATAGTGATTCGGGTCGGTTTTTGGAGATTGGCAATAATGTGTTTATGGAATATAAAAAAACTGATGGGGAATTTGACCCATTGCCGCAAAAAAATGTTGATTTTGGTGGAGGGCTTGAGAGAGTTGCAGCAGCAAAAAATGAAAATCCGGACGTTTTTATGATTGATGTCTTTTTGCCTGTTATAGAGAAGCTCGAGGAACTTTCCGGTAAAAAGTATGGTGATACTCAAAAGCACTTTCGTATTATTATGGATCATCTCCGTGCTGCATTGTTTCTTATTTCGGACGGTGCTTTTCCGTCAAATAAAGATCAGGGGTATTTTACCAGAAGACTTATTAGAAGGGCAGTTAGATCAGCACGTGAAGTGTTAGGGATAGAAAGTGATATTTGTCGGAATATTATTGAGTCATATATTGACGTCTATAAGAATGAATACCCTGGTTTGGGTGAAAAGAAAGACGCTATTTTGGATGAGGCGGAAAAGGAAGAGAAGAAATTTGAGAAAACGCTTGAGAGAGGGCTAAAGGAATTTAATAAACTAGATGCAGTAGATGGCAAAACCGCGTTCATGCTGTTTTCAACGTATGGATTCCCGCTTGAACTCACTGAGGAGCTTGCAATAGAGAGGGGCTTTGCTGTGGACAAAAAGGCATTTGAGAACGAATTTAAAAAACATCAAGAATTATCCAGAAAGGGCGGAGAGAAAAAGTTTAAAGGTGGCCTTGCGGACGACTCTGAGACATCAAAAAAGTATCATACGGCAACACATTTATTGCATCAAGCGCTTAGAAAAGTTTTGGGAGATCATGTTGAGCAGCGGGGCAGCAATATTACTGCAAAGCGGCTCAGGTTTGATTTTACCCATCCGGACAAATTAACCGATGAAGAAAAAAAGCAGGTAGAGGCCCTTGTGAATATTAAGATTGCAGAAGAGGTTTTAATAGCATGTGATGAAAAGTCGCTGCAAGAAGCAAAGGAAGAAGGTGCCATTGGTCTTTTTGTAGATAGGTATGGGGATAGAGTAAAGGTCTATAGCATTGGTGATTTTTCAAAAGAGATATGCGGCGGTCCGCATGTTGATAATACAAAAGAACTTGGACATTTTAAGATAAAAAAAGAAGAATCAAGTTCCGCGGGAGTAAGAAGAATAAAGGCGATTTTGGAATGATTGCTGTGAAAAAATGTTTACTTGTGATATACTTGAAAGTCGTAGGGGTAGGATTTATCCCACCCGAATTTCAGCGTAAAGACGCAACATCTTGCGTCTCAACAGTAAAGACGCAAAATCTTGCGTCTCAGCTAATATAGAAAGTAAAGGCGCAACATCTTGCGTCTCAACATAACCAAAAAACAACATGAAGAAAAAGACAATCTTCTCCGTGATAGCCACCACCCTCTTCG
>Ga0180007_10002494_pt1 | contig 21907 bp, 18 predicted proteins | sample MM_PC_MetaG_FD_121122 | JGI IMG/M metagenome (GOLD analysis project Ga0180007, IMG submission 121122) | Groundwater microbial communities from the Aspo Hard Rock Laboratory (HRL) deep subsurface site, Sweden - MM_PC_MetaG | ecosystem: Environmental > Aquatic > Deep subsurface > Groundwater... | reverse complement strand
TTTGTTTATATCTTCGAATTTCAGGTTCATTTCCTGCAGAAGTACTTCGATTCCTAAGAAAATCGCGCCCTTTGAACGGATAAGATTCGCAATATCCGGTTCAGTAATCACAATATCCGAATTTGTCTGTGTCTCCGGAGCGTAAGCAATTACGAATTCCAGCTCGCCATCCATGTTCCTTCTCAATCTGGATGAAATTTTCTCGCTGGCGAACTTGCCGTCACGATTTATTATACCCCTTCTCAATAATTCTGCCGGGATATCTATCAAACCCGTGCCGCAAATCCCTTTAGGTTTTTTATTGTTTATAGTCTGGTATTTGACTTCTTTTTTATCATCGGAAATTTCTATTTCCTGGATTGCGCCGTCAACCGCCCTTATACCGCTTTTTATCCCCACTCCTTCAAAAGCCGGGCCTGCTGAACATGCTGCGGTAACTATCCAATCACTATTACCCAGCGCTATTTCGCCGTTAGTGCCAAGGTCTATCAATAATGAATTTTCAGTTGAATTTTGCATGCCGCAGGCAAGTACCCCCGCTGTGATATCTCCGCCTACATAGGAAGCCACACCCGGAAGGCAGGAAATTATTCCCCTTTGATTAATTTTTATCCCAAGTTCGCAGGCATAAACAGATAGCGGAAAATTAATTGACGGTATATAGGGTTCTTTGCGGATAAATTCAGGGCTTATTCCTAAAAATAGGTGAATCATAGTTGTATTGCCTGCAACAGTAATAGCCAGTATATCGTTGTGGAAAATTTCGTTTTCAGTAATAAGAGCGTGTAAAAGGCTGTTGATTGTGTCATGTACTGATTTTTGAAGTTTTTGAAGCCCATCTTTTTGTCCCGCAAAGATCATTCTTGTGATTACATCTTCCCCAAAAGACATTTGCAGGTTATAAGTGCCTTTTGAAGCAACAATTTTTTGGGTATTTAAATCAGTTAAATAAGCGACTACGGTTGTTGTGCCAATATCAAGAGCGATACCGTAAGAATTTTTTGTTGTGTCCCCGGCTTCCAGGTGTATGATTTCAAAAGTCCCGTTAAATTCCGCAATACTTACGGTTACCTCCCACTTTGATTGCCTTAAGAATTTGCTGAGCGCCCGCAGTAATGCCAGGTTTATAGTGAAGTTTTCAATGTTTGTTTTTGCAGTCAGTTCCCTTTTTAACCTTTCAAAGTCGGGTGTGATATCTTCAAGGGACGGTTCAGGAATATTTAAATGAATTTTTCGTGCAATCGGCTGGAAGGAATATTTGTTTTCTTCTAATTGAGTTGCGGTTTCAGGCAGATTTTCAGAATCTTCAAAATCATCTGCATCGTCAGAGCCTATCGCCTGGATTTTTTCCAGTTTTGTTTCTGCCGGGATATCTACAACCATATCGCCTAATACCGCTGTCTGGCAGGCTAATACAAAACCGGCATTTTTTTCCTCTTTAGAAATCCAAGGCGAGGCGGAAGTGAAATACTCGCCGGATTTGATTTGTACTTTACAGGCGCCGCAGGTGCCCTGGCCGGCGCAGGTAGAACGTATTTCGATCCCGGCTTTAATTATAGCAGAGAGCAGGTCGGTGTTGTCCGGTATTTCAACTTCTTTTTTGTATTGAAGGAATTTTACTTTGTGGAGCATTAGCCCTGCCAGGTTGAACGTAAATATTTAGGAATTCCGCTTGCTTCGCGGGGCCCGATAAGCACTTCCCATCCGGAAACTTCGGCTAATTTCCCGCTCATTACAGAAACATAACCGGGTATGATTATCTTTCTATGCGAAACGGTGTTTTCAACATTTGTTTTTTTCATTGCATCAAGCACTTTTTCAGCATGAAATTTTTCTGCCGCCCAGGCTGTAAGCACCGAAAGCCCGTCGGTATCAACTATAAGCAGCCAGGTTGGCATTTTTGCATTTAGTATTTCCGGTTCAACCGTGAAATAAGTCAGCGAAAAATTTGTTGTCACAATTAACGGTGATTTATCGTTTGGCGTACCGCCGATGGCATAAAGTTTAGGTTCAACCGTAACAGGCTTTTGAGGGTCCGTATAAATATTCTGGCGCAGAGTCACTAATGGCAGGAATACTGTTGCGTCAGGTTCAGGCAGGATAACAATACTACCGTATTTCGCAATTGCCATGGAAGCATAACTGATATGCTCGTAATTATTCTTTCCAGAAGAAAATAACAGCGTAGGATAACCCAAAGACCTTAAGCTTTTCTTTAACGCGAGGCGTCTCACTTGCGTGAGATTATCAAGAGCTTGTGTTTCCTTTGAATTTGAAAGGTCAATTACGATTTCTTTGTAGCCTGATGCGGCTATTTTGTGAGTGATGGTATTTATTTCTTCAAGGCCTTTTCCGGAAACCAGCAATACTGCATTATGCGTTTTAGCAAGGGCTGTAATTGCTTCCTGGTTTGAGGCTGTTGCAGGGCCGATTACCGGGCGGACATCCCCCGCTTTTTTAAGGGCTTCTTTCAGGTTTGAAATATTATCGCTTAAGAGTATTAAAAGGGCTTCCGATTTAGTTTTTACTTCATTTACAACATTTGCAAATTTTATTTTGTCTTCAGAATCATTTTTTATAGCAATGAACTCCGATTTAACTTTTTGGCCTACGCGCTCAAATTTGAGGTTATTAAATTTGTTGATTTTGTCTGACAGCTCGCCTGCAGATATTTGATCGCTGATAAGTATTCCCAGCCCGCAAGGGTGAAAAAATGTCTTTTCGTGCCTGAAAAGCACTGTTTCTCCGCCGATTTCAATTTTGTTTTCTCCTGCGCCTATCACAATTGTGCGGATTGGCGGCTCGCTGGCTGAAGCGAGGGCTTCTTTGGCCTGTTCGGTTATATCCGGGCATTTATCAAGCGACGTCTTTTTTCCCACAAGGCCCATAGCAAATGCCAGGCAGGTAGGAAATCCGCATTTTTTACAGTTTGTTTTAGGCAGCAGTTTGTAAATGTCTAATCCAGTTAGGGCCATATGTATTCTCCTGTTTTTATTAACTCCCCTCGTTCCCCTCTTTCAAAAAGAGGGGATGATCTCCCCCTTTATGAAAGGGGGATTAAGGGGGTTTATGGTTATAGTAACGGCGGCAGTTTTAGGGCAGGGTGATTGCATTTTTTCAAAAATTCCAGCAATTCTGCCGATTCTGTTGCAATTGTTTCATCCGCAATTTTATCAACAAAATCAGGGGTGCCCAGTTCCTGTGCGCGTTTTGTGAGTTTATCTTTAAGAATTTCTTTGAGTTCTTTAGGCATCCAGACTATTCTATGAAATCCGCCCTCGGGTACAAGAAATTTTTTGCTGGCAAGGTAAATTCTCCCGACGCCTAAAAAGCCGGGCGTCTGGTTACCGCCGCCTACTGAACCTGCCAGGGTTGTAAATGTCATACCGATAGGCGTCATGCCTGTATAGCCCCTGTTTACTACCATTACGCCGTTGCATTCAGGAAGCACGGCAACAATACATTCAAAACAACCGCAGGAAGTAGTCGGGGATTCCATTATCGCGTAATTGTTGAATTTTTCAATTGATTTATGAGAATTATCAAAAACAAATTCATTTACGCCTTTCCATTCGCCGCAAACAGCATTAAGAAGTTCCCCTTTTTTAATCGGCTGGTTCATGCCTTTCGGGTTGATTTCATAGGCGGCTTTACCGTCAAGCCAGTTATACGCTCCGCAAAGCCCCAGTTTTTCCGGTGTAATCACGCATACATGATTTGGCGCGTAACTTTGGCACAGCGTGCAGGAATAAAAGAGATCCACTGATTCATCCGTAAGGTCAGCTAATCTTTGATCCCTGGTTTCAAACGATTTTTGAATATCGGGAAGCAATTTTTCAACTTTCTCTTTGTCTGTATAAATTAAAACCTGCACTTTATCTACAAGCGCAGGAAAATCCTCGAGCAGTTTAGCGTGCAATATTTCGCCCATGTGTTTAAGGCGGAATCCTGCTGAGAACGCATCCTTGCTGATCCTGACCCAAATCTGGTCTCGCTGGCCCATATGAAAAATGCCCATAGCGAAATTAATAAAATGATGGATTTGCCTTTCAAGAACCGGTTCAAAATCTTTCTGCATTTTCCTTCCGGCAACTTCTACAACTATTCCTAAAGGAAGCGCAGCCGGCCCTTTATCCGAAGGTTTAACAGTATCAGCGTCAGGGCCGATTATTTCAATTTTGCCGTCTTCAACCTCATCCATATTTTTCATGCGTAAATATTCAAATGCAGTTGAATGTTTTCCGCCGAACTCAACATGAGCCTGTTCTTTTCTGACCCTTTCTCCTTCGAAAGCGGCTGCAAAAGGCACAGGAATAGGAATTTTTGACATTTTAACTTTTACGCCGCGGACTTCAATACAGCGCGGGACGATTTTTTTATAGTTTAACTCTTTAACGAGCGTTTCGTGCGTAGTGAGGCCTGAAGATAAGATTTCAGGTACTTCAGTGTCTGCAATTATAGGGAAGCCCAAGTCAATGGCCCCGGCGCCGGCGGCAACTTTTATATCATCCAGCGGCCCAAGTGTTAATCCAAAGGCGAATACACGCTCTTTGGTATATGCCAGGCATTCTTTTGCGTTACCAGGTTTAACTCCGCCGAAAGTCATAGCGCCGCGTATAGCCCAGTTAAGAGGATAAATTGCCGACGCTGTATCCCTGCCGTAAGGCACTATGTAATTATCCCAGCCCATTTCAACTTTTTCTTCTTTTAACTGGTCAATTATTGATTTTCCGTTTGATGAAGCGCCTACAAACATTAAAATATTTCTTTTTTGAAATTCACGGATAAGTTCAACGGCTGTTTTGTTATCCGGTGCAGCGCCCAAAATAGCGGCAAAACCCGGAAGCCTGCCGTCAACAAGCTGGATTCCAAGCGTTCTTAATATCGTATCCGGGAAAAAACCTTCGCAGTCCGGCTGCGGCTCCTGTTTATAGAGGTATTTAATGCCGGTTATAATTTCCGCTCCAAGCAAAGCAGAAAGCCCGCTTTCCAGCACGCCCAGTCTTGCAAGCCTGGAATTTACGGAAGTTTCCAGCTTTATCAGTGATTTAGCTTCATTTAAAGGAACAGAAATGTCATTTAGTGTTTTTACTTCATGCCCCAGCAATGCGTAAGCCATAGGGAAATAGAAGGCCGTTTCAGGGAATTCAACTTTTTGCCCTGGCCCTTTTTCTTTAACAGCTTTCACCAGCAATTCGTCCGCTATTGATACGATTTTTTTTGCGCCGCTTAAAGCAAGGTCAAAAACGATCTGTAACATGAGGCATTTACCTCTTTAATAGTTACTTATTTATATTTACATTCCTGGATGGAATCGGAACAATAATATTTTCTTTGTCGTACCTGTTTTTTAGGCGTTTGATAAACTCATGTACTATAACATATTTGTCGACAAATTCCCTAACTCTCAAAATAACAGTAAGCTTAATCCCAAGATCGTTAAGAGAATTAAAACGTACAAAAGGCTCGAAATCTGCAATACCGCCCTGGATTGATTTCATAACATCTTTCGCTACTTCAATAGTCACCTTTTCAACTTTCTCCAGGTCGCTTTTATAATCAACGTGAAAATCCAGCGTAATTGCAAGTTCTTTTTCAGGCTGAAAATAATTTGTGACTATCGCCTGGGAAAGTTTATTGTTCGGGATAATTATTATATTGTTTGGAAGGGTCCTGATACGGCTTGAGCGCCAGCCGATATCATCAACATAACCTTCCTGTCCTGAATCAAGGAGAATATAATCGCCCACGTTTATCTGTTTTGTAAGAATTGTATAGATACCCGCAAACAAATTCGACAGAGTTTCCTGTAATGCCAGGGCCACCGCCAAGCCGCCGATACCTAAAGTTGTTAGAATCGGAGCAATTGAAATCCCCAGCAGATTCAGTATTATAAGCGAACCTACAATGAAAATGATTATATTCGCTACATTCGTAGTAAGAGTGGTAACCGGAAGCGCCGATGTATGGAATTTATCCGAATAGGTTTTTATGGTTTCACCCATTATTTTTGAGACTACCAATGTAAGTGAAATCACCCATATGGCGATGGCCACTTTATCAATGAATATAGTAATATTCGGCGATAAAGAAGTAGCTCTGGTAGCGAACGCGATACCCAGAAGCGCCGCCCAAAAAAGAAAAGGTGTTTTAATTGAAGCAATTACTATAGCGTCAATATTGGTTTTGGTTTTCAAAGACCAGTTTATCAGAAATTTAAACAACATCTGACGCAATGCATACCCTGCGCCGAAAACTACTCCAAAAACGATAAAAGCAACCAATAAATCTTTATGCATTATTTTACCCTGCAAATATCACCGGATTGCGGTTTATCACCGGAAATAACTTTTGCTACAGCGCCGTTTTCACCGAGATACTTTACTATTTCGATAGTTCCGACATCATTTTCTACATTGCCGATTGTTATTCCGGTTGATTTGCTGACAATTGGCTTTCCCGGGCGCGTTACTTTAAGTTTAGAATTTACGGCAATGCCTGATTCTTTTCCTGAATCAAGATAAATGTTATCATTGTCCACTTCAGCTACATAACAATACCAGTCCATTTTGTCGATTTTTTCAATTATATTATTGACAAATTTTACAATTGCCGCTCTTAAGGCTTCACCTTCAAGGGTTTCATCATACCCGGACCTGCCGCCCATTCCCAAAGTGGCCGAAACTTTTTTCTGTGCAACGCCTTTCCCTGAATCTGTCCAGAGTATTTTGCCGTCAGAAACATCAACTATTCTTAAATCTACCGTAGCTTCCGCTATTTGTTTTTTTGATTCATAAACGAGATAGTCTTCACCTTCGGTTTTTACGCCGAATTGAGATATGCTTCCTGTTACTATTGCGTTAAGCCCAAGTACCTTGCCTGTCGCTGCTGCCTGGTCAGGAGTAATTGCGCCTGATTGCTGAAGGTTTTTTTCTGCCATAATTTTATCAAGTTTCTCTCTTTCAATTAAAATAAACCTGCCTGATTTTCCCAGTTCTGTGGTTAAAATATCACTTGCAGAACTGCCCAGCCTGGTTTGGCCGTAGGCTGTTTTATTCTCAAAGGCTATTACTGCAATTTTTTTCCTTGGGCCTACCTGCTGGCCTTCTTTTATTTCACTCCTTACGTTTACGGCAGTGGCTTGTTCTTTAATAGTGGTTTTTGGCGCGCACCCTGCTATTAAACCTGCTACAAAACAACTTACAACTAACAATTTGAACTTCATGTGAGACCTCCTAAATTTAATATCTTTCCGGCATTTGAGCCGCTATGCGGCGCGTAAGCCTGTAAGTTTCTTCGTCCAATGGAATGCGGACTACCTTTTCGACAGCCGCCCGTTTAAACAAATTTTGTAAATTCTCAGCAATAGATTCATTAGGGTTTATTTTTGATAATGCCGAAATGCCGTCTTCGGTTTCCCAGAGAGTTCCTCCGGTATTTGTATCAAGCATTCGGTAACTTACCTTTAAGACAGCGCCCAAAGATACCCTGACTGGTTTAAAAACAAGTAAATTCCCGTAAATCAAGGCGTCAACATTGAGTTTCTTTCCTACATCCTGTGGTTTTACAGAATTCAGCTGGCCGCCGTCAGTTATGCCCATTTCCTTTAATAAAGCGTCAGTTTCTTCAATAGGCTGGGTTATGTAGCCGTATTTCTCCTGCATTCTTCTGTAAAACTTTTCACGAACCAGCCTGGGGCCGTCCATATTTGTTGTCTGATTATCCATCGGCAGTATAGCAACTTTTATTTGAGGAAGAGGTTCTCTAATAACGTGGGTGCATCCGTACAGCGAAGCAATGGTTAAAACAATCAAAAAGAGTTTAATAAGTTTCATATCGCTACCTTTCCGATTATATCCAGTTGGGATAAATCGATTTTCTTTTCATTTGATGTTACAAGTTTCAAGTCGATGTCAGTTATCCGGCAATTCTGCATCACAACTGCGCGGTTCTTTTTCTTTTTTCGGATAAGGTCAATTGCATAATTGCCAAATTGAGTACCTAAAATCCTTGACCTGGCTGAAGGGCTTCCTCCCCGTTGAATGTAGCCGAGGTTACTGACTCTGGCAGGGAAGCTTGTGATCGCCTCGATTTTTTTTGCTGCCTCAGTAGCGTTCCCGGCGCCTTCTGCAAATATGATTATAATGGATTTTTTTCCATTTTCTTTCATTTTTATGATTTTTTCTGAGATTGTGTTTATATTATATTTCATTTCAGGAATAAGAACAAATTCTGCGCCTGAAGCCAAGGCGATATTAATGGCGAGAAATCCGTGTTCCCTTCCCATGACTTCTACCAGAAAGATACGCTCAAAGCTCGCTGCTGTGTCGCGGATTTTATCTATGGCGTCTATTGCGGTATCTATAGCGGTGTCAAAACCTATTGTTTCATCGGTTCCAAAGATGTCGTTATCAATTGTGGCCGGTATGGCTATTACAGGGATCCCGGAAGTTTTTGAGATTTTCTGGCCGGCTTTAAAAGTACCATCCCCTCCGATTATGACAAGGTAATCAATGTTATGCTTTAAGAGTATTTTTGCGGCTTTTTCAATTCCGGTTTTGGTCCTTATTTCTTCACAGCGCGAGCTTTTCAAAATGGTACCGCCCCATTGGATAATTCCTCCGACAGATCGCCTGTCCAGATAGATGAAATCTTCTTTAAGCAATCCGGCATAGCCGAGTTGTATTCCTGTTGTTTCAAATCCGTAGGATGAACCAATACGCACAACACTCCGGATGGCGGCGTTCATTCCGGGTGCGTCTCCCCCTGGTGTTATAACGGCAATATGCATGATTTTCTCCTCCCTTCCGGGATCCAAAATTATGATTTAAAGTTTGCTGATGTTTCAGAAAGCATCATTAACGCTTTTTCTGCATTTTCACTGCTTAAGCTTCCCAGCCCGCAGGCCGGAGTAATTAGTATTTGGTTGTACAACTTATTTTTATCAATACCTTTTGCAGAAAGTTTTTCAAGGTCCTTTTTTAGTTTATCCGCAAGAGCGCCGGGATTTTCTTTAGTGATTTGTTCTTCATTTGTTGGAATAATTCCGCAGGCAAGGATTCCGCCTTTGTCAATAAAATGTTTCATTTTCTCTTTATAGAGGAGCAAGCTGTCAAAAAAATTATAAGCATCAAACGAAAGTATATCAACTCCGCTGTCAATTAAAACCGACCAGTCCGTGTTGGCGCAGCAGTGGACGCTTATCAGTATGTTGCCGGCATTATTTTTTATGGTTTGAATGACTTCAGACAGTGAATTAATCACATCTTCCCGCGATATTGCCGTGAATGCGCTGCCATAAGCGGCCAAATAGGGTTCGTCTAGAGACAAGATTATAGGAATTTCAAATTTGAAATTTGAAATTTGTTTTATTTGCCATAAAGATTTTGAAGCTATGTGTTTTAGCACGACATCCTTTAATTGCTCGTTATAAAATATTGCCTGGCCTTTTTCGTCTTTTACTGTCAGGCCGTAAGTGAGCGGGCCGGTAATCTGGCATTTTAAGCCAAGGATTCCAGATTTCAAATTTGAAATTTGAGATTTCAATTCATAAAAACCAGCGGCATACCCTTCTGAAATTGAAAAATAATCCCAATCACTTGACAGATAATGTTCGTAAAACATTTCAAGGCTGTTGAATGCTTTTTGGGTATCGACGCAAATTGTTTCTTCTTTTTCATTTACTATGATTCCAGGAAAATTTTCCGAAAACTGTGCATACATGTTTTCTTTAAAACTGCGTTTTGGCAACTGCGGCCAGGCAGGCAATTCGGGAGTATATTTAAATAATAGTTTCACAGCCTCAGGAGCTGATTTAAAGGGTACGCTTCCTAGAGTGGTCGGTATTCCTTTGAATTTCATTTTTTTTCCCATTTTAGCAACTGAGCAACTTTCGCAAGTGTATTACCGCGGTGAATTTCTTCCCTGATTCTATTTTCTTTTTCCAAGACATCCATTGCGCGGTTGGTGGTTTCGGCAAGTTTCTCTTTTGGGATAACAATAACTCCGTCATCATCTCCAACTATCCAGTCGCCGGGCGAAACTGGTACACCCGATATTACAATAGGGATATTTATCTCACCAAAACCTTTTGGTTCACCGGCCTGGGGTGTTATTTTTTTTGCAAACGCAGGGAATTTTAACTTCCGTATATCTGTAACATCGCGGATGGCGCCATGTATAACAACCCCGCCCAATTTTTTTTGTATGGCCGAACTTGTGGCTAACTCGCCCCATACTGCAGGTTCAACACCGCCGGCATCAATTACTATAACGTCTCCTTTACTTGCCAAATCAATGGCTTCAACAGGTTTTGCCCAATCCCCGGGGTAAGTTCTTACGGTTACAGCCGGCCCGAATATTTTTACTCCGTTAAATACTGAGTAAATGTCTTTGAGCGGCAATGCCCTATGGAGAGCATCTGAGACATTTGCTACAGATGTTTTATTTAGTATTGCACCAATTTCATTGGCATTTTCAGATGTAACCCGCTTAAAAAGTTCTGATTTGATTTTTATTTTTTGGGTGATAGCTTTCTTTATATCAAAAGCGGCTTTTTTAGCGTCTTTTGATTTTGTAATAGAACCTCCCGCAATTATTATTGAAGCTCCGGCTTTGACTGCGTCTGCCGCATTTTCGGAATTTATGCCTCCGGCTATTGCAATAGGCAGTTTGGTTATTTTTGCAATTTTTGTTACCGTATCAAAAGATATTTTTCCGGTCATCTGCTCGTCGATTGGTATATGAACTCCGATATAAGCTACACCTAATTTTTCAACCTGTTTTACTAATTCAGGAATGTTTTTTACTTCAAGCATGTCTACCATTATCCGCGCGCCGTAATTTTTGCCGGCATCAACGCATTCTTTAATAGTTTCCATATGAGCGCATCCCAGCACGCAGACGATATTCGCGCCGGCTTTTGCAGCAATTTCCACTTCGGTCCTGCCAACATCCATTATCTTCATGTCAGCGACTATGGTTTTACCGGGGAATGCTTTTCTTAGTTCTCTAATTGCATTAAGGCCTTCAGATTTAATAAGAGGTGTTCCGGCTTCGATCCAGTCGCAGCCGCCTTCAACAGCTTCCTGGGCAAGTTTAATTGCGCGGTTTAAATCTACAAAATCGAGGGCTACTTGTAAGATAGGTTTTTTTATTTCCATTGTATATCGTCAGTTTTTCCTTCAATTTTATTTGATATTTTTTCAAATTTATCGCGCATGAGATCTACCATCCATTTATTTGTCTCTTCCTGTTCAACAAGTTTTCTGGCAATTTGTTTTATCATATTAGCCTGGTTATCCAGCTGGTTGCTCAGTTTTGCAAGGATAATCAGGATAACTATAAAAACTATCACCGTGATTGTAACTGTAATTTCCGTCAAAGACACCATTTTTTACCTCTCTAATACCCAATGCTATCCGCTTGGAAGGATATTGGGTACTTACCTCTCTTAATTGCCCAAAAACTTAATTATTATTTCCCTGTTTCTTGGTCGATTGTCAAAGTCTATAAATACAATCTGCTGCCAGGTTCCAAGCTGGAACCCTGCGTTTTCAAAAGGCACTGTTATGGAGGGGCCAAACAAAAAAGCCCTGATATGGGCAGGCGCATTGCCTTTTGGATTACCTGAATCATGGTTGAACTGTCCTTTATCGTCGACCAGCTGGTTAATGAATTTCTGGGAATCTTTGACCAAGCCTGGCTCATATTCCATTGTAGTAATTGCGCCGGTTGCTCCGGGAGCGAAAATCGTTGCTATACCGCTTAATAGTTTAGATTTTTTAAGTTCGTTTTTGACTTGTTCAGTAATATCAACAATCTGATTGTTACCCTGGGTAGAAAAATTTATTTTTGCATTAACTATATTCATTTTTTATAGGCTCCTTAAAGTATTTTGTACGATGCGGAAACCGCATCGCCTGACTGTTGTTTCCACAAATGAAGGAGATTTTTCATTAAAAGCACAGTTGTTACAGCTCCAACCCCGCCCGGGACAGGTGTTATAAACGAGGCTTTTTTTGAAGCTTTTTCAAAATCGACATCGCCGACAGTTTTCATTTTAGGTTTACCGGATTTTTCATCTATAACTGGATTACCATCAGCATTTGTTAACTTAATGCGGTTTATTCCTACGTCAATAACAATAGCGCCTTCTTTTATCATGTTTCCTTTTATAAAGCTTGCTTTTCCCACGGCAACTATTAGTATATCCGCTCTTAAAGTATGGCTGGCTAGGTTTTTTGTTGCTATATGGCAAACAGTGGGCGTAAGAGACTCAGTTAATGAAGATAAAAGCATCAGTAAAATAGGTTTCCCTACAATCTCGCTGTGGCCTACAATTACAGTTTCTTTGCCCTTAAGTTCGATAGCTATTGATTTTAAGCATTCGATAACAGAAAGAGCGGCACAGGGCGCAATAACCGGGTTTACCCCGGCGTATAATAACTTGCCAAGATTTAGAGGTGTAATACCCTCAATATCTTTTTCTGGCGCAATTTCAACCAGGACGTTGCGTGCATTTATATGCGGCGGAACAGGCATTTGCAGGATTATACCATTGACAGAATTATCCGAATTAAGTTCTTTTATGGTTTGAACTGCTTTTCTTTCATCTGTTTCCTGAGGCAGTTCGATTAATCTATAATCAATTCCTAGTTCTTCACAGGATGATTTTTGATTTTTTACGTAAACACTGCTTGCTGCATTTTTACCTATTTGAATCGCCGTGAGGAAAGGTTTTTTTCCAAGTTTGGCTGATAAGCCGGCAATTTCTGATTTTGTTTCGTTTTTTATTTTGTCTGCGATTTTATTGCCGTCAATTAGCTGTGCCGCCATAGTTGTCCCTCTTTTCTTTTATATATTCAATAAATACTTTTACTATTTCAGGGTTAAATTGAGTGCCGCTGTATTTAATAAGTTCGCTTACGGCCTGATCAATATCTAATTTTTTATTTTTATAAGGGCGTTCAGTGGTCATGGCATCAAATGCGTCTGCGGCTCCAAGTATTTGGGATCCGAGCGGAATCTCTCTCGTTTTTATATGCGAAGGATAACCGGAACCATTGTAATGTTCATGATGGTGTTTTACTGTTTCTGACACTTCTTTCAGAAACGGAAGAGATTCAAGAATCTTTGCGCCTTTTACCGTATGTAGTTTAACTTCTTCCCATTCAGCAGGAGTTAGTTTTGTAGGTTTTTCCAAAATGTAATCGGGTATTCCTATTTTCCCCAAGTCATGAAGCATAGCCGCTTGAGCGATTTTTACTATTTCCATTTCCGGCAGATTAAGTTTTTTTGAGATTGCAATCGCATATTTTGTAACATTATCAGAATGCCCGACTGTGTATGTGTCTTTAGTCTCGAGTATCTGCGAGAGTGCTCTTGTTATTCTAATATAGATATCATCAAGGTCTTTGTATAGTTTTGCGTTTTTAATGGCTATACCCAGATTGTTTGCCAAAGTTTCAAGTATTTCAACATCCTGAATATCAAAAATAGTGCCGTCAGACTTTTTCTGGTCAATAGTCATTATTCCTATTAGTTCATTTTTACTGACTAATGGTAAAACGAGCATTGCGCCAAACACGCTTAGCTCATTGATAATGTCATTATATTCCTGTTTTGGTAATGCTTGGAAAGCTGTATCAAGAATGAGCGGTTGTTTATTTGTTTCAAGCAACTGAATGAGTTTTTGATTAAAAATATAGTTTGTTTTTACGCAGTCAAGACCGTAAGAACATTGCAGTTTAAGCAAAGTTTTGTTCTGAATTTTTTCCACATAAAAGACAGCTATTTTTTCAGACCCTAATGCATTATGTATTGAGTTGATAACATAATCGCATAGTTTATCTATATCCAAAATCGTAACAACAGCTTTTGAAGTTTCATTTAACAGTTGATAATAACGGGTTCTTTTTTTTAAGACAAAACGTTCAATAACCAGAAATATTTCGTTATCCCTGTAGAAAGTAAAATATATCGCTCCGCTGATTCCTATAGACATTATAAGCGACATCGTATGGCCCAGATGCAATAGATGGAAAAATATATGTTCGCAACTAATTAAGATTACTGCTAGGAACGAATATTTAAAAACGTTAAAAAACATAAATTCTGTGTTCAGTAATGAGGGAGAGAGTGAGTAAGTAATTATTCCCAGGGGTATAAAGAGTAAAATTATGGCAAAAGTAGCAACGTTTATATTGTTTTGAGAAGTGGATAAAATTGTGAACGTAATAGTACCTGCAATCATTAAAGTTATAAGACCAATAAGAAAATATTGAATTTGGGGCTTTCTTGACCCCTGTAGTTTAAAATAATTAGCCGCAATCAAGTAACCTGAATAGATTATATAGGTTTGAACTAAAATTTTTACAAAGACAAGAGCAAAACCGTTTATTCTCCTTAATGGAAATATACTCGTTACCTTTTGAATACCATAGGGAGTGAAAACAACAAAACATAAAATTAACGCAGTAAAATAAAGAAATGTTATAAGCTTTAAGTCTATTTCTTTCTCCAAATAGCTATAAACCATCAAAACGATCGTTGCGCAACAAAAGAAATTTGAAGAAAGGACAATTCTTTCAGCTAAAAGCCACATAGATTGAGATTGAGTAAAAAAAAGTAAGCTTTTGGATATAAAAGCTATAGTTATTGCCCCAAGGACTACGGTAAATTCGACGTGCAATGCACTTCTCTTGGTTCTGAAAAAAGTGTATATCATTAGGATGAATGTCGTTATAGCACAGATAAAGTATAATTTCCCCAGGAAAGGATAGTACATTCTTTTTTCCTATTTCGTTAAGTATTTAATATGGCGTTAACTGAATTAATAATTTTGTCAATTTCAGGAAAAATATTATTGATTGATGATTCCGTCGCATCCTTTTTTTTATTAACAAATGATTTATCACTGACGCTATTGAGATTAATTGTTACATTATCGCGGGCCGCTTCTATAGCACTTTTTAAAAAAAACATGCCGCAGCTTATGTCACTGATAAGATTCCTATTACCCATTTTGACTAATTTATGAGCCTCAGGAATAGAATTAATGGAAATTTCTATAATTTCAAAGGGGACAGATATTGCTTCTTTCAATGCTGCCTGGATTGATAGTTCCCTTTGAGTTTTTTTTTCGTCCGTGTTCTTTGCAAGTTTGTAAGCGACAGAAACTTTTTCGTAAACGTAAGTGTCTTTATCTATAAGTTCATTCAATTTTAAACGATTGCTTTCAAGCTTAGCAAGTATAGATTTGATTTCAGGCTGGTGTTCTTCGTAGCCTTTTTTGCCAATAGTAAAATTTGCGACCATGCATAGCAGAGACACTCCCGTAGATGCAACTAATGCGGCAGCACTGCCCCCGCCCGGGGAAGGGATCTTTGCCGCTAACGCATCTAAATATTTGTTAAGAGGTTGTTCAATATGTTTGTTCATTCTTTCTTAAGCGTTTTTGCCAGGAACTTTTTCAATTTGAATTTTGAGAAAAATCCCATTTTTTTAAACTCTAGTTTTCATTAAAATCTTTATGAATTTGTTGGCTCATTTATTTATCCCGGACAGTTCAAGGATTTTTGGCACTTTGTCGTCCCAGCCTAGAGGCATTAAATGTATCCCCTGACAGAGAGGCTTGAGGTCTTTTATCAGTTTTGCCGCAATCTCTATTCCTGTCTGGCCTGATTTGGTTTTTTCTTTGTCTTTTTTAAGCTCTTCTATTAAATTATCAGGTACGTGAATGCCTGCTACATTTTCATTCATGAATTTTGCCATCCCAGCTGTTTTGAGAATAACTATACCCGCCATTACCGGAATTCCCCAGCTTTTAGCTTTTTCCATAAATTTTGCAAATTTATCTACTTCATAAACTGCCTGAGTTTGAAAAAATTGAACTCCTGCTTTGATTTTATGTTCCATTTTTATTAGTTGAGGTTCAATCGGGTCTGCACAAGGCGAAACAACAGCTCCGATACAAAATTTTGGGGGCTCGCCTTCGAGTTTATTTCCTGCCAGGTCGATACCGCCTTCAAGCTTCTTAACTGCATATGTCAAGGATACTGAATCCAGGTCAAAAACCGGTTTTGCGTCTTTATGGTCGCCAAGAGTTGTATGGTCGCCGGTAAGTAAAAGCATGTTTTCAATGCCAAAAGCAGCTGCACTTAAAATGTCAGACTGAAGAGCAATGCGGTTTCTGTCGCGACAGGTAACCTGAAACACAGGTTCCAATCCTTTATCTTTTATCAGATGGCAGCAAGCTAATGAACCGAAACGCATTACGGAAGACTGGTTATCGGTAACATTAATGGCGTCAACAATTCCCCTTAGGCTTTCTGCTTCATGGATTGTTTTGTCAATCTGCCAGCCCTTCGGAGGGCCTACTTCGGAAGTAATAACGAATTTGCCTTTGTCAAAAAGTTCTTTTAGCTTCATAATTTTTTCTCTTTCAAGAAATTAAATTAATTTAAAATAGTCGCGCACTCTGATAGATTTTGAGATTCTTTGGGTGTCCTGAACTTTCTCTAATTTTCTGTAGATTCTTTCCCAGCCGCAATCCATTTCTTTACTGACTTCACATTTGCCGTTTTTTGCCCCGCCGCAAGAACCATTGAGGAGGCTTTTGCTGCAGGCGGTTATAGGGCAAATCCCTCCGTTGGAATTCAAATAACATTCTCCGCATTGGCCGCAATTATTGGGTTGGACGGTAACGCCTTGAAAACCATTTAAATAAAGCGTGTCACAGCCGGTTAAAACAATTTTTTCTTCCAGAAGTTTTGCAATTGTCTGAACGCCTACACCGCAAGAGAAAACAAGTATAGATTTTGAGTTCGTTATTTCTTCTATGTGTTTTTTAATATAATTGCTTGCGAAATCATCGTTGCATATATAGTCTAGGGTTACGTTGCCGGAAATGTTCTGGTTAAGTTCTTTGATGAAAGAATCTATTTCAATGGCAGGAAAATAAACTTCCTTGCACCCGATGCATTTGAAAATGAAAATGGGCGCTTCAAGTTTTACAATCAGTTCTTCTTTTGGTTTAAGTTGCGTAATTAACATTTTGGTTTCTGTAGTATCAGCTTAGTATCCTTTATTATCTTAACTAACGGAATTTTTGACGAACAGATGTAGTCGCAGCATCCACATTCTATGCAGGACTTTATATTTTGTTTTTCGCTGTCTTCATACCTGTGTTGCGTGTTGAATAAGGCGTAAAATAAAGGATAAAGCTCCATAGGGCAAACGTCAACACATCTGCCGCATTTAATGCAGGCTCTGTTCTCTATAGGCTCAATCTCTTGTTTTTTTACAGCGATTAAACCGCTGGACCCTTTTATTACCGGAGAATCAGCTGTTGTTTGGATTACTCCCATCAGGGGCCCGCCCATTTTAAATACACAATCCGAATCAGGCGAAAAACAAAAATCTATGATATTTTTAATCGGTGTCCCGATTTTAATCAAATAGTTCCCGGGTTTTATACATTTTTTGCCAGATACAGTTACAATTCTTTCAATTAGTGGCATGCCGTTTACTGCTGCGTCATTTATCGCCGCAACAGTGCCCACATTTGAAACAACAACCCCGATATCAAGAGGCAACTTTCCCGCGGGGACTTCCCTGCCCAGTATTTTTTTAATTAATGTTTTTTCCGCTCCTTGCGGGTATTTTGTGGGCAATTCTGCAATAGTGATTTTATCAAACCCAGAAACTTTTATTTTAAGTTTTTCAATTGCTTCCGGTTTATTGCCTTCTATAGCGATAATAGCTTTATTGACATCAAGTATTTTCATTAATATTTTGATACCGGTAATAAGTTCGCCGCTCTTTTCAACCATTACTCTATAGTCGGAAGTAAGGTAAGGCTCGCATTCACACCCATTGATTAGCAGAGTGTCTACAGGTTTAGGCGGCTGAAGTTTTACATAGGTCGGGAACATGGCTCCGCCCATGCCCACTATACCTTTGTCCCGGATAATATCTATAAGTTCATCTTTAGAGAGTGACTCAAAATTACTGACAGATTTTATTGATTTATCAAGTTCATTTTTCTTGTCATTTTTGATTTTGACAGCAAACACTTTTTTTTGAATCAGGGGATGTATTGTTTCTTCAATGGAAATTACTTCCCCGCTTACGCTTGAATGAACCGGAGCGTATATAAATGATTTCGAATCACCTATCTTCTGGCCTTTTTTTACTTTGTCCCCGGCTTTTACAATGGGCTCACAAGGCGCGCCTGTGTGCTGTGATAACGGAATTATTACTAAATCCGGTTCAGGGAATGTTTCGATTGCCTTATATTCAGTAGTTTCTTTGAATTCAAAGGGATATATTCCGCCGTAGAAATTCTGGTTTCTTTTTTCTATATTGGTTTTCAAACAGGTGTTTACGGTTGAAAACATTGGTTTTGAGTTATCTCTTAGCTGGATTGATTTCGTGATATTGTCAATCTGCGTGTTTTGTTTTGACAATCTAAAATAAATCTTTTCCCAAGCGCAGTCTTTTGTGGTTCCTTTTTTGCTTTTTACTTCGCATTTGCCGTTTTTTGCCCCGCCGCACTGTCCGTTAACCAGGCTTTTTGAACAGTCAACTATCGGGCAAATGCCCCCCGTGAGATTTAAATAACATTGCGCGCATCCGGCACATTTTTGAGGTGTCAGGGCTATACCGTGATAGGCAGTTAAGCAGGTATTATTGTTTGCCTGAGGTATTGAATCAGCAATTGCATAGACTGGCAAAGAATCAACTATCTCAGCTACTGATTGAATACCCAGTCCGCATGATGAAACACCGACGGCCTGAGAATCTTTTAAATTTGCACCAGCAAGAATTTGCTTGGTATGATGCAAATTACAAAGAAAATCTACGTCTATACATCCCGTAAATTTCTTATTATTGTCTTTAAGGAACTTTGGCAAGGTACTGCATTCCTCGCTTTCTCCATCTTCGTGCGTATATTCCCTGTAACACTTTTTGCAGGATATAAGAAATATTTTTTCCTTGCCTGAAAAAGCTTCCAGGATTTCCTCGTCCGGTTTTAATCTGAATTTTGTGTAATCCATTAGCATTTAAAATAATCCTACTATACGGCCCTGGTCGTCAATATCAATTTTTGTTCCGGCAGGTACAGATGGAAGGCCCGGCATGGTCCTCATTTCTCCGCAAAGGGGATATAAAAATCCTGCCCCTATCGATGCTCTGATATCTCTTATTGTTAAAGTAAAACCTTTTGGCCTGCCTTTTAAAGTCGGGTCATGGGACAAAGAAAGATGAGTTTTTGCCATACATATCGGCAATTTGTCCCATCCGTTTTGTGTGTAAAGCTTTATTCTTTCTTCAGCCAAGGCTGAATACTGGACATCTTTTGCGCCGTAAATTTTTGTAGCTATAGTGTGAATTTTGTCTTTTATGGACATATCAAGTGAATAAAGATGCTGGAATTTAACGGGTTTTTCACAAGCTTTTACTATTGCATCAGCAAGTTCTTTTCCGCCGTTGCCGCCTTTTTCCCAGACCTCGCTTAAAACTGCGGCTTCTGCACCGAATTCTTTTGATTTTTTTTCTATAAGTTTAATTTCGTTGTCCGTATCAGTAGAAAATTTGTTTATGGCCACAACTACAGGAACTCCGTGCAAACGCGCATTTTCAATCTGTTTTTCAAGATTGCAAATTCCTTCTTCAATTGCGCCCAAATTTTCTTTGATTAAGCCCTCATCCAGCGGTTTGCCGGCAACAACTTTGAACTTGCCGCTATGCATCTTTAAAGCTCTTATTGAGCAAACCATAACAACACAGTTAGGCACAAGCCCGGAATATCGGCATTTTATATTCATGAATTTTTCCATGCCAATGTCTGCGCCAAACCCGGATTCAGTAACCACATATTCGCTAAGCCTGACAGCAATTTGATCCGCAATAATAGAAGAATTTCCGTGCGCAATGTTTGCGAAAGGCCCGGCATGTACAAAGCAGGGAGTATACTCGGTTGTTTGAAGCAGTGTTGGTTTTATTGCATCAACCATTAAGGCTGTCATTGCGCCTGCAACTTTGAGGTCTTCAGCGGTTACGGGTTTGTTGTCATGAGTGAATGCCATTACCATTTTACCTATTTTTTTACGCATATCTTTTAAATCGGTGGTAAGGGCAAGTATCGCCATAATTTCGCTGGCTACTGAAATATCAAAACCCGTGGACAACGGAATACCATCATCGGTAGTGCCCAAGCCTGTTACTATGTTGCGCAAGAACCTGTCGCTGATATCTACAACATAACGCCATAAAATTTTTTTCTGGTCTATATCTAATTGCCTGCGGTAGATAGCATTGTTGAGAAAAGCCATCCCAAGGTTGTGCGCTAAACTGATAGCATGCACATCACCTGTTAAATGAAGATTAAAATCTTCCATCGGAAGTACCTGGGAATATCCGCCGCCTGCCGCTCCGCCTTTAATGCCAAAAACCGGTCCTAAAGAAGGCTGTCTGATACAAGTGATTACTTTTTTTCCAATTTTTGCGAGCCCAAGCGAAGCGCCTATTGTTGTGACAGTTTTTCCTTCACCAAGAGGGGTGGGTGTTATGGCAGTGACGTCTACGTATTTGGCCTGAGGATTGTTCTTTATTCTTTTGAGAGTTTCAAGCTTAATTTTTGCTTTTGTATTGCCATAAAGTTCTAATTCGTCTTCGTTAATACCGGTAGATTTTGCGATTTCTGTTATTGGTTTTAGTTTTATTGATTGTGCTATTTCCAGGTCAGACGGAACTGCGGTTTTCATGAAATTATCCCCTAATAATTAGTATGTTTCTGATGTAAAAAATTATACCAAACTGGGGATTAAAAGTAAAGGTTATATGCCGATTTTTGGGCAAATATTGGATAATATGCATTCACTGCATTTTGGTTTTTTTGCGTCGCATATATTTCTGCCGTGTTCTACAAGCAGTGAGTTGAAAATACCCCAATCAGCTTTTGGTACAAGGGCCATGAGATCTTGCTCAATTTTGACAGGATCTTCATTTTTTGTCAGCCCCAGCCGGTAGGATAACCTTTTCACATGCGTATCTACTGCAATCCCGACAACTATACCATACGCATTATTTAAAACAATATTAGCTGTTTTTCTGGCAACTCCAGGAAGAGTTACAAGTTCATCCATTGTTTTTGGTACAGCGCCGTTAAAGTGTTTGAGTAAGAGTTTGGCAGATCCTATTATATTCTTTGCTTTATTATGGTAAAAACCGGTTGATTTAATATCTTGCTCGAATTCTTTCAAATTAGCTTCTGTATAATCTTTTACTGTTTTGTATTTCTTAAAAAGCAGTAAAGTCACTTTATTTATCTGCTTATCAGTAGATTGTGCAGAAAGGATTGTTGCTACGAGAATCTCTAACGGGCTAGTAAAATTTAGTGCAGTTTTTGCCTTAGGATAAGTTTTTTTCAGGCGGTTAATTATTTGGATTATTTCAGGGTTTTTTTTCAATGGATTTTACTCTTGAATAAAGGTTTTTATTCAAAGGTGCCTCAAGTTTAAGTTTTTCCGCTTGTTTTATTATGGCCCCGTTAATATATTCAATTTCTGTCTGTTTTCTATTTAAAATATCCTGTAGCATGGAGTTTGTATTGTTTTTTGTTTTTTTACATGCATTTACAACTTCTTTCTCTGGATTTTTATAGAGCAGTTTTATACCCAGATCTTTAGCTATCATTGCTGTTTCTTTTACAGTTTGAATTAAACTGTCTTTAATATAACAATTTTCTATAAGCTCTCCGTTTTTCATCTGGGTAATTGCCCCCAAAGGGTTAATAGCGGAATTTAGTACAAGTTTTGACCAAATAATTGAATCAATATTATTGTTGATTTTTATAACAATTCCGGTTTTATTGAATGTTTTTGCAATTTCTTTAGCCCTG
>Ga0180007_10002493_pt1 | contig 21925 bp, 18 predicted proteins | sample MM_PC_MetaG_FD_121122 | JGI IMG/M metagenome (GOLD analysis project Ga0180007, IMG submission 121122) | Groundwater microbial communities from the Aspo Hard Rock Laboratory (HRL) deep subsurface site, Sweden - MM_PC_MetaG | ecosystem: Environmental > Aquatic > Deep subsurface > Groundwater... | reverse complement strand
GGAGAATGGGTGACATTGGAGAAACAGCAGTTTAAAACGCTGTATCTTTCCCTTGAGAAATCAGCAGCCTTAAAAATAATTGAGCCGGCTCAACTGGTCTGGTTAATATATGGCAGTTCCCTTGACAGGATTTTCTGCGAAGGGGTTCCAGAGGGTATAAAAATATATTTTATCGATTCAGAAAACAGGGTGATCAAACAGATCAATTTGCAGAAAGACGACATCCAGGAGATTGAAAACAGGAAAGAACCGATTATCGGACACCTTTCCGATATAGAAGGATTTTCAGGCCGTATATATCCTGCCCAAAAATTTTTTAATACCATGTTTAAACTGCCTTCTGACATTATTCCCGATCTGATGGTGAATCCTGAAAACCTGTTGAAAATGGATGGAAAGATCGTTCATATTGGTATCTGGAACGAAGCAGAAAACGGCTATATCAAGATAGGATTTGAAATAGAAACACAGGAGGGCAACAGGCTCATTTTTGTAAACGGCCGTGAATGGGCTGTCTGGCAGTTGAACCTGAACCTTAAAGGAGGTAAAAATTGAATTTGTGGTTACGCGCCTTTAAGATGATCCGGTTTGGCTTGTTTCTGGGTTTAATTCTTGTCTGCCTGGCAATTCTTTTGGGAATGTTTACCGTATTCTTTGTGGCAAAAGATCTTCCAAAGCTTCCATCTCCTTTAAACCGGATCATTGAAAGGCCTCAAACCCAGATTTTTGATTCAAACGGACAATTACTGGTCACGCTGGGTGAGAGGAAAGCCATTCCCTTGAACATGGTTTCCCTGAATTTTATAAATGCCATTATTGCCATAGAAGATCACCGGTTTTTTGAGCACCACGGAATCAATAAACTGCGAACCTTAAAGGGACTTTACATCACGCTGTTTAATTCCGGCAAAGTCCAGGGAGCCTCTACCATAACCCAGCAACTGGCAAAAAATCTTTTTTTCAGTTTTGAAAAATCATACGCACGCAAATTCAAAGAACTTTTGATTGCATTTCAAATTGAGGCTTCCAATACAAAAGAAGATATTTTGCAGGCCTATATCAACCAGATTCACTTTGGTGCCGGTGCCCAGGGGGTTGAGAAGGCAGCAAACGTGTTTTTCGGAAAATCTGCCCTTGATTTGAGTCTGTCCGAGGCAGCATTGCTTGCAGGTCTTCCCAAATCTCCCACCAATTATAATCCGTACTGGCACTATGAACGGGCCTTGAAAAGGCGGGACCTTGTATTGAAAAGAATGGCCCTGTCCGGATTTATATCTGATCTTGACGTCCGGCAGGCCATGGAGACCAGGCCCACGCTTTTTCATGATCAATTTGACTCACGGACGGGCAGTTATTTTTTGGATGCGCTGATAGATGGTCTGATCCAACGGTATGGTGAAGATGTGGTTTATCACGGCGGTATCAAGGTGTTTTCCACCATTGATACGCGTCTGCAATCCTATGGCCAGCAGGCCATCAGAAAAGGGCTTGAAAGACTGGATACCATGATGGGGATCACAGCAGAGACTGCCGAACGTCCACAGGGTGCGCTTGTGGCCATTGATACAGGATCAGGAGCGGTAAAAGCCATGGTCGGGGGCCGGGATTATTATGCCAGTGAATTTAACCGGGCCATGCTCAGCAGAAGACAGCCTGGAAGCGGATTTAAGCCATTTTTATATTATGCCGCATTAACACAGTTGGGATTCCATCCGGGAACCCTTATGACAGATAAACCGGTCAGAATAAAGGTAAAAGGGGCAAAAGACTGGGAACCCGGAAATTTTGAGAAAACCTTTTCAGGGGATATGATTTTAAAAAAAGCGCTGACCCTTTCTGTGAATACGATTGCCGCCCAGATGGTGGGGAAAATAGGCCCGGAACCGGTTACACAAGTTGCCAGAGCATGCGGTATTAAAAGCCCTTTACAGGATGTCTATTCTGTGGCCCTGGGCACTTCAAGCGTGACCCCTTTTGAAATGGCATCTGCATATACGGTTTTTGCAACGATGGGGATTCTGCACGAGCCCTTTTTTTTCTGGCGGGTGGAAGATGCATTTGGCAGAATTATTTTTGAGCATATTGTCCAGGAAAAAAGAATACTGAATCCTGGAACCACCTATCAGGTTGTGGACATGATGAAATCTGTGATTGAAAGCGGATCGGCAAGATCCATCCGTAATTTGGGATTCGTCCGGCCTGCTGCTGGGAAAACCGGAACCACAGACACTTATAATGACGCATGGTTTACGGGATTTACACCAACGCTTTGCACCTCCGTCTGGACAGGTTTTGATAAAAATAAGCGACTGCTTGATGCCAACAGAGTGGGTATAACAGGGGGCAGGGGTGCTGCACCCATCTGGGCTGATTTTATGATCAAGGCCTTGGAATCTGAGCCGGAAAGGGATTTTACAATTCCAGATAATATCCGGTTTGAAGCTGTGGATGCCAAAACCGGGTGTACTCCTGAACCGGGGAATGCCTCCGTTGAAGTTTTGAGAGTTCCCTTAAAACCCAAACAATTCTTGTGCAGGGAAAAAGAAAAATGATCTGGCTGATGAGAAATATAGGATTTCATCTCTGGTTCGCAACCCTTATCACCATACCCTTGAGTTTTTATATCCTGCCTTGGCTCATAAGGCTTTTCCCGGGAATCAATCCCATTGCCACGGGATTTTTTATTTTAATATGGGTAGTGAGTGGCACCGGTTTTTTCATGGATTATGCTGCCAGAAGAAAAATATCGGCCTATATTAAAGAAGGGCAAATCTGGGAGCGGTCCGGGATTTCCAATAAGGCTGAGAAAAATTATACGAACGCGGTAAGGCTGTATGATTCCTTTCTTCTCTGGCCGTTTTCCACAAAAAAGATCGCTCAAAAAATATCCCGTGCGATTGCAAAATTTAAATTAAACACGGCCATTGAAAATCAGAGTTTTAAATTGATCACGGCCGTTTATTTGAAAAGGAACCCAACGGATGAGGATATTGCCCAATTGTGGCTTTCTCAACTGCGCAACTCAATCCATGTGACCTCGCTTGAACAGGATGTCCTGTCTGTTCTTTTTGACACCCATTATGCCAGCAAACGGTTGTCCGGTTTGATGGCTGATATATTCCGTGAATTAGAGCAAAAGGATTTTATTGCAAAAAATCTTTATCCCCCGGTTTTGACACCCCCGTTGCTTGAAGATCGGCATTTGGAAAGAATTGGGGAGGTCATTGGCAGGCCTGGTGAAACCTTTCAAAAACAGATTTTTTTTCACCAGGAAGAAAGAATATTTCAGGATAACCGGGGAATCAAAACAACCTTTAAGTCCCTGGCAGAAACAACAATTGACCGTCTGAAAAGTTTCAGAGCGATTATGGGGTCAGGTGCACGCTTCTGTATAGTATCTTTGATCAAAGGGGTTTCAGTTATAAAAGAGCATGAAAAACTGCAATTCTATTTAAAGGCAGGCACTCTCTTAATTGTTCTGGCAGGGCTTGGTTTTTTTATGATAAATACCCTGTCCCATATGTTTAAACCCGGGACCACTGAAGCAGAAAAAATTTCAATTCAAATGAAGGTGCCGTTGCCTTTTACGATTCAGGTGGCAGCGTATCTTGACCAGGAATATGCTCACAAGTATATTGAGGGGTTAAGGAAAAAAGGAATCAATGCCATGGTTAAGAGTGTTGATGGCGGCGGAAAAACCTGGTATGTGATCAGGGTTTCCGAATTCCCGGACAAGAAAAGTGCAGCAGTTTACGGCCAGACTTTAAAACAACAAAAAATTATTGATGACTTTTTTGTCAGCAACAAACAATAATGATCATTAAAGGTTAATGACTTTATCAGCCAGCTGCATGGATGTAACAATGTCCAGCATGTTGGTGGTTTCACCGATAACTTTATCGTCCATTAATTTAAGGTGGGTCAGGCATGCACCGCAAACAAGGATCACAACTCCCAAAGCATCAAGCTCTTCTAACGCTTCAAGAATCTGGGAGTCTTTTGTGGAAAATTTTACTCCGTGATTTAGCAACACCAGCCGCCATAGATCAGGGCCCATTTCCTTTAAGGTCTTAACAAAACTGATCATGAGTTTTTGACCAAGGGCATCATCTCCCTTTCCGATCTGTTGTGAAGAGAGGATCACTAAAATCTTCTGCGCATCAGCATCTTCTTTTTTCCTGGCAGGGTCAGCGACGGGTTCATGGTTTTCAGCGTTTCCTGGATTTTTTCGACCGGATACGATCAAGGTGGTGGAATCGCCTCCGGAAGTGACAGATACTGCAAATCCCTGGAAAGTTAAGAACCGGCTTACATTTTCAGCAGCAGCAGCATTATCAACAAACACATCAAGCTCAGCAGAATCATACTGCTCCAGAAATCCCTTTGTTTTCAGCACGGGTTCCGGGCATTGCAGCTTTCTGGCATCAATTTTTTTTATCATCATCCATATCCCTTTCATTTTGTTCATATCCGTGCCCATTTTAAGAAGACCTTATGTTTAAGTCAAATAGCAATATCTGATACAAATGTTAAGGGTCATTATAAATACGGATAAAGATACCAGTTGAATCACAATTTAAAAATGAAAATTAAAAAGATTTGACAGTCAGGATCTTATATGACCATATTTTTATTATAATTGTGAAACACACAATGCCTGACAGAAAATCTGAAATTTTTTTTGTTGGCCTTTAAATACAATGGTTGAAAAAAAGGAGAACCACATGGTTATTATCTCAGATGTCTCTTATCCCCCTGAAAGTACAAGAGAAATTGCAAAACGCTACCTTAAGGCCCCGGTGCTGCCTGATTTTTTGAATAAAAAAGGGCCCTATGTCTGTGCCAGTAAAACCGGTGGCATGAATTCCATCACTTATTATGAACTGGATAATGACAGGCTTGCAGAAGGCTTAAAGGTGATTGGCGAGAGCCTGGCAATCTATTTTGGTGTGCCAGGATACACATATGATCTTAAGCCTTATTTTGAGCTTGAAGAAGGGTTGGCAATACTGGGGTTGTGATGTTATTCCATATATTGTCGGCCTTGCTTTTTAGCCCAGGCACAAATTTTTTCAAATGCCTTGAATTTCCATTCGAATGGAAATTCAAGGCATTGGCTGGGTTTTATATCATTGATCCCGCATCCTCCCGGGGTTAAAAATATACACTCGCCAGTCTTTTTTTCTATCAATGAAAGGCTTTGCCGGTCCTTTGTCAATCGGGTGAAGGTTTCAATGAACTGATAAACATCCATATTTAAAAAAGACGCAATAATATCAGGCTCATTTTTTTTCAATCGGACATACCCTTTTTGTCTGCAGCATTCACCGCATTTCAGGCATTTAAATTGTGAAAGGTCGGTCGGCATCATGTTGTTGTAACCCATATGAATATTACAGGAATAAGTTCAGGTTGGGTCTTGAAAGCGTTTCAGGCGTGGTTTCAAAGAGTGAATCCAGTTTGTCTCTTATCTCATCCATGGTCTGCGCCCGATTCAGCTGTTTTAAGATATCATGCCCGAATTTAAAATTCGCACAAAAATAAGGGGAAAATTTTTTAAACAACTTGACGCTAAAATGATCCGTATAATGTTCTGACAGGATTTGTGTCATTCTCACGGCCGTGGTATGAAAGATATCTTCCCCAAAAGAAAGCTGTTGGGTCCACTGGGCAAACAACCAGGGTCGTGCAACAGCCATGCGGCCAATGGACAGTCCCTGGCATGAGGTTTGTTCAATCATTTTTGCACCATCTTCTGCCAGAAACAGATTGCCATTGCCAAAAACAGGGATTTTTACGGCCTGTCTGACAAGGGTTATGGCATCCCAGAGGGGTGGCCGGTTCCTTCTATCCGGTGCTATCCGGGGATGGAAGGTGAGGGCATCAGCCCCGGCATCTTCAAAGCGCCGGGCCATATCCACGGCAAATTGAGGATTGTTGTCCCACCCGAGACGGAATTTCACAAACACGGGGATGGAAACCGATTCTCTCACGGATTTTACGATTCTTGATGACAGGCCAGGATCTTTTAATAATGCAGCCCCGCATCCTTTTTTACAGATAGCAGCCACGGAACAGCCAAAATTAAGATCCACCCCGAAAAAACCCTCTTTTTCTATTCGTATGGCAGCTTTTGCCATGCTTTCCGGATCAGGGCCAAATATCTGGCAGACAAGATAATCAAGTTCTTCCGGCCGCCAGTTAAACACAAGGGATACATTGGGATTTTCCTGGGGAACGGCTTTTGCACTGCACATTCCCGTAAACAAAAGGCCGAATCCGCCGAATTCAGAGATGAGTTGTCTCAGGGCAATATGACCAAGCCCTGCCATGGGTGCAAGCACGAGCCTGTTTTGAATGGTTTTATCTTTTATCTGTAATTCTTTTAACAGGTATTGGGAAAGCATGTGTTTTTTTATTCTTTATTCGAAAAATGGGTTATGTAAACTGGTGTTATTACGCAGGAAGCTAGCGCCTTGTCAATGCCTTGTTTTGTTTTGAGGTTCATAAATCACAAATTTTAACTGGGTGTTTTTGCTTTCATTTTCCGATCTCCTCCGTAAGATTCAGTCCCGCCTCAATTTATTGCCGGATACAATATCATCTTTTTAAAATTTTTATCCAACGTAAATTCTGCTTTCTGATGTAAAATGTTGGCTGAAGCAGAGTTTTTTATAATAATTTGTAGTTTATGATCATATGGGCATTTTCCCCACATTAAATGATATTTTTCTAAAAGTTGTGTTGCTGAAATTTCTTTACAGGCTTTGGAAAAAAATTATTATCAATTTGGAGGGGATGGGGATTTAGTATCCTGGCAGCTGTAGTGGGTCGCGCAAAAATGGTAGCGATATCCAGAAGAGGGTCTTTTTTTCATCCTCGATGGGATCGATTTTTTTTAAACAATTATTATAAGTGATCTTGTATTTTCAGATTGCTATCAAGGCTATCTCAGCTGACTAAAAAGAAGCTTGCAGCCAATGATGGTATAAGATACTCACCATCATTACAGTCGGTTGACTTAAATATTTTGGATAGATCATAAACCCGATGACGAATTAATGGACTGTAATTTCAAAAATATTATTATGGAGAATATTTTGAAATGGTGGGAATACTAATTGGAAGTCTGATTAGTTTTGCTTTTGCTTTTCTCTTAGGCACTATTGCAGAAAAAAGAGGCGCAAAAGTTATGTTCTGGGCAATTTTGGGAGCAGTGTTTGGTCCTTTAGCGATTCCATTTGTATTTTTTGTAAATCCTGATCGGCAAAATAAATGACATAATGTGAAATCTGTAGCACACCTTGATTATTGATTTATAAATCTCAATAATCAAAATGCACCGGATTTCACCTGTGATTTCAATGGAACCCTTTATAATTATGGGGTTATGTTAATACAAAATGTGTTTGCAAAGGAAAACAAATGATTTGGATAGGCAGGCACAGACCTGCTGCAATATTCTTATATAACCGGGGAAAGCAATGCAACTTATTTTAATCGGCATTAAGGTTGAGGATGAAAAAGAAATAAAGGCAAGCGTTACAGATCTTTTTACAACAATTTGTAAAATTCCATCCTTAACAGATTTCAGCAAAGATATATTGATGAAAGCAGACATAAATTATGAAAATCTCAATTTGATTCTGATTGATGATCCTTTGCTGCCTGATGATCCTGCACAGGCCTGTCAACAGATCAGGGACATGGCTGAAAATCCCGATACCGTCATTATGCTTTTAGTGGATAAAGAAATGAAACCCCAGTCAAAACAGGTTGTACTGGAAGGCTGTTCAGAATTTCTGATCAAACCGGTAAAAAAAATCGAAATAATGACCCGGGTGAACACCTGTTTGAACCTGCAAAAGGAGAAGCGGAAACGAAAGGCATCTGAAAGCCGGTTTTTTCAGGTCGTTGAAAACATGCCCATTATTTTTGCCGACTATGAAGATGGTATAAATGCTGTTTATGCAAACAAGCTGGGCAGCCAGATCTGGGGTATGAGCCATGAAGAAGTCATGAATCCGCCTTCCAAATGGACCCAATTCATTCATCCAGAGGATAAAGACTGGGTTATGGAGGCGATTTGCAATTTAAAGCAGGACAATTTATATATTCAATACCGGAAATCGCTCTGTGGCTGCCCTCGGTATTGATGTAATATCCAGGGAATAGCCTTAAAAAATGGGAATGGTAAAATTTATTTAAAATGATCAGTGATTTTTAGTCAATCCAATGAGGAGATCAACATCTGCTAACAACCTTGACTGATTCTCCAGTCAAAGCTGAACAAGATAACCTCTTTTTTTTCAAACCCAAGGCTACGCTACATCGTATGGGTGATATTTATTCGGCACCCAGTTGGTTTTTCCATGTTCCGGCCTGAAATCTTCTTGACAGGAAAATTAACTCAGGCTCAGGTCTGAAACTTAAAAAATGTTATCAATGCACCACCTGTTCGGTGGTCTGTACCATATCCCATGATGACCAGCCGTTTCCCAGAAAGGAGATGATCTATGCCGCATGGGGATTAAAGGACAGCCTCATTGCAAACCTTGATATCTGGCTCTGATAAAATTGCGGGGACTGCATTGTTTTTGCCCATTTTTCCCCGTGTCCCTGATTGAGATGATTTTCATTCCCCTGTCCCTGGGAGTGGCGATTGTCTATTTCCATTATGCAAAAGCGGAAAAGTGATTGATAGTTCTCAAGATAAAACCCATGAATTAAAAAAACACGGATCGGTTTATTCCAATTGGAAGCGAGGGAGATGTTGACAAATACAGATAAAGAATTGATAAGAAGTTATGAACCAATAATAAAAATGCACCTGCCGCGCCGGTGATTTGGTGGTCATGTGTTTAATGGGTCGTAAACAGATTATCTTTAAAGGATTAATATTATGCCTTTCAGCTTATTAAATGGGCAGGCGCAGGGTATGGTCTTGCAGCCACAAACAATTAAGGAACGGGAAAACATATGACAAGGCTTTTGCACTGGTTCGCCTGCCCTTCATGGTGTTTTCCACGTGGCAGTGTTCGCTTTTTCATGTTTGGCCGTATCTGTTGTCCGTAGCCGGACATCCATTGTTTGATCAATCCCAAACCAAAATTGTCAGCCGGCTGTTAATATGAATATTTATGGAACCATAGGCAGGCTCAATTCAAGGCGGCAAAGGACAATATGAAACCAAGGAATTCAGCGTTAGATTTTAAAAGCATCTTTTTACTGATTGTTATATGTGCCAGCTGGGGGTTTAACCAGGTGGCCATAAAAGTGACAAATCATACCATCCCCCCTGTTCTTCAGGCAGGTATCCGTTCCATCGGGGCAGCCGTTCTTGTTATGGTCTGGATGCGCTACCGCAGGGTACCTCTATTTGAAAAGGATAAGACCTTGTGGTGGGGAATACTGGTGGGCTTGCTTTTTTCCATTGAATTTATCCTGATTTACTGTGGACTTGATTTTACAAATGCATCGCGGGCAGTTATCTTCCTTTATACGACCCCTTTTTTTGTTGCATTGGGTGCAGCGATCTTTATTCCGGGAGAGAAACTCAGCAGAGGTCAATTCCTGGGTCTTTCCCTGGCATTTGTCGGGATTGTAACGGCATTTGGAGAATCGTTGAGTATGCCGACCAGTAAAATGCTGATAGGTGACATCATGATGGTGTTTGCAGCTGTCCTCTGGGGGGCAACCACCGTCATCATCAAGGCAAGCCCTCTGGCAGCCATAAAACCTGGTAAAACGTTATTTTATCAGCTTGCGGTTTCCGGTATGATTATGCCCGCCGCTTCAATCCTCCTGAATGAACCGGGCCTTGGCAATATGACGGGCCTTGGTATGTCAAGCTTGATATTCCAGATCGTCTGGATCGCTTTCATTACATATTTTGCATGGTTCTGGCTGATCAGCAATTACTCGGTTTCACGATTGTCATCCTTTACTTTTTTAACCCCGATGTTCGGCGTTCTGTGTGGTATTGTTTTATTAAATGAGTCCATAACCCTGAATCTTATTGTCGCCCTTCTCATGGTTGGCACCGGTATCTATGTGGTAAACAGAAAATAATAATTCAAATGCGATGACTGCAGGGAATATTTTACTTGATTTCAACAAGCAACGTGCTGCTGTCACGGTGCAGATGTTCATGCCTGGATAGTTGACGGTGGGTAAAACACGGCTTGAACAGGAAAAAAAAAGCAGGGTTTTGTAGTTTCATATGCGTTTGTCCTTGTTTTGTTTCAGGCTGGCATTTGCTTGACATAAATGATGCGTTATAATATCTTAACACGTTATTTTTAAGGAATAAAAGCAATGACCGATACGCATGAACAGGAAAAGAAACAGTTTAAAAGATTGTTTCACCAACAGGGTGTAGATCAGTTTACAGAAAGGTTTCAGGTTTTGGAAGCCTTTTTAAAACTTGAACATCATGTAACCATCAATGATATCCTGGCACAGCTTGAACAAGATAATATACAGCTTGATGACGGGTTTGTATTAAACAGCATGGCACTTTTATGCCGATTCGGATTTGCAAGCAAAATTGAGTTTCATGACAAAGAGACCCAATACGAGCACAGACACATCGGGCTGCACCACGATCATATGGTCTGTACAAAATGCGGCTGCATCCTTGAATTTAAGGATGAGGACATAGAACGGCAACAACTTAAGGTTGCAGAGGTTTATGGGTTCCACATGCTGCAGCATAAGATGGAGATTTACGGTATCTGTTCCACATGCATGGAAGAACGCGATTCCGTGGTATCCCTTCACAAGGCAAAACAGGGTGAAAAACTGATCGTAAAAGGGTTTGAAGCGGGAAGAAATATGCAGTTGCGGATTTCTTCAATGGGACTTAAAATTGGAGATGCCATTGAGATTGTTTCTGTTGGTTTCGGTGGTCAGATGGTGATTGCAACCCGGGATAACCGTCTGGTTTTAGGAAATGGGATAGCCGAGAAAATAAGGGTTCAGCCATTTGACCAGATAAAAACCTCAAGCCAGGATGGGGATAAGGCGTGCACGGATATTTCAGACCCTCCCTTATTGCTCAGCCAGATGAAAAAAGGTCAGGAGGGAATTATCCGAAAGGTTTCAGGAGAAGGGGTTTTAAGACGTAGACTGCTTGAAATGGGAATCAACCGGGGATCAACCATTTATGTTGAAAAGTATGCCCCTCTGAAAGATCCCATTGAACTGGTTATTAAAGGATACCATATATCACTTCGGGTGGATGAAGCGGCAAATATTTTTGTTGAAAATGTCAGGTATAGAAAAAGCGGTTATGAATAAAAAATTGACGATTGCTCTTGCGGGAAACCCCAATAGCGGCAAAACAACCATATTTAACAACCTCACCGGCGCACGACAGAAAGTGGGAAACTGGCCGGGTGTAACGGTGGAGAAAAAAGAGGGAAAGTTAAAACATAAAGAATATGACTTGAGTATTGTTGACCTTCCCGGGACCTATAGCCTTACACCATTTTCAATTGAAGAGATTACGGCAAGGGATTTTATTTTAAATGAAAAACCAGATATTGTTGTTAATATTATAGATGCCTCTAATCTTGAAAGAAGCCTTTTCCTTGCCATTCAGATACTGGAGCTGGGACGACCGGCTTTATTTGTACTGAATATGGCCGATGTTGCAGAAACAAAAGGAATTCGGATTAATGAGGAAAAATTATCCGAGTTGCTGGGACTGCCCGTCGTGTTTACCGTTGGAAATAAAAACAAAGGAATTAATACCCTTGTTGAGGCTGCTGTTGAGGAAATTAAGCGGTTTAATGAAGGGAAAAAAAGCCGGGACATAAAATACAGTCAGGAGATCGAGACGTGCATTTCAAAGGTTGTAGACCAACTTGTTCAATCTTCAGAAAATATTGATGGTGAGCTGAGATGGAATGCAATTAAAATTCTTGAAGATGATCAGATCGTCAAGAATAAATTCCAGGATGATCGATCCATAAATATTTTTCAGACGGCCCAGGCGTGCCGCAAAAGAATTCATGATTTGTTTGAGGATGATTTTGAGATTGTTCTCACGGATGACCGGTATGGGGTCATTGCAGGGATTATAAAAGAGACGGTAACCAATCTTACCCGAAAACGGATTGATATATCACGAAATATTGATCTGGTACTGACGGATAGATTTTTTGGCATCCCCGTGTTCATTTTTTTTATCTGGGCCATGTTCCAACTGACATTTTCCCTTGGTGCATATCCCATGGGATGGTTGGATACGTCAGTTTCACTGCTGTCCAACACGATTGACAGCATCATGCCGCAATCCATGGCCAAAGATCTTCTGTTGGATGGCATCATCGCCGGAATCGGCAGTGTGATCATTTTTCTACCCAATATTCTTATTTTGTTTTTTTGTATAGCGCTTTTTGAGGATACGGGCTATATGGCCAGGGCTGCTTTCATAATGGACCGGGTGATGCACACCTCAGGGCTTCACGGCAAATCCTTTATCCCCATGTTAATGGGGTTTGGTTGCAGTGTGCCGGCGATTATGGCCACGCGAACCCTGGAGAGTGACAAGGACCGGATTTTAACCATTCTGATGACACCGTTCATGTCCTGCTCGGCAAGACTTCCCGTTTATATTGTCCTGGCCGGCAGCTTTTTTGCTGAAAAGGCGGGTACAGTCATCTTCTGTCTGTATCTCACGGGTATTGTTATAGCGATTTTATCCGGCAGGTTCTTAAGGGCTGTTTTGTTTAAAGGCCGGGATGCCCCGTTTATTATGGAATTGCCGCCATATCGAATGCCGATGTTAAAAAGCCTTTTGATCCACATGTGGGATCGGAGTAAACTGTTTTTAAGAAAAATGTCCGGGGTTATTCTTGTCGGTTCAATTATTATCTGGGCCCTTTCAAATTTCCCCAAAACAATTGTATATTCTGTGGATTACGATGAAAAAATAATTTCCGTAAAATCTGATTATTCCCAGAGATTGTCTGCAAGTGATGATCAGGCAGCAGAAAAATTAAACCGCCAGCTGAATTTAGAACTAAAGCATATTGAGAATAGAAAAGAGCAGGAACGGGTCTCTAAATCATATATCGGTAAGATCGGCAAAGCCCTGGAAATATTTTTTAAGCCGATTGGAATAGGGTGGCAGGCAAGTGTTGCCCTTGTTACAGGGTTTGTTGCCAAAGAGGTTGTTGTCAGTACCATGGGTGTGTTATATGGTGTTGGCAATGAAGAGGGTGATGCACTTGAAAAAGCGCTCAAAAATTCGGGAATGACAGCACTTTCCGCACTCTCAATGATGATTTTTGTTTTATTATATGTTCCTTGTTTTGCAACGGTTTCAATGATTTACAAGGAAACTTCAGCAAAATGGGCAGGTTTTAACCTGATATATACAACTATGGTTGCATGGACCATGTCTTTTTTGGTATACCAGGCAGGAATGGTTTTTGGTTTTGGTTAAAAGAATACAAGGGAGGCTTTTTATGAGGCGGTTAAATATAGACGTCATTATTAAACTGACTACGGCTATGCTGGCCATTATGGCAGCGTCATTGATTTTACCAGGTGCGGCTTTCGCACAGGAAAGGCTTTGTGTGACGGCGGGAATTGCCAATGTTCGATCCGGTCCTGGAACACAATACGATGTGTTGTGGCAGGTTGAACAATATCATCCCTTCACCATTATCCAGAAAAAAGATGACTGGTATGAAATAAAAGACTTTGAAAATGATGTGGCATGGCTTCATCAATCACTTTTAGACAAGATGGACTGTGTTATTACCATAAAAGAGAAGTGTAATATCAGATCAGGACCAGATACCAACAGCCAGGTGATGTTCACCGTTGAAAAAGGGGTGCCGTTCAAGGTGATTGAAAGAAAAGAGAATTGGATTAAAGTTGAACATGGAGATGGTGATGTCGGGTGGATTTATAAAACGCTTGTGTGGTAACGGCTAAATATTAATATTTTTTTAAGGCGGAATGAAAGAATGGCAGAACAGAGAGTGTCAAATGAAAGAAAAAAGGAACTTGAGCAGATAGATCCTTTTCAGGAAAGCCTGTTAAAGGCAATGGCTTATGCAAAGGAATACAAAAAGCAATTGATCTTGATAGCCAGTGCCATTGTTCTGGTAGTCGTTGTTTTTTCAGGGGTTATGTACAGCTTTCAAAAAGCTGAAAGTACTGCTGCCCAGGCTGTAAGTAAGGCATTAACCCAGTATACGGCAGTCAATGATCCGGACAAGGGGTATCTGGAAACCAAAGAAGCGTTTGAGAATATTTTTGCGGATTATGCCAATACGGTTGCCGGCAGACTTGCAAAGGTAAAATTTGCCAAAATATGTTATGACGCGTCAAAATTTGATCAAAGTTATCAATATTATAAGCAATCCCTTGAAATATTGAAAAATGACGTTCATATGGAAAATTTCATCCTGATCTCTCTGGGATATGTAAGCCTTGCCAGAAAAGATCTGAAAGCGGCTGAAAACTATTTTCTTCAGATTGATAAGGGGAAAACCAATCTATTAAAGGATGAAGCAAAATATGCATTGGCCATGTTGTATGAAAAGGAAACCAATGTGGCTGAGAGTAAAAAAATGTACGAAAACATTGTAAGCGGTTATGAAACTTCAATGTACCGGCCAATGGCCCAAAGCAAGATCAATGGAATAAAATGATCCTTGCAGATCCGTTGTTTTCAAACAGACAAAACGTAAAAAGGCTGCCTGGGTTTTACATGGCAGCCTTTTTAAGAAAAGGAAAAAAAGATGAAAAAACTAACATTTTGTAAGTTTGAAATTGTAAATGCAAGCTATGTGCCATAGTTATTAAAATTCAGCTTTATCTGGATCATTTTTTTAACTATTTGAAATCAAAGTATTTTTTATTAAATTGAATTCAGGATGCACTGGTTGTCCCCGGCAAATTGAAAAAAAAGGATAAATAAGTTTAAAATATTAAACCGGTTTGGTCATAAGCCTGATATTTTTCGATTTAACTATTTGAAAATATAATGAAAAATTGATGAAATTAAGAAAAGTTTAAAATTTTGAACAGCCCAATATGGTATTGAAATTATTTATCCAGATTGAATTTCTTAAGTTTCTGGTTCAAGCCACTTTTCCCTATCCCCAGAAGTTCGGCTGCTTTTGTCTGCACATCGCCTGAAAGCTTCATGGCCCTTTGTATCATTTTTTTTTCAACGGCGGCAAGGGTCTCTGTAAGTCCTGCACCTTCAGGAATCCCATCCAGATCCAGTGTGAACGACACATTTTGTCTGACCTGTAAGGGAAAGTCAGAGGGAGTAATCATATCGCTGCTGCAGAGGATGACACATCGTTCTATGATGTTTTCAAGTTCTCTGACATTGCCTTTCCATTGATAATCACATAAAATTTTAATCGCTTCAGGGTGGATCTCGGATACATTTCCGGATGGGTGCGGCCCTTTGGTATATTTGTCAATAAAATGTCTGATTAACAAAGGGATGTCCTCGGGTCGATCTCTGAGGGGAGGGATGACCGTCTTGACAACATTGAGCCGGTAGTAGAGATCCTCCCTGAAACATCCTTTTTTGACTTCATCTTCAAGATTTTTATTGGTGGCTGCAATAAGTCTGAAATCAACAGGGATAGACAGGGTTCCGCCAACCCGTTCGATGGTTTTCTCCTGAAGAACCCTGAGTAATTTTACCTGAAGTGAAACAGGCAGTTCACCGATTTCATCAAGGAAAAGGCTCCCATTGTCAGCCATTTCAAACCGGCCTTTTTTCTGGGCAATGGCCCCTGTGAAGGCACCTCTTTCATGACCGAACAATTCGCTTTCCAGAAGCGATTCAGCAAAAGCAGAACAGTTTACACTGATGATGGGTTTGTTTTTTCGGGTGCTGTTATAGTGGATCGATTTTGCAACCAGCTCTTTTCCTGTGCCGCTTTCCCCTTCAATAAGAATGCTTGCATTGGACGGTGCCACTTTCTTAATAAGTTCATAAAGCTCCTGCATGGGTTTGCTTTTACCGATAATATTATCAAACTTATACCGGGAATGGATAGCCTCCCTGAGAACGCTGTTCTCCTGAACAATCCGGTACACCGAGATTGCTTTGGCAATATGTGCAATCAGGGCCTGGTTTTCAAACGGTTTTAAAATGAATGTGTATGCGCCCTTGTGCATCGCTTCCACAGCCTTTTCAACACTGCCATAGGCCGTCATGATGATGACAGGGATATCCGGGTTGATTTCTTTTATTTTTTCAAGTAATTGGATGCCGTCCATTCCGGGCATTTTTACATCCGTCAAAACCAGGTCAATGATATCGTTGCGTAAAATATCCAAAGCCTCCATTCCACTGGAAGCGGTCAGGGATTCATAGCCCTCTTCCTGAAGAATTTCCCCTATTATCGTGGGGTAATTTTTTTCATCATCAACAATCAGAATATTTTCCATACCGTTTCTCTCCTATACCGGAAGTCTAATTTCGACGTTTGCGCCCGTTGTTGGGGTGCTTGTAATGGTAATCGTTCCACTATGGGCTTCAATCATATTTTTAACGATGCCAAGGCCTAATCCGGTACCCGTATCCTTTGTCGTAAAAAATGGGGTCCATATCTTTTTTAGGACTGCTTCAGGGATTCCCGCCCCGTTATCAATAAAATTGATAACGATGCTGCCGGGAATGGTTTCTATCCGGACGGTGAGACAGCCATTTTTTTTCAAGGCCTGGAAGGCATTAATGAAAATATTTAAAAACGCCTGGTGGAGCATGGAACTGTCAGCCATTATTTCAGGCAGGTTTCCGGATATCTCTTTGATTATTTTGAAATTATTATCTTCTATCTGGGGAGAAAGATAGGCCAGATTTTTTTGTATAATCTCTTCAATTCTGCACAGATGAAGATCCGGGGTTTTGGGTTTGGCAAAATTCAGAAAGTCTGTAATAATGTTATCCAGCCTGGAAGACTCCTCGACAATAATGTCGGGTATGGTCGTTGTAGCATCCAGTTTTTCCATTTTTTTCTTCAATAACTGGGCACTGCTTTTGATAATTCCCAATGGATTTCTGATTTCATGGGATACTCCGGCTGTCATCTCACCAATGGCTGACAAGTGTTCAGCCTGGCGTAGTTTTTCCTCAAGTTTCAGTCTTTCTTCCGCTCTTCTTTCCAATATTTTTTCTCCATGGTTAACAACGGATCGAAGAACCATGAAAAGTATTCCCATGATAATGAAACAGGACCCAACGATAAGCCCTTGAAGCCTGAATACTTTTTTATAATCATCGGAAATATCCCGGATAATTTCCACGACTCCCCGGACAGGCCCTCCCAGGGCGGGCGAGGTAATCCCTTCAGCCCTCAGGGGGGCAACGGTGATGATTTTTGTTTCATGGGGAAACCAGAATAACAGCTCTATAAAACTGCCCTGTTGAATGAGTCTTGATGTGGTTTCATTTTTCATTGCTTTCTCATACTGAACACCGCCGGCGTTCTGCTCTCCAATTTGAGACTGGTCATAGCTGTAGGAGATGATGTTTCTTTCATCATAAAGGGTAACCATTTCAACATTAAAGCTATGCAGGGTCGATCGGACAACTTTGTCCATGAGAAGGAATTGATCTTTTTCCCGCAGTCTGATCTCTTTGTTCCGCATTACGACAGGCAGTATAAATCTGGAAAAGATCTGATGGTTCAGATTCTCTACAAGAAGCGAAGCATATTCTTCGCTTTTTTCCAAAATTATTTTCCTTACCCAGTGGGCATTTAAAGTCGATATGGCGATGGTGGCAGTGAACATTATCACAAGGGAGGTGAAAGTGAAAAATTTAACAAGCCTGAAAGGTTTTATACCCTGTACGTCATTTGTTTTTTGTGACATTTATTCCATAACTTTTGAGTTTTTAAGTTTGACAAATCTATCTGTCTTTTGCTATTAGTTTAACAATAGACTTTATAGGATTTGACTTTACAGCAATATCGGATCAAAGTATAGTCATATTGATGGGAGTAATCAATATGAAAAATTGTAAATTGGGCATACTGATTTGGTATTGACTTTACCTAATTATTGGGAAAGTTTATGATATTTGGGAAAAAAGATCATCTTGTCGGCCTGGATATTGGATCTTCGATCATTAAGGTTGCTGAACTCAAAGAAACCCGGAAAGGGGTTGCCCTTCACAAATTTGGAATGACCAGAATTGAGCCCGGCACCATTGTTGAAGGTCGGATTGTTGATATGGAAGGTCTTGCAAACGATATTGTAACGCTTTTTAAATCCCTTAAAATTCGTGAGAAAAATGTTGCCATATCAACGGGCGGACATTCCGTGGTGATAAAAACAATTAATATATTAAGCAAACCTAAAAAAGAACTCCACGATACAATTTATTCTGATGCAGAGCAATATATCCCCTATGATATTGATGATGTCAATATTGATTATCAAGTCCTGGGTGAAAATGAATCTTCAAATGGTCAAATGAGTGTGCTGGTGGTTGCCGTGAAAAAAGATCTGGTGGCTGAGTATATTGATTTGATACATCTGGCCGGGCTTTATCCGAAAATAATTGATGTCGATACCTTTGCACTTCAAAACGCCTATGAAAGACTGCCATCAGAAAAGCATGAACAAATTACCCTGTTGATTGATATTGGGGCATCAAAAATCTCTTTGAACATATTAAAGGGAAACGTATCCTTAATGATGAGGGATACGATATCCGGAACCAATCAAATCCTGGAAGAAATTTCCCGTGAGTTTGATGTAACCCTTGATGAAGCAGAACAGATACTCAATGACAAGTCAGATGATATTGTCAGTCAGGATGGGGTTCAGGAGATATGCAAGCGCATTTCGTTTTCATGGTGTTCTGAAATTAGTGAGGTGGTGAATATATATCAACGCTCTGGCAATTCCGAAGAAATTGAAAAAATCGTATTGAGTGGTGGTGGTGTATTTATTGAGGGCTTTAAAGATCGTCTGCTGTCTCAGCTGGATGTCGATATCTCCATCATCAATCCCTTTGAGGGCATTATTTTAGATGAGATTAAATTTCCAGACTCTTTTATAACCAGGACAGGTCCTTTTGCACCGATAGCCATAGGGCTTGCATTGAGAAGAATAGATGACAAATGATCAGAATTAATCTTTTACCATTCAGAGTTGCCAGGAAAAAAGAGAATATCAGAAAGCTGGTATCTATCTTTTTCCTGCTGATTTTTTTAACCATCTTGAGCATGGTCTGGTATACAATGGTGATGAACAACAAAATTGTTGATGTTAAAGAAGAAACACAACAGGTTGAACATCAAATTTTAACATATAAGATAAAGGCGGATCGTGTTGCCAAAATTAAAAAAGACATGAAAATCCTCGAAGAAAAGCTTGAAATCGTAGCTTCGCTGAAAAAACAGAGAAAAGAGCAGCTGATCCTGTTTGATGCGATGACTGAACTTATTGTTCCAGAAAGAATGTGGCTTGAAAGTTTTAAAACAAACCAGGACAGCGTTACCATTAAAGGGATTGCATTTGACAACCCGACAATTGCCGATTTTATGGAAAAACTTGAAAATTCTTCAATTTTCGGCAAAGTGGATTTAAAAACGGCCAAAATAAAAAATTTTAAAGATAATGTTATATTAAAATCATTTGAATTATTTTGTAATAAGGCAAAACCAGAGCAAGACAAACCAGACAATGCAAAACAAGGTAAAGATGCCCAAGGAAAAAAATAAAAAAAGCCAAACACATAACCGGCTTAACAGCATTTTTGAAAAACTGGGTGGCCTTACCAGAAAACAGGGTCTGCTCATCTATTGTTTAACATTTGCGGTTATTGGCGGGGCTTATTATTATTTTGTGTTCATGCCGACGAATGATGAATTACAAAAAGCGCAAGCCATGTATGAAAGCCAGGTTGCCAGGCTTGCACTGTATAAGCAGAGGGCTTCTGAGATTTCAAAATATGAAACACTAATGGCCCAGAAAAACGAGGCATTTAATCTGGCAATGACCGCTCTTCCGGATAAACGTGAGCTTCCATCCCTTTTGACAGGTATTTCCAGGGCAGGAAGTGATGCAGGCCTGGCATTTCACCTGTTTGAACCCGGTAATGAAGTCAATAAGGAATTTTTTAAAGAAATTCCGGTTTCCATAAAGGTTCTGGGCCGATATCATCAACTTACGGATTTTTTCTTTCAAATTACACGGCTGAACAGGATTGTTAACATCACTAATGTTGATGTGAGAAGCGTTCAAACGGATAATCTGTTGGAGATGAGCTGCCAGGCCGTTACCTATATGTTTGTTGAAAAAAAAGAACCAACTGACACGAATCAAAAAAAGAAATAGGGGTCACTATAAAAGAAGACGTAATGATAGCACCATTAAAGACAATTTTATGGATACTTGGTTTTGGGTTGATTTTTTTGATCTTTGCGTGTGATGAAAAGCCGCAAGCATCAAAGGAACCTGTTCCCAGTGTAATTTCAGGTAAAATTTTCACCCAGCCCCTTGTTCAAGAGAAAAAAGATGAAATAGATCCGAAAAATAGTGAAATCCTATCTGTAAAAAACAGCTCCCAGGTTTTGGAGCCGATCAGACAAGAGACTGAACATTATGATACCCAGGGAAAAATCGATCCGTTTGAGTCATTAATTCAGGATAAACAAACGGAACAACCCCTGGTTGATGAACAGCCCAAAAGAATTTTAACCCCCCTTGAAAAGATCGGGTTGGATCAAATTCGTCTGGTTGCCGTCGTTATTATGGAAAAAATGCAGATCGCAATGGTCGAGGAAGCCAGCGGCAAAGGGTATGAGGTGGGTATCGGTACCTATATTGGAAAAAATCAGGGGAAAGTGTCAGCGATTAAAGATAGCAGTATCGTTATAACGGAGATGGTTAGGGATTTTAAAGGAAAACTTAAAGAGCGTGTTCAGGAAATAAAACTTCATAAAATTGAAAATGAGGAATAGTATGCGTTTTCCCCGGATAAACAGAAGAATGAAAAAAATACTGGGCTTATTTTTGGCTGCATTCATTTTAGCAGGGTGCATATCTCCCAAAACTGAAGCCACTAAAAAAGCGGAACAAATACAAAATAATCCAATCAAACCAGATAAAAGTGCCATTGTTCAGAAGGACAGACAGATACGTGTTGTCAGTGTCAACCTTGAGAAACACCCCATTGAGATTACGGTTCAAGGAAACCAGAAATTGGTCTATACATCCATAAAACAGTCCTTTCCTTTTGGAATAACCATATATTTTCCAGAAACCCGGATTGATGAGGATGTCAGGATTCAAGTCCCTGAAAATAAAATCATTGAAGGGATGACAATAACCTATGTTGATGAAGACAGGACAACGGCAAAACTTGAAATTTTGTTGAAACAGGACCTTGCCTATGACGTGATTGAGAAAGACCATCTGTTAAAGGTAATACTGGTTGACAATGAGAATATCATGGGAAATCAGACCATTGCCAATAAGGTGCCGGAGACATCAGAGAAAACAGTGACGGCTGCCGTAACAAAGGCCAAAAATTTTCAGGCAGATTCCGTATCTGAACAAGCCGTTATCGTTCCGGACAAAACAGCAACTATGACCCATATTGAATTTAATTCAACAGCAGATGGGAAATCCGATATCGTTGTTCGCACGAGCCATCCTGTAAAATATGATATCACACAGAACCGCGGCAATGATCGACTGTTTTTAAATCTTTATAACACCATTATCCCGGAGTATCATCAACGTCCGCTGTTAACTCAATATTTTAACTCTGCCGTTGAAAGGTTAGTGCCGATCCAGGTTCCCGGGGAAAAAAAGAATTCCAGAATTGAAATCCACATAAGGGATCAGGTCCCTTACCGAGTTGTTCAGAAACAAGATCATATTTCATTGTTTTTTGAGGCATCTGACTTAG
>Ga0180007_10002492_pt1 | contig 21935 bp, 32 predicted proteins | sample MM_PC_MetaG_FD_121122 | JGI IMG/M metagenome (GOLD analysis project Ga0180007, IMG submission 121122) | Groundwater microbial communities from the Aspo Hard Rock Laboratory (HRL) deep subsurface site, Sweden - MM_PC_MetaG | ecosystem: Environmental > Aquatic > Deep subsurface > Groundwater... | reverse complement strand
ATTGAAATTTTAAATAAAATTTGTGAAATGAAATTGAGTGATAAGAATGATGATAATATTATTGATAGTTTATCATTAAGTGATAAATATTCTCAATTGATTCCGATTCTTGAATCTAAATTAAATGAACATGTAAGTGATAATGATATATTAGATCACGTTAACCAAATAAAACTGAGAAAAAAACTAAATTCATTATTGATAAACCAAGCCAAAATTAGTAAGATTTTGAATAGTGTTCAGGATTCATCTTTTGACTCTATTGATGATTTAATTTGTGATTATGAAGAGACTGTTAAAATATTATATGTTGATATGATGAATAACAATCGTAGTGCTGGTATAGAATCGATATCATCAATTGATTTACGTAAAGATGATTATACTCCTATGCTATCAAAAATAATCGAAAAATATGATGAAGTTAATACAACACCAACTGGTTATGAACTACTAGATACCCAAGTATTTTATGGTGGATTTGAAAAATCAAGATTATATATTTTTGTTGGTTGTGCAGGTTCTGGCAAATCAACACTGTTATGTAACTTGATGTTGAATTCGATTAAAAAACAGTCAACTGATATATCACGACCAAAAGTTTATGTTTATATAACTTTAGAGAATATGATTGATGAATCTTTTGTTAGAATATATCAAGCCATGTTCGACAAAACTAAAATTGAAGTTCTTAATGATATAAATCATGGTATTGATATTAAAGCTCAAATATTAAGCGAATTGGAAAAAACTAATTCAACTATAATAATGAAGTATTTTACACCAGGAACTATTAGTGCAACTGATATAATGATGGTACTGGATGATGTTGCTGAAGAATATGGTAAGGAAAATATATTAGGATTGTATTTAGACTATTTAGATGTTATGAGGAATGATGTTCAAGGTGATATTCCATATCTTGAAATCGGACATATAGCACTAGCTCTCAAAGCACTGGCGGTAAATTATAATCTCCCAGTTGTAACAGTAACACATCTCAATAGTTCATCATATGGACAAGATGCTGTGAAAACATTGAGTCTTGGTCAAATGTCAAAATCAATTCAAAAAATAGAACATTCTGATTTTGTATGTCTGATGGTTAGAGATCCAATGGATGATACAATTATTCATATGAAAATCGGAAAAAATAGATCAGGGCAAGCCAATAATATATCGATTGACTTTAAAGTAGATTTAAGTAAATCAAAATTTATTGATTGTTTTTGGCCAAATAAAAGTAATCAAAATTTTACAAATGATTCGTTTGCTGTATATGGTGGAAATAATCTTTTTTAAAAAAATGTGGGTTTAAAATTAATATTTTTTTAATTATTTATTGGGAACAAAAATACAAAAGAGATTATATAATTATAAATTTAAAAAATTTATAATTATTTTTTTAATTATTAATTTGGAGGTTTTTTTAAATGAAGAAAAATTATAAAGAACTATTAAAAGAGTCTGTTTTAAAAGAATTTGATACAAGTAAAACTGTCGATATTAAAGGTCCGATGTTAGACGCAATCTTATCTTATAATGGTGCTGGAGAACTTCCAACACACCAGGATGCATCTTCTATATTAGAGAGATATTATTATGGTGAGAAGTTAGATAAGGGTGTCGATATTCACGAAGCCGAACAGAATGAAATTTCTGAAGTTCCAAAAGATAGTATTGAAGCTACCAAGAATGAAGTAGAAGATGAACTTGGTGGTGATGAGGCAGTTGATAAAAGAGAGCTTGGTGGGGATGCGATTGAGGAAGATATAGAAATCGAAAATACCGTTATTGAAAAATTAATTGCCGAAATGGATGATGACAACGAAAAAAAAGATGACGATGAAGATGAAAAAAAAGATGAAAAAAAAGATGAAACCGAGAAAGAATTAAATGTTGATAAAGAAGTAAAAGAAGACATGCTTCCTGGTTTCAAAACTAGTACTGGTCACAGATTAGGTACTGGTGGTAATGTCTCAACAGACTTAGAAGAGGCTTTTCAACTTTTTCAAGAACAGATAGAAGATGAAGAAGATGAAGACGAAGATGAAGAAAAACCGTTAAAAGAAGCTGAAGAAAAAGAAGACGATGATGATGAAGATGATGAAGATTTAAAGGAGTCTGAATTATTCGAAGCCGAAGATAATGATAAGGATGACGATGACGATGAAGACGACGAAGATGAAGAAATGGAGATGGAAGGGTGTAAATATATGAAGTAATTTATATTTAAGCTCGTCTACCATGTGTGGAAAGAGTAACAATATCGTTTTGGACGATATTAGCAGATATGGCAAGGGAAAAATCCCTTGCCATATACTCCATCATAACAAATAATAAAAGGAGAATTTGAAATGACTGAAAAAAAATATTTATTTAAAATTAAAAAAGCACTATCAGAATTTATAATAATTGACGGAAGAAAAGTAAGAGCACCAGTTGAATTTATTATTCCAAAATCTCAATTAGCAAAATATGAAATAAAAATGAGACAAGAATCAATTACAGAATATGAAGTTATAGAACTCTAGAAAAATCAATCAAAATAAAATATCTGGGAACAAAATTAAAAGAATGTGATGGATTATTTTAGAAAAACATGAGAAAATAATGAATTTATTTGAGGATTAGATGAGTGAAAATTATAAAAATATTTCAAGATAAACAACACATTGAAATGTCAGATGATAATAACGATTCATTAGAAGAATATATCAAACCTCTTTGTGAATTGATGAAATCAAATAATATAAAAGTAATACAAACAACTTCGAGTGTTTTAGCAATAAGACCATCAAAAATAAATGGCATTTTAGTATTAGAAAAAGAGAAAAAAAATACAAATGATTCAGATGAAGATTTTATCCGAGATGAGGAGTAAATGATATTATCAACTATAATTTTAATTATTTTATTTTTATATTTATTTTTTCCATATAAAAAGAAGGATGTAAAAGTGAATTTAGATTTAATAAAGAATTTTGAGATATATATTGTAGTTTTAGAATATCATATGAAAAAGGCATATGATATTATTTTTAAAGATCAAATTATGATATATTCAATAGAAGCTATGAAATTAGATAATAAACAGTATATAGAAGCTTCTAGAAAATTTGCAAAGTTGGTTTTAAAATTAATAGGACCAACACTACAAAAAGAATTTGAATATCTATATGGTAATCAAGAAACACTATTATTTAATATAACTGAATATTTTAATACTAGATTTGAAGATGATGAAGTTCGACGATGTGCTCAACAAAAAGTGATGAATAATGAAGAAAAAGATTCAGATATGACAAATATTTTTTCAATGGAATAATTTAAAAAATAAAATAACGAGAAATATCATGAATAATTTTAGTTGAAGGAAATTTATAATGTCAATTAAAGACACTTTTACAAAATTAAAAACAAGTATTGTTGGCACCAAAACTGTATCTATCGATACTAGTCTCGACAATGCTATAAAAGATATATCTGCATTTAAAAACCAATCTGGTCAAATGGGATATATCGAACTTTTGAAAAGTTTAATATCAAAACAATCTGATTTTAATCTCGGTAGTCAAAAATTTATGCAGCATGGTGGTGCGCCATCGCCTGCTATGTATGGACAAGCTAATCGGTTAATGAGATACAAATCTTATCATGCGATATTTTCAAATATCTCATATGCCTATCGAGCACTGACAGTACTGGTAGATAATATCATTTCACCAGATGATATAACAAAACAGTCCTTAGATATTAAACCAAAATCATATTTAGAATCTGAAATAGAAACCGAGTCAAAAACTGAACTAGTAAAAGAAGTTGTAAAACAGACAAAACTTGAACAGAATATAGATCTTATCGTTAAAAATGTTTTAGCATTCGGTGATTTTTTCGTCGAGATTGGTTCATCAAAAACTGCATTGATTAGTAGAGCATACTTGGTCGAATCATATGGCAATGAATCGATTAGAAGTGAAGCTGTAGATATTTTGAATATAAAAGATAAAGAAAATGATGTTAAAATTATGATGGATTATACATCATTTAATGAATCTTCGAATGATTCAAAAAATGAAGAGATGAATATCAGTGATATTAAATTAATGATGCATGATCCACGAAATGTAATTAAATTACAAAGTGAAATGTTTCCAATATGTTTTGGTTATCTTGTATTTCCAAAATATGCGACTAGTCATACATCTCAATTATCAGATCAGGCTATAAATGATATCTGTACGTCAATTTTAAAAAATTTGGAACAACGAATTCCAGATATGAAAGAATTTCGGGATAATAAAGAATTAAAAGACATCATTGCTACGATTGCTAGAGGAACAGAATATGGCCTGGGTAGACATGTTCAAATTCGTTTTGTTCCAGCAGACAAAATGCAACATTTTAGAATCCCATCTACAAAATATTATCCATATGGGGAATCTATAATTGATCCTGTTGTTTTTCTTGGTAAAGTTTTAATTGCGTTGGAAACAGCGTTGACAATTCAAAGACTATCAAGATCAACGGAAAAATTTAAAATTGGCGTTGAGATAGGTCTTCCAAGAGATGCAAGAAAAATTATAGAAGGAATGAAAGAACAGTTTCGAAAAAGAAAAATAAGTATGGATTCTTTTGGAACTGTCGATACAATACCCTCAATGATTACGACATTTGAAGATATTTATATTCCACAAAAAGATGGAAAACCATTTGTTGATATAGGTACTTTCAATGAAGGTCGTGTTGATATTAGAAGTAAAGTAGATGAATTAAAATTCGTTAGAGATAGTTTGGTTGCCGCACTTGGTGTTCCACCTCCGCTTATTGGTATTGAGGAAAATGCGTCAATGAAAGCAACACTAGCCGAAGAAAATATATTATTCGCTAGAACAATTATCAGCCATCAAAAATATTTAACAAATCAGGTAAATGATTTAATTCAAAAAATATTCCAGTTAATCGATCCAGAAAGTTCACTGACATTGTTAGATAATGTTTCGATAGCTTTTCCAACACCGAAATCTCTACAGTTTGAATTAATGAGTAGACGTATGAACGACACAATTAATTTAATTGAGAGTTTAGAAAGAATCGGCATTCCAAAGGAATATTCTAAAAAGAAATATTTACAAGATATTGATTGGAACGATGTTGAAAATTTCCAAATTGATAGTGATATTGAAAAGAAACTAGGCATAGCTCCACCAGAAGAAGCTGGATTTGGAGGAGGTGGATTTGCAATTGGTGGTGCTCAAGGTATGCCTGGAGTTGTTCCACCACCTCAAGGAGCATACTAATTATGAATAAATTAATTGAAAATTTATTAGAAAAATTATTTCACACTTCATCAGATAATCTAACACCAAGATCAGATAATGATTATAGTGATGTTGAAGATTTAACGTTTAGTTCAGATGATTACGAAACTAATATACCTTATTTTTCAACCGCGCAAGATTTTAATTATTTTAATACTATAGGCATGGCACGAGAACAAGCAGCACTTCAAGATCCTGAAGAAAAAGCAGATGCTCAAGCTCAAGTTGATCCTACTCAAACAGGACAACCTCAAGATCCTAATATGATGCAACCACAAGTAGATCAATATGGCCAACCTGTTCCTGGGACAGAAATGATTCCAGGACAGGAAATTCAAGATCCAGAGTATTTAGGAAAAATATACGAATTAAAAAAAATATATTCAAGACTTGTTTCAGTTGAATCATTTTTAGATTCTGAATCTGATCCAGCACTATTAAAGTTGAGAAACTACGTCTCACAAAGTATAGAATTATTTCAAATGTTAATAAATAATATTTCAACATTTCGGGAAACAATTGATAAATTAATTGTCATATATTATAAATTTTTATTAGAAGTTTATGAAATAATGAGAGGATACTATAAAAAAGAAAATGCCCATATAAAGAAGGAACAAGAGGGATAATTATGTCACATTTAATTATTGAGAGTGCAATACTCCAAGAAGCAAAAATCATAAAAAATATGGGAAATAAAGCACGTTTTCGAATGATTATGCAAACAATGGATGAAGCCAATCAGAATCGAAGAATATATCCGAAAAATGTTTTAATGGAAGGTATGAAATGTTGTGAAGATCGAATTAAAGGACGATCGTTCATGGGGGAAATGGATCATCCATTTCCTACAGGAAATCATGATATAGATGCAGTACGACAATCGACTGTTTCACTAAAAGAAGTATCACATTTAATTAATGAATATGGAACCGATGGTAATAAATTAATTGGAGAACTAGAAACGATAGATGGTGGTGACGGGAGCAATGGTCGAAAATTACTAGGATTTTTAAAGGAGCATGTTGGTGTTGGTCTTTCGATGCGGGGTATGGCAGAACTTGAAAAAAATCGTGAAAATTACAATGTTGTTAAATCACCATTGATGATTATTACGTTTGATACTGTATCAATGCCATCACATAAAGCTGCCGTTGTCAATTTTAATGAAATGCGATTTGAATCTATAAATGTACTACAAGAAAGTTCTTGTGGAACGACTATTTGTACACCTGATGGAAAATGTTATCTAGCAAATTATTTTGATAAATTGGTTGAATCTAAGATAATTCAATTCGCAAATAAGTGGGTTTAATTTTTTTTCATTTTAAATGTTATGGGAACAAAAAAATAAGATAAATTAGGATATATGATGCAGTTATTAAATGAAGAATCGAAAAAGCAGTGGGAACATAATTATGAAAAAGATTTTGAGTTTATGAAAAATATTATCGAGCAAATATTTCAGATTGGCGAACTTGACAAAAAATTAAATTTTAAAAATAATTTTGACGATCAGATAAATATTTTGCAAGAAAAAATTAATAAACAAAAAATTATATTAGAAAAATCGGATGAACTCAAGGAAAAAATAAATAAAAAAATACAAGAGTTAAGTCTTGAGAATTCAAATAAAAAGATTTTGCTATTAGAATCTTTAGGCACGAAATTATGAAAATAATTGATACGGAAATTTTGGATATAACTACTGGTAATCTCGATGAACAAAAAATAAATTTAATAAATAAAATAATCGAGAGTGTTTATCCTTTATTAGAAAATTCTAATATTTCGAAACAAAATCAAATACAATATTTAAATGAAGAAATTAAAAAAAATAAGAAGTTAATTAAAAATTCCAAATTACCCTTAACCGAATTATTTAATAAATATATCAAGAAAAAAAAAGTTAATCAGTTATATGAATGTTTAAATAAACTTATTTCACACAATAGAGTAGTTGATAAACATGAGACAATCATTTTATTAAGAGTTGTTGAAACTTTATCAAACGAGAAACTGGATTATCACTTAAATGAGACTGTAAAATTAATAAATAAATATTTTGGCACAACGCTTAGTGATTAATTCATTTTATTTAATTAGATGTTTTTTATTTAATTGGAGGTTTTTCAAATGTCTAGCAATACAAAAGAGATGCTTACTGAAGCGTATAGAACCACGAAGAAAATGAGTGGTCTTGATCCTTCCAAACCAGGTAATATTAGAAATATTATTACCGATGATACTGCGTTTAGCGCATATGTAGAGAGTTTAGCCGAGTCAATCAAAGATAAGAATGATAAAGAGGCTTTTAAATTATTGGCTGAAAATACTCGAATTAACCTGTTGGAAAATTCGATGTTTCAGATCAATCCTTACGAATCTTTGACTTTGCCTATTCTTAGAATATTTTATCCCAAATTGGTAGCCAAAGAAGCCGTCACTGTTGCCCCTATGGACAAGCCGGAGACGATCAAGGCTTTCATTACTGCTACTTTTCAACCTGCTAACAGTTCTACTAGATATAATGCTCCTGTTATCAATAACGACATTTCTGGTGGTCCTTCTGTTGGTACGCCTGTAACGGCTGCTATGACGGTTCCTCAAACAGCTTATAATGTATTGGCTGTCGCTGGTGTAACTAGTGTTCAAGCACATCTTGAGAGGGATTTTAATATTACTGCTGTCACAGATGGTACTTCCTGGGTTAATGTAAACATTGTTCCTGCTGTTGAAGGTCATTTCAGTACTTCTGTAACAACTCCTGGTGGTACTGATGTTCTTTCTGGTCAAGTTGATTATCTGAATGGTACTGTTGCTATTTCTAGTGCTACTGGTATTGTAACTTCTATTCGTTATCAGGTTACGATGTCTCTTGAAGAGAACCGAATCAATCCTCAAGTAAACTTGAACGTTGATAAGGTACGTCTCTATGCTAAAGACAGACAGATTTCGGCTGCTTGGACCATTAATATGGAACAAGATATGCGGGCATTGTTCGACGTATCTATGCAAGCTGAAATTGTAAATATTCTTGGTCAGCAGATTGCTCTTGATATTGACCGGGAAATTGTTAATGCCTTGACCACTGGTAATACCAGATTGAATCCTGGTGCTACACATACTGGTACGTTCAATAGAACACCTCCGGGAACTTATACATGGGGTGAAAAATACTGGCATGAGAACATTATACCTGTGTTGAACGAACTGTCAGCCCAGATTTATAATGATACACACTTAGAGTCAGGTAATACCATTCTTGCTAACCCACTTGATGTTGCCATCTTAGAGGATCTTCAGGGATTCAACTATACTGGTACAAGTTATGCTGATGGTGAGTTGGGTTATCGTTCTGCTGTTGTTGCTGGTGGCAAATGGAGAGTGTTAACTAGTGCTGTGGTTAGCCAAGGTACTATGATCATTATCTACAAGCCAGTTGAAGAGCTGAAATGTATATATCTGTATTGCCCGTATGTTCCTGCTATCTTACATCCATATCCGTTGTCTTACACTCCTACGTTGACAGTTCTGTCAAGGTATGCTACGAGTCTTGTAAGACCTTTGGGTATTTGTACACTTAGTATTGGTGCGTAATTAAAATAAAAAAATAATTTTTATTTTTATATTTTAAAAAAAGAAGGTGATTTCCAATGGCTGGTAAAGGTTGTGGAAAGCCCAAGGGTAAACCGAAAGGTAAACCCAAAGGTGGTAAAAAGTAAATTAAAAGTAGCTCCTATAAGAAATTATAGGAGCTACTTTTCTCAGAAAAACCAAATAATATTCCAACAATGAATTACAAGTGATATTAATATAGAACCTAAACCGATACATACAATACCACAAAAAAGTATTATGATCTTAAGTATAAGATCAGGTAGTAAGTAAAAATTCATTTCTTCTTAACTTTTGTCCTGTTAGTTTTAGAATTTGATACAATCCCCACATAGAAAAACCAATCTTAACAAAACATCCGATAACAACGAGATGACCAATGACAACTCCAGCGATGATTCCATAAATTGTATTACCCATTTTTTTCCCCTTTCCATATTTTCCAAGCTTGACGAACGTTGTTATACTCCCAATAATTATTCCGATTAATACATCATCTATTAGTCGATATCATCATTTTCTATATAAGACATAACTTGTTGCATTGTTATATTGTGTGCTATCATCATTTCTAACATCTCAGTTTTATCAGGATGATCGGTTTGTAATGCACGTTTTAACTGTGATGTATATTTAATATCCCAACATAAATCAAAATCATACGGCAAAATTGGATCTTTGGCATTTGGAAAATCATCCAAGTCTCGTCGTGGTTTCCACGTACTAAATTCTTCAGCATTGGCATAACCATATGTGACTTCATCATAGTATGAAACGATTTTATCTGTTCCATCCCATCCATATGTTTTGACAATACTTCCGTCAGATCGTTCATACAAAATACCAATGACCACATCACCAATTTTAGCAGTAACGGTCATAATATCCTCCTTTAAAAATTAGATATGCCTGGAATTAATAATATTCCAATAATCAACCAAATCATAAAACTAAAATATCTAAGGAGTCCAGTTGTAAAAATAACACATAACAATGCTATCACTCCTATCAACACAATAAAAATTATTTTACGACTCAAATATTTTAATATAAATTTTAAATTCATTTAATTATCCCTAGATTCTTTATTAATGAGAAATGCAAAAAACGCAATTAATCCACCAACTATAGAAAATGATAAAATAGATATAACAATTCCAATTATGATTCCAATACAACAAGGATCATATGTCATAATTTTTGACTAATCAAATCATATAACGTTGAATTTAAATTATCTCTCATAACAGGCACTACACTCTCATCTTTAGAAATTATGAATGCTCGTTGTGAATACCACTCAAGACAATTTGCCACGATAAAGTCAGCATCTGATTGTTTCATACTCTTGATGGCTATATCAATAAGTTGTTTATCAGATTTCTGACTTTCTAATTTGAACTTAACAAGGATTCCCTTAAATCCCCATTCAGTTCTAATTAAATCAATAATCTTTGGAAGAGGAACTAATTTTAAATATAATTCATTTCTTCCAGATTTGATCTTAGCCTCATGTATTGACCACATCATTGGATTACCTAAATCATCACAACACATCTTATATGCACCATCAACACCATAGTCACTAACGGCTGCTGAGTGAATTATGACATCATAATGAAATTCTGTACCATTTTCTAAAAATATTGGTGTTGTAAGTTCTTTTTGAAGAAAGTATTTTAAATCGTTAAATTCTTTATAATATATAGGAACTAAATTATCATTCCATATTAATTCTTTAATATTATCGTCGGAATATTCGATTAACGATTTTGAATTTAGAAGAGTTATATGACTATCTTTTTCCAAAAAATACTGAGCAATTTTAATACCTGTTTTACCAGAAAATATATTTCCGATACGTCTCACATTATCTATTGGAACACACGTACTACCCGCTGTAATCAAGACATTCACTGATTCTTCACCTCCAGTTTGTATCCATGAACATCACACCAATCTTTTATATCATTCTCATCGTGTGCATGAAAAAAACAATCCTGAAATTGTTCAAAAGTCCCTTCAAATAAATCGCCGTCATCAATAATATAAATATTAGAGTTTTTCATATGTGTCGTCCTTCCAGAGTCCTTTTTCATTATATTCTTTTGTAAACATACAAGTTGATGATCCTAGTCTTCTTTCAAACTCTTCTCTTGTAATCATTTCTTCATACCAACTATATTGAAAATTGCCTTGTCGATCCCAACCATCAGGATCGTATACTGTGATTGTACATAATTTCTGCCATTCTTCACTCGTTTTGAGCAATATCTTTATCCACCTCTTTAACTAAGTTTTTAATCCCTCGAAGTGTGTCTTCTTGGGTTGTTGCAAGCCATGATAAACTTGGATACTTCTCACATGTTCCTATATACTCATTATCAGATTCAGACCATGATATTTTGTATATGTGTCTATCAGGCATGTTTCTTTTTCTTTCATATTTCTCATCGATTTCTTTAAGTTGAGCAAGCAATCTCGGAATGGCTTCCTCTTGCATCCGAGCAAAGGCTTCTAAATGTGGTCGATCTTCCTCTTTCTTTTTAGCAACTTCTATTATACCATCCAAAGTTTTTTTTTAGTATCTGCTCGAAATGTTAAACCTGGACATGGTTTATAAAAACCGATATAACAATCATCTATTTTTGATTTAATAACTTTAAAATCACTCAACTTCATCACACATATCTCCAGGAATATAATAAATTTTATTTTCAATTGGATAGATTACTGAATACGCACGAGTACTACAATCTATAAAATCAACATTTTCATGATATTTCACAACATCGAATACCTCACCAATATGTTCGCTAATCCAGCGTCTTGAATCTTTAGCTTCTTCTCTGACTTTGACTTTCATACGTTTCAATGCCAGAATATTATCAACAACAGTGGATACACTTGGTAATTTACCAATACCAGTTATACCACATGCAAGATCACCAGTAACTGGTTTAATAACGTACCACATATATCGTAATAATAATTCGATATTATGTTGGGTAACATTATTTAAGTACATATTACTGTTCATTGCTGGAAAGATGATTCTCGGAACATTCATCGGTGTTGCTAATATTGTAGAGAGTGCCAAACTACCAGCATTACCATATACGATCTTTGAGATAGTATTTGCGGTTGCAGGAACAACAGCTAGAACATCAATATCCTGAACCGAATCAACATGAGTTATTTTTTTACCAATCATACTGACATTCAGGTACTCGTCTGCTCTTGCTTGAAGGACTGTTGGTGTTACAAAATCCAATGCCTTCTTAGTTGTCATCACTTTGATGTATATATCAGGACATTTTTTTCTTAACATTGTCATGATAATTGGAATCTTGTATGTCCCAATACATCCAGTGACTATCAGTAGAACTTTTTTCATTTCTTTCTCCTTTCTTTAACCGATTTAAAAAATTCAAATAACGCTATACATGGAAAAAAACTAAATTGATAATACACCAAGTGTACTTGCAAGATAATATATAAATGGAGAACAATTATAGTGGATCATAATTATCTTAATGAAAAGGGGAGAACAAATCTCCCCTTTTCACTTATAGTTAACCCTTCATAAAATTGACATGTTCTTTAAGAAATGAAAAAAGTTTTCTTTTTCCGCTCTCACGAACAGTGATTAAGTAGCTATGATTATTGTCTTCTATCTTAACGACATCGGATCGAAAGATTTTTTTACCATCTTTCGATATTTTGATGTAATTCCAATCATCACTTATGTCCATTACTATTATTTTCCTCCTTCTTGTTATCATCATCCTTGAGAAGATCTTCGACATATTTATCGAGTAATTTCATCAAGTGTGATGGCAATTGTTGAACCGTTTGATTATTGACAATCTTTGGAACAATATAAATAACTGCCATCTGTTTACTGCTTGGAGCTAACATTGTAAGTATTGTTGAAAAAGTTAATAATATGGCACATATAATAGGAAAGAACTTGTACTTAACAACGGCATATGTAGACTCACTTACAGTAGCGATCGCCCAGACTATAAATGAAATAACCAAACAGATAATTGAGAATGTAATCACACCTTTACAACAATATTTGAGATTATCAAGTATTGTTATTAGGTAGACATCAAATGGTGTCAATAGTAGATCCTCATCGTTTTCTTAACCTTTTTGTGAAATTGAGAATGATTGTGGCTGATCCTTTTTAGACTATGCCTCAAGCGAATATTATCCATTTGTGTGTGAAGATTGAGGTGCATTAGATGAAGAAGATGTTTGGTAGCTGAAGTGATCTCGACATTAATCGGAATACTCAGTTGACACAACTGAAAAATCTTTTCAGCCAGTTCTTTACTTCTGAAGGTAATTCCACCTTTGGTAATAAGATCGGGAAGGGTGATAATAATATTACCCTCAGATCCCTCATATGCAAGGCCATATCCAGTTGCCTGACTGAAGGGAATATGATCGGCAATTTCACGGGTACGATTGTATTTCGACACACCGAGGCGATAACCATTACTAGTCGGAACCATGATAACCATACCTACTTCACTTTTAATACCATCAATGAGTTTGTACACAACTTCCCGAACAATAGGATCAACACCATGAAGACCATTTTTTAACATAATTAAATCCCCCTTAATTTAAAATTTAACCAATTGGTTTTACTACTAAAGCTGACCGAGTTTTGATACTTTTCGACTTAAACGACGTGTAGAATATACAATAGTTCCCAGTCTTGATTTCAAAAGTTCATTTTCATCTGAAACTTTTTTAAATCTCCTATTCAGTTGCATGAGGTCATATCTTAAAGACCTCATTGTTTCATTGAATCTGATATTGACTGGAGGTACACCATTTTCTTTTGAACATATATCAACCAAATCACTAACTATATGACGATTCCTGATTATCTTGGGTTCGAGTTCAGTTCGAACAATGGTTATTAACTCTGGTAATTCAATTATGAATAGACCTACAGATGTTTCAACAGCAATGTCGTAGCCATTTCGCACACTGAAAACATTCCCGTGTTCAATTTCTTTTTTCTGATTGAACTTGGAAACACCGACACGAAGTTTGCCGTTTCCTTGAGGGACAAGGACAATACAACCAACTGGAAGCATTTCGGATATCATATTGACAGAACTTTCTTGAGTTCCTGGTGATAAAGAATCACAATGAGTTGTGATGTTTGATTCTTTTTTAATCAAACATGGTTCTTTGATCCGAGTAACTATATGAACAAAATAATCAAACTTTTCTGGTTGTGTCACCTTCTTCATTTTTTCCTCCTCAACGAATTAATGAAACAACCTACTACTCCTGGATCTACTTCATATATTATTTCACCATTTTTCTCTTTTCCCTCCCTAACAATCTTATCATCACAGATTACTTGGACAGTAACATCAGAGTTTGAAGTCCACTTCAGATTAAACTTGGAACCAACTGGTACAGTGAATGAGTTTGAATAAAAACCACTAACATTAATATTCTCATCATAAGTATCACTAGTTATTTTGACTGATGATACCCCAGTGATGTTAACGACTACTTCTGTGGTTCTGATTGGTTCACTACCACATGAACATAGAATAACCAACATCATAAAAATTAAAATTTTTTTTCATAATTTTCCCTCCATATTACGGGCAAAATCAGCCATTGATTCAGATAGTGTATAGATGAGTTTTGGTGGAAACATTAATATAACATGAAACAAATCAAGGAAAATAACAATGGTCATGGTCACAACAATAATTAATCTTTTAATCCACTGCATTTTTAAGAGTATTCCTTTCTGGGAACAAAATATTAAGAGAGATAGATTTCGCGGATCGAAAAGCTGGCTATTCCAGCATTCTCTCTTTAGATTTAATTTTTTTGAATAGGAAACTAAGAATAGGAGTTTGTAAAATGATTGAAATATTTAATAATTTAAATTTAAAAGATTTAGATGGTGAGATTTGGAAAATTATAAAGGATTTTCCATACTATAAAATTAGTAATTTTGGAAGAGTTAAAAGTTATAAGAACTATCATGGAACTAACGAAAATATATTAAAACAACGTAAAAATGGTAAATATTTTTTTGTTGTTCTACGGAAAAATGGAAAAGATAAATATAAAAAAGTTCATATTTTAGAATTTGAAACTTTTAATGACTATAAATTAAAAAGTGATGAATGTGTTCATCATATTGATTTTATAAAAGAAAATAATTATTTAGAAAATTTAATGATGATGTCCAAAAAGGAACATAATATTCTTCATAATAAAGGAGAAAATAATCCAAATTTTGGAAAGCATCATTCTGAAGAATCTAAAAAGAAAATTAGTGAAAACAATCCAAATAGATTATCAAATCAAAAAATTATTGATATACAAACAGATATTGAAAAGGGTGATTTGACTCAAGTAAAAATGGCTAAGAAATATGAAGTTAGTCAAATGACAATTTCAAATATAAAAAATGGAAAAATTACCAGTAAATAATATGTAATACTAATAAATTGATTTTATTTTCTAACTGGGAACAAAAATTAAAGATAAATAACGAAATCTTGTTTTTTAATTTATAGGAGAATTTAAAATTTATGGATAGTTTTTATGATGAAGATGGAAAAGTTATCTGTCAAGTTTGTAAGAAGTCTTTTCATTTTATTACACCAAGACATTTAAATTTACACAATATGACATCTAATGAATATAAAGAAAAATATAATGCTCCAGTATTCCGAAAAAATTTCTATGTTGAGGGACAAAAGAGAGGACGAAAAACTTTCATTGAAAAGGAAGAATCAGTTAAAAAGATACAACCAGTTGAAAGTATATTGAATAAACCAATAATTGAAGAACTTATCGAATTTAAAGAATGTGATGAAATTAAAAATTTATCTGTAAATAAAGTTCAGAAAGTAAAAAATCATTTAGATCCAATGGAAGACAAGAATGATATTGTTGATTTTTTAAAAACAGTGTATAAAGGTATCGAAACTAATTCATTCATCACAAAGTATGATAAGAACGGATCAATTATATATTCTTATATTACTGATATAATTGATCGTAAGTCCAAGAAAGTATTTGACTTTCCAAACTCTTTTTGGCACAATACACAAACTGGAATTTCGAATCATATTAAAAAAAGAATATTAGAGGATGATGGTTGGAAATTTATTGAAATTACAGCAACCATGCCTCGTCTACATCATATCCGAGAAAAAATATCGAGTTTGAATTCGTAGAGGATAAAAATTACATCCTCTACGAATTCAAAACTACTAAATTGTGTTATTCTTGTTGAAGGTGATACTCTTCAAAAAGCCAGTCCAGGAAATCGATGAATTGGATAATCCTCGATTCACATGTAGTTTTCAATAATTCATTGAAGTCGAATAATCCACAGTCGATACCAGCCAGAGGGCAAATACTGACCAAATAGTATTTATCAATGTTGAATAACGCGATATTCGATCTAACACGGGCGACGATTGCCTTTATTTCTTTCATGGCTTGTTCTTTTATGAACAGATCGACATCACTCGCCAACTTGGTATCAGGAATAAAGTCAGTATATTGATTATAATCATTCCAATTCTCAAACTTACTTACGAACTCGGTACTGCTTAATTCACTCAAAAGTTGTCTGCGGATATCCGTTGTTCTTTTTTCAGATTCTTCTAATTCTGATGTGAGGGATAAGAACTTTGTACGAATATCTGGTTGTAACAGACCCCAATTACTGAATAGTTTCAATAAGGAAATTATTGATACATAATTCATTGAGTCAACAATGCTGGACACACTGGTATCACATGTTGGTGAAAAAGTAATTGTAATGGATGGAAGAGATTTGAGTGCTTGACATGAAAATAACTGGACGAAAAATAATTTTACTTGATTGTATAATTCGTCATACTTGACAATTTCACCAGTAAGTTCTTCTAATAAAATAGAAAGTTCTCGTAACATTAGTGCTCCTTTCATAGAGGATTAATAAAAAAATTTAAACACTGTTTAATATATCACATATTAATATATATAGTTTCAAGTACTTTAAAAAAAGGAATTAAAAAATTTATAGGAAATTTAAAATGATAGATGATTATTATATTTATATTTATCTTGATCCTCGTAAATCGGGAAAATATTGTTACAGTAATATCTGTTTTTTATATGAACCGATTTATGTCGGCAAGGGTAAAGATAATAGATGGAAAGACATAAACAAAAGAACAAATTTATTTAAAAGTAAAATCAAAAAAATTAAAAATTCGGGGTTAAGACCAGTTGTTTTTAAATTATGTGAAAATTTAAATGAAGATCAGTCTTTTGAAACTGAAAAACAATTAATAAAAGAAATCGGAAGAATTAATTCAAAAACTGGTCTACTTGTTAATATGACAGATGGTGGAGAAGGAAGTAGTGGTTTAATATTTTCTAAAGAACATAGAAAAAAATTAAGTGAAAGAAAAAAAGGAAAAGTAAATCCAAATTTTGGAAAATCGCCATCTGAAGAAACAAGAAATAAGCAAAGAAAAAAAATGATGAATATAAATAATTATTTTTTTGGAAAGCATCATACTGAAAATAATAAAAAAAGAATAAGTATGATAAGAAAAGAAAAATTTAAAAATGGTGAATTAAATTTTAAAGGAAATAATAGTCCAAATCATAAACTAACAGAAGACCAAGTTATTCAAATAAAATTATTATTGAAAGAAGGAATATTAACTCAACAAGAAATAGCTGATATATTTCAAATTAAAAGAGAGACGGTATCCGCTATAAAAAATGGAAAAATTTGGTCATATATTAAAATAGGAGAAAATTAATGGCAAATATCTACCCAAATCATAGTAGGGCAATTGATCCATATGCTAATTATGACTCTAATGTAGTTAGTAGACTCACGAGAATGGTAACGAGAAACATTGATAGTATTCATTCTCCAAGAGCTATTGATGTTGAAATTGATAGTACATCACCTTTAACACATATTATTATTACTACTGGAACTTTTTTCAAAGACGATGTTATAATATCAGTTGATTCAGATTTTCGAGTCGATATGACAGATCCTGATTTTTATACAGGAACGCCGTGGAATGAAGAGGGATATTATTGGATTGTGGCACATTACAATTATGTTAAATCAAAACCTGCACCACAAATGTCTATTCAAATATTTAAATCGTCACAACATAATCTTCTAACAGAAAGTTACTTATTTTTAAAAGCTGTTCGTGTTAGGTTTAATGGTGTGTCATTTGAAATTATGTCGGTTCACGATTATGATCCACTTGAACCAGATGATGGTAAAAGGATATATACACAAATATATCCAGGTCTTGAAAATAATATACCAGTCACTTATGACAGATCAGTAGATGAAGGTAGATTTATCTATGTCAGGAATAGAGCTGGTTTGTATTTTGGTGTGGATGACTCATTTGAACCAGTAGATTCCGTTCGTGATATAATTGATACTACTAATTGTGAATTAGGTGACGTTTGCTATGTTGGTGATGACGGTAAAGCATATTCAGCAATTGCAGATTCAACAGCAACTATTGGTACTGGTGTTGTTATTCATGTTGGTTTAGCATCGGATGGAACAGGCAGAGTTAAACTGGCTGGACGTGTTGACCATGTTCCTGTTGAAACTGGATATCATATTCATGTAGGTGATTTAGTATATTTGTCAGGAAATGATCCAGGTGCTATTGTAAATGGAGCACCCAATATTCCCAATCAAGTGCAATTAATTGGTAGATCATTAACAGACTCAATAACCGAGATTTCACTTTGGTTAATGCCATCATTATTTAATGATGCTATATTGGGTTTACAAGGAGCATCAGGAGTATCTGGTTTTTCAGGGTATTCTGGTGTTTCAGGTTATTCAGGTCAAATTGGTCCATTGGGTTTTTCTGGCTTGTCAGGCTATTCTGGTGTTTCAGGCTATTCAGGAGTATCTGGATACAGTGGTGTGAGTGGTTATTCTGGTGTTTCGGGTTACTCAGGCATAAGTGGTCGTTCAGGCTATTCTGGTGTTTCAGGTTATTCTGGGCAACGTGGTTTATCTGGATATGATTCTCCTGTTTATTTTAGAGCATCTGCTAATGCGACATCTTATTTAAATCCTGCTGAAATAAATATAATAGCATTTCCAAGCGAACAATATGATGCAACTGCCGGTGGAACAGGATGGAATGGTTTATCATATGCTCCTTCAACATCAGGTATATATCATTTTTATTGTCAAATTACAGGAAGTTTTCCCGCAGTTACTGGTGGAAATGTGTATTTTGCTATAAATCATAATAATCATGATATAGCAGGTCAAACCATTTTTATGAATAGTACTAGTGGTTATTTTTATGCTAATTTATCATCAGATGACTATGTATTTGGACCATATGATACGGTTAAAATTAATTACGTAACTGCTGGCACTATTAGTAGTAGTATTAAAATATATTCTGGTTCAGGAATAACTTATTTTGGTGGACACAAGATTCCATTTACAGGAGTATTATAATGAATAATTATATTTATATTTATCTTGATCCTCGTAAATCAGGAAAATACTGTTATAGCAATATCTGTTTTTTATATGAACCGATGTATATTGGTAAAGGAAGTAATTATAGATATAAAAAAAGTGATAATAGAAATAAATATTTTAAAAATAAAATAAATAAAATTAAACAATCTGGATTAGAACCAATAGTTTTTAAATTATATGAAAATTTAAATGAAGAAAAATCATTTGAATTAGAGAAAAAATTAATACAAGAAATTGGAAGATTTAATTTAAAAACTGGAACTCTTGTTAATATGACAATTGGTGGAGAAGGAATCGGTGGATATACACATTTAGATATTTCTAAAAAAAATATGAGTAAAAATAGAACAGGCGTAAAAAATCCAAATTTTGGAAAACATCGTTCAGAAGAAACAAGAAAGAAAATAAGTGAATCAAATAAAGGAAAAATTCTTTCTGAAGAAATAAAAAATAAAATAAGTGAAAAACAAAAAGGAAAATATCATTCAGAAAAAACAAGAAAGAAAATAAGTGAAAATCATTCAAATACCAAAGGCGAAAATAATCCAAATCATAAACTAACAGAAGAACAAGTTATTCAAATAAAACTATTATTAAAAGACGGAAAATTAACTCATAAAGAAATAGCTGATATATTTGGAGTTAGTAGAATTACAATTTCGTGTATAAAAAATAATAAAATTTGGTCTTATATTAAATTAGGAGATATTAATGGCTAATATATATCCGTCACAAAATAGGAGTATAGATCCTTTTAGTAATTATAACTCAAATATAGTTAGTAGACTCACTAGAATGATAACGAGAGGGAATGATTTACTTCATTCCCCTCATGCTCTTGATGTTATAATTGATTCAACAGCAACAACTGATCATCTTATAGTCAAGGCTGGTGAATTATTTAAAGATGATATAATGATCACTGTTGATACCGATTTTACTGTTGATATGACAGATCTAGATTTTTATTATGATTCAACTTCAGCATTCAATATAGCTGGTTATTATTGGATTGTTGCAAGTTATGTTTATGCGAAATCTATACCTCCTCCACAAATGAGTATTAAAATTATAAAACCAACCGATCATGCTTCATTTGATCCAACACAACATGTTTTTTTAAAGTCTGTTCGTGTTCTATTTAGTGGTTCATTTTATATCGACTCTGTTTATGATGTTGATCCTGTAGAACCAACTATTGGAAAAAGAGTATATACCCAAGTATATCCAGGTCTTGAAAATTCTATTCCGACAACTTTTAATCAAGAGACTGATGAAGGTAGATTTGTATATATTAAAAATAAAGCATCCCTTTACTTTGGTACACAAACCGAATTTGAACCAGTTGACTCTGTTCGTGATATAATTGATACTACTAATTGTACCATTGGTGATATTTGTTATGTTGGTGTAGATGGAACTGTCTATCCAGCTCAAGCTGATTCAGCAACAACACTTGGTCAGGCTGTAGTTATAAGTATTGGTTTAGAATCGGATGGATCTGGAAAAATTAAAACATCTGGGCGTGTTGATAATATTCCTCTAGAAACAGGCATTACACCAAATATCGGCGATACGATTTATTTATCAGACATAGAAGCTGGAAAAGTTACCAATGTTTCACCAATAGTTCCAAGCGAATCACAATCACTAGGTGTGTGTTTAAGCGTATTAGGTACAACAATATCAATGTGGTTTGGTACAGTTCATATTGTGACTGGCACTAGTGGTTATTCAGGAATTTCAGGAATTTCAGGAATTTCAGGATATAGTGGTATATCTGGTTATTCAGGAATTTCAGGATTTAGTGGTATATCTGGTTATTCAGGAATTTCAGGATTTAGTGGTATATCTGGTTATTCAGGAATTTCAGGATATAGTGGTATAGCTGGTTCAGATACAATGTATGCTTTTAGAACAAATGCTACTGCAAGCCAATATATTAATTTAGGAGATGATTTGCCCATAGATTGGGTTGATGGTGTCGGTTCTTATGATATCGGATCTGTATTTAATGCAAATTCATTTATTTCTCCGTCATCTGGAATATATCATTTTGATTGTAGTCTTTTATATGACCCATCAGTAGAAGCATCAAGTGGATTTATAAGCGTTATAATATATAATGGAACTTCTGGAGTTCTTGGACATCGTAGATACTTTGATGGTAGTCCTCTTACTGATAAGGAAACTGTAATGATTTCTGGTGACGTTAAATTAGATCAAGATAGTATAGTGACAGTAAAATTTTTAAATTATCAAACAGGAGCAAGTTTTAATATTCAAAATATAAATATATATGATTCTTATTTTACTGGTCATAAGATTCTATTTACTGGTTTATAAATTAATTTGACATCAGATTATTTTTTTATGATTGTTAACATAAATATAAGGGATAGAACTCATGATTCGAAAAGGAT
>Ga0180007_10002491_pt1 | contig 21943 bp, 18 predicted proteins | sample MM_PC_MetaG_FD_121122 | JGI IMG/M metagenome (GOLD analysis project Ga0180007, IMG submission 121122) | Groundwater microbial communities from the Aspo Hard Rock Laboratory (HRL) deep subsurface site, Sweden - MM_PC_MetaG | ecosystem: Environmental > Aquatic > Deep subsurface > Groundwater... | reverse complement strand
GTATGACCGATATAGTAACGATTGATTTTCGAACTGTGCAAAATGTAAATTTTATACTTCATTGAACTTTGTGGTGGGCCGGGGTGGGATCGAACCACCGAAGGCACAAGGCCAGCAGATTTACAGTCTGCCCCATTTGACCGCTTTGGTACCGACCCAAATAATATAATAATTTATATCAACTTTTTGTTCTTCAATTTTCCAAGGTCGCTCCTCTGCCCCATTTGTTTATCCCGCACGCTGCGGGAACCGCTTTGGTACCGACCCAAGGATTACTGAACCAAATTTATTATAAACATTCTAACAGATTATTACAAATAATCAATGATTTTAAATAATTAAAGGCCTGCCCGAAGTTTCAGGGCAAGCCTTAATTTCAACCCATTTTGAAGGTGATCTTGAGAAGATCTTCACCTTCATCGTAGACTGACTCCACTTTGACATGGCCTTTCCAGGCCTGATCCAACAAAGCCAGCCTTCTCATCGCATCAGCTACGGAATCAAATCCATAATAATGGAAATTCTGAACCGAGATAATCAACTTTTTCTCGTAACGAAACACTGAGGTCAAATATTCTTCCGTAAAATCCCTGAGCCAAGAAAACAATCCGTTGAAATGCCCATCCCAATACCATAATTTCAACATATCAACGTCCGCAGGAATCAATGGCCACAAGATTTTCGTCAAGCCCATTGCTCTTTGCGAGATATTCGCTTCGTTTAGCCGAACCTCCATCTTCTTTCCCATGAATGCCTCCCATGGCTTTTTCCGTTGCCACAACAAGAGTGTATTATATCGGAAACGACTCCAACTGTCAAGAATGCTTAGCTTAATAACTTTTATGCTAAATTGACAAAAATATACAATACTATAATATTTAAATTGAACAACCAGGAGGGGGAAATGCCAGGACAAAAATTTTGTCCGGAATGTGAAATTCTCATGCCCAGAGAGGATCGAGTGAAGCATTGCTGGAAATGCGGCGGTCCGCTCGCTGACTTTGATGCGCAAGCCGATGATACAAAGGAAGATCTGAGAACAATGCCTCTCACAACAGCACAAATTGAAGCGGCTCTGAAAAAAGAACAATGTGATGACTCATCCAGCCATCATCGGGGACGCGAGACGTTTATTCGACGCCCCCCTGCGCACTCTCGTCCATTGCCGAAAAAAAATGATGAGAGCAAAACAAAATGAGCTGTATTCAATAATCAGCTCATTTTTTCATTGCAAAAATATTTTAAAAATGTTATTCTAGCTGGAAACAATCGATAGACCGATAAGGGAAAAAGCATTAATCAATTTATGAAATTCAAATTAAAATCAAACTATAAACCGGCAGGAGATCAGCCGAAAGCAATCGAACAATTGGTTGCCGGTCTTGATAATGGATTCAAAAAACAAACACTGCTCGGCGTCACCGGTTCGGGGAAAACATTTACAATCGCCAATGTCATTCAAAAAAAACAAAAGCCCACGCTGGTCATCGCGCACAACAAAACACTGGCCGCTCAGCTCTGCAATGAATTTCGCGAATTTTTTCCGGACAATGCGGTCGAATATTTTGTCAGCTATTACGATTATTACCAGCCGGAAGCGTATCTGCCGAACACTGACACTTTCATTGAAAAAGAAGCAATGGTCAATGAAGAAATCGATCGGCTGAGACATGCCTGCACGCAAGCGCTGATGACGAGAAAAGATGTAATAATTGTCGCGTCCGTTTCCGCGATTTACGGATTGGGCTCGCCAAAGGAATATGAAAAAATCGTTTTGCATATTACAAAAAATCAAAAGCTCGACCGCCGAGAATTGACGAAACAGCTGATTGAGATGCAATTCCAACGCACGACCGCTGATTTGAAACGCGGTACTTTTCGCCTGCACGGACAAGTGCTGGAAATAATGCCGGTCAATGAGGAAAATATTTATCGCTGTGAAATCAGCGAAAAAATAAATTCCATCGAACTGATTGATCATGTTTCCAGAAAAAAATTCAGCGATTTGCAGGATGCTTGGTTTTTTCCGGCAAAACATTATGTCATCGGAGCGGAGGGAAAAGCGGCGGCATTAAAAAGCATCCGGTCTGAGCTGGAAGAAAGATTGGCTGAATTGAAAAAACGAAAAAAACTTTTGGAACATGAACGGCTGAGCAGACGAGTAAAATACGATTTGGAAATGATTGAAAATTTGGGATATTGCAATGGAATTGAAAATTATTCGCGCCACTTTGACGGACGCGCTCCGGGAGAACCTGCTTTCACTCTTCTCGATTATTTGCATCAATGTTCGCCGGATTTTCTGACTGTCATCGATGAATCTCATGTGACAGTTTCGCAAATCCGCGGAATGTATTTCGGAGACAAATCCAGAAAAGACGTGCTGGTGGAACACGGATTCAGATTGCCGAGCGCGCGCGACAATCGGCCGCTTAAATTTGATGAATTTGAAAATCGCGTTCAGCAAACCATTTATGTTTCAGCTACGCCGAGCGATTTTGAAATAAATGAAAGCGAACAAATCGTGGAACAGATTGTCCGTCCGACCGGATTGATCGATCCGGAAATTATCATCAAGCCGATCACAGGAGAAAAATCGCAAATTGAAGATTTAATGGAGAGGATAGACGACAGAATCAAATCGGGAGAAAGAACACTGGTGACAACTCTCACAAAAAGAATGGCTGAGGATCTGAGCGAATATTTGGAAAAGAAAAAAGTGAAAGTGAAATATTTGCACAGCGACATTAAAACTTTGCAGAGAATACAAATCATCATGGAGCTGAGAAAGGGAAACATTGATGTTCTGGTCGGAGTAAATCTCCTGCGTGAAGGATTGGATTTGCCGGAAGTTTCACTGGTCGCCATCCTCGATGCGGACAAAGAAGGATTTCTACGCAGTGAAACGAGCCTGATCCAAACGATCGGCCGCGCCGCCAGAAATGTAAACGGCCAAGTGTTGATGTACGCGGATCGCATCACCGATTCAATAAAAAAAGCAATGAAAGAAACCGCGCGGCGCAGAAAAATTCAGCTGGCGTACAACAAAAAACACGGCATTACACCGAAAACGATTGAAAAAACGATTCGAAATATTCTGGAAGAATTCGGAATCGGAAACGCAGAGGCGCAAAATTTTGCGCCTACAAATATCAATAAAAGCGAGACCGGAAGAAAAATTACTGAAATCGATTTGCTGGGAGATAATCGTCCGATTGATGCAATTATCAAGGACAAAGAAAAGCAGATGAAAGACGCTGCGAAAAATTTGGAATTCGAATTGGCGGCGATATTGAGAGATGAAATAAATTTGTTGAAGAAGAACGGCAGGGAGCAGGGAGCAGGGAGCAGGGAGCAGGGAGCACATAACACATAGCACATAACACATAGCACATAACATGTAGCAAAATTGAAATTCTAAATTCGAAATACTAAATTCTAAATCGCCGCTGTGAGCGGGATCTCGCACGCTGCGGTGGTAACTTCGTAACCATTCGTAACATTTGTAAATTCGTAGCATTCGTAACAATAATAAAAGGCGTCTCGCGTTTACGCGGCGCCTTGTGTTGTTTTTTTTCAGATCAATTTCGGCAAATTTTTCAGATCTATTTTTTCGAGGACTTGTCCGCTTTCCTCGATAATTTCCGCGACGGAAAAAGTTTTAAACTCTTGTTCGCTCGCCGGATAATTTTTGTCACCCAGCCGAAACGCTTCCGGATCAGTGCAGAGCGCGATGATCACCAGCGGATCGATCCGGCTGCAAATTTCAAATTGCCCAATGCGTTCGTACGCATTTGCCAGGATTTCATCCAACCAAGTTCGATCCAACGCCAGATAAATATTGTCGTACATGAGCGTTTTTAGCTCATGGAATTTTTTCGCCTCTTCGCATTCGTGAAAAGAAACATAGCCCAGCGCCGCTGACTCTCGCGCGAGCGCGAAATGAACTCTCAGCATGCGGCTGCGCTGATTGTCTCCGAAATATTTCAGCAGAGACTGAATTTCATCGAGCTTCTTCGGGTTGATCCGTTGGCGTAAAAAAGAGTCATTCACATCGGAAAAAATTGCGGAAAATTTGTCTTCCAACCGAACCAAATTGGTTTCAGGCGACAGACTGTGGTCAGGAGCGGCATTATTTTTTCCGCTCGTGTGAAATGCGATTCCCTCCAGAGTTTGAACCGTCAAATTTAATCCGCGGCCTTTTCGTTCAATCATTTCCGCGACAATGACGCTCCAATCGCTATGTTCGAATTTCACGCCGGTCTTGTCTCGAATAAAATTTTCTCCGAGATGTCCGAAAGCGGTTTGTCCAAAATCGTGCGCGCGCATTACAGCTCGCACCAGTCCCACATTCAATCCCAAAACTCTGGCCGCGGTTGCGGCTCCGCTTTCATTTTCATCCGAATGGCTGCGCCTATTCCTGATATGCAAATTGATCGTTGTGACAGAACTGCTTGGAATATCCCCGGCAAAAGTGTAAACCACGGTTTTTCCTTGCAAACGCCGGAGCGCTTTGCTGGGAGAAATTTTCAAGTCAGCATCGATTTCATACGGCGGAATTACATCAAAATACGGAAAATCTTCATCGTCTTCCGCCGGCTTCAACCGGCGAGCCGCTTCATCGGAAGCGGCGATATGCTTCAGGCAATCTTTATATGGCGCGAAATCATACATCTGATCCTCCTTGTGTCAAAGATCTCATTTCTCAAAAACAGTTTAATGTAATTTTCAAAATTTCACAAGAAGATGGACTAAACTGAAAGACAGCCGGATTAACAATGAAATTCAGTATAATTATGGGATTCTGCGCCATTATTCGAGAATTGACAATAATCCGCGAAAAACTTATACTGAATCAGTTGTACTCGTCATTCCATTTATACAATTCAAGCAACGCAATATGGAAAACAAAATCACAATAAAAGGAGCGCGCGAACATAATCTGAAAAATATCGATCTGGAAATTCCTCGCAATCAAATGATTGTTTTCACCGGACTTTCCGGTTCGGGAAAATCCAGTCTTGCTTTTGATACCATTTTTTCCGAAGGACAGCGCCGATATTTGGAAAGTTTGTCAGCCTATGCCAGACAATTTTTAGGAGGCTTGCAAAAACCGGATGTGGATGAAATAAGCGGACTGTCCCCTGCCATTTCCATTGACCAAAAAGCGCATTCAGCCAATCCGCGATCAACTGTCGCGACCATCACGGAAATTTACGATTACTTGCGCGTGCTGTACGCGAAAATCGGAAAACCCGCTTGTCCGATCTGCGGTGCGGCGCTGGAAAAAATGACAAGCGATGAAATGATTGAACGAATTATCGAAAAAATTTCAACGAAACAATTTGAGTTGAAGGAAATGACAATTCTTTCTCCGGTTGTTCGCGGAAGAAAAGGAGAATACTATCAAATGCTCTATGACATTTACAACAGCGGTTATCTGGAAGCGCGCATTGACGGAAAATTCAAAAAACTGAGCGAACGCGTCAAACTGGCAAAATATAAAAAACATTCGATTGAAATTATCATGGACAAAATTACCATTCTTAATCCTGAAACAATTTCCGAAAATGAAAGCTTTCGGCAAAGATTGGCCGAAGCGATTGAAAACGCGATCGAATTGTCAAACGGACTGGCAGGCGTAATTTATCCGGACGGAGAAGAAAAAATTTTCAGCACCGAATATTCATGCGCCAATGACGGCTACAGTTTTCCGGAAATAGAACCGCGGCTTTTCAGTTTCAACAGTCCTTACGGTTATTGCGAAGCTTGCTCCGGACTGGGAACCAAAGAATTATTCAGCGAAGAAATTTGTCCGGTTTGCAATGGGAAAAGATTGAATGAAAACGCGCTGAGCGTGAAAATATACGGGAAAAACATTTGGGAATTGACTGCAATGACAATCACGGACGCAAAAACTTTTATTGCGGAATTGGATTCAACTTTGTCCGAGCAGGAAAAAGAAATTTCCGGCGTAATATTAAATGAACTGAAAAACCGGTTGCAATTTCTCTTCAATGTCGGACTGCATTACATCACTTTGAATCGCCGAGCCGGCACTCTGTCCGGCGGAGAAGCGCAGAGAATTCGGCTGGCATCGCAAGTCAGTACGCGCTTGGTCGGAGCGCTCTACATCCTCGATGAACCGACGATCGGACTGCATCAAAAAGACAATGCTCAGCTGGTAAAAACTTTACGCGAACTTTGCGATATCGGCAATACCATAATAGTGGTGGAACATGATGAAGATACGATTCTGGAAAGCGACTGGATCGTTGATATCGGACCGTCTGCAGGGAAAAACGGCGGTGAAATTATTTTTTCCGGTCCGCTGAAAAACATTCTGGATGAAAAAATTCCATTGTCGAAAACGGCGGATGATTGCGCCACGCAGGGAAGCGCAAAAAAATCTTTGACCGGACAATATCTGCGCGGAGAACAATCCATTCCCCTGCCCCGCGAACGGCGAAAGGTTGATAATAAATTACCGAAAATAAAAATCTCCGGCGCGGAAGAACACAACTTGAAAAATATTGATGTGGAAATACCTCTCCGACGATTCGTCTGTCTGACCGGAGTTTCCGGCTCGGGTAAATCAACTTTAATGCATGATATTTTATATCGAAGCGCGATCAATCAATTGTTCCGTCTGAATAAACATGTGGGGAAACACAAAAAAATTTCCGGCTTGGAATACATTGATAAAATAATAAAAATAGACCAGAACGCGATCGGCCGAACGCCCAGATCAAATCCCGTAACATACACCGGCGCATGGCAATATATCCGTGAAATTTTCGCCGCCACCGAGGAAGCGCGCATCCGCGGATACAAGCCGGGAAGATTCAGCTTCAATCGACCGAGCGGACGGTGCGAACATTGCGAAGGACGCGGCAGTCTGGAAATTGAAATGCATTTTTTGCCGAGCGTGGAAGTTGTCTGCGATGTTTGCAAAGGAAAACGATTCAACAAAGAAACATTGCAAGTGCATTTCAAAGGAAAAAATATCGCCGACATTCTGGAAATGACAATCAAAGAAGCGGAACTATTTTTCCGCGACATTCCGTTTATTTATGACAAATTGAAAATGTTAAATCTAGTCGGACTTGATTATCTGACGCTCGGACAATCAGCCACCACTCTGTCCGGAGGAGAAGCTCAGCGAATAAAACTGAGTAAAGAATTGGCAAAGCGCAGTACGACGAAAACATTGTATCTGCTCGATGAGCCGACGACAGGATTGCATTATGAAGATGTGAAAAAATTGGTTGAAGTTCTGCAAAAATTGGTCTCACAGGGAAATACCGTAATGGTGATCGAACACAATCTGGATGTGATCAAATGCGCGGACTGGCTGATCGATCTCGGTCCGGAAGGCGGAGACCGCGGAGGCGAAATTGTGGCGAGCGGAACGCCGGAACAAGTGGCGATTAACGCAAAGAGCCATACCGGCAAATATCTGAGAAACGCAATCAAAAAATAAAAAACAGCGCCGGAATTTATAATGGCGCTGTTTTTTTTATTATTCCAAATTAACCGTGGTTTGATTGCTGTATTTGCCGCACTTTCCGCCGAGATATTCGCAAACTCGCACATAATAAGTTCCGGTTCCGTCAAAGACGCTTAATTTCCCGGATCTTGTCGCCGGATCACTGTAATATTCATATTTATCGCCGCTTCTCGTCGGATATGTCGGCTCGGAATTTTTCGACCAAACAAGTTTAAATCCGCTGGCCGAATATCCGTCGACCGTCCATGTTGCTGTTGTGCCGGAAACATTTAGGCTGATGGAATTAACGCCGCTTGCCGCTGACTCCTTGTTCGCACCGGTTAATTCAACTTTCACTTGATTGCTGTACAATCCGCATTTCCCTCCCAAATATTCGCAAACGCGGACATAATAAGTTCCGGATCCGTCAAACGCGCTTATTTTTCCCGCTCTTGTCTCCGGATTACTGTAATAGACATATTTGTCGCCGATTCGCGTCGGATATGTCGGATTGGAATTTTTCGACCAAACAACTTTGAATCCTTTGGCGGAAAAACCTTTTATCGTCCAGCTGACCGCAGTATCTTTAACATTCAAGACCAATGAAGTGACTGCTCCGGAATTAACAACCGGTTTTTTCTCCGGCGCCGGCGCTGCTGTCAATTGAACGGAAACTTGATTGCTGTATGTGCCGCATTCAGCGCCCAGATATTCGCAAACTCGGACATAATAAGTTCCCGATCCGTCAAACGCGTCAATCTGTCCGAACTTTGCATTCGGATCGCTCAGATATAAATATTTATCGCCGCTTCGCACCGGATATTTCGGTTCTTGATTTTTCGACCAGACCACTTTGAATCCTTTGGCAGATGTTCCCTCAAAAGTCCATTCCGCTTTTGTTCCGGTGACGGACAAATTTATTGAATTAACAGCTGATGCCGTTTGTTCTCCATTGGAATTTTTTTCCAGCTCATTTAATATTCCGAGATCATGATTCAGCTTTTCATCCTCGACTTTGTTCCAACTCACAAAATCATCTTGCGACAATGCGACTTTGTCCATTGATTCTTTTTTAAGTTCTTTGGCGGCTGAACTTATTTTTAATTTTTCTCCTTGAACTATTTCCTGTTCTCCGCGATCAAATACAACTTTTACTTTGCTTTCCACCACTCTGATCATCACTTCATCAGTTCCAACTCCGAACAAAAACGCGGTTCCCAGCGCGGTTGACAAAACATCGCCGCTAAAAACCTGAAATGTCCGATTGTCAATCTTCGCGACTCGATTGTAAATTTCGCCTTGGCGAACATTGATAATAATTGACTCTTTTTGAATTTCATTAATTTCAATTTCCGAACTTTCCGTCAATCGAACAATACTTCCGTCATCAAACAAAACGGTTGCTCTGGAAGCGCCGTTTGTTTTGAGAGAATCTTTTTCACTGATAATTTCGCCTGCCTCCACTTTTATCCAATTTTCCGCGCTCCGTTTGTAAACTTCGCCCGTGGCATAAACCAATTCTCCATGCAATTCCGCTGATCTCTGCGTTGGCGGCGCGATGGAATTTCCGCCGAAATTAAGATTGCCGGTTATGCCCAATGTTCCGATCACCGCCGCGATCACCGCTCCGAGAATAACGATCGACAAAGTAATTTTATTCATAGGAAAAAGATTATTTATAAAGCTCCGCTACTTTCATTATAGGTTGTAGAGATTGACAGTCAAGCATCTTCGTAAATTTTCGTCTGTAATTAGCAAAAAAAAATTGTAAAACGCGAAATTTTATTATATAATCCGAATAATGAATCAGACAAAAACGCAGAACATTTTAAAGCGACTGCCAAATAAACCCGGAGTTTATTCTTTTTATAATTCCGACAAAGAATTGATTTATGTCGGAAAAGCGGCTTCTCTGAAAAATCGGGTGAAAAGTTATTTCCAAGGAAGGAAAAGTCCTAGGCCGATCGAAGAAATGATTCATGAAGTGGCGAATATCAAATGGGAAGAAACCGATTCCGCGCTCGAAGCGGTGATTCTCGAGGCAATCATAATCAAAAAACATTTGCCGAAATACAATATCCTCGGCCGAGACGACAAGAGCTGGAATTACATTGCAATTACGCGGGATGAATTTCCGAAAGTTGCAACAATTCGCCAGCATGAATTGAATCAATTGGAAAAATCCGTAATAAAACAAAAATATTCTCATCTCTTCGGACCTTTTCCCGGATTGAATACATTGGCGGCCATGAAAATTTTGCGCCGGCTTTTCAAATTTTCCACTTGCTCGCCCGGACAAAAACGGCCGTGCTTTCATTATCAGCTAAAGCAATGTCTCGGAGTCTGCGTCGGAGAAATTTCAAAAAAGGAATACCAACAAAAAGTCATTCGTCCGCTGGTGATTTTCCTGCAGGGAAAGAAAAAAAGTTTGATAAAAAAACTGGAAAAGGAAATGAAAGAAAAATCAAAGCTGGAAAATTTCGAAGAAGCGCGGCGTTTGCGCGATCAGATTTTCAATTTGAAAAAAATTCATGATGTCGCTCTTCTGAACAAATCATTTGTTGAAATTGAAAACATGAAACCGCAAATAAAAAATATTCGGATTGAAGGTTATGACATTTCGAATTTCGGCGAAACGGGAAAAGTCGGCAGCATGGTTGTCTTCGATCAGGAAAGTGCGATCAAATCAGAATATAGAAAATTCAAAATAAAAACCGTTGCCGGACAGAGCGATGTCGGCTGTCTGGCGGAAGTGATTGATCGCCGGCTCAGGCATGATGACTGGCCGTTGCCATATCTTTTTCTGATCGATGGCGGAAAGCCGCAGGTGAACAAAGTGAAAAAAATTCTGGAAAAAAATGTTCTGGCAATTCCGATTGTGGGAATCGCCAAGGGAAAAGAACGGAAGAAAAACGAATTTTTCATTGTCAATGCCGGTCTGGAAAAAGAAGAATGGATCAGAAATAATTTTAATCTGCTGATTCGCGTTCGCGATGAAGCGCATCGTTTTGCCATCAAATATCAAAAACAGCTTCGCAATTTGAACGGAGCAAAAATATGAAAACTCGGAGTTTTCTGATATGATAAATATATCAGCTGAAGGAATAATCCAAGTCGATAATTTTAATAATAAAAACATCTCTATGATTTTCTTGATTGAACTAAAAAAAGAACACAAACAAATTCTTGAATTGTTTAAAAAAATCGAACAGGCAGCGACTCTTGATGAAAAAAAATCTTTGATTAAAAAATTAAAAAAAATATCTTTATTGCATCTGCAAAAAGAAGAAAATATCATATATCCGGTATTGGAAAAATCAAAAATACAAGAGATTACACGGCTCGGCAAAGTATTTTTGGAAACAATGCAAGGATATGCCAATGACTACCTGTCAACCGTCGATAAAATATTAGAGTCAGAAGGAGAAGTCCCTCCGGCGCTTGCGGATGCATTCAAAAAATCGCGCCATAAAATAATAGACAGAATCACCATCGAAGAAACAATATTATTTCCCGCGGTTGAAATGTTCTGCGGTTCCGACGCAAAGCTAAGTAAAGTTCCCTGCACCAAAGCGGCTTGAGCAAACTATTCATTTCCAAAAATAAAATGTTCTTGACAAAAACAAGCTTTATTTATAAGATAATTCCTCAGCTAAATAGATCGCAGAGGAGGAATAAATGCCACTAAAGGCTCTGCAAGGAAAAGTCTTGCTATATCTGAGAAACGGCGATCATATTCGCCTGAAACAAAGCGTTGACAAACTTGTCAATTTCGCAGGGGAAAAAGGATTTTCAGCCGAAGAAATAAAAAAAATGCTGGAAGAAATATTCACAACGCGCAGAATTATCAAAGGGATGATTGCCGCGACCCAGCATGCGCGAGAAGAAATTTTTCTGGAAACGGTGATGGAACTGGGAGTTATGGAAAACTAAAAGCCGCCGATGAAAATTCGGCGGCATTATTTTTTTATCGATTGTCTCCGCTTCCATGCAAATGTCCGCGCGCCATTCTTGATTGCAATTTCTCAATGTTTGAATTCGCGATTTCATCCAATGACAATTCCAATTCGGTTGCCAGCTGAGCAACATACCAGAGAACATCGCCCAATTCTTTTTTCAATTCACGTTTTTTTTCTTCCGATACTTTTCCTTCATCATCGCGAAAAATCTTTTTCACTTTTTCCGCCACTTCGCCCGCTTCTCCGGCCAACCCGAGCGTCGGATAAACGATATTGCGTCCGAGCTCGGGATAAATCGCGGTTTTTCTCGATTGTTTTTGATATTCGTCGAAAGTCATAATTTTTATGTTGCGGTTGCTACCACCGCAGCGTGCGGGTTCCGCTCACCGCGGTGATTTATGATTTCAGATTTAGGATTTCTTTGGAATTTCGGATTTAGGATTTAGGATTTAGAATTTCATTTGTATTTCATTCGATTGAATCTGAGGCGCAAGATTTTGCGCCTCTACGAAATTTTCGGGCGGTGTTCCTTGCCGTCGGTTGTTACATGTTATGTGTTATGTGCAATGTGTGCGCCCCGCCAACTGTCCGCAGGCGCCGTCGAGGTCTAGGCCGAAGCGAAATCTTTCTGTCGCGGAAACCCCGGCTCGCATTAAAATATTTCTGAATTTTTTTCGGCGATTGATCGGAGACGGAAAATAATTTCCGGTTTGATTGTACGCGATCAGATTCACGTGATACAAATGTTTTTTCATCAGACGGGCGACGGAAGCAGCCTGTTCATCCGAATCATTCACATCTTTGATTAGAATATATTCGAACATCACTTTGCGTTTTTTTTCTTTGATATAAGAATCAACCGCTTTGATCACTTTTTCGATCGGATATTTTTTATTTATCGGAATCAATTTTGAACGCAATCCATTGTCAGGCGCGTGCAATGAAATTGCCAGATTTATGTCCAGTTTTTCTTTTTTCAATTTTTCAATTCCTTCAAGAATGCCAACCGTTGAAATGGAAAAATGGCGCGCGCCCAAATTGAATCCGTCCGCGTCATTTAAAATTCTTATCGATTCAATAACATTTTCATAATTCAAAAACGGCTCGCCCATTCCCATGAAAACAATATTGGTGATCCGCTCCCCTTCTTTTTTCAATTCTCTGGCGAAAAAGATTACTTGCTCGACAATTTCGTCCGGCGATAAATTGCGTCTGAATCCCATCCTGCCGGTCGCGCAGAACAGACAGCCGAGCGCGCAGCCGACTTGCGAAGAAACGCAAACCGTATTTCTTTTTTTTGAAGATTGCATCAGAACGGTTTCAATCGCCGATCCGTCAGCCAATTTGATTTTCGCTTTTGTTGTTTTTCCGTCTTGCGATCTGAAAATTTTCGCGTTTATCTGCAATGAAAAATTTTCCTGCAATTTTTTTCGCAGTTCGCCCGGCAATGTTGTCGCCTGTTGCCAATCATCAATCAAATCACAAAAAACAGCCTTTTTTATTTGAGCTATTCGGTATCTTTCCCGTCCGACTGATTTTTCAAATCCAATAATATTCATATAAAAACCATACTAGCATTTTCGCTGTAAATTATCAAGCATGAACGATTTTGATCGACTCAGCCCTGAATAATCAAGTAGGTCAAATACGCGGCATACAATAATACGAAAAGAATGCCTTGCCATCTTTCGAGAACGCGCTTTTTTCCGATAAACAAAAAGATGAATAACAACGCGCTCGCGAGGATATTGACAAAAATATCCATATCGTTCGCCACTTTGAACGGCAATGGTTTGATAACCGAGCTCAATCCGAGAATCCAGAAAACATTAAAAATATTTGAGCCAACAATATTTCCGACCGCAATATCAGCTTGCTTTTTGTAAGCCGCAACCGCGGAAGTCACCAGCTCGGGCAATGATGTGCCGACCGCGACAATTGTCAAGGCGATCAACGACTGGCTGACGCCGAAAATGGTGGCTATGGCAACCGCGCCGTCCACCACCCATTTGCCGCCGAGAGTCAATCCGGCCAGACCGACAATTACAAACAAAATCGCTTTTCTTTGACTTAATTTTTTTGCGCTGACATCATTATTCTCTCCGGTTCGTGCAATTCCAATAGTGTAAATTATAAAAATCAAAAAGAAACTTAATAGAATAAAACCATCAATACGAGAAATCGCGGAAAAAGCGGCCTTGTCAATCAACGCATCATTTGCCAAGAAAAAAAGAACAAACACAGCCAGCAAACTTAGGGGAATCTCTTTCCACACGGTTCCCTTTGTGACTGCCAATGGGAAAATAATCGCCGTAATTCCCAAGATCAATAAAATATTGGAAATGTTACTGCCCAACACATTTCCAATTGCAATGTCCGCATTTCCCTGAAAACTGGCGATAATATTTACGATCAATTCGGGAGCTGAAGTGCCAAACGCGACAACCGTCAATCCGATTACCAGAGATGAAATTTTTAATTTTTTCGCGATTGAGGACGCACCGTCAACCAATAAATCAGCCCCTTTGATAAGAATAACTAATCCGATGAAAAATAAAATAAATGACATAAACTTTATCTTTTATATGAGCGTCGAGTCGCTCTCTTAAATATTTCCAAAATCATTAAATTAATGAAGCCGAAAGCAAGCAAGAAACCCCAGTCTTTCAACGATAAAACATAAGTGTTCAACAAATGACTCAGGAGCGGGACATGGATTGCGCAAACCAGCATTATCGCGCTGATGACCGCACTTCCGATGAGAAACGGATTGGAAAATATATTTATTTTCCAAATGTTTTTTCGCAAGCTCCTGAGAGAAAAAACGCAAAACAACGAATCAATTCCCAATCCCACGAAAACCATTGTTCTGATATAATCCATATTTTCCATTCCACTTACTTTCAACAAATAAAGGAAAAGTCCGAATAACAATAAACTGCTGATAAAACCGAATCCGATGATAATTATTTTCAATTGACGATCAAACAATTCTCTGACCTTGCCGACTTTTTCCAACATTGTTTCCTTTTCCTTCGGTTCCAATGCCAGCGCAAAACTGGGAAGCGCGTCCTCCACCAAATTTATCCACAGAATTTGCGTCGCCAGCAGAGGCAATGGCAATCCGAATAGCAAGGCGCCGCCGATCAAAAAAACTTCGGTGAAACTGTCGTAAAGCAAAAACGCGAATGTTTTTTTTATGTTGTCGAAAATCACTCGGCCTTCTTCGATGGCGCGCACAATTGTGCCGAAATTATTATCCAAAAGAACAATGTCTGAAGCGTCTTTTGAAACATCCTGGCCCGAACCGAGCGCCACGCCGATGTCAGCCATTTTCAAGGCCGGCGCGTCATTGACGCCATCGCCGGTAACCGCGACAATCTCATGTTTTTTTTGCAGAGCGGCGACAATTCTCAATTTGTCATGAGGCGCGACGCGCGCGAAAACCGTAATATTTTCAATTATTCCGTTCAATTCTTTGTCAGTCAGTTTCATCAGTTGTTCTCCGTCCAAAACATTTATCGGTTTTGCCGGCAGATTCAACTCCCGCGCAATGGCGGTCGCGGTGATCTTGTTGTCGCCGGTAATCATTACGATTTTTATGCCCGCTTTTTTTGCCGCTTTTATGGTTGTTTTTACATTGTCGCGAATGGGATCTTTGAGCGCGATGAAACCGACGAAAACAATATCTTGCAAAACATTGTTTACTCCATTTATTTTCATTTTTTTATTGCCGGTTTTTTTGTACCCGACAGCGAGAACGCGCAAACCTTGACCGCTGAGTTTTTCCAATGATTGAAAAAGTTTTTTTCTTTTTTCTCCTGTTAAGGATTCTCTTTTTCCCGCTGATTCCAACCAATCAGATTCTTTGATCAAGATTTCCGGCGCTCCCTTCACATACAATATATTTTGGCTCGCGCTTTCTTTGTACAGCGCCGCTGAAAATTTATTTTCCGATTCAAACGGTAAAATATCAATCAACTTTTTTTTATTTTTCAAATAATCATCGCGCATTCCGGATTCAAAAGCCGATGAAAGCAATGCCCTGTCGCCCCAATCTCCGGTCAGCCGCCAAGCGGAAAAATTATCATCCGGATTTTCCACCCGCGCTTCATTGCACAACATTGAAATCCGCATGGCTGATTCGTGGTCTTCACTTCCGTCAAAAGTGACAATCTCCGCCACTTCCATTTTTCCGTGTGTCATGGTGCCGGTTTTGTCCGAACAAATTACCGTGACAGAACCGAGAGTTTCAGCTGCAACCATTTTTCGAACCAGCGCATGATGTTTCAACAATCTTTTGGCGCCGATCGCCAAAATAAATGTGACGGTAATAACCAAACTCTCCGGAATGGCCGCTACTGCCACTGCAATGGCTGTATTCAAACTCGTCAAAAAAGGAATGCCGTGAAATTCGCCCAACAAAAAAATCAAAAAAGATAAAATCCCGACAATCAGCGCGATCCATTTAGCGAAGCGCGTTATTTTTTTTTGCAAAGGAGTTGATTCCTCTTTCATTCCGATCAAACTTTGCGCGATTTTGCCGATTTCAGAATGCTTGCCCGTGGCTGTCACAATCGACAGACCTTGGCCTCGAGTGATGGTGGTCTCGGAAAAAACCATATTCGTTCTATCGGGCAAAACAATTCCCTTTGCCAAAACTTTAATTTTCTTTTCGATTGGCAATGATTCGCCCGTTAATAACGCTTCATCTATTTCCAAATTTTTCGCGAAAAACAATCTGGCGTCAGCTGCGATTTTTTCGCCTTCCCGCAAAAAGACAATATCACCCGGAACCAAAAATTCCGATGCTATTTCTTTTTCTTCGCCATCGCGTTTCACGTGCGTAAACGTTTTTATAACTTTCAGCAAATCAGCCAGCGACCGGCCGGCCTGGTATTCCTGGAAAAAACCCAGCGAAACACTGATAACAACCGAAAGCCCTATTATTATCACAGCGGAAAAATCCGAGAAAACAAAAGAAAGAATAGCGGCGGCAATCAAAATATAGACCAAAGGATTTTTGATCTGGTTGAAAAAAATAACAAACGGCTGAACAATCTTTTTTTCCGGCAATTGATTTTTGCCGTAAATTTTTAATCGTTTTTCCGCTTCTTTTGTTGACAACCCAGCAGTCAAATCCGTTTTCATTTCACTGCAGAGTTGCTTCGGCGTCATTGCCCAAGGAATCATCGCTGTTTTACAAAATAATATGTAATCAGTATAGCAGTTTTTTAACGGTTCGTGGAGTTTTATTTATAACTCAATCAAAAAACCGCTTTCGCGGTTCAATTATTATGGAGCCGTCATCCAGGCTTGAACTGGAGACCTTCGCCTTACCATGGCGACGCTCTACCAACTGAGCTATGACGGCAAAATCTATTTTCAACTGCTCGGACGGCAAAATAAATTACAACATTATTTCAAATCATTTATTTTATCTTGCCATTCTTTTAACTTCTGATTTTCCGGATTTACACCAGCCAGCCGGCTCAACATCTCTGCCGCCATTTCTTTGTTCTTTAACATTATACTGATTTCTATAATTTGATCAAGATGTTTCGGATTGTTCGGCTCCAGATCAAGCGCTTTTTTATAATTTATAAGAGATTGATCATTTTTGCCCATCTTTTGGTAAATGGTTCCGATATCAGTGTACAAGATGGCGAGCTCCAGCGCATTGGTAATGCTTTTTTTCTCTTTCCCCGATTCATCTTTTTTCACAATGGTTTTGCTGTTTTTCATTTCCACTTTCAAAATAAACTGAAATGTCTGAATCGCCTGTTTGTATTCTTTTTCATTCAAATAAACTTGCGCCAGCATTTTGTAAGCATCAACATTCTTGTGATCCAAACTGATGATCTCAATCAAAATTTTTTCCGCGTCAGCGATGTTCTCGTTTTTTATCAATTGCTTCGCTTCATCCAGCAGATGCTTTATCTTGTTATTTAATTCCGCGTCCGACAAACCGCTCCCGCCGGAAGAATGTTTTTCAAAACTCTTTTCCATTTCATAAATTTTTTTGAAAACCTTCAAAATCGCGTTTTTCAAAATTGCAAAAATAGGAATTGTTTTGTTTTTTACAATTTCTTTTCCCGCGGTTGTTTTTCTGAGCATTCGGTCGAGGAGAATGCGATCGCGGACTTTTGCCGCCTGAGCCTCAGGCACTGTGTCAACATCCAAGGTTCTGAGCCGTGGAATTTTCCTGATGAAAAGCGCAATTATTATTATGAAACAAACCGCGGCTATTAAAATTAACGCAATATTTAAATACATAAATGAGAAAATAATTAACCGGTTAAGCCTTTCCTTTGCAACCGAAAATTTTTATTTTTTCTTCCGCTGTTTTTTGCATTTTTAGAATGGAAGGCTTTAAAATTTTCCGCGGATCGAAAATTTTGTTGTTTTTCCGCCAAAATTCCATTTGCGCTTTGGCGAATGAAATGCGCAATTCGCTGTCAATGTTGATAATGCGAATTCCCGATTTTATCGCTTTTTTTATTTGTCCGGCGGGAAATCCCGATGCTCCGTGGAGGACGAGGGGCGCGCGAACAACTGTAGCAATTTCCGCCAATCTTTTCAAGTCCAGTTTCAATTCTTTTTTTTCAATAATCTTTTCCACTCCGTGATAATTTCCGATCGCCACGGCCAGCGCGTCGACTCCGGTATCTTGAACAAATCGAACCGCATCTTCCGGTTCAGTGAAAAACGCTTCTAATTTTCCCGTTTTCACCCAATCTTCCGCTCCTTCCAATCGTCCGATTTCTCCTTGGACCCAGACTTTTTTTTCATGCGCGAATCGCACGACTTTTTTTGTCAGCAAAACATTCTTTTTGTACGGACAAGCGGAACCGTCGATCATTACGGAAAAAAAATCTTGAGCAATCGCCTGTTTTATTATTTTCAAATCATGTCCGTGATCCAAATGAATCGCCACCGGAACATTCACTTCTCCGGCAGCCGCTCTCATCAAGGCTGACAATTCTTCCAATCCGGCATAAGCGATGGCGCTCTCCGTCGCCTGCAAAATAACCGGGGATTTCATTTTTTCCGCTGCGCGAAGAACGGCAATTATTGTTTCCAGATTATTCACATTAAACGCGGGAACGGCATAACCGAATTGTTGCGCTTTTCTTATTATTTTTTTTATGTGAACTAGCATAGTTTTTTTTAAATTATAATGACAAGAGAATGCGGCGACCAGGGGACCAGGCTATGCGGCGACCAGGGGACCAGGCTATCCGGATTTATTATTCCCGGTTCCCGGGTTTCCAGATCACGGGTCACGGGTCTCCGGGTCACGGATCACGGGTCTCCGGGTTCCCTCGTCAACTCAACGCCTGCGCCACGGCGAGAAAATCATCCGCGTTCAAACTTACCGTGCCGGCCAATAATCCGGAAATAAAATCCAATTGCAAAAATTCTTTTGCGTTTTTTGCGTCAACACTGCCTCCGTAAATAAATCGAACATGATCGCTGTAATATTTTTCAGAGAAAAGACTGCAAACCGTTCTTTTTATTAACAATTGCACGGGCTGCAAATCTTCCGCTCGAACCGGATTGCCCGTGCCAATGGCCCAGACCGGTTCGTAAGCGATTATCAAATCGGATTCGGAATTTGCTTTGACTTTTTCCAACGCGCGATGCAATTGCCGCGCCAGAATGGAATCTCGCTCGCCTCTTTCTTTTTCTTCACTTGTCTCGCCGATGCACAAAATAGGAATTAATTTTCGGTTGAAACATTGATTTATTTTTTTTCCGATCATTTCATCGGTTTCATTGACATTCAATCTCCGTTCAGAATGGCCGACAATCGCGTATTGGCAGCCGATTTCCGCGAGCATTTCAGCGGAAACTTCGCCGGTGAACGCGCCGCTTTCTTCAGATGAAACATCTTGCGCGCCGAGAACAATGGCGGAATGCGCCAATTTCTTTTTTATTTCCGGCAAACACGGAAAACTCGGAGCAATGGCAATATCATTTTCCTTGGCGAATTTGTCAATGAGTTCAACATATTTTGACGCCAGACCGAGGCTGTCATCATAACTCAAATTCATTTTCCAATTGGCGATCAACATTTTTCTCATAAATCTATTTGTTCAAAAAATTTTTCTTTTGATTTAAACGGACCGATCAACGCCAGATTGAACAATTTTTTCTGAAAAATTTCATTCGCAACTTCTTTTATCATCGAGGGCGTCACTTGTTCATATTTTTTCAATTTTTGTTCCGGCGTCAGCATTTTTCCGGTCAGCAATTCCTGCTTGGCGAAATATTCCGCCAAATTCGATGAATCTTCCAAATTCAAAATGGTTTTTCCGCGGAGAAATTCCCGCGCGTCATCCAATTCTTTTTTTGTCATGATTTCCGTCTTTACTTTTTTCAATTCATGCAAAATAACTTTCAACGCCTCGTCCAATCTAGTGATGTCCAATCCGGACTGCACCATAAAATTGCCGGACTCCTGATAAAAATTCGGATAGCATCGGACAAAATACGCCAAACCGCGCCGTTCGCGAACGGAAATGAAAAGCCGCGAGCTCATATTTCCTCCCAATATAATCGTTAGCAGATGAAGCGCGTAAATTCGCGGATCATTGTAGCCGAAACAGGGAAAACCGAGCGCTACTTGAACTTGTTTTGTTTTGCGATATTGAATTTTCACGCGAGGCGCCGATTGATCGGGCTGAAACGGGACAAATTCTTGCAAAGGTTCATCGTCTTTGTCCAGCTTGTCAACAAATCTTTTTTTGATTAAACCGGTAATCTTTGAATCGATTTTTCCGGCAACGGCGATCACCAGATTTTCCGGCCGGTAATGTTTGTTCCGATAATCGAGCAATTGTTTGCGCGTCATTTTTCTGATCGCCGAGACAGGACCGCTGATATCCCAGCCCAATGAACTGCCCTGAAAAACCGATTCTTCGAAAACGCTCTCGATATACATGAGCGGATTGTCATGATACATGTTTATTTCTTCTATAATCACACCCTTTTCTCTTTTTATTTCAGTCGGATCGAATTTCGAATTCAAGAGCATATCTGACAAAATATCAACCGCCAATTCCACTTGTTCATGATTTATTTTTATATAATAACCGGTGTAATCTTTTGATGTCATGGCATTGAATTCCGCTCCGACCGCGTCCAGATCTTTTGAAATGTCCAGCGTGGTCGGACGTTTTTTCGTTCCTTTGAACATCAGGTGTTCGATAAAATGCGAAGCGCCGTTTATTATTTTTTCTTCATAACGGGAACCGACGCCAAACAAAAAAAGTACAGTTATAGCTTTTGTATCCAGAAAAGGAATTAAAATTAATTTGGCTTTGTTTGGAAATTCAACTAGCTTGTGCATAATTATAAAATTAAGTAAAAAATGGCTCCACTGTACGCAAAGCGCCTTGCATTCATTATAACAAAAGATTATAAAAGAATAAAATGACTAAATTTACATTCCAAATCAACAAAAAAACAAGCACTTCGCTTGCTTTCATATTATTGGCGCGGATTATTCCGCCAAATCGGTTCTCTCTCTCTGCAATATTTCATTTCCATTGAAATACTCAACATCAGTTTGGCCGGAATTTTCTTTTTTCGAAAATAAATTTTTCAGCCATTGCATAAAACTTGCAAAAGCTGAATTTGAATCAGCGCTTTCATTTTTCGTTGTCAATTCCGGAGCAATCAATTTTTCCGCTTCAATATTTTTCTCGCCAACGGAAAATCTTTTGGCCGCGTTTATTTTTTCTTCATATTTCAACATCAACTCTTCGGAATATTTCGAATTTTTCTCGGCTGACAATTCTTTCATCTCAGCCAACCGCTCCTCAGCCAAGTTCAGGAGCAATTGAAATTTTCTTTCCCTGCCGACAGTAAAAACGAAAATCAGCTGTTCGCCGAAATCATCCGCCCAATACCAAAAAGAATCAGGCAAAATTCCGGCCTTTATTTCATCTTCTCGAAAATCAACTGATTTTATTTCTTGCGCTTTCGCCGGAGAAACAAAGCTGGAACTCAAACTTAAAATAACAAAAGAAATTGCGGCTGTTTTTAAATTCATGCTGTTTTTCCTCCGAACAAAATCATGGCGACAATGAAAATAACCATCGCGGCCACGACAAGAATTACAATCGCCTTTCCAAATTCGCGCCCGGTCATAATTTTATTATTATAATTTTTTTGTTTAATGAATTTCCGTTCTCGACAAACAATTCAATGCGAATTCATTGCCTTCTTTTACTATTTCAAGAATTGCGCAATCGCCCAATTTTATGTTTTTTCCTTCGGTCAAAACTTCCCTCACATAAGTGCTGATAATTCCGCCGTGCGAAATAATCGCGGCCGTATTATAATTTTTTTTCGAAATTTCATCAAAAATTCGAATCGCTCTTCGCTTGATTTCTTCATAATTTTCAGAACCGGCGACATCATGGTAAGTTTGATCTTTCATTATTTTTTCAAATTCCGCGGGATAATTTTCCTTGGCTTCCGCTCT
>Ga0180007_10002490_pt1 | contig 21950 bp, 16 predicted proteins | sample MM_PC_MetaG_FD_121122 | JGI IMG/M metagenome (GOLD analysis project Ga0180007, IMG submission 121122) | Groundwater microbial communities from the Aspo Hard Rock Laboratory (HRL) deep subsurface site, Sweden - MM_PC_MetaG | ecosystem: Environmental > Aquatic > Deep subsurface > Groundwater... | reverse complement strand
GAGGCTGTCCGCGGCGAGCTCCGCCTACGGCGAGAGCATGAGCTCGAGGCTGTTCATGAGGCTCAGGGAGGATAGGGGCCTCTGCTACTCGGTATCGTCGGCGTTCAGCCTCTCCCGCCTAGCCGGCCTTTGGGGGGTATCCTCGTCGACTACGCCCACCCAGCTGCCGGCCTTCGTCGAGGCGTACGCCGAGGAGGCTGGGAGCCTCTTCCGGGACGGGCTGACCGCGACGGAGACGAGCGAGGCCGTTTCCCGCATGCGCGGGCTCCTCGAGCTGGCCTCCGACGATCCGGAATATCGCATGAAGCGCCTCGCCAGGCAGTACATGTTCGACGGGCGCGTCGAGACGATGCTCGAGACCATGGCCCGCCTGACGGAGCGCGGGCCGTTGAGCGCGAACGACGTCAACGAGCTCGTACGGACGACCCTTGACCCGGGGAAGGAGAGCGTCCTGCTGTACGGCAAGCTCGGGACGCGCGCCCTTCGAGCCGGCTCCGAGGTCTTCGGGGCCGTGGCCGGGGAGCCGTTGGATTCGAACGGGGACGAGGAGGCCTAGCATGAACGAACCAGTCGTCGCTATAGAGCTGTCCGCCGGGGCCTCGGCGCCGGAATACCAGACCGAGGGGTCTGCCGGCGCCGATATCCGGGCCCGCGTCGGCTCGCCGGTCGTCATACCGCCGGGAGCCCGAGCGCTTATCCCCACGGGGATACGGATGCAGCTGCCGCGCGGCTACGAGGCGCAGATACGGTCGCGGTCGGGCCTCGCGGCCAAGCACGGGATCTCCTGCCTCAACTCGCCGGGAACCATCGATTCCGATTACCGCGGCGAGGTATCGGTGATCCTCCAGAACCACGGTTCCGAGCCCTACGTGGTCGCCGACGGCGACCGTATCGCCCAGATGGTGGTGGCCCCGGTCTCCACGGCGCGCTTCGTCGCCGCCGATTCCCTGCCGGGAAGCGCGAGGGGCTCCGGCGGCTTCGGGTCGACGGGCAGGTAGGCGATGCGGCGACGCGTCCACGCGACGCTCTGGAAGTACGTCGGCAAGGAATTCCTCTTGTCGTTCATCGTCGCCTTCCTCTTCTTCTTCATAATATTCTTCATTAACCAGCTCCTCCTGATGGCCGAGGACATCCTCTCGAAGAAGGCCCCCGTCGGGGACGTCGTAAGGCTCGTGCTGTACGCGACGCCGGCTATCGTGGCCATGTCGTTCCCGTTCGGTTCCCTCGTGGGCGCGCTCATGGCGACGGGCCGCCTGGCCAGCGACAACGAGCTGCTCGTGATGCGCGCCTCCGGCGTCTCGAGGCCGGCGATCATGGCGCCCTTCATCGTGCTCGGCGTCGCGTTCTCCCTCGTGTCGTTCGTGATGAACGATTACTTCCTTCCCCTGGGCACGATAAACTACGGCAAGCTCTATAGGAAGCTCATCACGACGGCCCCGGCCCTCGAGCTCAAGCCGTACTCGGTGAAGCGCTATCGCGATACGACCATCGTGATGGGAGCGATGGAGGGCGGCGTCATGATGGACGTCGTTATCCTGGATACCACGAAGGACGGGAAGTCCAGGGTAATCAGCGCCGGCCGGGCTTCCCTGGTCGACCGGGGCGACTCTTCCGGCGTCATATCGATGATGCTCGACGACGTCTTCGTGCAGGAGAGCGACCCCGGCAAGCCCGAGCGCTTCGAGTACTCAACCGCGGACAGGATGGAATACAACATCCTGCTTACCAGCTTCTCCGACTTCAGCTCCGGGGTCAGCCCCAGGGAGATGAGCAGCGTCGACGTCGCCTCCGCCATACGCAAGAAACAGTCGATCCTCGACGGGAGGCTCGCGGCCAGGGCGGCCGAGCTCGACGAGAAGCGCTCGGCCCTCCTCGCCGAGTACCTGACGCGCTCCAGGACGGGCTCCGGCGTCGACGGCTCGTTGACGCGGCTCGTCCCGCTCAAGCAAGCTCACGAGTCGCTCTCGGCAAAGCCCCTGAAGGACAGGTCCCTCGACATATACAGGCTGGAGTACTATAAGAAATTCTCCATACCCGCGGGAGCCCTCTGCTTCGTGTTCCTGGCTTTCCCGTTGGGCGCCCGAGCTAGGAAGAGCGGGAAGGCCGTAGGTTTCGGCCTCGGGCTGCTCGTCGCGGTCGCGTACTGGGGCCTCCTCATAGGCGGGCAGACGCTCGGGCTTCGCACGGGCTTCGACTCGTTCCTCGCCATGTGGGCCCCCAATATACTGGTATTGGTCGTAGCCGCGCCGTTCCTCATCCCGCGAGGCTCCTCTTGACCGGCCGGAGACGATCGCCGACCCTCGACGCGCACGTGGCGACGTCCTTCCTGCCGGTCTTCGCCGTATCCATGACGTTCTTCGTCTTGCTCCTGGAGATGGCGGACCTGTTCGTCAATATAGTCCAGTACGTGCAGAACGACGTCGCGTTCGGGCTCATAGCGCGCTCGATGCTCCTGTACCTGCCGAAATGCGTCAGCTGGGCCCTGCCTATCGCGGTGCTGTTCTCCGTCTCGTACACGCTCGGCACCATGTACGCCAATAACGAGCTCATAGTCGTGTTCGGTTCCGGAATCCCCCTGGGATCGTTCGTCGCGCCTCTCCTCGTCCTCTCGGTGCTGTTATCCGGAGCCTTCTTCGCCTTCGACGACGCGATCGTGATACCGTCGATAGCCGCCAAGAAGGAATTGAGCAGGTCGATGCTCAAGACGGGAGAGCCGACGGGCGTCTCCGACGTGACTATCCTCGGCGCGGGCCGGAGGATAGTATGGAATATCCGCTACTTCGACAGGAAGAACTCGATGATGACAGGGATCACCATAGTCGAGCGCGGCGACGACGGGCGCTTCCTCTCCCGTATAAACGCCCAGTCCGCGGTCTGGACGGGCGAGCGCTGGCGCTTCACCGGCGTAAGGCGGTTCTTCTGGAAAGACGGCTCGCTATCGGACGAGACCGCCGGCAGCTGGGACGACGAGGCCTTCGCCGAGCCGCCGGAGTCGTTCAAGGGGGGAGGCAAGCCGATAGACGAGATGCCTCTGGCCGACGCCGCGTCGCACCTCGAGTTCCTGGCCAGGGCGGGCCTCCCGAGGGCATCCCAGGCCGCCGAGTACTATAGGCGTTTCGCCTTCGCGCTGACCCCGCTCGTCGTGACGATGCTCTCGGCGGCCGTGGTCGGCAGGTTCAAGAAGAACGTCCTGCTCATGAGCCTCCTCCTGAGCCTCGTCGCGGCGACCCTCTACTATGTAGCCCAGATGGTTTCCATGCTCCTCGCCAAGAACGAGTCCATCACTCCCGTAGCCGGCGCCTTCGCGCCGCTTATCATATTCCTCGTCGCCATCCTCGCGCTTTTCAGGGCGCGGCGGGCGTAACGACCTAAGATCTCGACCACGGAGGGACGGCGCATGTCCGCATCGACCATTTTCACCGCTATCGCCAAGGACCCGAAATGCCAGGCCAGGACCGGCTACGTAGACTTGCCCCACGGCCGGGTCAGGACGCCTGTCTTCATGCCGGTGGGCACTAACGCCACGGTCAAGGCCGTCTCGAAGGATTCGATAGCCGAGATAGGCTTCGAGATAATGCTCGCGAATACCTACCACCTCTTCCTCCGGCCCGGCCACGAGCTGATCCGGGAAGCCGGCGGCCTGCACGGATTCACCGGGTGGAAGGGCAACTTCCTCACTGACTCGGGCGGCTTCCAGGTCTTCTCGCTATCGAAGCTAAGGAAGATCAGCGACGAGGGCGTCAAGTTCCAGTCGCATATCGACGGTTCCAGGCACTTCCTGTCGCCTGAGCTGGTCGTCGATATCCAGACGGCCTTCAGGAGCGACGTGTTCATGCAGCTCGACGTGTGCACCCCGTGGGGAGCCGACGAGAAGGCGTCGCTCAAGGCCCTCAACCAGACGAGCGCCTGGGCGGCGCGGTCGAAGCGACGCTGGGAGGATACCAGGGGCGACTTCCAGGGCAAGCTGTTCGGCATAGTGCAGGGGAACTTCTATAAGGAGCTCAGGACGAGGAGCGCCGAGGAGATACTGGCCGTCGACACGCCGGGCGTCGCGATAGGGGGACTCTCGGTCGGGGAGCCGTTCGAGGTATACGCCGAGCTACTGGCCTTCACATCGGCGCTCCTCCCCGAGGACAAGCCGCGCTACGTAATGGGCATCGGGACGCCGGAGTATATCCTGGAGGCCGTACAGAACGGCATAGACATGTTCGACTGCGTGTACCCGACGAGGACCGCGCGGAATGGGCTCCTATTCACCTCCTACGGGCCGATCTCCATTAAGCAGGCCCAGTACGTCAGGGATTTCTCCCCGGCGGATCCGGAATGCGGATGCAGGGTCTGCCGCGACTACTCGAGGGCCTACCTGCGCCACCTGTACAAGAACGACGAGATCCTCTTCTCGATGCTCGCTAGCTACCACAATCTCGCCTTCCTCTACGATTTGGTCAAGCGAATCCGATACAGTATAGAGGGAGGGGAGTTCATTGAGTTCAAGAGGACCTTCCTCTCTAAATACCAATCGAGGCAGTGAGCCGATGACGAAACGAACGCGCGCTCTCCTGGCCGTCGCCTGCTGGGCCCTGATAGGCTCGTTCGCCGACGGTACCGTCTCCGACGAATCGAAGAAACGCTCCGATACGATACGGTACGGCATAGAATCCCAGGTTATCGAGCTCCTCCAGACGCTGCGCTCCGAGAAGAGCGAGGCGTACAAGAAGGAGATACTCGAGGCGTTCGACGCCTCGACCAGCCCCAGGCTTAGGACCTCGATACTCGAGTACCTATCGGCCCTGTCCCTTAACGACGCGGAAGGGCGCGCCGCGGACTTGATAGGCGCGCGCGACTCGCATCCAGAGGCCCTCGTGTCCGCCGCCTTCGCATACCTATCGGCCTTAAGATCCGGCGCGGCCCTCGACGAGGCCGCGGAGATACTGGCAGACGACGAGAAGCGTTATTTCCAGGCGGCGATCAAGGCGATAGGCGTAGCCGGCGGCGCCAAGGAGGCCGAGGCGCTACGCGCGGCCTATGGGGCGGAAGGCGTCGATCAGGCCACTAAGGAAGCCGTCGTGCTGGCTCTCGGCGCCATGAAGTCCAAGGAGTCGTTCGATCTCCTCGCGTCTATAGCGTCGTCGGACGAGTCGGCCAAGGCGATCAGGATGTACGCGTGCTCGGCCCTGGGCGAGCTCGGGGACGCGCGCTCCGTGCCTACGCTCGTGGGAGCCTCCGTCGCGAGCGATCCCAACGTGCGGGCGGCCGCTATAGCGGCGCTCGGCGGCTATCCGGACGTCGCCGCTATGGCCGCGATACGAGAAGGTCTCCGCGACGCGCACGTCCTCCCGAGGATAGCCGCGGCCAAGGCGGCGGGAAAGGCCCGCGACGCGGAGGCCGTTCCGTACCTCGAGTACAAAGCCTCGTACGACCCCGAGAAGGCGGTGAGGGAAGCCGCGATATCCGCGCTCTCGGAGATAGGCGGCGAGCGGGTCGACGGGTTCCTGACCGCCTTCCTCTCCGAGACTAAGAATTCCGCGCAATACCGCGGCGCGGCCCTAGGGGCCATAATCTCCAAGGGCGGTAGGGAATCGAGGGCAAAGGCGCTGGAGGCCTTCGCGGCCGCCCAGGGAGAGAAGGATAGGGCGCTCTTCACCGCGTACGCCAAGGCGGCCATGGGAGTGGACGATCCCGCCTCGATTCCGTTCGCGGAGCTGATGCTCGGCGACGCCGACTTCTCTATGCGATTGGGAGCCTTGGCCTGGGCCGAGCGCAACGAGGCCAAGGAGCTCGCTGGGGCGGTACGAGCCCTGTCCGAGACTGATTCGAGCGACGCGGTCAAGAAACGGGCCGCCAAGGCCCTGGAGCGTCTCGTTCCCTGACCGTTCCCTTGCCCGCTCCTTGCCCGCTACCCGAACCTGCGCGCTAGGCTAGCCTATCTTCCGAGGGAGCCTCGATAGCGCCGGAGAGCGCGGCGAGGCCCGGGGATTCGATGCAGTGCAGCAGCTTGTTTATCCTGTCTAGCGGAGCCTCGTAGCGCTCGAAGCGCAGCGACAGTTCCTTTCCTCGAGAGGTCACGACGCGGACGTCGCGGCCGAGGCAACCTTCGATCGGGCCCGTATAGTCGGGGAAGAATTCCGGCCGAGCGGGAACGAGGGTCGCGTCGAGGCCGTCGTAGTATAGGTAGGCTAGGCGCCTGGGAACCGGCAGGAGGAAGACGAGGAAATCGCTCGAGCCGCCGCCCACGGACGCCCGGCCTCCCGAGTGCATCGCCCTGATGTTGCGCTTGCCTATATTGGGATTCTGGCCAAGGACGTGCAGCACTATCCTCGACGATCCGGGCTTCGCGATGCGGGATTCATAGCCTATAGGGGCCCGGCGAGGCTCCTGGCCGACGCGCTCTCGTGTCTCGGCCATCGGGAGGCTCCTGCTATGACGGGCGGGTTCCCTCCAGGAGCCGAGTAGCTCCGCCGCGCGCGCTTCCTTATCTCCGCGGGCCGCCGGGCCAGTAGAGCCGGAGGGCGCGCTCCTATGGGAGGAAGCCTTGGTCGCCGCGGCGAGGACGGCGGCCCGGTCGCGGTGCCCGCCGACGGCCGCGGGGTCGAGGACGCGCGCGCGGCTCGCGGGTTGGGCCGAGGCCAGGTTCCGGCCGGCGTCGGCGTTCGCTGGCGCTGAGGGCGCTAAGGGCGCTGACGAAGCTGACGAAGCTGACGAAGCTGACGAAGCTGACGAAGCTGACGAAGCTGACGAAGCGCGGGACTCGGAGGACGAGCCGTATACCGGTACGCGGCTCGTCGAGGCGCCGTCGGCTCCGTAGGGGCTGACGTGGCCGGGCCGGGCCGCCAGCGTCCCGTCGTCGCGTTTCCTGGCCGATGAATCGAGGATCGCGTCCACGATGGGACCCTCCGCGGAACGGTGGACGCGCCTAACGTACCGCACGATTACGAGCGCGGCCACGCAGGCGAACGCGAGCAGGGCGATGAATAGCGCGGCCCTAGCCGAATTCCTGAAGAAGGCGAGGACGGGAGCCTTCTTCAGCTCTACGCGGACGATCGACTTGGCGGGGCTTACCCGCAAGGAGTCGGCGAACCTCGGCTCGAAGCTGAGCGACGAGGCGCCCTCGGGCACCGATCGCGGAATAGCAACCTGGACTGTCAGGCGGGCGCTCTTCCCGGCCGGGACCTCGACGAAGGCCTTCTCGGCAAGCGCGTCGGAGCCGTCCTCGAGGAGGAGGCGGGTCAGCTCCATCGAGATCGGGTTGGAAGAACGGTTGCTTATCTCGATCGGCATCGAGAATGAATAATCCTTGACCCCGATATCGGAGGGGAACTCTATCCTCGGCAGGTCGACGGTATCATCGAGCGCGGAGCCCGCGTTAGCGGGATCGAAGGTGCTGATGCCGGCGCCTACCGCGGCGGCGACGTCCGCCAGGTAGTCGCCCGAGCCGGGCGAGCTCGGCAGGGCCTCCCCCTCGGAGCCCGCTTCCGAGCCTGAAGCCGAGCCTGAAGCGGAACCTGAAGCGGAACCTGAAGCGGAACCCTGTAAGGAGCCGGGCGCGGCGCCGGGGCCGGCGGCGACGCCCGAGGCAGCGGTAGCCTGGCCGCCGTTGAAGGGCACCCTGACTATGCGCACGGTCCAGCCGCGCTCGCGGATCCTGGCCGCGTAATGCTCTATCTCCGACCGTACCCCCGGGGCGTCGAGCCCGGAGTACTGCGAGCCCGGCGACGGCGAGTGCATGCCGTCGGTAATCAGGATGATATGCTTGGAGCTACCCTCGGGAAGGTCCGCCACGTACTGGTATACGTTCTTGATCGCGGTGACGAGGTCGGTATTGCGGCCGAGCGGATACAGGAGATAGAGCCGCGCGACGACGCTCCTCAGGTCCTGCTCGGTGCGCAGCACCTGGGCTATCTCGACCTGCGTCGAGTCCGAGAACGACAGGAGGTGGAACGCGTCGCCGGAGCGCATGTACTCCCGGACCGTCCCGGAGAGCACGTAGTCGATGACCGGGTTATAGTACTGGGCCATGCTCCGCGACGAGTCGAGGAGGACGACGAGGTCGACCCTGTCCTGGGCCGCCCCGGTAGCCGAGACGGCGAGCGCGAGAACAGCGACGATCCCCAATTTTTTAGTCATAGCCGAATCCCTCGCATCCCTACCGGCCGGCCGCGGACCGTCGGCCGGCGATAGTCGCTACAGGCTTATCGCCTTGATAGATTTGACGGTATACGCGAATTTGCGCTCGTGTATCACGAACGACAGCTTGTCCCCGATCTTATGGTTGAGGAGGCGCTTGCCGAGCGGCGATAGGTACGAGATCACGTGGTTGGTGGGATCGGATTCCCACGGGCCCAGGATTATATAGACTTCCTCCGAGCCGTCGATGTCGTTATTGAGCAGCGCTTCCGTGGCGAACGATATCTTGCTCGTCGTCACCGTCGTGGTGTCGAATATCTGGGCGCGCTCTATCTCGTTCTTGAGCTTGCCGACCTTGGCGTTAAGCTCGTCCTGCTTTTCCTTGGCCGCCTTGTACTCGGAGTTCTCGCGAAGGTCGCCGAGGGAGAGCGCGAACGCTATCTCCTTCTGGTTGGCCGGCACGTCGACTTCCATTATGTGGGCGAGGAGCTTCGTCTTCTCCTCGTACTTGGCCGCGGTCACCATGAGGCCGCGGGAGACGATCGCCTTCTCCTCGTCGTCGGAGAACTTGAAGTCGGGATGGTGCTCCGTGACCTGCTTCCGGAGGCTCAGCTTTATGGCCGGGTCGAGATCCTTGACGTCGGTGATCAGGGCGAAAATGCGCTCTATATCGTCCTTGCCCGCGGTATCGAAATAGGCGACGAGCCGTCCGTCCTTGAACAGTATGGTATCGACCTGCTTGTTAATGCGGCGGTTGTCGGTCGTATCGCGGTGGTTCTCGATCTCCTTGAAGCTGATATCGAGGATGTGTATCAAGGTGATGAGCATCTTGTCGTACGACAGCCCCAGTTCCTTGACCCAGCTCTCGTCCCAGAGGTTCTTGGCTACCCATATGAAGGCCTCCCGGTGGTCGCGGTAGTTCTCCACGATGGAGACGACCATGGCCTGGAGCCGCTCGACCTCGCCCGAGTCGAGGAGGACGTCTATCATGTGCTTGGAGAGCGCGTACGGGAACAGCCTGACGTAGATATCGGCCCACTCGGGCAGGAAGTTCTTTATGTGGAGCAGGAGGGACGACTTGAGCGTGGCGTCCTTGATGTTGGAGTAGATATAGACGATATCCTCGCAGTCGGCCATCAGCTCGTTGAATCCTAGGGTTACTATATTCTTGAAGTGGGGATGGCAGCTCGAGAGCTCCTTGAGGAATAGGTACGCGGCCACGACCTGCTCGGTGACCTGGGAGTACGAGCGTACGTAGCCGGTGAAGAACTGCAGCATCTCCGAGAGCAGCTCGGAATCGGGGTCTCCCTTCTCGATGAAGTCGCGGAGGTCCTGGATGCGGGCGAAGAAATTCTTCTCGGCCTTGAACTGGTTGTAGATCTTCTCCTCGTAGGAGAGGGGACGGTCGCGGACGATATAGATGCCTACCGATTCGGGCGCGTTCCCGAACATGGGGTCGGTCTTGAGTATCTCCCTGGCCTTGGAGCTCCAGCTCGTCCACTCGCTGGCGCTGAGCACCGACGGCACTAGCTCGGCCTTGAGCTTCTTGACGTCGGCGTAGTTATCGAAGCTCTTGATGATGATCTTGAGCGCCCAGGGAATGTCCTTCTTTATTGAGTCGTGGAGCTTCTCCTTGGACCATATGGCCTTGAGGACCCAGATGTGGTCCTTCTTGAGCGTCGTAAGGCTCTCCACGGCCATCTTGAGCCCCATGCGGTGGTCGCGCTTCTTGGCGAAGTCTATCGCTATCTCGTCGCCCTTGATGCTCTTGATGCGGCCTATGTTCCAGGTGCGATGGTAGACGTAGTTGCCGACGTCGAACGAGATGTGCTTCTCGAAGTCGGCGATGGCCTCGTGGACGTTACGGTACGACTGGGCCAGGTTAGAGAGGCGGATATACTCGTCGACGTGCGAGTGGTCGGCGTGCTTGGCCTTGTAGCACTCGACGATCTCCTTGCGGACGCCGGGGTTCTTGTCGTCGTAGTCGATAATGGTCTTCAGGATGGAAATCGCGGTGTCCCAGTCGGAGGCTGCCTTGTAGTGCTTGTACAGGTCGGTCAAGAGCGCGGCGGCCTTGTCCTCGCTGATCTGCTTGGCGATCTTCCTCTGCACGTGGTTGAAGAAGTCTATATCCGCGGGAGCGAGCTCGATGAGCTTGTTCCAGATTTCCTTGACGTTGCTGAAGAGCCCTTTGTTGATGTAGCGATGTATCGCCTTGCGGAAGTAGTCGACGGCGCCCTCGACGTCGCCCTCCTTCTCCTTCTTCTCCGCGATGAGCTTGACGATGTCGGCCTCGTCGTAGTCGACGCGGATCAGCCGCTCCCAGACGGCGTACATCTGGTCTATCTTATCGTCGTTCTCGTAGCACTCGGCGAGCCTTACGAGGGCGTTGCGGTTCTCCCCGTAGTCGAGGATGCGGTTGCATACGTACTCGACGATGTTCCACCGCCTGTTGTCGGCGAATATGTTGATCAGGGAGACCATATTAGAATCGTCGATCTGCTGCCTGGAGAGGGCGATGATGCCCGACAGGTACAGCGCGGCGATGCTGTTCTTGCTATGGCCGATATGCTCGAGGCACAGCTCGCTCACCTCGTCGAGCGACTTCTCGACGGCGGCGTCGTGGAAGAGGGCGTCGAGCTCCTTGATCTGGTTGACGGTGTAGCCGCTTAAGGTCGCTCGCGTCCACTTTTCTTCGTTGAGCATCTCTTGGAGTTTCTTAGCTATAGGCGAATCGGCCATCTCGGTCTCCTCTTCCTGGATCAGGCTATGTATTGCTTGTAAACGATGGGGTCAAGAAGCTTAATCTTTAGGAGGAGCTCGTCGATCTTCGACTTATCCTCTTTCCTGTTCATGTAATGGTCAATCAGCCAGAAATACCGGTTGATCAGCCTCGGCACGAGAATCGCCCTCCTTGAACCGTCCGCGGCGAGCTCCGTCTCGAGCTCGTATATCGATTGCTTCAGCTTGCCGGCCTCGACCGGCTTGAGCTCGCGCTTTACGGAGAAGACGCCCAGCAGCTCCCCCAGCACGGGAATCCACTCGGCGGCCTCGATGCCCGTCTTGCCTATCTCCTCGACCCGCTCGGCGAGGCGGGCGAAGGCGCTCGACTCGAGGAGCTCGAGGTCGATCCGCTGGGGGTTGATGAAGAAGGCTTCGCGGAAGAGCGCCTTAGACGCCCGCTGCTCGTCTATGAGCGCGTACGCGTCCGCCAGCTCCGCGAGTATGGCCGGATCGTCCCGCTTGGACTTCGCCGCTCCCTCTAGCTGCCGGACCGCGGCCTCGTAGTCGCCGTGGCCCTTATTGGCCCTTCCGAGCCTGAGCACTATCTCCGGATCGGTACTCTCGCCCTCGGACGCGAGACGGCCGTATTTAGAGAGCGCTACGCCGAAAGCGAACTGCTTGAAGGCCGAGGCCGCTCGCTCCCGGACCGGGCCGAGCCTCGCCAGGAACGATCTGAACGTCTTCCACCTGGCCACGACGTACTCGCCCGATTCGAAGGGATCAGCTATGGCGTCGGCCTTGACCTTCGAGTCCGACCACCAACGGGCGCACTTCATCGCGTAGAGGAGCTCTTCGTCCTCGAAGTCCCGCTCGAGGGCCCTCTCCATAGAGGCCTGCGCCGAATCTATGTCGAGCTCCGAGAGGAACGTATATGCTTCTGATATGAGCGTTTCCACGCCCGTGGATCGTGTCATGTGCCTCGGATATCCGTCGTATTGTTTTTATTGTACATGAAATTATTCGAATAAGTCAATCAAAGCTCTAGTTTTATGATGATAATACGGAGGCTAGCCTTGAGCGGAGCCCGGCGCCGTGCTAGAATCCCGGCATGATATCGACAATCGTCGCGCCGTCTTTCCTGTCGGCGGATTTCTCGGCCGCGGGCGAGGCTCTCCGTAGCGTGGAGGCGTCCGGCGCCCCGTGGATACACCTTGACGTCATGGACGGCCGATTCGTACCTAACCTGACCTTCGGCCCGAAGATGGTAGCGGACCTCCGCAAGGGCTCGAGCCTCTTCTTCGACGCCCACCTGATGACGGAGTCTCCCGAGAATCTAGTCGACGCGTTCATAGAGGCGGGCGCCGATGCCGTGACGTTCCATCTCGAGGCATGCGTCCACGCGCACCGGCTTATTGAGAGGATCCGCTCGGCGGGCAGGAAGGCCGGCGTGTCTATCGTGCCATCCACGCCCGTCTCGGCCGTGTCGGAGGCCTTGCATTACGCCGATATGGTCCTCGTCATGACGGTGAATCCAGGGTTCGGCGGCCAGCGCCTGATCCCGGGCTGTCTGCGGAAGCTCTCCGAGATACGGGATTTCCGCGATAGCCGGGGGCTCGATTTCGACATCGCGGTCGACGGCGGCATTAACGCCTCCACGGCGCCGGAGGCCATCGCGGCCGGCGCCGACATCCTCGTCATGGGTAGCGCCTTCTTCGAGAGCGACGACAGGGCCGGCCTCGTGCGGACCGTCTCCGCCATCCCGAGGCCGAGCCCTACGAGGGGGCGCCCGTCGAGGCCGGACTCTAGTCCGATCGCTTAATCGCCGACAATATATCGAAGGAAGGATCGAACGCATGAAACTGAAACGAGTTGCTACGTTCGCCGCCGTCGTCGTTCTCGGCGCGTCGCTGGCCTCGGCTCAAACCGCCGGGGCTAGCGCGGCGCCGGCGACGAAACCGGCCGACGACCTGCGCCATGGCATAGAGCTTTTCGCTAACGCCCGCTACTCGGAGGCCTTGCCGATCTTCGACTCGCTATTCCTCGACTCGTCCGCCGGCGCCCTCAGGGCCGACGGCGCCTACTGGTCGGCTATGACGCTACTCGCCTCGGGCGATCCGTCCTCGGCCGAGAAAGCCGTAGAATCCTTCCTCGTGGCTTTCCCTGGGCACGCGCGGACCTCGGAGATGATGTACCAGAAGGCTAGGGCCGTATTCCTCCAGAAGGACTACGAGCGATCGGTACGGGCTTTCCAGGCTTTCATAGCGGCCTTCCCCGAGAGCGACCAGGTTCCCGCATCGGTCTTCTGGTCGGCAGAGAGCCTCTATTCCCTGGGACGGCTCTCGGACGCAGAGAAACTGTACCGGACTATCGGCGAGCGCTATCCCGACAGCGTCAAGGCCGAGGCCGCCAAGTACCGCCTGAGCCTCATACAGTTCAAGTACCGCGAGGACGAGCTCCTGACGCTGCTCAAGTGGAGCCACGAAGAGTCGCTACGCATCATCGAGGAATTCCAGCGGCGGGAGAAGGCCTACGAGCAGGCCCTGGACGTGTACCAGAAGCGCTACGGCGAAGCCAAGCGCGGCGTGGCTCAGACCCAATCCACGCTCGAGGAGCAGGTCGCCAGCCTCAAGGCCGCCATGGACGACCTAGCGAAGCGCCTCCAGGAGAAGGACGCACGGGTCGTCGAGCTAGAGCGGCTGCAGGCGGAGCTCGGCGCGTCGGCCGCGGCGCCGAAGGACCGGGAGGCCGCCGCCGCGAGCGCGGCCCCGGAGACCGGCGAGGCTGAGCTCCTGGCCATGAAGCAGCGTACCCTCGCGCTGATGCAGTTCTACCTTGAGCGGCTCGCCGCCCGATCAACGTCCGGAGGCGGAAAATGAAGAAGCTTTCGATAGCGATCGCCGCGGCGGCGATACTCGCGTCATCCGCCTTCGGCCTCGACATAAAGGACGGGCGGATGCGGCTCGTCCTCGACGAGCGCTCCGGCAGGTTCGCCCTCTATTACCTCGAGGACGTAGCCAGGAATCGCTACGCGCCGCTCCTGTACGACCAGGAGACCAGGACCACCTACGCTACGCTATCCTTCGATCAGAAGACCTATAAGCTGGGCGACGCGTCGGAATTCAGGGTGTCGGTCTCGCGGCAGGACGGCGGCGCTAGGGTAGAGTTCCGATCTTCCTTCTGCGTAGTGAAGCAGACCTTCTCGTTCCTGGCCTCGCCCGGCGCGACCATGTCGGACGGCCTCGGAGTGGCGTTCGAGATAGAGAACGTCTCCCAGAAGGACGCCGAGATCGGGCTGCGCGTGCTATTGGACACGTGGCTGGGCGAGAAGGGCTCGGCGCATTTCAGCACCCAGGCCCTCGGGCCCCTATCGATAGAGACCGCGCTCTCCGGCGATTACTCCGACGCCTGGATACGGAGCTCCGACGGCCAAGCCGTTACCGGGCTCCAGGTCCAGCTGGCGGTCCCCGCTACGAGGCCCGATAGGCTCGTCGCGGCCAACTGGAAGCGCCTCAACGATAATGCGTGGTCGTTCGAAGCCAACCCGGCCAGGAATTTCACGCTACTGCCGTATTCCATCAACGACAGCGCCATCGCCATGTATTTCGAGCCCGCGCCGGTCAGGCCGGGCTCGACGAGGGCCATACGAACGGTGCTCTCTCAAGCTACCGATAGCTATCCTACCGTCGCCTCCGCGCCAGCGGCCGCCGGTCCGGCCGACCCGGCCGGGATTCCCGTCCCTGCCGATACGGCGCCTCTCGACGAGATGGCGGACCTGGTCGCGGCGCGATCGGTGCTGGACGCCGTCAACGCCGCCCTCGCCTCGGGCGCCGGCATGAGCGCCGACGATATTGCGGCCCTTGAATCCATACTGCGGCGATTAGAGGCCCGCAAGAGCAAGTACTGAGAGCCCGATGCCTAAGAATCCTCTCGACGAGGCAGAGTCCCTGTTCCGGCGCCATAGGTGGGCCGACCTTATCAGCCTCCTCGAGCCGCTCTCCGCCGTGTACCGCGAGAACGCCAGGTTCTTCGTGCTACTCGGGATCGCCTACCTCCGCAAGGAGGATTCGGGCGGGGCTTTCTCCTGCTTCCGTCGCGCCCAGTCCATCGACTTCAGGGACGCGGACGCGGCGCTCGGCCTCGCCGCCGTCTACGTGCGGCGCGGGGAATCCGATAAGGCTGTCCAGCTCTACGTAGAGATATTGGAGCGCCGGCCGCGCGACCGCAGGGCGAGGCGCGGCCTCGACTACCTCAGGAAGTCCGGCCCTAGCACGGAGGCCATCTCCACGGCGAAGGCGCGGAGGCTGTACCCGGCGCCGCCGTTCCGAGCGGGCCTCGTCCTCTCCGCGGTAGCCGCGATCGCGGCGATCGCCCTGGCTATCTGGCTCTACCCGATGGTCGCTTCAGGCATACGATCTGCCGCGCCCCGACGGGCCGGGGTATCCGATATAGCGCTCAGCTCGGAGGAATCCGCCTCTCCCGTCGGTTCGGCCGGCGGATTCGATATCGTGCTTACCGAGAAAGAGGCGCTCGAGGCCTTCGACGCCGCGAAGCGCCTGTTCTCCGACTATCGCGACGAGGCGGCGCTCGTGGAGCTCAACCGCCTCCTGTCCTCTAACGCGACGAGGCAGGTCAAGGCCAAGGCGGAAGCGCTCGCGCGCTACGTACGGGAACCGAGCTTCCTATCCATGCCGGATAGGTTCACGTACGCCGACGTATCGGAGTCCCCTCGGCTGTACGAGGGCGTGGGCGTTATCTGGAAAGGCTTGCCCGCCAACGTCGAGTCGTCCGCGGGCGGCGCCAGCTTCGACCTCCTCGTGGGTTACCACGACAAGAAGCGCCTGGAGGGCATAGCGCGCGTCAGGGTAAGCTTCGAGGCCAGGCTCGCTCCCGATAGGCCCGTCGAGGTACTGGCTCGCGTCAGGAATACGGAGGGTTCGTCGTTCTTCCTCGAATGCCTCGCCATACATGAACAGTAGGGGAACGCCTATATGAAGGCCGTAGTGCAAAGGGTTAAGAACGCCTCTATAAGCGTCGAGGGCGCCATAGTCGGCGCGATCGACGCGGGGCTGCTAGTATACCTCGGGGTAGGCAAGGATGACGCGGAGGCGGACGCCGACTGGCTCGCGGAGAAGATATGCGGGCTCAGGATATTCGAGGACGCCGACGAGAAGATGAACCTGTCCGTGATCGATACCGGCGGCGGGGTCCTCTCCGTGTCGCAGTTCACGCTGCTGGCCGACGCGAGGAAGGGAAAGCGCCCTTCCTACGGCGACGCGGCCCCTCCCGCTATGGCCGAGGCCCTCTACGAGCGTTTCAAGGCGAGCGTCGCCCGCATCGCGAGGCGTTCGGCTTCTGGCGTTTTCGGGGCCTCCATGGAGGTCTCGTACGTCAATATGGGGCCCGTCACCATCCTGCTCGATACCAAGAAGCCTTGACGAGCCAGGATACCGACAGGCCGCGAAAAGCAATAGCATAGGATAACGAAGAGTAAGAGAGTATGCGAGATAAGGAAGACGCCTAGTCTAATCGCATCTCCCGTTCCTCGCTCATATCCTCTTCGCATATCTTCCGCGTAGCGCCGAGCGCGAAGGCGCATGCGGGCGCGAGCGGGTAGCCGTCGCAGGCGGGCCGGACGCGGCATCGGCGCTTGCAGTGCTCGACGACGAGCGCGTGGGCCTCGGCCAGGTACGGCGCTTCTCGAGGCAGGCGTCCCTCGGCATAGAGCCTGGACCGTTCGTAGGAGGAGCCGTCGATAGGATAGCCGAGGCGGTACAGGAACCTCCGGGCGTAGGAATCCGCCACGAATACCGGCGATCCGTACGCGTAGAGGAGTATGCAGTCCGCCGTCTCAGGGCCGATTCCCGGTACGCCTAAGAGGGCTTCCCTCCCGGGCGCGCCCGTATCGAGCTCCCGCCAGGCCGCCGCGACGCTCCGTAGATAAGCGGCCTTGATCCTGAAGGTTCCCGCCGGCTTGAGTATAGACATGAGCTCGTCGGCCGAGAGGCCGAGGACGCCCTCAGGCGACAGCGCGCCCCGCCGGGCGAGGCCGAGCAGGGCGCGCTCGGCGCCGGTCCACGCGGTGTTCTGCGCCAGCACGGCCCCGGCGGCGATCTCGAAGCGCAACGATCGCCCTAGCGACGCTCCGCCGGGACCCACCGGCAACGACGGCCCCAGCGAGTAGCCGTCGCCGTCCCGTCCCGGAGTTCCGGCCAAAGAGGGTAGCGGCCACCATCCCCTCGGCCCGTAGGCCCTGAGCAAGCGATCCATAGCGTCGACCAGGTCAACCACGCTTAGCTCCGAGGAAGAATAGGAATACGGGGATAACGAAGAGGTTAAGCGGATACGAGGCGAGGAAGAGAGATCCCATCTTATGGTTCGGCTCTATCCTGTCCCTCAATCTCGTATCCTCTTCGCTAGCCTCTTAATAAGAAGGCCCGGCCTCCGTTCTGGAAGCCGGGCCGGTCACGGAACTAGGGAAGGGCCTTACTTCTTGGAGTTACGAAGTACGGCCTGGGCTCCGGCCAGGCGCGCTATCGGCACGCGGAAGGGCGAGCACGATACGTAGTTGAGGCCGATGCGGTAGCAGAAGTCGATCGTGGCGGGGTCCCCGCCCTGTTCGCCGCAGATGCCGAGCTTGAGGTCGGCCTTGGCCTTGCGGCCGTACTCGGCGGCGTGCCTCATCAGGAAGCCGACGCCCTCCTCGTCTATGGTCTCGGTCGGGTTGGCGGGCAGGACTTCCTGGGCGAGGTACTCGGGCAGGAAGGAGCCGGCGTCGTCGCGGCTGAAGGCGTAGGTCATCTGCGTCAGGTCGTTGGTGCCGTAGCTGAAGAAGTCGGCGTGCTCGGCGACCTTGTCGGCGAGGATGGCGGCGCGCGGAACCTCGATCATGGTACCGATGAGCACCTTCATCTTGAGGCCGGCCTTCGCCGTATACTCGTCGACGATCTTCTGGGTGCGGGCCCTGAGGACCTGGAGCTCCTTGGGATCGCAGATGAGCGGGATCATGATCTCGGGCGCGACGGGGATCTTCTTCTTGGCGCACTCTACGGCGGCCTGCATGATCGCCTCGACCTGGGTGTCGTAGATCTCGGGGTAGGTTATCGCGAGGCGGCAGCCGCGGTGCCCGAGCATCGGGTTGGACTCGTGGAGGCGGTCGATCTTGGGCTGGAGATCCTTGGCCTTGACGCCGATGAGCTTGGCGAGTTCCTCGGTCTCCGCCTTGGTGTGCGGGACGAACTCGTGGAGCGGCGGGTCGAGGAGGCGGATGGTGACGGGCTTGCCTTCCATGGCCTTGAAGATGCCGAGGAAGTCCTTCTTCTGGAGCGGCAGGATCTTCTTCAGGGCTTCCTTGCGATCCTTCTCGTTCTCGGCGACTATCATCGCGCGGAAGTGGATCAGCTTCTCCTTGTCGAAGAACATGTGCTCGGTGCGGCAGAGGCCTATGCCCTGGGCGCCGAAGTCGAAGGCGCGCTTGGCGTCGGCCGGGGTGTCGGCGTTGGTGCGGACGGAGAAGCCCTTGAGGGCGCCGCGGGCTGAATTCTCGCGTACCTCGTCGGCCCACTTGAGGAAGGTCTCGAGCTCCTTGCCGATCTTGGCGGCCACGAGCGGGAGCTGTCCCTGGAAGATCGCGCCGGTGGAGCCGTCGATCGTCATCCAGTCGCCTTCCTTGAACTTGACGCCGGCTACGGTGGCGACCTTGCCGACTATGGAGAGCTCCTGGGCGCCGGAGACGCAGGGGGTGCCCATGCCGCGGGCGACGACGGCCGCGTGGCTCGTCATGCCGCCGGTGGCGGTCAGGATTCCCTCGGCGACGACCATGCCCCCGATGTCCTCGGGGCTGGTGTCCTTGCGGACGAGGAGGACCTTCTTGCCGTCCTTGGCCCAGGCCTCGGCGTCGGCGGCGCTGAACACGACCTGGCCGCAGGCGGCTCCGGGGGAAGCGTTGAGGCCCTTCGCCAGGGTCTTAGCGGCCTTGGAGGCCTTGGGGTCGATGGCGGGGTGGAGCATCTGGTCGATATGGTCGGGGGATACGCGCAGGATGGCGGTATCCTTGGAGATCAGCTTCTCGGCGACCATCTCCACGGCCATCTTGACGGCGGCGGCGCCGGTGCGCTTGCCGTTGCGGGTCTGGAGGATGAAGAGCTTGCCCTGCTGGACGGTGAATTCCATGTCCTGCATGTCGCTGAAATGCTTCTCCAGGCGATCCTTGATGCCGACGAGCTGCTTGTAGACGGCCGCGTTCTTCTTCGCCAGCGTGGCGATCTTCTCCGGGGTGCGGATGCCGGCGACGACGTCCTCGCCCTGCGCGTTCATCAGGAACTCGCCGTAGAACTCGTTCTTGCCGGTGGACGGGTCGCGGCTGAAGCATACGCCCGTGCCGGAATCGTCGCCCCAGTTGCCGAAGACCATCGACTGGATGGTAACGGCGGTGCCCTTGAGGCCCTTGATGTTATTGAGGTCGCGGTACTTGATCGCCCGCTCGTTCATCCAGGAACCGAAGACGGCGCCCATGGCTCCGAACATCTGCTCCTTGGGGTTCTGCGGGAAATCCTTCTTGGTGTGCTTCTTGACGATGGCCTTGTAGGTCTCGACGAGCTTCTTGAGGTCGTCGGCGGACAGGCCGGTATCGAGCTCGACCTTCTTAGCCTTCTTGGCGGAGGCGAGGGCGTGCTCGAAATCGTCGTGCGGCACCTCGAGCACGACGTCGCCGTACATCTGGATGAAACGGCGGTAGGAGTCGTAGGCGAACCGGGGGTTGCCGGTCATCTTGGCCAGGCCCTCGACGGCCTTGTCGTTGAGGCCGAGGTTCAGGATGGTATCCATCATGCCCGGCATCGACTGGGCCGCGCCGGAGCGCACCGAGACGAGGAGCGGATCCGAAGGATCGCCAAGCTTCTTGCCCATGGACTTCTCGAGCCGGGCGAGGTGATCGGCTACCTCGGCCTCGAGGCCGTCGGGGTACTTGCGCTTGTTCTCGTAGAACGCGGCGCACACGTCGGTCGAAACCGTGAAGCCAGGGGGGACCGGAATTCCGAGGTTAGTCATCTCGGCGAGGTTCGCGCCCTTGCCGCCGAGCTCTTCCTTCATTTTTGCGTCGCCTTCGGCCTTGCCGTCGCCGAAGTAGTACACGTACTTGATCTTAGCCATCGAGTAGAATCCTCCGTTCAATCAATAAAGGTATATGAAACGCCAATCTCTGTCAAGAAACCGCAAGGGAATCAATGTTCATCATATAATAAAATAATATCGATATTATTAAAGATTAATAGCCATCGTAACGACGGATAGATCCGAGCCCGAGGCCTGGCTCACGAACGACTCGAATTTCACGTTAACCTTCTCGCAGGCCTCGGAAAGGTAAGAAAGGTAGTACAGCCCCAGGTCCGTATTGGACTCGCCCTCGGGCAGGGCCTTGTAGAAATCCTGCAGCGTACGCTTCTTCAGGTCGGCGTTCTTCTTCTCGTCGAAGGCCTCCTTCATCTTCTCGTACTCCGATTCCTTGTTATAGATCGTTACATTCAGCTTGCCCTGGGTCCCTATGGACGTGCCCCTGGAGCCGAGCCGCCACGAGATGGATACCAGTTCGCCCTTCCTCTGCAGCGAGTCGAGCACCTGGTGGCGTACGTTAGGGTCGAACAGCACCGCGTTCATATCGACGGCGCCCTTGAAGACGGCCTTAGCCTCCCGCTTCAGGTTGCTATTCTCGGCGTTGGCCGCTAGCTCCATGACGTTGAGAGCTACGTACTCAGCGATCTTGGCCTTCTCCATGTACTCGGCGAGCCCGGTGCGTATATCCTTGATGAGGGACTCGTATCCGTCCGAGCCCTGGAACTTCGCTATGATGAACCAGGTGAAGGGGCGCAGCGTATTGAGGAACTTCTCGGACAGGAGCAGCTGGATATTCTTCTCCTCCGGCAGGAGGTTGGAATTCCTATTGATGAAGGCGTACATGGGGGCGAGGACGGATCTCTTGATCTCCGCTATGTCCTTCTCCTTCTCCTTTATGGCGTTTAGGAGGAAGGCGTCGTTGATCTTGGTCCTGTCGTCTATGATGTTCGCTGGGTTCTTGCGGTTCCAGTTCTTGATGACGTCGCTCGCTAGCAGGCGTTGGAAGATATAGGCGTCGTATTGCCTGTACATCATCGTATAGGTGACGAGCTTGGAGATGTCCATGACCTCCTGCCGTATCTTCACGAATTCGCTATCCGATATCTCCACCTTAGCCACGTAGTCGATGAGCATCATGCGCTGGAGGCTCGAGGGCGTGAAGTGGTCGAGGAGTATGCCGTATTCCTCTACGTTATCAGCGAGCTTGAACTTCCTTAGCTTCTTGTTGTTCTTGATGAAGTAGGTGGTTCCGATATCGGTGAGGACGACCTTGACGGGAAGCTCTATGATTGCCTTGCGTTCCTGAGAACCCATTCGACCCTAACCCCCGGATATTCGCATGCGATACAACGATGCAAGGCGCTACGCTCTCGTAAGGTCCCCTGCAGGAGAGGCCAGTATATCCCATCGCGGTCGCCGTGTAAAACGGTATTGACCAGGAACGACCGCGCCCCTAAGATTCCCCTACATCATGTTTCGGCCAAGCCCGCTCTTCGCATTAGCGCTTATCGCCTCGTTGGCGCCGCTCGCCCCGTACCTAGGCGCGGAGGATGCCGGCGGCTTCGATCCGGCGTACGCGCGAGCCCGGGCCGCGGCCCTGTTCTCGGGCCTCGAGGATTCCGAGGCGGGGAAGGCCGACGTAGCGGGCGTATCCGACGTCGTAGCCAGCTACACGGTCGGAGACGGTCCCGCAGCGATAGCCTTCGTCGCGTCGATATCGAGGGCGTCCTTCGCGCGGTCCTCGGAAGCCCTCCTGGCGATAGCGCGCCGCTTCGGGCGTTCGTCGCCGTACGGAACGGTCTACCTGTTCCTGATCGACGAGGACGCGCGCGCGGCACCGCCGTCCGAGGGAGAGCCGCTCATACGCGAGGCCCGGCTCGGCCCGGCCCTCGCTGACCTTGGAGTCGACGCCGTCCTCGTCCTGGATCTCGGCTCGGTTCCCGCGGGCCTGCGCCTCAGGGCCGCCTCGTGGCGCAGGCAGTCGCCCCTTCGCG
>Ga0180007_10002489_pt1 | contig 21951 bp, 26 predicted proteins | sample MM_PC_MetaG_FD_121122 | JGI IMG/M metagenome (GOLD analysis project Ga0180007, IMG submission 121122) | Groundwater microbial communities from the Aspo Hard Rock Laboratory (HRL) deep subsurface site, Sweden - MM_PC_MetaG | ecosystem: Environmental > Aquatic > Deep subsurface > Groundwater... | reverse complement strand
CTCCATTAAACAACAATATCTACAACGAAAGAAGAATGTTGTTTGATATAAACGCTTCTCAAATGTGTGAAGAAATTGAATATATTGATAATTCTGATACAAGACCAAGATGGAGAAGACTATGCAGAGATTGTGATGAATATTCAAGAACAAGAAGTTTTAGAGATGGAGAACATAATATTACTTTCGGATGTGTTGCTGGAGAAAACTCAACTGAAGAAAATGTAAGTTTAGTTGTAGATTCAAAAGATCCAAGAATATCAAAAACAGAACCAAGAAGAAATTCTTTTACTAATGGTCAAGGATTTTATATAAAAGTTAAAGAAGCAAATCCTAAGAACATTACTGTAAGTTTCAATCCAGATGTTCCATTAGACCTAAATAATTGCATAGAATCAAGAGGATACTATGAATGTTATGTTGATTTGAATTTAACTGATTATGATGGTCAAGAAATTGAGTATTATTTCACTGTTGAAGATCTTGCAGAAAATATTGATGTCTCAAAACCTACAAAAGTCAAAGTTGATACAACTCTTCCAGTGTTAAATAACAATGATTCATTCTGGTATCAAGGATCTGGAAGATATAACAAATATATTTATTTTGAGTTTAACGTAACCGAGAAAAACTTTGATGAAGTATCTTATACTTATATTGATAGTAGAGGTAAAGAAAGAGAAAGTAGATTATGTTCAAGATTAAGGGATGGAATTTGTGAAAAGAAAAAGTCATTTAGTAAAGGTCAAAATAATATAACAATTAACATAAAAGATGATGCTAATAACTTAATTCAAGAGCAAATAAGTTTTACTGTTATTTAAAGTTTTAAATTCTCCGCCGACAATTTTTACACCAACTTTTTTTCTTAAAACTATTATTCACTCTGGTGAACAATTATTCAGTATTCTGAATAACATTTTTAGCGTTTTATCGACGCTGTTTACGATATAGTTTTATAAACTATAAAGTCTGAATTTTCTTATGGCACAAGAGATAATCAAACTAAACCCTCAGCAGATCATTGAAGATCTTGAAGAAATAGATTTTATTCTTTCTAAGAAAATTGAGGAAAAGCAAAATGGCACAAAAGAAAAATTCAACAAGGATGGTATGGTTTAGCAAGAGGAGATTATCAATTTCCTTTTGAATTAACAAGAGCTGATACTCATAAGGATGAAAAAGTTCTATTAGAGTTAGTTTAATTTTTCTAAAAATTTCTCAATCCTATTTTCCCACTATTATTATTCATCCTACTGAACAATTATTCATCCCACTGCACTATTATTCATTTTTTGGTGGTAGCTTTAGACCTTTCACTATGTGCCTTTTTATACTCGAGAAAGAAAAGCCCTTCATTTAGACATTTTTAATAAGTGCCCCGTCCGGGATTCGAACCCGGGTCACGGCCTTGAAAGGGCCGGATGCTTGGCCGCTGCACTAACGGGGCACAGTGGATAAAAACTAAAGAAGAAAATGGTTTTTAAAGGTTGTTATTCATGTTATTTTTTTGTAATTCTTTTACAGTATCTCTGATGAATTTTTGTTACTTTGGAATTCAAATCTCTCGTTAGTTTTGACTACGTCAAAAACTTACCCTTACCGCCCCTCCCCCTTCGCCCCAATAAGTTAGGAATTCCAAATCTATTTATATGATATTAGAGATATTCTTTTAACCAATAAATTTAAAACCTTAGAATATATGTTTTTTATATGAGCCCATAGCTCAGTCTGGTCAGAGCGCCGCTCTTATAAGGCGGAGGTTCGCAGGTTCAAATCCTGCTGGGCTCATATTATCCTATTAGCGTATATTTGGTAGATTTAGTTGTTGGATACATTTAATGTTAAATTTAATAATGTGTTTTTAATTGTATGATTTAAATTGTAATAATGTTTAAATAGGAATCTTTTTTAAATCTTTTATGAAAAAAGAGATTAAATTAAAAAGTGTGGTTGTTTTATTGGCAGTATTAGTAATATTATGCCCTGTTTTTGTTCAAGCATTTTCTGAACCTGAGATAATCAAAACAAATAAAGCAAGATATAATACAGGGGAGTCTGTTTATGTTCTTAGTACTGTTGGAGGATCTGATAAATTATGTAGGTCTAATTCAGATGAAGAAGTAAAACTTTATATTGTTGAAAGTAAGGAAGAGTGGAGTAACGGGGCCAGTTTTGAGGATGTTCGAGAAGAACCTACTTTGATTAAAAATTCTAAATTTTCAAATAAGAGGGTTTGGATTGGAGATAAAGCTGGCACTTATAATTTAATTGTAGATTGTGATGATAATCAACAATATGATGAAGTTAATGAACCTTTGTTTGGAGCGGGATTTGAGGTTGTTCCAAAAAAAGGTTCTGGAAGAGTTTTTAAGGGAAATTCAATTAAGGGTTTTTCTTGGTTTTTTGATGCTGAAGAGCCAGATTTAGAAAAAGAAATACTGCGATTTAATATATTAGCTGAAGATGAATCTATTGAATTATCAAACCTAACTGTAAATTCTGTTTTTCCAAAAAATTCAAGTTTTATTTTAGAGGTTTATATTGATAAAAATAATAATGGTATGTTAAATCCAGTTGATGTTATGATTGGAAGTGTTGAAGTTAATGAAGTTAAAGAGGTTATTGATTTGGATTACACTTTATCTATGGGTTCTGAGGAAAAAATTATATTTGTTTTTAGAATGAATGGAGATTATTTAACTGGCGATTATAAGGTAAAGCTTGTTTCTATTTTTGGAAATGGAATTGCTACTAATGAAAGAATTCCTTTTTTAGGAGTACCTTTTGAGTCAAATGTTATGACTGTATTAGATAAAAAATCTTGTTTGGGAAGCCTTAATCTTGTTTTAAGTTCAAACTCTGTTCAACAAGGAGAGGTTGTTATTGCCAGGTTTAGTAATTTAACTGGATGTGATAATAATAAGGTTTTTTTAAGAACAAGCCCGTGTTATGATGTTCCTATAAAAGAGGTAGGTTTTTGTGTTTTAAGTGGGGGGGCTTGTAAGATTGATATTGAAGAGGCTGTAGGCGGAAGTTATTATGCTTGTTCAGATAAAAATCAAGATAAAGATTTCATTGATTTTGGAGAATTTGACGTAGAGGAATTGGTTGTTGAGGTTTTAGAGGTTGTTGAAGAGGTGGTTGATGAAGAAATTGTTGATGAAACTGAAGAAGATTCTGTTATTACTGGAGAGGTTGTTAATGAAGAAGAAGCTAATTCTGGGGTAGGAGATTTAGTTAGTGCAGGAAAGATAGATATTGAAGCTTCTAGCACTCTTATTGTTTTAGTAGAGGTTACCTTGCTTTTGATATTATTTGTTTTAATCTTAATTTTGTTTAAGTTAAAGGGTCCAAATGCGCCTGTTGAAAATATGGATGATGAAGAGAAAGAAGAGAAAGATTATGAAGAGAAAGATAATTAGTAGTAATCAAAAGACATTTAAAGTTTAATTTTTTAGGAGGAGTATGTTAATCGGACTTGTGGGAAAGCCTTCTGTAGGGAAATCGACGTTTTTTAAAGCGGCAACTTTAGCAGATGTTTTAATTGCAGCGTATCCTTTTGCAACAATAAAACCCAATCATGGTGTTGGTTATGTTAAGATTGATTGTATTGATAAAGAGTTTAGTGTTCAGTGTAATCCTCAAAAAGGGTATTGTATTGATGGAAATCGGTTTGTTCCTATTGAACTTATGGATGTTGCTGGTTTGGTTGAAGGGGCTAGTGAGGGTAAAGGATTGGGAAATCAATTTTTAGATAATTTAACTTCGGCTGATGCCTTTATTCATATTGTGGATGTTTCGGGTGAGACTGATTCTGAGGGGAAGGAAACAGAGGGTTATGATCCTATATGTGATGTTCAAATGTTAGAGAATGAATTAGATTTATGGTATTTAGGTATTTTGAAGAAGGTTTGGAAGACTTTTGCTAGGACTATTCAGAATACAAAGGGAGATTTTGCTAAGGCTGTTTCTCAGCAATTTTCGGGTTTAAAGGTTGTTGAGGATGATGTTAAGGATGTTTTGAGAAATGGCAATTTTAATGCAGAGAAGCCCAATAATTGGTGTGATGAAGATTTATTGAAGTTTGCTCATGCTCTTCGTCATTTGAGTAAGCCGATGATTATTGCTGCTAATAAGATAGATAAAGCGGCTGGTAAGGCTAATTTGGAGAATTTGAAGCGTGCATATCCGGAGTTAATGATTGTTGAATGTAGTGCTGATTCGGAATTAGCTCTTCGCGAAGCTACTAAGGCTGGTTTGATTGATTATGTTCCAGGCTCGAATAATTTTGAGATAAAAGGAGAGTTGAATGAGAAGCAATTAGAAGCTCTTGATGGAATTAAAAAAGGAGTTTTGGATGTTTATGGTTCAACGGGAGTTCAGGAGGTTTTGAATAAAACAGTTTTTGAATTATTGAAATATATTGCTGTTTTTCCTGCTAGTGCAACTAAATTAGCAGATAGTAAGGGTAATATTTTGCCTGATTGTTTTTTGCTTAGGGAAGGTTCTACTGCCTTGGATTTTGCTTATACTGTTCATAGTGATTTAGGAGATAATTTTATTAAAGCAATTGATGCTCGGACTAAACGTGCGGTTGGTAAGGAACATGTTGTTAAGCACCGTGATGGATATGAAATTATCACAAGATGATTTTAATTATTTGCTTTTGACGAAGCCTCATATTTTGAGATTGTTTCTTGTTAGACTTTTATTACATAAATCTTAATAAACTCTTTTTGTTTTTTTATTAAAATGTTTCATGTTATTAAAAGTCAGCAGTTTACCTTTGAATTGTTGTTTCAATTATTTAAAAGAGCGGATGAGTTAAGGAATTATTGTGAGGATTGTTTAAAGGGTAAAATTATGGCTAGTTTGTTCTATGAGCCTTCTACACGTACTCGTTTGAGTTTTGAATCAGCTATGCTTCGGTTGGGTGGAAAAGTTATTGGGACGGAAAATGCAAAAGAATTTAGTTCTGCTGTTAAGGGAGAGTCGTTGGAAGATTCGATTAGGGTGATTAGTAGATATTGTGATTGTATTGTTATAAGGCATTCTGAAGAAGGTACTGCTGAAAAGGCTTCGGAAGTTAGCAAGGTTCCAATTATAAATGCTGGAGATGGAACAGGACAACATCCGACTCAAGCATTATTAGATGTTTATACAATTTACAGAGAATTTGGGAAACTTGATAATTTGAAAGTTGCAATGGTTGGAGATCTTGCTTCAGGAAGAACTGTTCGAAGCTTGTGTTATTTGTTGAGTAAGTTTCAGGGAATCGAAATTATTTTTGTTTCTCCAGATAATTTGAAGATGGGGGAAGATATTAAGAAATACTTAAATGAAAAAGGAGTTAAATTTAGTGAGGAAGACGATTTGAATAATGTTTTGCCAGAAGTTGATGTGGTTTATATGACTAGGATTCAAAAAGAAAGAATTAGTTTAGAAGATTATGAGAAAGCTAAGGGTAAATTTGTTATTAATCGGGATAATTTTGATTTAATTAAACCAGATTCTAGAATTATGCATCCTTTGCCTCATGTAGAAGAGATTGATTTGCCTTTAAGTGTAGAGCAGGATGATTCAAGGGTTGCTTATTTTAGAGAGGCTGAAAACGGGTTGTTTGCGAGAATGGCTTTGTTAGATTTTATTTTAAATAAGAAGGGTTAAAGCTCAGTGATTATTTTTCTAATAAAATCTAAATCCCATTTTGTTTTATTAATAGATTTAGTTACTTCTAAAGTTATTTCGGCGTTTTTTGGATAAAGTTTTAAGAATTTTTTGTAATCAGTTGTGGCAGTTTTAAATGATTTGTGTGAATCTTTTTTTGAATTAATATTTATTCCACTTAGGTGAAAATGTTTTGGTTTTAGTTTTAAGAAAGCGTTAACTGTTTTTTCCATATTTAGTTTAAGGGTGTTTGCAGTTATTATTGCATGTCCTAAATCAAATATTAAGTCTTTGTTTGTTTTTTCTAGGAAGTCTTTTGTTTGTTCGGGAGTTTGACATAGTCTGTTTCCTAAGGGCGAAAGATTTTCAACTAACACTCTTTTATCTTTTACGCTTTTTAGGATTTTGATTGATTGTTCTTTAGAGCAATTTTTGTTCATAAACCCTCCGGGATGTAAAATTATTTTTTTTGAGCCTGTAAGATTTGCTAGTTTTATTGCATAATTTATTGATTTGATATTATTTTTTTCAAGAGTTTTATCTGCAGGATTTGCTCCTAGGTCGACGTGTTCTGCGTGAATTACAATGGGAATATTTAATTTTTTATATTTTTTTAAAAAGTTATAATTATATTTTTGAATTGCTTGGATTTCAAAAAAGTCTGCTTTGCCTATGAATGCGTCTAAAAAATCTTCTTCGTGATATGCTTTTACACCTATGTTCATTTTTGTATGGAAACCTTGTTTTTCTCCTCCTTTAAGATTTTAAAAGGTAAGAGGGTTTTTAAATAATAGGGCTAGTGGACTCTAAAGCATATGTTTAGATTCAATTATATTTATAAACTAATTTTTTGATTTTCATGTATGGAAAAGAAGTATGTTTACAGTTTTAAGGAAGGAAATAAGGATATGAAGGATATTTTGGGAGGTAAGGGCGCTAATCTTTCGGAGATGACGAATATTGGTTTGCCGGTTCCGGGAGGATTTACAATTACAACTGAGGCGTGCGCTGAGTTTTATGAAAATGGGAAAAAATTAAGTGATGATATTAAGTTACAGATTTCTAAAAAATTAATTGAGTTGCAAAAGAATATGGATAAGCGGTTTGGGGATTCAGGTAATCCTTTGTTGGTTTCTGTTAGGAGTGGTGCTGCTGTTTCAATGCCTGGAATGATGGATACTGTTTTAAATCTAGGTTTGAATGATGAAACTGTTGAAGGGTTGGTTGAAAAGACAGGAAATCAGAGGTTTGTTTATGATAGTTATAGGAGGTTTATACAAATGTTTGGAGATGTTGTTATGGGGGTAAAGCACGAATTTTTTGAGAAAGTTTTAGAAGAAATTAAGGATGAGAAAGGAGTTAGTGTTGATACTGATTTGGATGCAGATGATTTAAAAGAATTGATTGAAAGATATAAGAATGTTATTCGTGAAAATACTGGAAGGATGTTTCCGAATGATGTTCATGAGCAGTTAGATATGGCGATTAATGCTGTTTTTGAAAGTTGGAATAATAGTCGGGCAAATACATATAGGAGGTTGAATAATATTCATGGTTTGATTGGGACTGCGGTTAATGTTCAGTCAATGGTTTTTGGAAATATGGGAGATGATTCTGGAACTGGAGTTTGCTTTACTAGAAATCCTTCAACAGGAGAGAATAAGTTTTATGGAGAATTTTTAATGAATGCTCAAGGCGAAGATGTTGTTGCAGGAATTAGAACCCCAAATGAAATTGAAGAATTGGGTGCAATAATGCCGGAGAATTATAGAGAATTGGTTGAAATTAGAAATAAATTGGAATCACATTATAAGGATATGCAAGATATTGAGTTTACAATTGAAGAGGGTAAATTATATATTTTACAGACAAGAAATGGAAAAAGGACTGCTTTTGCAGCGGTTAGAATTGCTGTTGAAATGGTTGAGGAAGGTTTGATTGGTAAGGAAGATGCTTTGATGAAAGTGGATCCTAGTTCTTTAGATCAACTCTTACATAAACAATTAGATGAATCTGATAAAAAAAATGCAGAGATTCTTGCACGAGGTTTGCCTGCTTCACCTGGAGCTGCTGTTGGTAAGATTTCTTTTAATGCAGAAGATGCAAAAGAAAGAACAGAGATGGGAGAAAAGGTTATATTGGTTAGAATTGAAACAAGCCCTGAAGATATTGAAGGAATGAATGTTGCTCAAGGAATTTTAACTGCTAGGGGGGGAATGACTTCCCATGCTGCAGTTGTTGCAAGAGGGATGGGTAAGTGCTGTGTTGCTGGTTGTTCTGATTTGGTTGTTAAAGAAGATGAAGGAATTATTGAAATTAACGGAGGCAGATTTGGAGAAGATTCTACAATAACTTTGGATGGAAGTAGTGGGGAGGTTTTTGCTGGAAAAGTTAAGTTGATTGAGCCAAGTTTGTCTGGTGATTTTGGGAAATTAATGGGGTGGGCTGATGAAGTTAGAAAATTAAAAGTTAGAACAAATGCAGATACTCCGAAAGATGCTTCTATGGCTATTAAGTTTGGTGCTGAAGGTATTGGACTTTGTAGGACAGAACATATGTTTTTTGAGGCAGATAGAATTAAGGCAGTTAGGGAGATGATTTTAAGTGATACTAAAGAAGGTCGTGAAAAAGCTTTGGAAAAAATTCTTCCAATGCAGAAAAGTGATTTTTATGAATTATTTAAGGTAATGGATGGAAGGCCTGTTACAATTAGATTTTTAGATCCTCCTTTACATGAATTTTTGCCAAAGGAAAATGCAGAAATTGAAGAGTTGGCAGAAGATATGGATGTAGATGTTAAAAGAATAAAAGAGAAGATTGAAGAGTTGCATGAATTTAATCCAATGTTGGGGCATAGGGGCTGTAGGTTGGCTATAACTTATCCAGAAATTGCTGAAATGCAATCTAGGGCTGTTTTTGAGGCTGCAGTGGATATTATTGAGGAGGGAAAGACAATTATTCCTGAAGTTATGATTCCGTTAGTTGGAAATGTTAAAGAATTTGAGAATCAAAAGAAAATTGTTGAAAGAGTAGCTGAACAGGTTATGAGAGAAAACAGTGTGGATTTTGATTATTTAATTGGAACTATGATTGAAGTTCCTAGGGGAGCTCTTACTGCGGATGAAATTGCTTCTCATGCAGAATTTTTTAGTTTTGGTACTAATGATTTAACTCAGATGGGTTGTGGTTTTAGTAGGGATGATTCTGGAAGGTTTTTGAAGGAGTATGTTGAATTGGGAATTTATAAAAAAGACCCTTTTCAGTCGTTGGATCAAAAGGGTATTGGAGAGTTGATGAAGATTGCTATTAAAAAAGGTCGTTTGGTTCGGAGCGGAATTAAGTTAGGGATTTGTGGAGAGCATGGCGGAGACCCAGATTCTGTTGAGTTTTGTCATAATATTGGATTGAATTATGTCTCGTGTAGTCCTTATCGTGTGCCTATTGCTCGTTTAGCTGCTGCGCATGCTGCCTTGAAGGAGAAGGAAGTTAAAAGGAAGGAAATGGTTGAAGAAGTTATTCGGGATTTAAGGGCAGAGTTTGGTGAGAATGTTCCTTTGGAAAAGTTAGAGATGGTTTTAAAGAATCGGGTTAGGTAAGTTTGTTTTTTAGGATAGATAGTTTTATAAAATTGTTTAATTTTATTAATTTATGGATTTAGAAGAATTGAAAAATAAGCAAATAGAACAAATGCGTAGTAAGGATTGTTTGCCTAAGGACCAGGTGGAGGTTGTTTTGCATTTAGTTGAGGAGGTTGGAGAGGTTTGTGAAGCGATTCGGGAAAATCAGTCAAAAGAAGATTTTGAGAATGAAGTTGCTGATGTTTTATGGCAGTTGAATAAATTAGGTTTTATTAGGGATGTTAATTTAGAGGGCATATTTCTTAAGAAACTCAAAAAGAATGAGGAAAGGTGATTGTTGTTACTAAATAGTTATTACATTACCGAAAAGTTTATAAATGGTTTATTTGTTAGATTTATATGGAAGATAAAGAATTTAAATTAGAACGAGGAAGGTTTATTAGATTGGATTATCATAATTTTCAAAATACTGATGATGACATGATTCGGTGGACTTCACCTAATGGCAAGGATGTAGATGTTAGAGTTGTTAATTTAGGAATTGTTTTTTCAAATCAAAATGGTTATTTTCTTGATGGTGCTCAGGTTGCAGTATATCAGCCAAGCGATGTTCCAGCTTATAGGTTAAGTAGGGAAAGAGGATTCTGTGTTGAAGATGGAGATTTAGAAGAAGCATTTTTAGATATTGAGAGACAAGAACTTTTTTCTGCTGTAAGGGATATGGATCTTGCGTCTCAAATGAAAGCAAGAATAGGAATTGCTAAGTTTGTACAAGAAGCTCCAAGGGTGGGCCAGATATATTCTTTAGATCCTGAATGTAGGCAGGATCCGAGTAATTATGAAATATTGCATTTTGTAACTGATGGTGTAATTACTGCAAATGGTCGTAGTCCTTTGCTAAAATATCAGACAGGTCCTAATGGTTGTGCTGGTAAATTATTAGAGGATTGGAATAGGCTTAAGAGTTTAAAAGATTTAAGACCTGAACCTGAAGAAGCAAAAAGAATTTTAACTGCTATGCTTGAGTAATTTTTTAGAAAAAGGAATTTGAATATTTATTTTATTTTTTCTTCTATCTCTTTTGCAATATCTTCTATTAATTGTTCACCATTAATTTTGATTACTTTGTCTCCATAGTAATCTAAAATAGGTTCTGTTTCATTGTGGTAAGTTGTTAAACGTTTTTTTACTGCTTCTTCTTGGTCGTCATCTCTTTGAGTTAGAGATGTTTGGCAGTTGTCGCAAGTGTTTTCTATAGTTGGAGGGTTTGTAAACTTGTTAAAGATTGCTCCGCATGTTTTGCAGTTAATTCTTCCTGAAAGTCTTTTTATTGCTTCTTCATCAGATAATGTTATTTCAATTATTTTTTCTGGTTGAGTGATTGTTTCTAATAATTTTGCTTGATTCATGTTTCTTGGGAATCCGTCGAGGATAAATCCTTCTTTTGCGTCTTGTTGGTTTAATCTTTCTTTTAGAATTTTAACTGTTAGTTCGTTTGGAACTAGGTTTCCCTGGTTAATTATTGCATCTACTTCTTGTTTTAGTTCTCCATCTAGTGCTCTAAATAAATCTCCTGTTGAAATGTGTGCGATGTTAAGTTTTTTTGACAGGATTTTAGCTTGAGTTCCTTTTCCGCATGCTTGAGGTCCTATAAATATTATTTTCATAAGGGGAAAACGAAAAATAGGTTTTTAAAGTTAATTAGGTTTTATTTAATATGATAATTAAAGTAAGGGTTAAGCCGGGTTCTGGTAAGCGAGAGGTTGTTGAAGTTGGTGAAAGAGAATTTGTTGTTAATTTAAAAGAGAGGGCAGAAGACGGTCGGGCTAATTTGGAGTTGATTAAAGTTTTAAAGAATCATTTTAAAGGCAAATATTATTTAGAACATCTAAAAATTATTAAAGGGTTGAAGAGTAGGAATAAGATTGTTGAGGTTAAAAAAATTGGGGATAAAATATGAGCCTGCCATAGATTTGCAAGAGACTATGAATGAGATAGCTTTGCTTTTATTTCCACATGTTAAATTAGATTCTGTAGTTTGTATTAGGAGTCATGGAAGTTCGTCTCGAGGAACTATTGCAAGATGCCATGCCCTTGGAAAAGCAATGATGCTTGGAATGGGGAGGAAAGATAGTTTTTATGTTATTGAGGTTATTAGTAAAAGGTTTGATAAGATGAGGGATGTTGATCAGATTAAAACCTTGATTCATGAGTTAATGCATATTCCAAAAACATTTGGAGGAGGTTTTATTCATCATGATCAGGTTAATGAAAGAAATGTTGAAAGAGAGTATCAGAGGTATATTAATTTGAAATCTGGTGGAGATGATGGGGAAGAATTAAGGGGGAGGAGGGGATGGTGGTGAAAAAGTTTAAATTTGATTACAAAGGTAAAAAAGTTGAATTAGAAGTTCAAGAATGTAAAAGTGTTTGGTCTCAAATTAGGGGTTTGATGTTTAGGCGGAAAAGTAAGCCTTTGCTTTTTATTTTTAATGATAAGAAAAAAAGGGCAATTCACTCTTTTTTTTGTGTAGAATTTGTTGCTGTTTGGTTTAATGGGGATAAGATTGTTGATGTGAAAATTGTTAAGCCTTGGAAAGTTTCGATTAAACCTTTGGAAAAGTTTAATAAACTTCTTGAAATTCCTAAAAATTCTAAAGAATTTGCGATTTTTGTCGACGATGAGAGAAAGGTTTAAATACTAGAATAAATATAATTAATTATATAGTCGATAAAAAGGAGGTTTAAAGAATTTTAAGATGGGAAAAGTTATTGCAAAGGGCGTTGTTGAAAGGAAATCTGGTTATCTTTACTATGTTGATGGAAAAGGAAATGTATGTGAAGCAAAGATGGCTAGAGGCGGTAAAAAGAAAAAGAAAAAAGCTGCTCCAAAGAAGAAGCCTGTAAAAAAACCAGCTAAGAAAAAGAAAAAGTAAGTTTAATTTCTGGGGAAGAAGTTAAAAGGTGATTTTTATTTTTTTATTTTTAATTAATATATAAATTTTTATAAAAGAAGTGTTTGTTTGAGTTTTATGGGCAATCCTTTATTGTATTTATTTAGGTTTAGGAATGATGATTTAGTTTTAAGAGTTGATGAGAGAGATTTGATGCTCCCTGATGAGGTTCTTTTGAAAGACGCTCCACCGCATTCTTTGTTTAATACAGAATCTGTTTTAAGACTTTATCGTGAATACTGTAAGGGTCAGAAGTGCGATTTGCCTGTTGCCGGAGGAGTTGATGTGAGGAAGGTGGTTAACCGATATAGAGTTTTTGCTAAAGTGGATGATTAATTAATTTTATAAAGTATCTATTTTTGAAGTTATTATGATAATTGGTATAGAAAGTACGGCCCATACTTTTGGAATTGGGATTGTTGATAATGGAAAGATATTATGTAATGTTAAAGATGGTTATACGACTGAAACTGGAGGGATAATTCCAATAGATGCTTCTAGGCATCATTTAGAAGTTGCTGAAGAAGTTTGGATGAAGGCTTTAAGTGAAGCTAATGTGAACGAGAGGGATATTGAAGGAATTGCTGTTTCTCAAGCACCGGGTTTGCCACCTTGTTTAAAGGAGGGTATGAAGTTTGCTAAGAAAAAAGCTTTAGAATTAGGAGTTCGGATTATTCCTGTTAATCATTGTGTTGCTCATTTAGAAATTGGGAGGTTAACTGGGGCAAAAGACCCAGTTTTGTTATATGCTAGTGGCGCTAATACTCAAATTATTGCGTACGCAGCGGAGAAGTATAGAGTTTTTGGAGAGACTCTTGATATTGGAATTGGAAATTTTATTGATAATTTTGCTCGTGTTATTGGTATTGGGTTTCCAGGAGGTCCTAAAATTCAAAAACTAGCTGAGAATGGATTGTATATTGAATTACCGTATAGTATAAAGGGAATGGATGTTGCTTTTTCAGGATTATTGACGAATTTAAAGCAGAAGTTTGAAAAGGGAGAGAAGATTGAGGATTTGGCTTTTAGTTTACAAGAGATTGCTTTTGCAATGTTAATTGAGGCGGCTGAAAGAGCTCTCGCTCATACAGGTAAAAATGAGTTGTTGTTAGGAGGGGGGGTTGGTTGTAATACTCGGTTGCAAGAAATGTGTCGAGTGATGTGTGAAGAAAGAGGTTGTAAGTTTTTTGTGCCAGAGAATGGGTTGTTGGTTGATAATGGAGCAATGATTGCTTATTTGGGAGAGATAATGTTTGAGAAAGGTATTTTTGTTGAGTCTGAGGGGTTTGATGATTTAGATTTTGATTCCAGGCAAAGAACTGATATGGTTGAGGTTAAGTGGAAGTGAGAATTTTGTTACAATAAATAATATAAAGTAGATAAGTAGTCATTATAAATATGAAATTATCCGATATTAATTCTAAGTTAGATAATATTAAATTAGTCATTGGTTTATCAAATTTAGGTTATAATGATTTTTTTAATGATAACTTAATGCTTGATAGTATTATTCTAGATGTTTGTAGTATGTGTCAACTAAGGTGTCCGGTTTGCCATGTTGCAAAAGGTGTAGAAGCAATTAAAAAAACAAATTTTGGATGGGGATATTTAAAATTTGAAGATTTTAAAAATTTTATTGATGAAAATCCTCAAATCAAACAAATTGAATTTTCTGTGCATGGAGAAATTTTTCTTAATCCAGAATTATCTAAAATAATTAAATATGCATATGAAAAAGATGTTATTCTTACTGCTCATAATGGTGTTAATTTTAACGATGTTAGTGATACTGTTTTAAGATATTTAGTTGAGTATAGATTTAATAGTATTACAGTAAGTATTGATGGAGCTTCAGATGAAACTTATAAGATTTATAGAAAAGGAGGAAATTTTAATAGGGTAATAGAAAATATTAAGAAACTAAACAAATATAAGAAAATATATTGTAGTGAATTTCCTAAATTAAAATGGCAGTTTGTAATTTTTGGGCATAATGAGTATGAATTACCTGTTGCTAAAGATATGGCAAAGAGGTTAGATATGGAGTTTATACCAAAATTAAATTGGGATTCTGAATATTCTCCTGTTAGAGATAAAGAATTTGTGATGAAAGAAGGGAGTTTGGAATTTATTGATAGAGAAGAGTTTAGAAAGAAAACAAAAAAAGAATATATTTCTCCTTGCCATCAGCTTTGGAAAAATCCAATAATTAATTGGGATGGAAAGTTATTAGGATGTTGTGTTAATTTTAAAAGAGATTTTGGTAATGTATTTAAGTTAGGATTAAATCGGTGTCTAAAAAGTAAGGACTATGTTTATATGATGAAAGTAGTTAGAGGTAAGGAAAAAGTAAGAGAGGATTTGCCTTGCTTTGATTGCCCAAGCTATAAGAAAATATTAGGGATTAAATGATATTTATTAAGAAAGAAGATTTTTATAAATTTAGGAACCTTTAAAAACCCTGATTTTATCATTTTATTATGCCAATGACTATGGGAGGCTAATTAATTCTGTAGTTCTTGGGTTACAATAAACATTGGAGGAAACTGAAATGGTTTCTGTATATGAATTGATTGAAAAAGCAAGAAAGACTGGAAAAATAGAAAAAGGTACAAACGAAGTTACGAAAGCTATTGAACGTGGTACTGCAAAGTTGGTTGTCTATGGTGCTGATGTTGATCCTAAAGAGATAGTACAACATTTGCCGATTTTATGTAAGGAAAAGAATGTTCCTTGTGTGGAAGCTGATAAAAAGGAAAAACTAGGTTTTGCTGTGGGTTTGAGTGTGGGTTGTGCTTCGGTAGTTATTGTTGATGCAGGTGATGCTTCGAGTGATATTGAAGGTTTTGTTGCTGGATTGAATAAAACGAAAGAATAAATTAAAAATATAATATTAGAATGGGAAGTAAAACTCAGAAAGTTAAAGAAGGTCAGGGAAGTAGTGCAAAAGGAGCTGAGGCTCTTTTGACTGAAAGTGCTGTTCCTGCTGTTGTTGAATCAATTGTTGGTAGGACTGGGGCTAAGGGAGAGGTTACTCAGGTGAAGGTTAGAGTTTTGCAGGGTTTTGATAAAGGAAAAGTTATGAGGAGAAATGTTAAGGGTCCTGTAAGAAAAAAAGATATTTTAATGCTTCGTGAGACACAAATTGAAGCACGACGAATTAAATCTAAATATTCTAAGGGGGCTGCTTAAGATGGCTGGAGATGTTGTTGATTATGATTCTACTGGAATTGAGGCAATGAGAGCAAGGGTTCCTAGAGTTAATCTTGGAGAAGTTGTAAAAAGAAATTTTGGGCTTTCTGCAGATGATTTAAGTTTTTGTTCTTATCTTGGGATTAATGATTTTGTTGATCCTAAGTGCAGTCATGGATGTGCAGTTTTTAGACCGGTTGAAGGATACAAAGATCCTGTTGCTCAAGATCCTGTTGCTCATTTGGGAAGAGTATTGAATTCAAATGTAGGATCGGGTCATAGGGAAGTTACTTCAGTATTTGTTGAAGTAGGTCCAGGACATAGTTTAGCAGGATATTCTTGGAGGGCAGCAGCTTAATATGCCAACATGTTCATTTTGCAAGAAAAATTATGAATTTCCAAGAGGATTAACTTTTTTTACTATTGATGGTAAAACTGTTTATTTTTGTTCTAGTAAGTGTAAGAGGAATCTTGCATTAAAAAGAGATCCTAAAAAAACTAATTGGGTTAAGAGAGTGAAAAAACTTAAAGGTAAGATTGAGGTTGAGAAAGAGATTGAAGAGAAGCAAGTTGAAGTTAAAGAAAGTTCGAAAAAAGAGATTAAGGAAAAAGTGAAAAAGGATGCAGGGGTTGAAGAAGGCGTTGAGGATGATGATTAATTGTTTATTTTATAAACAAAATTATTATTTTTATTATATATTTCTGTCCAGTTGCATTTGATATTGTTTTCTGAGAGTATGTATTTGACGTTGTGTTTTTCTATTAGCTGGTTTTTGGTATCACAATCCTCGGATCTAAAAAAGGACTCAACATCTGCTCTGTTGCCGTAGAAGAATATTGTTCCAACTGGTTTGTGTTGAGTTATTGGAAATATTGCTGTTGATATTGATGCAGGAGCCATTATTGTTGAAGGTTTGGGTTCTAAAAGTGATATAAATTTTAGAGCTTGATAATTGTCGTTGTTAATTGTTTTGTAAAGTTTGATGTTATTTGGGATTGAGTAGTAGGATGCAAATGTGAAAATAATAACTATGATTATGGTGATTATTGTTATTATTTTATGAAATTCTTTTTTTGATATTTTTTTTAGTAGTATTAACAAGTAATATAATCCTAGGGCGCTTAGAAATGGTAGAGAGATAGCTAAATAATAGAGGTTTCTTTGGTAAGGGCTTAGGTAGGAAATTCCGGTTTGTTTGAAGATTAAGATGTTGATTAGTAATGTTATTGGCAAAAGAAAATATATTAAGTAATGTTTGAATTTTCTTTTTGAAGTTATTATGTATATTGTCCCTAAGATTGCTAGGAGGTATCCAATTGGACTATAGAGTTCGAAGAAGGAATTATTTAATTCTAGAACGCCAAAACCTAATTTAAATTGTAGTTGGGTTGTTATTTGTTTGATTGATTCTATTAAAGTTAAATTAAATAATTGACTATGGAAGAAAATTCCGATTAGAGGAATTAGCAGAAATATTGAGAAAAATTTATACTGTTTTTTTATGTAGTTTAAATGAAATAGTGAAAATATGAATAATGCTGGTATTGCAAATAAAACTGAGATGGCGTGTGTTGGTATTAATAGGATCATAATTATAAAGCTTGATAAGATATATTTTTTGTTTTGTTTTTGCATTCCTTCTGAAAATAAGTAAATGTATAGGAAAATAAATGGAATAGAAAAAGTAAGGGGTGTGAAAAACCATAGCCCGGTTATATTGGCGTTAGATTTAATTGATGCAAAGAAAATTATTGAAAAAATTGCAATTAAGAAGCTTTTTTTGAGGTGAGATGTTTTGTTTTTTATTATGTAGAAGAGAGTTAGGGCTGAAAAGATTGCCCAAATTGCCGGAAGAAATTTGTAGAATAAAACTATGTTTGTTAAAATTGATAAGGGGAGTAAGAAGATATGGAATCCTAATTCTACGCTGTTCCAGTTTCCAGAGTATTCTCCTTGTTTTAATTTAATTGTTTCTGTAATATGTCTCCATTCGTCAATATGATTTGGGAAGGGGTTTGCAAGATGGGGTGAATAAACTAAGATGAGTGTTAGAATTAAGACCGCTGTTAATGTTCTTTTTTGATTGGGTGTTAGTTTCATAAACTTAAGGAGAATAAAGAGTTTTTATATTTTGTTGACAAATAACTATTGACTAAGAACCATTACAATACCGTAAAGATTTTATACTTTCAATTTATTCATTTTTTATGGATTTGGCTATTTTGTACCCTGTTGCAGGCATGTCTTCTAGATTTAACGATAGGATGAAGTCGTTAGCTAAGGTTGGTATTAATGGGGAGAGTTTAATTGAATGTTCTGTGAATCAAGCTCTTAAGGCTGATTTTAAGAAGCTTATTTTTGTAGTAAATGACAAGACTGAACATTTAATTAAGGATATTTTTGGCACTAGGTATAGAGGAGTTGAAGTTTTTTATGCTTCCCAGAAATTTGATTCTAGAAAAAGAGATCGTCCTTGGGGAACTCTTGATGCTTTATGCAGTGGTTTGGAGTTTATTGATTGTCCAGTAGTTTTTTGTAATGGCGATGATATTTATGGGGAAGAGGTTTTTAAAAAAGTAGCAGATCATTTGAGAGCCGGGTTGGGGGATGTAGCTATTGGGTATAGGCTTGGAGATACTTTGTCTAAAAATGGAGATGTTAATCGAGGAGTTTTTAAATTAGGTTCAGAGGGTTATGTAACTAGTTTAATAGAAGTATTTGATATTAATTCTAAAAATCTTTTTGCAAAAGGGTTAAATGCAGAAGATTTAGTAAGTCAGAATGTTTTTGGGTTTTTGCCTGAGACTGTTAAAAGACTAAATGGGCGGTTGGAGATGTTTAAGGGTCGGTATATGGAAGATAGGTTTATAGAATGTTTGATACCTGTTGAAATTTCTGGACTTGTTCAGGAGGGATTAAGGATTAAGCTCTACCCCGCACCCTCTAAATGGTATGGGATTACTAATCCGGGGGATGAAGTGGTTATCAGAAATGCTTTGAAATGTATTAATTGAATATTTAGACTTTTATTCTCGCTTTCAATTCTCTTAATTTTTCTTTTAATGTTTTCTCTTCTTTTTTACAATTGTAAAATGCAATAAAGTGATCCCATTTTCTTACATCTGCTTTAATTTTTTTAAATAACACAAAACAAGAATCTTCTTTAATTAATGTGTAATTTAATTTATTTTTTTTGATCCAGTTTACTATTAAATTGGTTGAAAGTAATTGATTATCGTGAAATAAGACATAACCATTGTTATTTAATAGAAGATCAATATAGAAGAAATCTAACATTATATAATCAAATAAATGCATACCATCTATAAATGCAAAGTCAATTTTTATTCCCTCTTTTAATAACTTTGGTAAAACATTATAAGAGAAATCATTTTCAAATCTAAGGAATTTTGATAGATTGAGTTTCTTGATATTATGAAGGCCTATATTTTTCCATTGACTTTTTTCAAACGGATCAATTACTATATGTGTTGATTTTGTTGCGGAAATTATATATGCAGCAGAACAACCATAGCCAAATCCTGTTTCTAATGTTTTCTTTATGCTATTCATTTTTAAAAAAGAATAGATAAACTCTCCGTGTTTTTGGGGAATTGGGGAATTTTTATTAGGGATATTTAACCGGTTATATATGTTCAAGGGCATTAATCTGATTAGTTTGGGCATTATTTAAATATTTATCCTTTAGAGTGTTTTGTATTATAATAATGTTTATATATTTGTTATTTTGTTGATTTAGTGTATGAACAAAGAAATAATTGCAGCAATTTTTGCCATTGTTACTTCTATATTGATAACTCTAATTGGATTGTTGATATTAATTTTTTTTAACCTTAGTTTTTTATTGGTTTATGCTATCTTTGTTTTTTCATTTGTTTCATTGAGCTATCTTTTTTTATATCTTCGGTTGCAACATAATATTGAAAGAGTTGGAAATAATAATAAACGCTCTATTGAAGCTTTAATCAACCAAAAGTTAAGTGATAATATCTCAGAATCAATCTCAGAATCAATCTCAGAATCAATCTCAGAATCAATCTCAGAATCAATCTCAGAATTGAAAGAAGAACAAAAAAGTATTTACAATGAGATAATTGATTTTTTTGAGAATCTTTTGAAATATTTGGAAAATGAAAAGACAGTTCAAGAGAGATATTTGGAAAATGAAAAGACAGTTCAAGAGAGATATAGTAATAATTTTGAAGAACTTGATAAAAAATTTAATCGGATCAAGGTGAAGCTTAGCCTCATAGAAGATTTGCAAAAAAAGACTGCAGAGATTAGCGAAGAATTATTTAGGAAAGATTTGGATTTTCAAGTTTCTAAGAAAAGGAAAAGATGATGAAAAAGATAGAATGCGTTTGTTTTCCAAGGAGTGGCCATCACGTTTTAGCTAACGTTCTTTTTAAGTATTTTAGTGGAAATATTGATTTTATGGAATTTTACGGAGATCAAACACGCGTCTTATGTAATAAGGTAATCTCTGCAGGGGATTTTTATTATTGTGCTTGTGACGCTCATTGCAATAATTTTCCTTGTATTGATAAAAGAACAAATTTTCAAAAACATCATGATTATAATCTTGAATTAGGGATGAAAGATGGATTTAAATATATTCTCATGTATAGGGATCCTTTGGAAACTCTTGTTTCATTATATAATTATCATTTAAAGAAGCCTTATGATTATTTTTTTGGTGAGAAAGTTGAAGATACTTCTGAGGGTTGGGAATTTTTTGCAAAATTGGCTATTGAATACTGGAAGGGTTTTATTGATAAGTGGATTTTTGAAAAGAATATAAATGACGGAGATGTTTTATTTATTGATTATACTGAGATAATAGGAAGACCGTTTTCTACATTTTTTAATATTATTCGATTTATTGCTCCAGATGAAAAAGTAGACACTAAACTTCTTAGGGAGGCTATAATCAAAATGAATATTTCTAGGAAAAGTGATGTAAGGAAGTTTAAATATTACAATAAAAGTTTTTTTGATGAAATTAGGGATAAGGTTTCAAGGGAACTGTTAATTTTTGAATCAGGAGTTTAATCTTCCTTTAATTATCTTAATTTGTATTTTAAGTTTTTTGATGGAATCTTTAGGCTCATCAAATAGATATCCTGTTTCTTTATTGCCCAACCTTTTTTCTATTTCTAATATATTGGGAATAGAAGTATAAGTTTCAATATTATTTATTTTTCTTTTTTTGTAATCTAAGAGTCCCTTCATTTTTTTAATTTTTTCTATATCTTTAATTGGGCTATACCCTAAGAATTTTAAAATATTATTTATCTTGTTTATTTTATCATTAATAAAAATATTTGAGTCATATAATTCTTCATAAGTAATTTCAAGAAATGGGATGTTCTTCTTTTTTAAATAATCTTTATATCCCTTAATCTCTTCTTTTAAATCTATGGTTTGTTTTTTTACTTTTTCAACGGAGAATGAATCAAATTTATGATTCAAGATAATTTTGTTTACTTGTTCTTTATCCCTTTTCCATGTATCCCAGATTCCAATTCTCATTGAGATCTCTTTAGAGATTATTGTTTTTAATAAATTTTTTCTTGTCAAAAATATAATCTTAGAACTCTTTTTAAGGAGGTGTTGGTTATATTTTTTATCAACTTGATAAAAAAGATGCTTAATTCCTTGATGTGTTTTGTTTATTTCTTCTAAAAATTTATCTAAAGACCCAACATCTTTGATATTTTTAATTTTCTTAACCAGAGGAGGATTGCTTTCTAATTGCCAGGGTTCATTAAATGGCTCATATATAATATTTATTCTTGGATGGCAACTTAATAAGTTTGCAAGAGAATTACTACCACTTCTTTCATGAGCAAAAATTATAAATCCTACTTTCATTTTAGCTTGTTTAGTTTTTTAGATAAAGATTGGATACTTACTCGAATATCTTCTAAGCTTTTTCCTCCTAATATCTTTGGATTTTTTAATGAAAACAATAATCCTTCGTGAAAACAATAGCACTTTTTGGAGTCACATATTTGAGGTTTATCAAATAAATTAATTTTGCCCTTAAATATATTTCCTAAAGAAGAATTGTTACTAAAACATTTCATAACTTCTCCATTTTCATGGATAACAATATGTTTTGATCCGGCCAGACAGGGAGCTCCTTGAAAAGATAATTCTCCGTAAAATCTATTTTTACCTTTGTTTGTTTTTATAGATGTATCTTTCTTGATAATTTTTATTGAATTTGGTTTTTTATTTTTTTCATATATTTGATTATAAAATTCTAGTTTTTTACTTTCTTCTTCTGTATAAGATTCAGGGTATCTTTTATTTTTGAATATTCCAGTAAATGCCCGAGGGAGTATATATATTTCTTTGTCTGCAAATTCCTTAAATATTGTGTCCATTTCTTTTATTAATGGTGGCCAGATTACCATTGTAACTGGAATATTGAAGTTTTTATCTTTTAGTCTCTTTATCTTATCAATGAAATCTTTTTTTAGATCTTTTTTTTCAATTTCAAGTATGTGGAGTGAAGCGATTATACTTG
>Ga0180007_10002488_pt1 | contig 21957 bp, 47 predicted proteins | sample MM_PC_MetaG_FD_121122 | JGI IMG/M metagenome (GOLD analysis project Ga0180007, IMG submission 121122) | Groundwater microbial communities from the Aspo Hard Rock Laboratory (HRL) deep subsurface site, Sweden - MM_PC_MetaG | ecosystem: Environmental > Aquatic > Deep subsurface > Groundwater... | reverse complement strand
GCTTCATCGTCTGGTGTTTCATACCTTCGGAACATATGCTTTCTGCTATCTATGAGTTGAAGATGGTCGCAAAACGGACATTGGATTTCATATATTGTCATAATATCACCCATGTTTGATTTCTGGATTTGGTATTCGAATCCAATCTTTGAATGTGAATTGGATACAACTACATTCTTTACAGTGACCATGACCTTTTTCTTTAACATATGGTGGATTTACATGTTGACTTTGTTTATGCGCACATTGACACCATCGGTCAATGATTACAGTTCCATCATCAAGAGGTTGCCACATATATGATGTGTCTTTAATTGACATTGTATCACCAATAAAAAAAAGGCCGTCATTCGACGGCTAATTAATCTAATGTTATTGGACCCAAATCCGCTTTAACAGTTGGAGTCATAACTTTGCTCAATGTTGGTTCTATGTAAAGAATGAGCACTGGTTGATTTCTTCCCATGCTTTCTTTTCTGGCATATTTGCAAGCTGCATCTTCATCTTCAAAGAAAGTTCCATTCATAGATAAAAGCGTCTTGTCATCATGGTCTTGAACTTCTATTACTCTCTTCTTAATTTGCGCATAGCTTCTATAATAATTACCAGCAAAGTAATTTAATACAATCCACATATTCATCAATAAAAAGACGGTAGCAATTTCTCGCTACCATGATAATGGGTCTTCGTTCCTTCTTACTAAATCAGCCTGTTCTGGATGGTATTGAAGCCAGCCATTACAAGTATGAGTTTCGCAATTGGAGCACGTATTTCCACGACAATCGTTGCAGGTATATCTATTTCCTATGCGACTGCATCTTGCCATAGTTTGGACAATCGAGCTACATGAAGCACAAGTCGGTTCAAGTGTTCTATTATAAGAACGTGTCCCAGAAAAGCCATCCACAGCATGATTAAGAAAGTTGGAATTATCTCTGCGAACCCAACTTTCTACTTCATTAACATTCATTGGTCGGGGAAGAGGAATTTCTAAAACTCTTCTTAAGTCCGGTAATGGAACGTATATTTTTCTTGTCCGTCTTCCATGAGAAGTGAAATAGAACCACCAACTGAAGCCTGTACTGCCATTAAAGTTTGTTATTATATCCGGCATTTTTTTTATCGCCACCAATAAAAAGCAGGTCTGCACTCTAACCCAGTACAGACCAGTCAAACGGTAAGTTTTGTGTCCAAAAGATAAAGCACTACTAAACTTCTTTTACTTCACTTCCCAAATCAAGCATGCGCTGAAAGGCCTCCACGATAAACTCGACACCAACTTGTTATGCTTCACTCAAAGCTTCCCTGTCGGCCGCACTTCCTTAAAGTTTCCACCAATCAGCAGACTAATCATATTCATTTGGTATCGTTTAACGGATTCACTTCAAGAGTCAATCCAAACAGTAATAAACATGACTCCACCACACCCACCGCTCGCCGCCATTTTCATGACTAATAAATTCGGTCATAAGAATTTACGGTTCTTATGGGTCTATGAAATTACTTAAAGGCTTTCGCACAATTATCCGTGTTGCCGTTAGGCAACAAAGCTATATAGCCGTTGGCTCACATTACTCACCACGAACAGTAGGCAAGTCCTAATGACTTGCCTGTTAACAATTAGTTGAGATTAAGAATTCATATTTGATTGGATGAGAATGACATTTAGAATGGCATGATTGACACAAAGGCATCAATTTCCACTTTTTTCCATCGCAACCTTGCATCTTATCTCCATCTATATGATGGATAGAGAGTTTTCTCCCATTAAGAATTTCTGATTTACCGCACAAAATACACTTTCTTTTATTACCATTTCTTATTTTCTCTTTCAAATCGAAATTGAACTTTGAACAATATGGTTCAAAAGAAGTTCCACCTTTCCAACTTGGATTGTTTTCTCCTTGCATTTTTTTGGCGTGTTCTGGGCGTTTTCTACCTTTAAGAGCGTTTGAAATTTTCAATTTTGTTTCTTTACTAACTATATAATCTTCTAATCGCTCTCTTCTTTTATATTTTCTTTTATAATCTGTTTTCCCATCTTCGCACCTACCGTGTTTCCAAGCGGGATTGTCCTTTCCTTTTTTCTTCTCCGACAATTTTTGTTTATGCTCATCCGCCTGTTTGTATCCTTTCCTTGGCATATAAAAGAGAAAGAAGAATATACATTTAAGGTTTACTTACCAATAAAAAATGGGTGGCGAATAACTTCACCACCCCAATGTGTCTTCATATGAATCCCGACTTATGCTGGAGCTATAATAGTTCCTTCGTATTCCCATGACAAGTTGATTAACATTGTATGAACGCAAATCCATACTACCCCAATCCATGTTATTTCTCCTCATCAATATACTAACAAAATCTCTACAATTACTACATACGGGATATTGACCACTTTGCGCTCTTGCCAAAAATAACCAATCTCGTATTGCTTGTGGGTCTGCTCGACTTGTCTCTTCTAAACATAATTCTGAACCAAATTCACGACTAGCATAATTATATCTTTGCCTTAAACTTATACTTGGTATTATAATCACCAATAAAAAGAAGGCATAGGATAAACCTATACCTTAAGTTGTTTTGATTTCCTTCTTTTCTTCGGGCTCTTTCTTTGGGGCAAATAAAGCTTTAAGTTTGGTCTTTTTCTTCTTGACCTTTTCTTTAATCTTGCGAATTTTGCCTTTAAATTTCCACTTGTATTTATATTTCTTGGCAGTCAAATCTTTCTTACGTTTGCTGAAGAAGTTCTTTATCTCCCAAAGCATTTTGGAAGGCATCTTTTCTTCAATTTTTGTAAGACGTTTCTCCATAGCTTTCAAGATGTCAAACATCGCTCGTAAAGCTGCTGGAGTTGCTTCGTAATCAAAAGTGGTGAGCTTTGAATCTAATTGGGATTGAGGTTTCCAATCAGGACTCATCTCTTGCTTTTCAGGTTGAGACTCATCTTTCTTCTCTTCTTTTGCTTCTACTATTGTTGTTATTTCTTTTTTATCACCGAACTTTTGGTCGAGACCTAAGAGCTTGACCAAGGTTGGATATTCAACCTCATCAATATATTCTTCGGTCTTTTCTATTATATTAAGATTAGTGATAAATGGAGCAAAAGAAATGCAGTCTAATGCTTTATTGCAAAGTACATGAGCATCCATCAGAGTGCACTTGACACAATCATCTGCTAACTCTGGAGGCATGTGTTCACAACAATTTCGGCAATCTGTAAGAGTTGGGTCGATTGGAAAATTCTTTTCGTACCATTGTGTTGCCATATCGGTCATCTCCAATAAAAATAGGCGAACTGATTTCTCAGCTCACCATCTCAATCTATCTCCAGCTCTTTCGTTCACCAACACTCTTAAACCATCCTTCAATCTGATTTTTGGTGTTGATGATATTAATGGTTTCAATACTTTAGGTATTCCAGTTGATGTTAAAGGACCAGTTGGATTATACAAATCAAGCTCTGGACAATATCTGGAAGCTAAACGCTCAATACCAAGTATGTATCTTGACATTCTCCCGTTTCTATATTGTCCACTTCTAGCTGTATAATCAAGCAGTGCTTTTCTTCCATTTGCTCTTGTCCAACCGATAAGCACGTCTTCAAACCATAGCCTTTTCCCATTAGTTCTTATTTTTTCGGGATATCTTTCATAAGGTGAAACTCCGGGAAGATACCATCTTGATGGCCAAGTATTGCCTACAAACCAAGCTTTAATTATTTCTCTTTTTGTACCAGAAAGTAAACTAGGCATTTCATCACCAATAAAAATTAGACGAAACCTTTCGGCCCCGTCATGCAAATGAATTAATCCATTTCTTAATGGATAGAGCATATAGATTGGCTCGCCTGTCATTTAATCCCGGTGCAGTATTCACTTCAAAAACCACCGGAATGTTTTGTTTAGACATAGCAATATCTACTGCTCCAAAATCGAGTTTTAGTGCCATTACAGCAGAAAGTGAAGAAGACAATAAGTCAACGGCATCAACCGCATTAAGTTTGGCATCATTACAGAATTCCCATCCGTGTGAAACATTACGGATGAGTTTGTTTCCACCAAACTTCTTTTTCTTCTCGCATAGAGATATGAGCAAGCCTTTGAAGATATGCACACGGAATTCTCTCTTGACATCAATCCATTCAAGAAAAGACCCGGCGCCATCTTCTTCAGCCTGTTCCATATCTTTCTTCTTTTTGCAGAAACGGATGCCTTCTCCTCTGGAACCGCCATTCCATCTTGCTACACAAGGCGGTTTATCGATTACAGAAGGAACTATAACACCAGCTTCTCTAAGCATATCAAGCATGTCGAGCTTATGTTTTGTTCTTCTTACCGCCACAGCGGTATTTAGACAGGACTTAGCGTTTTTAATGCGATAAGTTGAACCCCATCTAATTACGAACTTTCCATCAGCGTCGAAGCTCTCTGTTTTTAGTTCTGCAGAAAGAAGAGAGATAAGTCTGGATGTGGTTGCACTATCGCTTGCGCTGGCAATCACTATTCCATTTGTCCCCATTCGAGAACCCCCATTTCTTCTAATATAGCCTGTTCATCTTCGGTTAATTCAGAAAAAAGTCTCCATTCTTCATAGAGCACAACCCATAGATTGCCAAAGCCATCAAAATAGCTATCGCCATCTTCTGGATAAAACCCATAGGTTGTTCCCACAGATTTTTTGGTTGACTCGTACTGCGATATGGCAGTCCGATTAACCCATAACCAAGCTAGAACAGCAGTGTTGCATTCTTGGTTTCTCCAATTCTTATCAGAAACTTTGCTTCCAAGAATGAGGTCGAGTTCTACTTCAAGCTCTTCAAGCGCGGCTTGTATCTCGTTGTGTTCAATAGAATCCCCCAAAAGTTCTAAGTCTGGTGTCGGGTCGAACCCAATATGCTCCTGCACTTGGTTGACTATCTGCCAAGACCAAATTGGCGTATTCTTCTTTTTTCCTGTCCGTTTTGGTAAAAAAGACAATGTTTCTTGCTGAGTGTGTTTTGCTGGTGGTCTTGGATAATCATCCAAGACATCATAACCATATAGGCTTTCGTACCCATGAGAATATCTTCCACTGCCATGCTTGTACGTAGGCCAAGCAGATGGCACAGTGGTAGTTAGATTTCCTCTAACGAGTATTGGACCTTCATCTGTGAGTTTAGCGATAGAGTCGCGTTGAAACTTCATATAGTAATCGACTTTCCAATCTTCAATGATTTTCCTTGGAAATTCAGAAGCGTAAAGCCAACGACCTTCTGGAGTCTTAATAACTTCAAAATCGCCTTTCACATAGACTTTGGCATGGTCTTTGTAAAGAGACAGGATAACACCCGTATTCACTATATCAGCAGAACCGAAGCCATAATTACCTACCAAACAAGCAATAACTTCAGAGTCGGTCATGTCGAGCAAGTTCGTTTTAGAGAACTTATCGGCATGAATGAGCATCTGAGCCATTTCTTTAGCATCTGACCAGTGGCCGTTGTGAGCTGTCAAAACGCCATTATAGGCGAATGGATGACAATTTGCATCACAAATGCTACCCATCGATGCCAGTCGAGTATGGAAGATTGCTGAATGTCCTTCATCAAGCATATGGTCGGCAAGTGTATCAGTCAAGAGCTGAGCACCTTTGTATAACCAAGGTTTATTCTCTTTGAAATAACCTATACCATTACCATGACCGCCGAAAGACACTTCTAAGAACTGAAATAGAGTTCCGACTAAGTTGACATCTTCTTTTTCTGTGCTGAAAGGCACATACGCAAGGCGACACATTAGAATCCCTCAATGTTGCGAATAATACGGAAAATAGAACTTGCCGCATCACGCATTTTTGATGCTTCTCTGTGCCTTCTGCTAACGCCAATGAGAATGGCATCAGGAAAAGGCGCATTCTCTTGCGCTCTTCCAAACCATCGCTCGGAGATATTATACATATCTACTCTTGCTTCATAATGGTTGAAAGAACGAGAAACGGCAAAGTCTTTCCCATATTTGTTTAGTATTCCATAGATGAAATACTTGTTTTCTATCTCATAATTTTCGAGTGCCACCTTTACTATATTTGCCAGCTCTAAACAAGAAATATCTGCCGGATGGCCGAATACTTGCACTTCAACGGAAGTTATATCAAACTCCCATTTTTGTTTTTTGAGCTTCAAAGTAGTGGATGGAAGATGCCACCTAGTTGTGCAATCAATCTCATGGAACCATCTGGTTTTCATGAGAAGTGCATTTTCTAAAGTGAGAATAGAATTCATTACTTGGAATGCGTTTGGCAGAGCCTTCAGTTTTCTTACAGCTTCAAGAGATAAATCCCATAGAGTTGTGCTTGCTCCATTGTAATTGAAAGGAACATCTTTCTCAACTCGGCAATATTTGAGCCGAATGATGTCGTCTAGTGGATTAATGAAGCAATTATTACGAGAATCCATGAGATGCTTATAGTCATAAGCAATTAACATTGCTATCTCCAAAGTCATCTTGGCTATGTTCATCGAAACCAACCAAGAGGAAGGAGTTCGATATTCAAAACCACCATGTAGGTCTCGTTGATTTCTCCAAGAACCCAACTGACCGTAATCAGTTTGTCTTCTCTGTTTTGCTGACTCTCTGTTTTCGAGCATGAGCATAGGTATAGATAGATGTACGTCTAAACACTGAACTATCTTCGCCGGCCTTTTAACAGGAGTACCACTAAAGTGGATATGACCACCTAGAGGTTGTCTGAAATGTCTTGAACCAGCTAACATGATATGGTCTGGAAACCTTTCGGCGAACTCGCCAATTAATTTCCTGATATTCATGAGATGTTCTGGGACATCACCCGCAGTCGGGCGAAGTTCACCAGTGTCAGAACGACCATCACAACCTAGCTGCCCATGAGAACTCAAAAGCCTATCTGCGGGAACGCATTCGCCAGCAGCATTCGCTATTGAAAATTCTGGGTCGCTACCTTGTACTATGTGCGTTGTTGGTATTTTTATCACCAATTCAAATAGGCAGGTCACATGGACCTGCCTAATATTGATTTATCACTAATAAAAAATAGCCAACATTTCTGTTGGCTAAAAAGATTTAGTTTGTATTTGTTTCCTTCTTGAAGAAACGAATATGAGTTCTTGACCTGTCAATTCTTGACCCATAATTCCTGATGTTGGCCGCTGAACGAATGGCAGACATTCCAATATCGCCTGCCAAACTTTTCAAACTATCTATTTCAACCCATTTGCCTTCTAGATGTTTGAAAATCTCAAGCCAAAATTCATTTGCAGATTTATAATCTTTCAAGTCAGTTTCATCTTTTGTTTTTAATGAATCAAAGTTCATATGGTTTTCACCAATAAAAAATAAGCACAACCTTTGTTGTGCCTTATGCTTTATCAAACAAGTTACTCACTATTATTTCCTTACAATTATCGCAGACACCTTCGCCAGTTCCACTATATATCCACATTACGTCATTGGTGCATCCATTATAACCGTAAGCACATTCTGGTTCTGTCATACAAAAAGAAGGTAGAGGATTATTTCTCTACCCATTGTATTCCATTTACTTGTTCTCTCCAGCCATCATCATATATGTCTAATAAAGTTGCGATGGCGTTGTATCTTGAACCTGTTACATCCCAAACCACAAACTTACCATTGATAGGTTCTCCAAGTTCGTTTGAAAGAAAGATGCTGCATTGTTTTTCTCTTCCTCTTACTTGCACAAGAAAGTATTCTCCGTTTATTACGACAAGCCAAGCATCTCCTCTATTTGACACGGTTTTGCTGACAATCTTAATCATAATCATCAATAAAAATAAGGCAACTCCATCGAGCTGCCTAAGCTGTATTCCAATAATAACCTATGAAAAGTATTTTCTTAGAACTTTTGCTCTGAAGAAAATTGTGTCTTTTAAACACATTTATTTTGATTTTCTTTTCACCTTCAAATCTCATAGCTTCAGTTCTGACTTCATCATCCATAAACTGAATTAACAATCTTCGATTGAATATGTCTGAGCTATTCAAATCATCATGGAGATTAATTCCTACATATGCCATATATTCTTTCTCAATTTTCCCGAAACCATGACAAGTGAAATCTTTTAAGTTGCATTTATTAATAATCAAATATCTTTTCAAAGCATCGCATGATGCATCAACTATTATTTTTTGCAATTCTAACGAAACGTCGTTTGGCGTATTCAAGCCAATCACCAATAAAAAGAAGGACTGGAATAAATCCAATCCTATAAATCACCTTGATATTCATTTGCCCATTGAGGCGTCAGGTCATCTTTGCTTCTTTCATGCATATATGGTTCAGTTCTGTATGGTTGTTTCTGCCAAGGATTAGGTTTTGTCTTAATCTTCTTTGACATAAAGTTAAGAGTATTTTTCATGACATCTAATTTAGCTATACACTCTTCATAAGTTAGTTTCTCGCCATCGAGATTGTCTAAGAGTGTACGAAACTGAGCAATCAATGTTTTTACAACATCGACATCAATCATTTCTTCCATTCGTTCCATGTTATCACCATAAAAAAGAAGGCAAAGACTCTCGCTTCGCCTATTTTGTTTCTTCTTCAGCTTTAGATTTCATCTCTTCCATTTCAGCTTCAGTGAATTGCAACATTAGAAGATGCAAAGCACCCATATTATCGTGAGGACAGACATCATCGCCTATCACATCACAACCACATGTTGTCTTTGATTTGCCATCGAGCAGCATCATTGTTATCTCATCATCTGGGATGGTTTCTGCCCACTCGACTTGCTCTTTCAGTTCACTTGAAACTGACTCTCTTTTACTTTTCAATTATGTTCACTCCATGCCATACTATCCCGTATCCTTTGACCGATTGGAAGCAAGTAAACTTGCTATCACAGTTCGGACAAGTTAATAGTTGAGCTGGATATATTCTCCAGTCAACTAACATTGAAACTCCTTTTGGAGTATCAGGATTGTTTTGACAACATGGAAAATGCACATAAGATTGTTTGCTCCATGTACTTACTGTCATTGGTTTTCACCATAAAAAAATGGATTTGGAAAAACCAAATCCATTAAACAGTCCTAGAAGCCAATTCTTTGACAATGCTATTTTTAGCAGTTTCAATGTAATTTTGACCATGAACTAATGCATAGTAGAGAAGATGAAGAGTTGAAGATTTGACTTCAGCAATATTCATTTCTGGAATGTGAACCATTGTATCTCCTCTTTTATCTCTTGCTATCATCTCCAGTGCAATTTTTTGACTTTTTCCTGTCAATATAATCACCAAAAAAAAAGATGGCGAACAAATGCTCACCATTCCAACCTATCTTCATGGTTATCTTTTACTAATCCACTATGACCATAAGGAAGATGGTGGTATTCACAATCCGTTATATTGCAACCAATACAATAATTTGTGCTGGCCCAATTTCGCATGCGGTTTCTCCAACATTCATAACAATATCTAGCACTGACACAAGGATATATCCTCACATTATTTTCAGTTCCACATATTTGACAAGGCATGATATTCACCACAAAAAAGAAGCCAGTTCTATCGACTGGCTATTGTTCCAATGGCATATAGATGTATTGCCTCATGTCTTGAAGGCAAGGTATTCTTTTCACTAAGTTCATCTGTAATAGTTTCCTTAACGCATATCTTACGGTTCTTGGAGCTAAATGAACTTCACCGAAAATTTGTTTTGGAGTAATGCCGTTCGCTCCTTTATCTTGAAGCAATTCAAGAATTATTCTTTGGCTTTTAGTTAATGCTTGTGGCATATTAATCACAATAAAAAATAGAAGCCTCTTACAAGGCTTCTTTAATTTGGTATCCGCCAATCATCTTCACGGATATAAGTTGTTTTGCCGCATGTGTCACAATGCAATTTTACTAGATGCAACAAACTATTATGTCTATATGCTTCTTGATTTTGGTCTGATATTCTAGCACTGCAGTGCCCACAATAATGTGCGAAATTCCATTCAGACATGATGTAGTCACTTCTTTTCTCGTGTATGACTATAAGTCCAGAGTTCAACACCTTTTGCTCCACATTTAGTGCAGATAACATGAACTCCGATTGCTTCATCATCCCACCAATATGGCGGTTTTAAATTTCTCACAGCACGAGATATACTATCTCTTGCGAGTAGATGAGTTTCTCTCTCCCAATCATGGTCGCATTCATTCGCCATCTTTAACCGCCTCAGTGTTGACCCAAGCCCATATCTCTTTGCCTTTGACTCTGCAGTGTAAGCAGCTTACATTCTTGAAAAGCGTAGTGCTACCGCCGCTGATATGAAATCCTTTGTCTTCAGGTATCTCTTCCCAAACATGGCCTCTGCAAAGTTTTTCGTAATGTTCGCATCTCACACCTTCATTTGGTGCGAGAAAGCTACAACCACTCCGCTTGCAAATGCCTTCCAAATGGACAACCTTACAATAATCACAAAACACTTCTTTTTGTTCAAAATCTCTACATCCTACACAGGACATTTTATCACCAACAAAAAATAGCCAGCTCTTCGGCTGGCTGATTACCATATTCCTACGTGTCCTTCTTCATAAATTTCTGGATTGGTATTTTGCACACTTGTCAATACTTTACCCACTTCGTCTGAGTCCATAGTATGCGATTGTTGTAGAGTAGCCCAAACTTTAGATTTTGCCTCTCCTAAATCTTTTGCCAACGCAACAACTTTTACTTGTTTGCCATAAAACACACATCTCCAAACATACAGTTTTGTCATACAAAAAATATGCACAACTTTCGTTGTGCTTTACGCTTTGTCAAACAAATTACTCACTATTATTTCCTTACAATTATCACAGACTCCTTCACCAGTTCCACTATATATCCACATTACGTCATTGGTGCATCCATTATAACCGTAAGCACATTCTGGGTTTGCCATACAAAAAACAGGTTGGTAAAAATTACCAACCCAATTCATCCTCTTGATATTCAAGTTTTTCCAAAGCCTGCAATTCATTTTCATCATGATTTGGATTGTAATGACACTCTACTTTATCGCAAGTAGAGCAATGACCTGTTCTTCCCCAATTTCTCACAACGCGTGGAAAACTTCTTGCGGATATAACTCCATAACATGGATAATTTCGTGTTTCATCATATGATGGCATTAATCTTCACCACAAAAAATAACCACCACATTGTGGTGGTTAGAGTGTTGAACTTAAGACAATCAAAACTGCATAGACGATTGCTAGATATGGAATAAGCATTATAATTTTGCTTTGTTGCCTTCCATAGTCCTCATATTGAATTGCCGCATAAAGCATTATTGTTATTGTGCCTGTTAAAACAGCCTTCAACAAAAATATTATGTTGAAATCAATGAGGAAGAACACGATATTAAACGCACATAAAATGTTGGAAAATATTCCAGCAATCAAGAAGCTTTTAATCATCATAACCACCTGATTTCCATTTATCTCTCCAATCTTCATCGTGGTCTTGTTCCATGTTTAGATGAACACGAATACATCCATCGCATCTCTCAGTTGCGTCGTATCCACATCCTGCACAGAAATCTATGTCTAAGTATATGGGTTCAGTTTTCAAGACAGCATCTATTAATGTGATGGCATCTTTCCATGTAGATTTACCATTGAAGGCATCTTCTACTAATCCTTTTATTCTCTTGAACAAATTATCACCACAAAAAACAGGCTGGTATTTACCAGCCTAATGTGTCCTCTTCATTACTACTTCCCGATGTAAGTTCTCTTCCGACTCGTGCTAATGTTCTCATCAAGCCATCAAGAAAATGGTTGAAGCACTTTTCACAAACAAGTGAACCAAGAAGCCATCTTTCACCAGTGAGCACCTTTTCGCATCTATTACATCTTCTTACTATGACAGGTTCTACCATGAACAAAAAGAAGAGGACAACATAAGTCATCCTCAATGATAATAAGTATAGTGACTGCGTTTGAAGTTTTTCTTCCAAGGCTTTAAATTCCATAGAAGGCTTCTCATCTGACCACAGATTTCTTTTCTTTGTTGCACCGCTGTTTCTTTTGTGATGCTTCCATTAGCTTCAGAACCATCGAGACTTTGAAGATTGTCAAGCAATTTCAAACCATATTTTACGGCTCTATCAGTATCTTCGTAAGGCATGCTTTCTGAACCACCTTATTGGTTTATCTTTTGCCCAATTAGCAAATCTCTGAAGATATGTCATTTCATAGAAAATGCCATCTACACCTTTTCTGAAGTGTGTTGCTTCATAATCAGTGCATGCAGGACAAATATGAATCGTCTTGTTTCTTCTTCGGAACATGACGATAACAAGCGGAGTAGTACAAGTAGCGCAACGATACCATATCTCTTCGGCCATAATATTCACAATAAAAAGAAGCCATCCAATTTCGGATGGTTTATTTTGTTCTTTTTTTCGACTCATAATTATCTTTGAAGCCACAATTACCATTTATTATTGCAATTATGAGCCGACGTTTACAATCTATGCATTTTGTAGGTTTAGTCGAAACACTTTTGCAATTATTACATAATTCAAGATTATCAAGACCATAGAAAGGATACCACATATAATCACCAATAAAAAATAACCCACAAATTCATTTGTGGGTTTAATCTTGGTCGAAAGGAAATAATGGACACTCGCCATCGTTTATCTCTTGAGCAACCACTTCATAGCATTCTCCACAACCGCCATAGTAGTATGTGAATAATTTCTTAGATTGTTCTTTACTAATCTTATCATAGCTGAAGTATTCATATACTTCTCCATTTGGGAAACTTTGATACCTCTTTTTACCATTGTTTCCAATAGTAAATGTTCTTTTGCCATTTTCTTCTTTCTCTAAGAAATGAGATTCAGTTCCAAAAACACCTTTCAGAAATTCTACCGCCTTTTCATATGTTGAGAAAGCCGTGACACTCAATCGAAGTTCATTATGCGCCGGTGTATATACAATTGTTAACATGACATCACCAATAAAAAGAAGGTTCTGCTCGCACAGAACCTTACACAATCTTAAGAGGCAGACGATTATTCATCATCACCATCAAACCAATCGTCATCGTCATCATCCCAGACATCCTCCTCATCAAGTCGGACTTGGTATGGAAACTTTGTAGGAACGACCATATTCTTTTTCACCTCTAAACCATTTATTAATAAAAAGAAGCACTCACATTATGAGTGCTTATTCGGGGTTGCTATATACCTTCACATGATTTGAGAACTTCATTTCTGCATTATCAAGAATAGCTCTAGCTGTTCTTCGAGCTTTATAAAGGTAATCTTCCACTTCAAAAAGACCAATACCAACACTTCTTAGTCGGTCTAAAGCTAGAAAAGCATCCTCAATGTTTGAGAGGACAGTTTCAGCTCTCTCAATTTCAGTCTTCAACCAATTATATTTCCATCCATCAATCATCTTGTGATTAGCATCTTGATGTTTGAAAATCTTTTCCATAACATCTAAACCTTCTTTACAAATAGTAAAAGTTTTCGGCATATTATCACCTCAATAAAAAACTGCTCCACTTTCATGGAGCTTTACATTCTGAACCGTTTTATGAGCAACACAATAAATGCTGATAAAGCTGCTGTAAACGGTATGGGTATAAATTGCACTTCTGCCATTTCTTCTGTTATTACATATGGCATTGTTGTGACATCTATTATTGCATATGGTTGCATCGGAACATACTCCAGCGAATTGTTTATGTAGAACCAGTTTGTCAACCATCTTTCAGATGAAACAAGCCAAGGTTCTGCTATTACAGCATGAAGATTGAAACGCATCCAACCATCCCCCCAATAACTTGTATCTATTGTTATATTGAAAGGACCGGTATCTATGTAATAACGAACTTCTCCGTTAAACAAATCCTTTGTGAGAGAGTCGTTGTTCTCACATGCCATATAGCCATGATATTGACCTGAATTGTTAATGAGGTTTAGACTGATTGTCATATTCCAAACTCCCGCTGGAGTTTGATTTACTAAATCAGGTGCATATGTTGGCATGCACCAATGGTCTAATAATGATAGGTCTTCCCAAACAAAATGTTCGTAATAAACCCAATCAGGACTCATATCATTTAGTTTCACGAATATATCATCATCCATCGGATAATGTGTATCCGCAGAAACCGGCATTACTAGCAAACTTAACAAAAGTGCAATAAAGACTAAGTATTTCGCCTTCATTATGTGTCACCACTAAAAGTAGCACAAATCCTTTTGGGATTTGTGCTTGGTGCTTACCAATGTGCGGAAATCATTGATTATCCGCAACAAAAAAGAAGCAGTCCTAATGGACTGCTTTTATGGTGGTGGATTATCTTCTGGGTCTTTCTTAGACACCTTTCCATCTTTTAGACGAACATAGAAACCTGTCATTACAACATGAGAAGACCATATATCGCCATTTACATCTTCTATTGACGATTCGCAATCCTGTCCCCATCCTTCAAAGAATGTTTCAATTGCTCTTCTCGCTTTGTAATAATCATCAGTTTTCTTGTATTTATCTTCGGGCATTTCATCACCACAAAAAATTAGCGGCTTGATTTCGCAAGCCGCTTTCTTTTTATATAAATAATGGGCGATGCATTAAGAAGAAAAAAACCTTCAACCTACACTTAGCTATGGGGAAAACGTATCCTAGCAAACGATTTCACTTTCAGTATCTCGCTTTATTAATCTCTGCATGAGATTAGTAGGCGCATTGACCTAATCGCTTCTCGACTAGCCTCGGCTTCGGTTTTTCCATTGCTTACCGACTTGAACGGATGGTGTTGATGTGCGACATCATAGGTGCTCATACCCAGCTCGGAGTAGCTATCTCGGAGGCAATCACGGTGCAGATTGCACATTAAGACTGAAAATTACATGCAGTAACCCAATCAATCTGCGCACTAGCAAGAGTGGGAACCCGATTGCAATAAAAATAAGCCAACTCAATCGAGCCGGCTATCTGTAAACTTTTATTACTAAACTTATGGATTCATTATCAGATTCCAATCGCCATGTGGTATTTTTAAACATCTTGGCAACCGATACCATAGTATCTATGATTTCGGTTGGGGATAAGTCTTCGCTCATTTACATCATTCCTTGCATTTCATTACCATTCCATGTTATGTACTTTTTACATTTTTCACAATAAAAATCGACAGAAGTATCATAAATGTCACCATCATAATACTCAATTGCAGAAACGCTAGTAATGTGGCATATTCCCCCACAGTCTTTATGTGTGATAATAACTTCATCGCTCATTTTCTTTTACCTCCACAATCAAAGCAAACATAATAAACTTCATTTACACGCTTGCCTTTAAATTTATCACAGGCGAGCGGATAAACCACTGGATTATGGCATCGGCAACATCTAATCATGTAATTTATGTGACTCACCATTATTCACCAATAAAAACATGGCGAACAGATTAACTGCTCGCCTACTTTGATTTTGTAGTTCCGCTTTTGAGTGATGCGAAACCAACGGTTTTACCACACTGATTACAAACAATCTTTGTGTTTCTTAAGAGACTTGCTACTAGATAAAATTCCGTGCTTTCGCAATCACTACATGCTTTCAATTTATCTTTCTTTGGCATGAAATCACCATAAAAAAGAAGGCACAAAACTATTTGTGCCTTGGCAATCAATCTATCTCGCAACAATCTGGAATTGTGATTGTCACATCCAAAGGCGCCCCATCAATCGAATCCGAAGTGTAGATGAATTCTGGTTCATCTAACTTCAGTTCTTTTGCCAGTCTTCCTGCAAACTCTTCTAAAGACCGATAGAATTTCAGTACAACGTCATCATTGGGTAAAATGATAATTTCTTTCGACATTATTTTCACCAATAAAAAATAGGCACAATCTGTCACGATTATGCCTCACCTAGTAGTTCAATAGTAAGTTTTTTTAGCCTCTTTTTATTCATCTCTGGACATACATTCTGGTAGAAATATTGTGCTCTGATAATGGCCTCATTCATATTCCATACCAAAACATCTAACACCTCGTCGTCGATTGTTATTCTATACCTAAACATCATAGATTCACAATAAAAAGAGGCCATCCAAATTGAATGGCTATTGTTTTGTTCTGGCAGCTATTCTTACTGTTTCAATGTATATCAAAACAAGCATAACTGCTGCAAATATTTGGAAGGCTTCTTCCGTATTGGTTATCAAAAGCACGAATAACATTGCCATGACGAGAATCATTGCGATTAACATTTCAGAATGTTCAGGTTTCATAACACTTCACAATAAAAAAGATGGGGGCGATTACTCGCACCCATTAGTTCTTGAAGACTTTGATGGAAACTTCTACGTAGTAATCTTCTGGACTTTCCTTCACTTCCTTCGGAAAAATCCATTTCTCCAGATAGATAGTTCGGAATACCGTAGGTACTCCATCTGCATCTTCTGCCCAACGAAGAGTTCCGCTGGTAGTTTTGTCATAAGTAGCAGTTCTTGCCTGCTCTACGATTGGTTTCTTTTCTTCTGCTTTTGGCATGTTTATCACAATAAAAAAATAAGCGGTAGAGTTCTACCGCTTAGAGTTGTTCTAATTGCTGGTCAATCTCTTTAATCATTTCATCGTATGCAATAATGATTTCAGTTATTTCAGGAGTATTTGAGAGAGCATTCATTTGTTCAATAGAAACCCGACTCATTTTAATGACCTGCTTTTGTAGCAGCAAAGCAACTCGAACATTCTTCTGTGTTGTAGCAGTAAGATTGTTGATAGCTTCTGCAAGTTCTTTAACTTCTTTCATTGGCTTTCACCAACAAAAAGAGGCGGCAGACTTTTCTGCCGCTTGAGTTCTTGAGCTAACTGTATTCTCATTGAGAGGTATGCTACTTCCTTCTCCCAAAGATTGAATCTTGAATAGGAGATGAACCTATTGGAGCCATAACTATGTATCCATGTTCTTCTTGCCTCTTGCGATAAGAAGAGGATTCTGATGTTGGTCTTTTGCTGATTTGCTTCTTCTTCCATGAATTACCACAGTTATGGCAATTGTAATTGCCATAAGCATCTTTGGTAAATTCATCAAGTGTCCCACACTTGGGGCAGTTATGCATATTCATTGATAATCACCACAAAAAATTGACCAGCATTTCTGTTGGTCTAATATTGGCCTAGAAACATATCTATTATTTCGGGAAGCATATTCCCCAAAATCACTTCCGCTTCTAGTGGTCTCAAATTAAAATCGTCTAAGATTTTATTCATTTTACGAAGGCAACAACCTTCGTAAACAAAGATTGCTTCACCTTCGAGAAAATTTTGAAGCATTATTGTTATGTCAAATCTATCTTTAGTTTCACAAATACATTCCATTGATAATCACCAATAAAAAGAAGACAGCAAATTGAATGCCGTCTAATAACATGCAGATATTTGATTGAAATGAGCACCACAACCATGTGGGCAATCTTGATTTACTTCCCATATATGCCCATTTGAAAGCTGCTTTTTTTCAGCTTCGAAGGAAACAGCTTTATGACATACGGGACAAACTATACTTACAGTTCCCATTGATAATCACCAATAAAAATAAGCCAATCAATTGATTGGCTTACCAAATTATTGCTCTAAAGGTCTTCTTTTTCCATGTATGACCACATGCTTGGCAATTAAAGTTTCCATAAGCATCGCGTGAATAATCATCAGCTTGACCACAACTAGGACAAATGTGTATATCAGACATTACATCACCAATAAAAAGAAGGCGGACATTTCTGCCTGCCTAATACCATTAGATTTGGCTCCTTAATTGATAAGTTTTGTTTCGTAATCTTTTGGGAAATAACCAATGAACTCCTTGTCCCAAAGCAGCTAATGATGGAACATAACAACATACAGCTTTAATATGAATGAAATAAATTACTAATGCTGCACATGCTAAGATAACAAAACAATCTATCATGGTTGTTCTATTCATATTTAGTAATCGCCAATAAAAAGAAAGCCAACAATACATTGGCCTATTCAGTTGGAAGATAAATTATATCATCTATTTTCAATGACATATGACTTAGAAGTTCTGTAATCCTTGCGGCAATTACCACAGGATATGACCAGAGTTCTTCGTCTGGATGTCCATTCACTTCTGTTCGCAAAATCATCATTTGTGAATCTTCTCCTGATGGACTAAATGTCACTTCAAGCTTTAATTTTTCAATCTTTGCCATAACAATCACAATAAAAAGATGGCGAACAATTTTTTGTTCGCCTATTTTATTTCTTTAAATGATAAGAGCATTCTTCTATCATCTTCAGTATAGAAAATTAATTCATTATCTTTATCTGATGAGATAACTTCATCTATACCATTTATTTGGTCCAAAGCTATTTTCAACAAAGCACAAAGCATTTTATTTGTAAGCATATTCATCACAATAAAAATTAGGCGCAGATTACTCTGTGCCTACTTGTGTATTGGTTTGTTGTTATCACAATCTTTGTCGATTGTGATTTCAAAGAGACCTTCTTCTTCCTCCTCAGCTTCTTCCTCTTCAAGAAGTTCCCAAGCATCTTCATCCTCAACTAAATCTTCTTCGGCAAAGATAATTTGGAATGTTTTGTCATCATGCTTGTGACATGAAACGCCCAAGTCTTCCAAACACTCTTCTCCTAGATTTCTTCCGCAGAGAATGAAACACACTTTTTGTTTTTCTGTTAGGTCTTCGTATTCTTTGTCTAATTCCTTTGCTTCCATTTTAATCACCAGAAGTTTTGAGACATGAATAACAATGAACAACACCATCATTATCTACTTCTGTATTTGTACTTCCGCAGTGCAAACACGGTGTAGCATTATGCTTTCTGTCTGTCAATTATTCTTTCTCCTTTTATTTGAAGATGCTATGAATGAATATATGTGAAATAATCATCTAAGCAAACTCTTTCAATTTCATATAAAAATAAAAGTTGCCAAAGCCGTATATTGGCTTCAGCAACTATTTGTGGCAATAAGGAATTCAAAAAACATTGCATTTTCCGCACTATGAGAATTATGGCAAGAGCGACATAAGCTAGTAAGATACCATTTTTTATCATTGCATCCTTGCATTTTGTCTGCATCCATATGATGTATGATAAGTCTTTTACCATCATTAAGTAGTTCAGATTTGCCACATAAACTACATTTCCTTTTATCTCTATTTCTAATTCTTTCTTTTAGTTTAAAGTTGAATAGAGGACAATATGGTTCGTAAGCTACAAACTTCTTCCACTCTTCAAAAGGTATGCCTTGTTTGGCGGCAGAGATTTTCTGCTTGTGTTCTAATGGCATAACAAAACCTTTTCTTCTTCCTTGTTTACCACCTTTCTTTTTTCTAGGTTTGCGTGGTTGTGTATATGCCGATACTTTCTTATGAATAAGTAATAGCTTCATATAGGAACTATTGTTTGCTCCCATATAAAGTTTATGAAGTAAAAGCACGCACACCGTTTATTGGTGTGCGTGTTATTCATTCGAAGCGATTTAAAATGCTTCGCACCCAAAGAAGCCACCTAACGTCTAGGTGGCTTTATGGATTTCGTGAGGAGGAGTGCTTTTACCTATGTTACTTCCTACATGGAAGCGGAATGAAATTCCTAGACCCACCAATAAGCGGAATTGTAAACGTCTTCACAATTCATTATCGGATTGCATATAGTTAGAACATTTCAATAAAAATAAGCCACCAAAAAATCGGTGGCTAACTTGCAGCTGTTATTTGTCGAATAAGTAAGTTTTCAAATTCCACAAAGGCTTGAGCTGGATAGGTTTCATCTTGCGCTTCTAAAAACGCAACGAGTTGTTTCATAAAGTTTTGAACGGACATTTTACTAATCGAATAAAAAAGATGGGCAAGCCTTGCGGCTGCCCATTTAATCTGAAGCTAAAGAAGAGTTAGCTCCCTGCCAATAATTGCTTATCTTCAGGAAGTACCACCTATCTTCCGATAAGGCTTTCTTGCCTTTACGTGGAATGATGAACTCTTCTTTTCGCATTTCTGGGTCTTCGATTTTGTAAACTTCACCGTCGATATTAACGGTTCGTACAAGAGCAAGACCACCCATAGTTCTAAGGCTATATTCGGTTTGAGCGCCAACCCATTCATTAACAGCTTCCTTAAAAGCTTCGGCATCACTACCGCGCTTATATTCGACTGTCACAGCTCCGCGCGCACCTACATTCACGGCAAAGCCGCGAACAGTGTTTTTAATACTGGCAGGTAGCTGGTTTAAAATGGAAGCTAGCTCTTGCATGTCCACAAGTACTAGTTCGTTTTCATAACCAACCTTCAGCTGCTCTTTCAAAAATTCGGAAAGTGAAATAGCTAATTCATCTCTGATAGCTGCCTTCCTAAGAGCGGCGCCGGTATTGCTAGAAGCTCGGAAAATAGTCTGGCTTTTGGCAGACTTCGTTTTAGTTACTGTTAGTGCCATGATATATCACCATTGATATTCGGCTTTCGCCACCCAAAGTTGGCCACCGATAAATCGGCAGCCTTTTGGTATATACCCAGACTTAAGCACTTGAGTAAACTGTATAGTTCCTTAGAGGTACGTAAGCACCCAGTGGGGAATATAGTAGTTTTCTAGTGTGGTCTGGGCTTGGTGATATGACCAAACATGCGAAAATTAACTTACGTTTTGAAGCCTGCGCATGTATCAGGCAGAGCTAAACTTTATTGCTTCCGTATATCGAAGCCATGAGTTTTCGCTTCCAAAACGCATCTTTTGCTAATCGAATACGCTTTATTTCCGTATATAAAGACTATTATTGCCCAAAAAAACCACTATTTCCCTGAGTACCCACAGGCTGTTATCAGTCCCCTGTTGCCAATACCATTAACTCAAGTTCTCAAGTGTAACTTCTATTATAGTAAGATATAATAACTAATACGTAGTAAATAGATATGGTGCTTGTCATAATGTCTTTATCGGATAGGTTATGCAGAATCGTAGCAAAGAAGTATGCTATAAAATATAACGAGTTGCAGAAACATGAACCATTATGTCATGGAACAAGCACTTCAGCTTTCAGATTGATGAAGAAACATGGAAAGATTGGTGGAATGGAATTGATTGATAAAGACATTGATAAGATTGCACAATCTAAACATCATAGGGATTTCAAAGGAGAATCGTTTTGGAGTCCATCAATAGAAAACTGCTTGAGATATGCCAACTTTACAGTAAAGGGAAACGATAAAGCTGTAGTATTATTTTTAAGGAATCCAGATAAATATGAATGGAAAGCTGGGCATTTCACTAAATCTTTATTCGAAGACGAAGATAAAAAATTATCATGGAAACAAAAGAAAGACATATTATTGCATGATGATGGTGTAATTCCTACAAAGGAATTGATTGGCTTCTTCAAATTATGTGGAGATATTGGTGCCACAGAGTTTGCTAAAAATTTGACTAATGTTGGATTAAGTTGGGCTTCAGATGAAGGAAAAACATGGGACTCCATTTCATTAGATGATGTTGATGTTTTTATTGCAACTGAAGAGGAAACAAATTATATTGGAGATAATTTTGTTTAGTAGATTGGTATAGATAGTAGAGTATATATCATTATGCTGTCATAATGTAATCGGGTATAGAGATGGTAGAATTGTCAATAGGTTATGACCAAATTATTCAGTGGGTAAATGATATTATTAATGATAAACCAACTGAGGCGCATGAAGCATTTGCTGGAAGAGCCTTGAATATGATGATACTAATGAGTTGCAATATACATAATCAAAGGCCGTTTATGATTATTGATATAAAGAAGATTGCTGAAGCATACAAAAGATTACATTATGTCCCATAAGGGTTGGGATGCTATATAATACACAGTGTAGCTAATTCCAGAACTATATAAAGGATAGCTACACTGTATAGCACTTAGTATCTATCATAAAAGTAATATATGAATC
>Ga0180007_10002487_pt1 | contig 21970 bp, 17 predicted proteins | sample MM_PC_MetaG_FD_121122 | JGI IMG/M metagenome (GOLD analysis project Ga0180007, IMG submission 121122) | Groundwater microbial communities from the Aspo Hard Rock Laboratory (HRL) deep subsurface site, Sweden - MM_PC_MetaG | ecosystem: Environmental > Aquatic > Deep subsurface > Groundwater... | reverse complement strand
CAGAATTATGGCACCATTCAAGGAACTGGCAAGCATACTTCCGACCAATGAACGGGTTGTCATAATCCCGGAAAGTGATTATCGCTATCTAACTGACATCAAGATTCCGGATAAACCAGAAATACCAGCACCGCAGAATTTCAGATTTGGTTCGATCAGTTACCGCGGACACGTCGAAGATCGTGGCGTCAGGTTTGTAGCTGAATACCGCATAGATCTGTTCAATCCTGACTGGAAAAAAATCGAGCTTTTGTCACCCGAGGTGATCCCTTCGAAGTCCACAATCAACGGAGCACCACTTGCGTTAACCCTTATCGAATCTCATGGCGTGCCCTCTTATGGGTTTTTGTCCAATGCGACCGGAACAGTTATGGTAAATGTCGAGTTCTTTGTGCCGATGGATTCAAGCGAATACCGCCATACACGACGTTTTACGCTGCCGACGCTGCCAGTATGCATCTCGACTCTCGAAATTACTGCGGACGAAAACGACTGTGAAGCCTGGATCGACCCTGGAGTGCTCGGAGCTGCCAGCAGAGAAGACGGAAGGTCAATATTCAAAGCTATTCTACCGCCAACCGCAGCAGTAAACATAGAAGTCTACCGCAGCATGGCTATTGCCGCACCTGTAGAGCCTGTTCAGCCTATAGCAACAGATTCAGACGCGATCGAACCGGTAAAACCTGTGGTGATCGAAGAAAAGACCAGATTGTCGGTTAATCAAAACAATCTGCTCTACTTCAAAGAAGGCTTTGTCAGTGGCACTTGTATTTTCGATATCGAAATCAAGGGCGGTAGAGGAATATCAAGTTTGAGCTTTGTGCTTCCGGATCGCATAAGAGTGCTGAAAATCGATAGCCGATTGATTGATACCTGGAAAGTTGTCGAAGATACCCAACCACGCAGCCTCGAAGTTGTTTTCAAATCGCAGATCAGGGGCAAAACCCAGCTTACCGTTGACTATGAAGAAGATATTCAGAATCTCAAAGACGAAAATTATGAAGTAGGTGAGATCTATATAGCTGATGCCGAGCGCTCTTCTGGCTTTCTTGGCATTGGCTGCCTGCAGACACTTGAAATTCTTGGCAATGAAACTCCAGTCGGCTACGAAATGATCAATGCTGCAGAGTTTCTAAAGGACTGGAAACGGGAGCGGCCTGAAAAAACTCCCTATGCCTTCAGGTTTGTCAGACATCCTAACAGTCTTACACTTACTATTTCCCGCCCCGAAGACATCAGCCAGCAAACGGCTGTTATAGACCGCGCCGAGGCAATGACTCTGCTTAACGAAGATGGTTACATGATTACACGGGTTGTTTACGAAGTTCGCAACAACTCTCAGCAGTTTCTCAAGGTTCGTCTGCCCAAGCTCGAGAATTACGAAACCGAGCTGTGGAGCACTCAAGTAGCTGGCCTGGCTGTTCGCGCCGGTTTCGACAAAGAATTCGGTGTTTACAATCTTCCCATTATCAGTTCGCAGTCAAATGGTGGTGAATCGCAGGCGTTCCCAGTTGAGCTGGTTTACACAATCCGCACCGGCAAACAGCTGCAGGCATTCAACCCAATGATGATAGAGCTTCCGGCTGCTCACCTGCCAATCAGCGAACTGAGCTGGGTTCTTTATCTGCCAGAAGGTTATGAACTGATGCGCGAAGTGAGCAATCTGGACCGCAAACAGCTAACTGCTCAACTCAAGTTTCTCGACAAACCGGAGTATTTTTCAAGCATATCAAACACAGTAAACATGCAGATGCGCCAGAAGAGCAATTCCCAGCAGAATCAGCGCCAGTCAGACAAGAACTTTGGTATGGCCGGCATGCTTCCGGTTAAGTTCAAGATTCCGACAACCCAGTGGTCAACCCAGTTCACCATGCTGCAGATCGAGCCCGAAGGCAAACCACCTTTCATTGATGGCATGCTGGTTAACCCGCGCAAAGGCAGAGGCTTTGCCTTTCAGGTGATGATGATACTGTGCGGCATGCTGGCGGCGCTGAGCCTTATCCGCCTCGTCACTTCGTCACAGCACTATCGTTGGCTCATCATTCTGACCATTCTGGGAATTATATTGACCGTAGCAATTTATCTCAAGCTTTATCAGGCCGATCATTTCTTCCAGATGGGCCTGTCGGCGACATTGATCAGTTGGTTGTTGTTCAAGTTCTTTGCCTGGCGACCAGCAGAAAACAAAGGAGCCTGAAGTTGAATAGTGATCCTGTGATCGAATTGCCGGCAAAGCCTTCCGATTCGGACCTTAAGGGCATGGGGGGAATGGTTATTCCCTTCATCCTGTTGGGCTTTGCACTCTATTTCTGGAACTCTTCTCTGCTGCTGCCGATCAAGTATCTGACCGTGTTCTTTCATGAGCTTTCGCATGCTCTCGCCTCGATTTTAACCGGTGGCGAAGTTGTGCATATTGAAATCAGCTCAAATCAGGGCGGCCTGGCGGTTACCAGAGGTGGCTGGCGCTTTATTGTGTTAAGCGCTGGCTACCTTGGCAGCCTGGTCTGGGGCAGCGCAATTTTGCTGGCAGCAGCCAAGACGCGACATGACCAGCAGATTACTGCCGGTCTCGGCGTTCTGCTGTTGCTGGTGACAGCGATCTGGGTGCGCAACATGGAAGGCGTCATCATCTGCGCGCTGACAGGATTTGGGCTGCTCGGCATCGCGGCATATTCCAGTGAACAGGTCTGCGACCAGTTTTTAAAATTTCTGGGACTGACCTCATGCTTCTACGTGCTGTTTGATATCAAAGACGATTTAATTACCCGCTCGATAAGGGAATCAGACGCTTACCGTTTATCAGAAATGCTGCACGTGCCTGACTGGCTGGTGGGTGTTGTCTGGCTGGTGATTGCAGGTATAATAACCTGGAAAGTACTTTCCTGGTGTCTCGAAGAATAAATGCAAGGGGATTAATATGAGCCTTAATTTAGAACAGCTAACTATGCTGCGTGACCTGCACAAGGGCCTTGACAGTGTAATAGAAGAATTGCAACTGAATCATGCCAATCTCGAAGGTGCGTTGGGAAAGATTTTTTTGTATCTGAATGAAAAAATCAAAGCTGCAGTGTTTTACGTAGAAACTCAGGATGAAAATCTTAACAACCGCGTCTTCTGTTTTGGGCGCGGCGACGACAATATCAAGCGCAAAACCCCGCAGCTACTGAAAATTGACCGCGCATCAACATTCAACACGCCAGGAATGTTCTGGACTGTTCAACCGATTGAGATGGGCAGCACCCATATTGGTTCAATAGGACTGGCTTTTGAGTCAGAGTTCGCCCCGGCCAAGGATTTAGCGCCAGAGATTCTCGATACAGTGAGTGAGCTTGTCGATAACTTTTTCTATGGAATTCACACCAACCGCCTCAAGCATAGTTTGATCATGGGCATACAATCTGCGCTCAAGAGCCATTCGATTGTAGATTCAATCGACGGTGCGGTTTACGTTCTAAAAAAAGAGATTCCGTTCAAAAAGATGATTCTGCTCTACTCGGATCACGAGTTGACCGGCAATAGCAATATGAACTATCTGGTGTATGAAGGTTATTCAAGAGTTTATGACTCCAGTGAAACGCCTCACGCTGGCCTTGATGAATTTGTAAAAGATACAGAAGGCTGCTTGAGTGCTAACATTGAAGAGTTGAGGAAAGTACTTGGCGACAACGATCTGATGGTTTCTTATCTTCTCGATGGATTGATCGAAGAGGATCTGATCGGCAAAGTCATTTTTGTGCCCGAAAGTGGCGCTACATTTTCGATTTTCTGTCGCGAGATTATTCAGGTTTTTACCGAAACCCTCAGACAGCGCCTGGTCGATTTTAATCGCGAACGCAACAGTCTTCGCAAATTCTTTTCTGACAAGGTTATCGCGAAACTCATCTCAGAGCCTGGTTATGAGAAGCTTCACCTAAAAGAACGACAAACGGATATCGGCATAATCTTTGCGGACATTTCAGGCTTCACCAAAATGAGCGAACAGATCCTGGTGTCTCCGGAGCGCATCACCAGCCTGATTGACCACTGGTCGAACGCGATAATTACTCGAGTATTCCCGTTGGGAGCCTGTCTCGACAAACTGGTAGGCGACTGCGTAATTCTGTTGTTCGGGCCACCATTCTATTCAGAAACGCCAGAGCAGATAGCAGAAAATGTCGTCAAAGCAGCTGAAATCATTATCGAAGTAACCCGCGACGTATTCATGATGCCAGAGTATGAAGATATCAGAAAACATGCAGACTTCAACAAATTTGGCGTCGCGATTGGTGTCAATTACTGTCCGGCAGTCGTTGGTCTGATCGGGCCAAACGACGATCTTACCGCTTTCAGTTCGGGCATGAACATCACCGCGCGACTGCAGGGCCTGGCCAAGGCCAACCAGATTCTGGTGACTGAGCGACTGCACGATCTGATCAAACCTATGAATATGTGGCATCTCGAAGGCCCTGAATGCATGCCGGTCAAAAACGTTGAGAAGCCTCTGGTTTATTACCGTGTAACTCCCAAAAAGTAACTGGCCGCCAAAGAGTCGCTGACAAAATGGGTATCAGACAGGGTTAAATCAAGCATGACTGACAAAAAATCTGCGGCAGAGTGGTGTCTGTACATTGTTGAATGTGCCGATTCCAAGTTATATACCGGCATCACCAACAACCTTGAACAGAGGTTGGCAAGGCATAACGACGGCACGGCATCACGCTTCACCCGAGGCAGAACACCGGTAAACCTGGTTTATCGCGAGCCGCACCCAGACAGATCAAGCGCTAGTCGGCGAGAACTGCTGATAAAAAAGCTGTCTCGCTGCGAAAAGCTGGCAATGATAAGCAGATATAGCGAATAATTCGTGGCAAGGCCATGCGATAAGTTTACATCGCTCTTTTAAAACGCCCCAGATCAGTATTTTTGATCTGGGGCGTTTTCACAAATTCAACTCAAAATCAGTTTCCTCTGGTTGTCTTGACGCCATCAACAGTTACCCTTTCAATGAAGGGTTTCCTGATATGCTTTCACGAAGACAAAAAAATCCTGTGTTTCAAATACGCATTCAAAACTGCTCCAAGTGGTATCTTCGTCGATTCTGCCAAAGTCCCGATTAAACGACCACCCTCCTAAGAGCTGGTCGTCTATACCAAGCTCATTCATCAGTCTTTTTGCCAGATCTGGAAAAAAGCTTCTGCTGCTGATTTTTCCAGGACTGAGCGCCTCGCATTTGCTGGAATTGCTAAAAAGGTCTAAAAAATCTATTTTACCTTCACAAGCCGGGTAATTCGCAATGAAATCCAGAATATTCTTGAGCCCACTTTTACGAATTGCAGCAACCATGGCTTTTGCAGAATTCCATGGAACCAGTTCTTCATCATCGACTTCTCTCAGCAATAAAAGTTTATCAATAGCCTTATAGGAGGCAAACTCGCTCTTTAAAGCGTCGATATCAGGCTGTTCTGCCTGGAAAACATACCTTCCAGCCTGGTCGAACATCGCACAACTCCTTTATAACTAAAACGTTTCATTACAGTTAGTTTAGCATACGGATCCGGCATAAGCACAACAGCATGAACGCATGAACGCATGAACGCATAATCAATATTGCAATCGCCGAACTACATCAATTTTGCTATAATTTTACGTGAAACAACTATTTCTTAAATAATGGCATTTTTAGGAGCATTATGATCAAACACTATGTACACAGATTCTTTTACGTCTTTTGTCTGCTGGCTCTCTTAACCTTACCATCGCATGTTAACGCGATGACATTGGACAATCCGGAAGCAGGAATCGAGATCTGGCTTCCAGATACATGGAAGCAACAGATAGAGGGCGAGGACCTGACAATAGAATCACCAGATGGCGAAATGAGCATGGTGATGACTCTTCTGGAAAGTAACGATGTTGAGGCTGCGCTTAAAGAAAGAAAGCAAAAGATTACCGAAGCAATAGGCGAATTCACTCTTGAAGAACCTACAGAACTTGAGATTAATGGAATGAAAATGATCGACTTTGGCGGCGAAGCAATGGGCGGCAAAATTAAGCTGTCGATAAGTCTTTTGCAGACTCCGACCAATCGTGTATTAACAATTTTTGCTTTTGCGACGGAAGCCGCAGTAAAAAAGCACGAAGCCGATCTTATTAAAATAGTACAGGGTCTGAAACCACGAGCAAACAAAGCTCCTGCCAGTTCGTTTGCGGCAAAAGCGGCAGCGGCGTTCAAGCAACCAGCCCCACCCCAGTCACCGCCACCCGCTCCTGGCGAACAGGCCGAAGCCAAAATAAGAGCTATGCAGCCTCTTTTCGAATCGGTAATAAACTGTATAAACAGCATTGAAGGTGGATGGAACGGAAGATATTCAGCGGCGAACCCACAATTTATGTGGTCAATCCTGTATTTCTTTGCCACCAGCCATGCGCAGCTTAACTCACAAGTAGAACAGAGCGACGATGCTTTTCTTGTTCCCAGAGGAGTGATGCAGGATTTTGCCTCAGCATGCTTCGCTGATTACATAAATCTATTGCCTATTCCTGCTGGCGATGAATTCATATCATACGATGATAGCTGGGACAGATACACGGTAAAGATGTCAGATGCCGGTGCTGCCGTTTTCAATATCGGCGCGATAAACCTGGAAGCCAATGGCAAATACAGCGTTACAGTGGTCATGCTCGACGAAGAGGAAGCAGAGGTATATGGCAATTACATGTTCACTTTGGTACCAAACGCCTACTCAACCAAGTATACAGAGACGTTGTTTTCTTTCAGTATAGAAAACGTAGAAAGCATAGAAGGCTGTACTGATTAATCAGCCACTCAAGAGTTTATTGACGATAAGTCAGTGTCTTTCGTCGATAACGGTCTTGAGTTTGCCGGTGCGCTGGTTGCGCGCTATGTTGCCTGGGGTGAACCATTCGATCTCGATGGTCATCCAGTTTTCTTTGAGTGACTCGGCGATTTTATAGCTGCCTTTTTTGAGGGCAGCTACAATTTTTGCGGCGGGAAGTTGTTTGTCGGCTTCGAGGCGCAGTAAAAGCTGGTCTTTACCGGCGACATTGCGCGCAACGATCTGGAAAGACTGGCTTACCGGCAACCCGGTGAGGCCAGCGGCGACATCGACGGGCATCAGGTTAATACCGCCGATTACCAGAAGATCATCGCAGCGGCCGAGAAGTTCGAACGAGCGGCCTGAGAAGCCGCAGCGACAGGTCGTTGCGGCCTGCCACCGGCCGAGGTCGCCGGTGCGATATCTTACAACGGGCATGAGAACGCGACTGAGGTTCGTTGCGACAAGTTCGCCGGCGGCAGCCGGGTCGGCCGGAGGCCGACCGGTCTCAGGCTCCAGAATCTCAAGAAAAGTGTGATCGTCGCAGACATGATGTACAGAACCCTCAAGAAATTCGCACTGCCAGCCAATTGGGCCCGTATCAACACAGGCGTATCCAGCCGAACGAATAAGAGTTGCGCCAACGACACGCTGCAGATATTCGCAGGTCTGTGGGCGAAGATGTTCGCCGCCATAGAGAATTTTTTCGATTCTGATCGGCAATTTGCGCTTTTCGATCTCTTCAGCGAGCTTGATGATGATTGAAGGTAGCCCGACCACAGCATTTACTGAAAACAGACTGAGATACTTGAGCATATTGTCAAGATCAGAGCCTCCGCCAATCGGCAATTGCAGGCAACCAAGATTTTCGAGCGCACGACCGGAGACATTGAAGCTGGTCCAAAGATTTCCGGCAATAAAAAGATTGGCAACCCGGTCTTCTTTGCATAGACCGGCATTCCGGTATATTCCGGTCAACAAATCAGTCACATAACGATATTCATCGTTAGAATAGAGCGTGAATTTCGGCTCACCCGTCGTGCCACCAGATGCGTAAACATAAGCATCGGTCATCGGCCCGGTCAAAATATCTTCTGATGCGGGTGGAGAATGGCGATAAAAAGTCTCTCGATCAAGCAGAGGCAAACGCTCGAAATGTTCAAAACCGCAGCCACCAGCCTTATCAAGCACTTTACGATAATATGGTGCGGAGTAAATACGCGACAACAGCTGTTCAATTCTACTTTCAGGAGTATCGCAGGACTCGACACTAACCCACTCAAGCAGCTGCCTGAGCATAAAAATGCCATCATGCGGTGCGCCATCGTGTCCCTGACTCATGCCGCCAATCTCGGTGATCCTTTTGGCGCCCATCTCAAAAAAGCTCTCAGAAAGCTCCTGAGCCGTTTCAGTGGTGCAATGCAACCCGACTGTCTGCAGATATTCCGCCAGCGGCCTGACCTGCTCGATCAGCTGCTCACAGCTCTTCACGGTTTTAAAAAACAGAGTGCGATTCAGACACGAAACCTTGAACACCGGATCGTCTTCGAGCACCAGCGAAAAACTGAATTCTTCCGGGCACATCAACCGCCCTTCATTGCGGGCCTGCATCATCTTCGCAATATCTCTGACCTTACGGATCTCGACCTTCTCATCGAAACCGAGATTACCAACCGGAAGCTCCTCAGACAATGAAACCATCTCGTCATATAACGCTTCCATCAGGCGATGGGTATGCGTAGCATTGCCGATAACATACACCACATGAGGCGAAGAGCAGGCCTGCTGATCCCATAGCGACAGATCTAGCGCCAAACCCTTTACCAGGTGTTCAGAAATTTCGTGTTTGATCCGTGGCGCCTCAACTACCGCAAACGAATAGCGCGGGCCATTTTCAATAAGTTTTGCTGAAGCGCCAAGTCGCGCCTTAACCGACATCAAGGAGTCGTGTCCCCCCCAGAAAATCACGGTCAACGGTGCATTCAAAAGAGGTGTTTCGATCGCCTCGTCGCCGCCCTTCCAGAGAAGTGCTGCCTGACTGGGCCAGATTATACCGGCCGGATCATGTTCCTTGATGCTCTCGATGAACAGAACCGGAAAAATTGGATCAACCCGGCTCATTTTCAGAATATTCGCATTCTTGGTAATTATACCGCAGACCAGGCTGTCTACCGCGCCAACAAAAACGTTGCCAGCAGTCAGGTGCAGCAGGACACCACGCGGCAGTGCACGCAACTGGTAATTCAGATGCGGTCTGTCCAGGCCAGCATCGAGAACCGTCAGACTGCCAAGTTCGCCCTTGAGCCTCTTTTCGAGATTCTCACGCTGACAGATCGCGCTTACCGCTTTAAACCCCTGCTCTATCATCTGCGTGCTGAACTCGGTAATTTCCGGTAGAATCTTTGCAGCCTTGCGGCGCAGATGATACTCTGGATCGGCCCAGGCCTGTGAAACACGGTCAAGAACTGCGAGAATACAATCAATATCTGGTCTGGCCGCCACAGTAGCCTTTTCCATTGCTTCTTCAAGAAGTTCGCCGGCAGTCTCGGCGTTAAGCCAGTCCTGATCACGCTGTTGTCCAAAAACGTATATTTTCTGCTTTTTCATGCCTGTTCCATTATTTAAGAAGATCGAGCGCAGTCATGGCGCAGCCCTTGTGCTTGTTAAGACCAGCACGGCCAACAATTCTGAAAGTATTTCCAGGACGCCCGCACGGACAGTTTCCCTCGATTACCGCACGATCTGTAGTCAAGAGTGAAATTGACGGATAACTCGACAAATAGGGCGTCATAAGATATAGCAGCCCCTCTTTGCCTTCGCCAACCGGCGTCAACGTGTCAGGATCAACGGTCAGGGCTCGCGCATAAATAGGCACATGCAGACGACCGGCTTCGCAATCAACATAAGGAATGCCGTGCTCCACCATGCCAAAAAGATCGCGCAGGTTCTGACGCGGAATACCAAGCATCTGTTCGACCCGGTCTTTGAAGGAGTCCTTGCTGACTTCCTGGTCTTTGTGCATCTTCCAGCCGCCGCCAGTAATTATGTATGAATCTTTGCCGAGATCAAGCTTCACGCCGGCCTCTTCGAGCCGATTGCAGACCTGCCACAGATAAGCCGGAAAGCCAAGAATTCGCACCGGCTCAGGGCGGCGGCTAAAAGCGATAAGCTTCTTTACGGTGGCATCAAGGTCGAAGTCAAAATCATTGATTTCCTTTTTCCAGCGAATAGCATAGAAAACCGACCGCCGAGCAGTCAGGCCGGTCAGACACTTGTCTGAAAAAGCCGTACCAACGTTGCCAGCCACTTTGGGGTCGTAGGTGAAACACAGGTAATTCACCTTCTGTTGATGGTTCACCATGCCAAGCGAGTCAAAAATATTAGTAAGAATTTTCATTATGCGCCGATAAGAGCGGTTATCAAGAATAATCGCGCTTTTACGACCACCAGTGCCCGACGAAGTCAGCTCAATTTTAATCTGGCGCTCAGGAATCGAGCTAAGACGGAACTCTTTAAAAATAGTTACCAACAGCGGCGGAATATCTTCTGGCGCATATTCCCGCGCAAAATCGGTCATGCCGCTTTCGCGCAGAAAAGCCCGATAATCAGGGCATTTCGCAGCGTGCCAACGCAACGCCTCGTTCATTGCCTGATCGAACAGCCGGTCATTTGCCTTGCTGTGCGCAAAGGCGCGGTTACTATCAAACAGTTGTCCACAACGTTCAAAAGGTTTCGCTTCAGCCAATTCTCCACTCCTCGTCAAAATCGGGCTGGCACCGTACCAACAGGTTATACCAGCACTTCATGAAAGCATCGAGAAACTGCCGATTGTTATCGATCAGATGCAGATCCATAAAATCAAGACTTTCAAACGAACGCGAAAAAGCCAGGTAATCTTCTCGTAGACCATTGTCACTCATGCGCATAGCCGGAAAATAAGCGTTTGGCAGGAACTTGGCATCAAGTGCCAATCTCTGCATTTCTGGTTTGAAGGCATTGACCAGCATTTCGATATATCTCATTCCTGATTTGGCCGCATCTTCACAGAACCACATCAGGGCGTTGCGCAAATCCTTGCCATCATAGCGATAACCCAGAATTACGCCATTGCCATCGAGACGATTAAAGTTTACAAAAAAATCAGCACTGCCATCACAAGCCGAAAATAACAGATTCGGATCGGTAAATGGAAAGAAAACCTTCAGCATCAGGTCTTTGTCTTGATATGAGTAAAATTTGCGACGGATTTCGTCGAGATCCTCGTTGACCTCAAATTTGACTGCCGGCCCCATTTTCCGCGGGTCCTGTTCCTCGATGATGACGGTCTGACAGTCTTCCAGATTCAGTTCTTTCTTAACTATGTTGTAAAATTCTTGAAGTTCTGGAATAATAGGCGGCGCCGGCCGGCGATGCTCCAGGCAATAGGGGCCCAGATAAACTTCCAGTCCGTGCGTTTCGAATGACTCGACTTTACGCACATTAGGGAATATGCCCATCGACATAAAACCAAGGTGCTCAAGCACAACCTGCGGCGCAAAACTTACCGTGCGCGTGGTTGCATAGATAACGTCGCAGACGCGGGTTTTCTCGGTCAACAGTTTGAGTCCATGCCTGACCATGGTGCGCATCAGATCCTGGCCGCGAAATTCGTTCAAAACAGCCGCTGCGTAGGTTTTTCCGAACTTGTTTACCGGGTCGATCGCAAAAATAACCGAACCGACCACGCGACCCTCGATCTTTGCCAATATCCACAGATAACCAGGATCTTCGACCTTTCGCGCAATAATGGCAGGGTCAGCAACCTCAGGCAAAGTGTATTTCCCGTTATAAACCTTTATGTAAAGGTCTATGATCGCCTGAATATCGTCTTTTGATGCGTTGTCAAAACGCACATCTCTCTTATCCTGCAGTTTAAGCTGCATCAAACGCCCCTTCTTTTTCAGGAGTAGTGATAACCAGCATTGTCAGTATAACCGCAGCAGCCGCCCAAGTCAATAGCCGGAACCGTTTCAATGCCAGCTCAAGTTTGCGAGCTACCTTGGGTTTTCCGGGCAAACACAATTACATGACCGTCAGGAGCAAGGCTGTAGGCTGCATCGTCACCCCAACCACGGGGTTCGAGCGGGCTCAGTTCAGTTGCTCCATTATCGAGGGCACGTTTATGAAACGCCGCTGGATCATCAACCGTCAGATAGACTTCGGCACGGGGAACGCCGTTTGCTTTTTCAGGGTCGGGAAGTATATCGCCGAGCAAGCGCTTGATACCAGCCTCTGGCATGAGCCCAAGCACTGTCTCGTCATTGAGGCGAAATTCGGTCATTCCTGGAACATTGAGCTCAGGACTTATAGTAAGCACTTTTTGAAAAAAAACAGTGCTTACATGTTGATCTTTTACATACAAAATGAGATTTGCCTTCATTCAGATCCTTGCCGCCAATCAGGCATGCATCCCGTTTTCTCAAGAGACAAAGCCATTTCCGAGGCTTTCTCAATCAGTCTGGGTGGAATAATTTTAACCAAAAAGTCCACGCGTGGTTTTGCCTCGGCATCTCCTTCTGTGAGTGCAAGTTCAAAGCATCCGTATGCTAAAAGCAAATTGCGGAGAAACCCTTCACGTCCATACTGAAAAAATTGTCCGAATTTAAACCACTTTCTCGGGGAGTTTGTCATAACTCTCTCACGGAAATATTTATTGAATTTGCGAATCGATGGGATTTTGCCCTGATGACTCTCTAACCACTCCTGGGCAGCATATTGAGCATTTGCAAGTTGCTCAAAAGGCATTATTTCAAGCGAGTCCATAGGATTTGACCTGGGAAGCTTTTCTCCTAAGTACTGTGCCAGATTTAACCATTTGTAAGCCTCCTCCAGATTTTTTGGAATCCCCGTGCCATTCTTGTTTATGACACCCCAGCAATACATTGCCCTGGAGTTCCCGGCTTCGATTTCGGCAAGAAAAAATGTTTTCAACCAATCCAGATCAATTTTCAATTCAGATCCTGAGGCAATTTCATTCCAGGCAAATTCTACTGCAGGATAATATTTTCGAGAAATCGACTTTGTAAGCAATTGAGCGGCTTCATCCAAATTTTTAGGAACCCCTTTGCCATGAGCCAACTTCTCTCCAAGCCCGCTCATTGCAGGAAGATACCCTTCCTCTACCAGGCCCAGATATAACCTTTCTGACTCCCTGTAATCCAGAAGGAACATCTGAAATGCTGATCCATCAAGTATGCTCGCATATTTTAGAGATCCTTCATGTTCGCCAACAGTGCTTTTGAGATTCTCTAAGATTTGCCTGCGGCAATCTTTTCCTTTCCATGATTTTTTCAACGCCAGACTCGATTCGTCCTGCGCCCTTAAAATCTCTTCATGGGACAGTTTTTTCGCAATAGCTTCTCTCGCGGAAAAACTTGAAAAGTCTCCAAAATAGACACCCAAATTAAGCCATTTATAGGCTTCTATCAGGTTGATTTCGCTGTTTCTATTATCTGACAACAATTTTCCAATTCGAAAGAAGGCTTTGGGTAATCTCTTTTCGGCGGCTTTTTTATACCATTCCAGAGCCACTTTAAAATTTTGAAGTTCGTGCGGGCCGCTTTCATATATTTCTCCCAGGTGGAGCTCCGCTAACGAAAAACCCACTTCAGCAAAGGGCTTGAATTTCGCGAAAGCTTCTTTAAAAGCCTTAGCCTCTAAGGCAGTTTCACCGTCAAGAAAATCGCTCAATTCAGAATCGGACGGAGATGTTTTCGCCACTTCGCCGCGTTTAAAGTGCTCTTCCCATTCCTTTAAAATAAAACATTTTTTACAGACTGGCTGTTTAAGGAATACCGGGTTCTCAGACCTTCTGGAAGCATTGCAAAAGACACAATAACGGTGGTCTGATTTGACTTCTTGAAAGTGGGCATCATAATCCGCATTCTCGGTATAATAATCGATATGTTCAGCATGCCATGTTTTAATAAAGTATTTAGCGCAAACCTTACACAGCCAGATTTCATCCTGCGGAGCAAATTTAGCGCTTACACGATTTGGGGCATCACGTATATAGGTGAGCTTTCCTCCACATACGCAAATTTCATCAGGAGTATCGATTACTACCATGCTCTATTCCTTAGTGTCGCCTTGGGGACGATTGCTCCAAACCATTATATCTGCCAAACTATGTGCGGCAATTTATTTAGCACAATATTAGCATAGAGAGTCGCTATCTCACAGACTAAAATACTTTTTTTTTGCCTGGAAAATCTTCCTGTTTTCTCTTTTGCCAATAAAAGCTGGTCTGCAAAGGCAATAGAGTGGTAAAGTATAGCGATAAAGTATAGTGGCACCAATTGCGATAGTTTAAATTTTGCAGTGAACTCCTGATAGAGGTTTTCTAAATGTCTGAATCAAACTTAAGTAGTGATTTCAAGTCTATTGTTTTAACCAATACACCCTTGATAGACGTTCGTGCTCCTGTTGAGTTTAAAATGGGAGCCTTCCAGAATGCTGTTAATCTTCCGCTTTTGAATGATGAAGAACGTCATCTGGTTGGAATTCGCTACAAGGAAGCAGGCAATGCAGAAGCAATAAAGCTCGGGCATGAGCTGGTTTGCGGTCAGACAAAAGAAAGTCGCATCAAGTTATGGTCTGATTTTAAAAGGTCCAATCCCCAAGCCATGCTTTATTGTTTTAGAGGTGGACAGCGCTCTAAGATAGCGCAAGAATGGATGAACGAGGGCGGAGATAAGGTCCTGCGATTAAAGGGTGGTTATAAGGCATTCAGAAACTATCTTATGTCAGAACTGGAACAATCATGCCAACACTTTAAACCTCTTATAGTAGGGGGACGCACTGGCTCTGGAAAAACAATATTACTGAAGAAATTACAGAATTCGATTGATCTTGAAGCCATAGCCAATCACAGAGGCTCTTCATTTGGAAGAAAAATTACGCCACAACCAACTCAGATCAATTTTGAAAACAATTTAGCCTATGATCTCATTCAAAAACTTGCCAAAGGCTTTAATTACCTGATTTTTGAAGATGAAGGCAAGAACATAGGAACTGCCTACATGCCTCAGTCTTTTGCGAGCTATCTCGCAAAGGCCCCCCTGATTATACTTGAAACGCCAGTAAACGAGAGAGTAGATATAACATTTGACGAGTATGTGACTGAAGCGCAGAAATTGTATGCAGATGCAGGATTTACCGATCCGCTTATAGAGTGGAAAAAAGACATTCAAAGTGCAATGAATCGTATAATGAAAAGGCTTGGCGGAGAACGCTATCAACAGGTGTGTGGTATTTTTGAAAACGCATTTAACGAACAGATAAGAAGCGGATCAACTGTTGATTACAAAGAGTGGGTAGAATACCTTTTAAGAGAATATTATGATCCCATGTATGACTATCAGATACTAAAACGCTCTGATCAGGTAGAGTTCAGAGGATCAAGCGAAGAAATACTTGCCCATTTTTCCAGCTTTTCAGCACTGCCGGGTGCATAAACCTACCATCATTTCTTGTTTAAAGAATTGCCCTGAACTATAATCGAAACCAGACTTTTTATACATGGGTGTTTCAATGAAAAAATCTCTTGGGCTTTTTGATATAGTTCTCATGAACGTCACGGCAATAATCGGGCTCAGATCGATAACCCTAGCTGCCGGATACGGAGCTTCCTCAATTTTCCTGTGGTTTTTTGTCGCATTCATGTTTTTTATTCTACTTGGCCTTGTGCAATATTACTGCCATTCGTCCCGTCGAAGGATCTCATAACTTCACATGAAATATTGATCTATGAGCTTGAAATAGGAGGCGGACCACTGCTTTTCGGGCTTATCGGATATTTTCTAATTACTAATCCTCGTCAGAAATGATTCCCAGCCCTCTTTTGGCACGGATTTTTCTTGCGTGGTAGGCGCTTCGAAGCTCCTGTAATTCTTTAAAACTTTGCTTTTGTGTCTCAAGATCCTTTTTGGCTTTTTTCAATCGCAATTTTATTGCCTCAACCTCTTTTCGATTCGCTGCGCTGGCATTCATTGAAAATTCCTGCTGGGCATTTTCCAGATCACCCACAACCATGCTTAAATTGTTTTCCTTTAGCTCGATTAATTCTGCCAAATCCTTAAGTCGAACATCGAGACGCCGCATTTTTCCCGTGTTCAAGGCTAATTCCTCGTTTAATTTTTCATTTTTAGCTTCTTCTGCAGCTTCTTCTGCAGCTTCTTTCTTTGCAGCGGCTATTGCGGCTGCCTTTTCAGCGGCCGCCTCTGCATCTTCTTCTGAAATGACGTTTTGCGTTTTTGCCGACCCATCAGAAAAGTCTCTGATTGGCGAATCTGATGCCGACTTATCAGTTAACGCAGCCTTTTTAGCAGCTGCAGCCTTTTCTGCTGCGGCTTCTCTTTCAGCTGCAGCTTGTTCTGCTCTTTCCTTCCAAGCAGCTTCTTCTGCCATTTCCAGTTCAATCTGATCAATTCTGGCTTTGTAATCAGTTTTTCTCTGAGCATCTTCTGTGGCTGCATAAGCTTTTTTCAAAAATGGAAACATGCCACGCTGATCTCCCAGGCAAACCCTGTAGACAAAATCCAGGTTATCGAACGCTTCGGAGTTTTCGGGAGAAAGATTGAATTGCTTTTCCCGACTTTCTCTTGCAGCCTGCACCAAACCATCATCATCCTTGGCGAGAACTGTGGAGCTGCTTTTAACCGCATTTTCGTAAAGTGTAATGGCGTTGTCGATGTTGCCATCTTTCTTTGCCGAAAGAGCCTCTTGAAAAAGTTGCTCTGCAGTGCTTGTCGCTGGAACAGGTAGTGGCTGTCCATCAAGAGACAGGCAAAACGCAAAAAAAGAAGCTGTCAGAAGTAGCGCTTTAAGCAGGTTAAATTTCATTTTGATCTCCAAAACTCAGGTGATTCTATATACTAACAAATTCTGTCTGAATCGGCGCAACGTTTTCTCTGGGAAGTTCCCAAAATTCTCATTCCGTGTTAAAATTCACAGGAAAATCAAGGAGCCAATTATGATCAACAGCGATATTTTGCGCCGCATCCGCTATGCTTTTAAATTCAATGATAAACTCATGCTGGAAATCTTTCAGCTGGGCGGAATTGTCCTCGACAAGGACACCTTAATTAATCACCTCAAAAAAGAAGAAGAAGAAGGTTACGTTCCCTTATACCCAAGGGCTATGACAGGCTTTTTAGACGGCATGATATTGAAAATGCGTGGAGCTCCCAAGACGCCAACCACACAACCCGTAATACAAGAAAGCTTCAGCAACAACCTGGTTTTGCGAAAAATCAAAATTGCTTGTGAATTCAGAGACGAGGATTTGCTGGCAATTTTAAAAAGAAGCGAAATGGAAATCTCGAAATCTGAGCTGTCGGCTTTATTCCGAAAAAAAGATCACAAGAATTACAAAGAGTGTGGGGATCAGATTCTGCGCAATTTTCTTGCCGGTTTGCACGGTTACAAAAAATCTCAACCCACTGAATTAAAAACGAAATAAAACGCGGTGGCACCTATTTGAGAAAGCATTCCAGAATTGAGTTTACCTCAAACAGGCAATGCTTTCCCAGACTTGCCTGATTCGCCTGCCCCTCGGGAGCCTCAATATCGTTCTGATCCAGGTATTTCGCTAATATCGCCTTGTCTAACCATGTTACATAGTTCGCATTTGTGATCAGAAGAAGATAATCTTTCCAAAGCGGGAAATCACACAATTGTTTTCCAGATTTAATCGATTCCAAAATTTTGATCTGGTCTTGAAGATGCTTTACCAGATACTTCCTTGCAAATTCAGTTGTATCGCGAACCTTCATAATTCGCGTAAAATCTTTTGATTGAATCTCTTGTTGAAGAAGCTCTTCTTCCCCAGTTTCAAGATTCGGAATCTTTTTCAGAAGAACATTTTTGAATTCCAATAGTCGGTCAATAATTTCAATTCTATCTTCATCGGAAATTTCGCCTTCTCCCGGGTAGGGAATTGAGGAAACCTGGCCATACAATGGAAAACATAAAGAGCATAACAGAATAAATGAAAACAGAGCCTTCCTATAAGTGTTCAAAAGCTTCCTCCTGAAGGTGAATACAAACCATCCGCCCCAAGTATATTTCAACGGAATGAGGTAAGCAAACGCTAATTTTCACAAATACGATTTTAGAAAAAATATCTCACAAAGCTTTCATAGAGGATAAATAAAGAATTGCAAAAGCTAAGATCAAGGGCTTGACAGTTTTTGTTTAATATAATATGCTGAATGAAGTTCACTTTGGCCGCTTTCTTTTGATTGTGGCTGACCTCAAGTAACGGGAGGTAATTATTAATGATTGCAGGACGAAAAAACAGCTAATTTAATGCTATTTTCGCGCGCATCCCGTTCATGAGGACACATACCAGATAAACTGCAGCTGTTGTGCTGTGTGTTTTTTGTGATTCTCCTATGTGGTTGTCGCAACCGGCATCTTGAACACACCAGGCCCATTATCTGCAAACCAACAATGCTTGTCTGCTAAGTTTGAGACGCCCCGACAGAATCTAAGGAACAAAAAAACAATGTCTTTCACACTGGAAAATTTTGGTTATAGCTCATTTCAGGAGTTATTCCGAACAGAAAATAGAATTGCCAGGGAAAGTGTGGCGCGGGTTGTCTCTGATTCTCGCGAACGCTATCTACTGCAGACATCAGCCGGAGCCTGCCCAGCTACGATTACCGGAAAATTGCGATTTGCCGCTAAGAGCCGCCTGGACCTTCCCGCCGTTGGTGACTGGGTAAGCATTAGTCGTCCAGACCATTTAAGCGCAGTGATTGAATCTCTATTTCCCCGCCGTACAAACCTGGAAAGATCGGCAGTAGGAAAAACAGATGTTCAAATCATTGCCGCCAATGTTGACACCGCCTTTGTTGTCATGGCAGCAGATGGTGATTTTAGCGTAAATCGCGTCGACCGTTATCTTGCACTGATACTGAACAGCGGGATTATTCCCGTTGTGGTATTGAATAAATGCGACTTAACGACCGAAGAAACCTGGAAGCATCTCGAAAAACAGATATTTAAGCGTCATCCCGCTGTCGAGGTTATTGCCACGAGTCTGATTAGCCAACAAGGGCTCAATATTCTCAAAGAATGCATTCGCCCGGCGCAAACCTTCTGCTTTGTTGGCTCTTCAGGGGTTGGTAAATCTTCTCTGGTCAACCACTTTGCCGGAGAGCAGCTTCTGAAGACATCACAATTAAGTGCCGCCGATAACCTTGGTCAGCACACAACCACCAGTCGTCAGTTGCACCTGTTGCCTGGCGGAGCACTGCTTCTTGATACGCCTGGCATGCGTGAGGTGGCCATGTCTGATGTTGAGGCCGGAGTTGAGGCTGCTTTCTCTGAGATTGAAGAGTTTGCGGCAAACTGCCGTTTTAAAAACTGTCGTCATGAAAATGAGCCTGGATGTGCTATCAGCAAGGCAGTCACCGAAGGAACTCTCGATGAAGCAACCCTGGCAAGTTACAAGAAATTGCTGCGCGAATCAGCCAGGTTTGAACAAAAAATCGCCGAGAAACGCAAGAACGATAAGAACTTTGGCAAAATGACCCGTGAAGTTCTTAAATTGAAAAAACTCCTCAAAGGGACATGACCGAAACCAAAAATCAGACAGATCCCAGCAAGCGGAAGACCGCACTGGGATCTGTCTTTTTACGAGAAATATTATCAGGCTCAAAGCCTACAGGCTGCGCACCCAATGCTACGATATTTCCCGCATCAATAAAGATATCGACACCGCTCAGAATTCTACTCTCTGTATCCAAGGTCGGGATATCGGGATTCTTGATCTATATACGCATAGAAAACTCCTGATGAGAATGAGTTCAAGCCTTCTGGCATCTGAACAGACATTGAGCCCGGCGCAGGCTTACGAGTGAATTATCATGAACTCATTATATTCAGCAATTATCTCAAATCCAATTTTGCGATAGCATGATATAGCTGCATCATTGCCGGTTTTAACGTTTAGTCCAATGTGCATTCCTTCTTCACATAGTGACTGGCATAGTGCTGCCGTGACCCTTGCTCCATATCCTTTGTTCCTGAGCTCTGGATGTGTGGTAATGTTTCCCAGCGCCGCGACCTTATACTGTGGTGAATAGACATGAATTCCGGCAATACTGGCCAGGCGTTTTCCTTCCATTATGCCAAAAAATTGCCTCGTCTCAAGCATTCGCGGGTCAAACCAGTTCTCTGGATAGCTTTCGTCGTAAAGTTTTTGAATTGCGGCGAGGTCTTGCTTGCCTAAACGGCTAATTCCGGTTGAATCGTTTTCACAAGCCAGATTCTGAGGCAGAAGTGCCATTTTATAGTGCTTTCCATGGTTCTCAAGACCATGAGTATCACTTAACGCAGATTCAAGTCCTGGGCTCAAGTGCGCGTAAAAACGACTTGGCAAAATGTGCTGAATAGAAGTTATCAGTTCTCTCATCGAATCAATTTCATCGTCATTTGCTAATGCAAGCAACGTGGGAAGAGAATGACCGATATACAGCAGCGCAATGGCTCTAATCGTTTCATTGTCTCTAAGGCCATACCAGATGGTATATGGCCAGAAAAAATTATCAAGATCACCAATACTGTAAAGATGGAGAGAAACATTTTTTCTGAGAAAACTTTCGATTTCTTTCTTATCGTGCAAACATGCATAGTTCATCGCATTTTTCTACTTTCAGCAGCTTTGCTCAACCTTCATTTGCACACTGAATAGAGCAAATGACCAGTTGAAATAACTAATATACCACTTATGCAAAAACAAGAACTGTTAAGCCAGGTTTTATAGTCCAGATTAATCATCAGTCCGATCAACCAAGATCATTTTAAGACATTATAGTAAAACATTCATCTGCGTGCAAAAACTGTCAATCTGCCTGGCTTTCGTCTGAAAACTTTCCCGGCTTGACACCTATGACCGGTGTGACTAGACTGTGCGTAATTGCGTCTTTTCATGGGAGAATAATATGAAAGCCAGAGTGTTAATAGGATTGCTTTTCGTTCTGTTGTCAGCCATCACTTTCGCAGACAGCCCTGTAGAGAAATATAATTTCACTCTAAAAGACATTATCCCTTCAGTAATGCGCGATACGATCGGAGTTATAACCATCAACGCCAACTTCGGCTGGGAACCGGACTACCATGTTGATGATGTCGAGATTCCCCTTTGCGAAAACGCTTCCGGCAGTTTTACCGACGCAGGAAACATCAGTCTGCAGAAAGACACCCGAGCCCTGACATCTTATGGATATGGCGGCACAGGAAGTTTCCGCTATCCCGTGACTGAATGCACTGGCGACTACTGCCGCATCATTATCGACCCGCAAACAGATAAACGAGTCTGGATCGACAAAAAGAAGCTGGCAAAAAACATTGAAAATGGCTTTGAGCTCACCCTTTTCGACTCAATGGAAAATGTCGGGGTTGATCTGTTCTTTTTTACTAACAGCAAAAAGAAAAAGATTTATTCAGAGCCAGCCAAAAACAGTTCATTTGTCGTAATCGCTGAAAGCACCTATCCCGCTCTTGAGGCTGCTGAAACAAAAAATGGCTTTGTCAGACTGGTCATTTCTGACAGCAACTCGGAGAGCAATTCCCTAAAAAAAACGATCGGATGGGCGCGAATCAGAGACAATGAAGGGCTCATTTCTATCTGGATCACCGATCTGGATGAGTGCTGATCAAAGTCATCATGAAAAACGGCCTGTTTTCCCAGAGTAGTCCATCTTTTCCGCATTTCTGGGAACAGGTTTCTGCAGAGAAATGAACTTGCCAGAACAATTTATAAGGGAACCTGGCATGTCATTTACTGGCAGAATATCACTTGTTTTTCTGGCGGCAGTGTTCTTTTCAGTTTTTGTTGTTGCTCAGATACAGGGCGGAACCATCGCAACATGCTCACTGCAAAGCATGCCCACTCAATATGACGTAATCGTGATCGGCGGAGATGCCGAAGGAATCGCAGCGGCAATCGGTTCAGCCAGAGCAGGCGGGCACACTCTGTTGATAGACACTCGCCCTGTTCCTGGCGGTTTATTGACTCGCGGTTGGCTGAACACAATTGATTTAAATCTCAATCGAGCCGGTCAACCATTGAATGGCGGGCTGTTTGGCGAAATTTTTCGCGAACT
>Ga0180007_10002486_pt1 | contig 21988 bp, 24 predicted proteins | sample MM_PC_MetaG_FD_121122 | JGI IMG/M metagenome (GOLD analysis project Ga0180007, IMG submission 121122) | Groundwater microbial communities from the Aspo Hard Rock Laboratory (HRL) deep subsurface site, Sweden - MM_PC_MetaG | ecosystem: Environmental > Aquatic > Deep subsurface > Groundwater... | reverse complement strand
TGCTGACCGTGTAGTAGTTTGTCCCGGTCGTTGTTTCCGACTGCATGTAGTGCCCGTCATAGCAGACAACCACAGCCTTCCGACTGCCCGTCGGGCTCCACTGGCACCGCTGGATCGGGTTTGCCGTGGCCACGCCAGTAGACTCAAATGGGACTTGCTGCTTCGCGCCCAGCCAGTACTTGGTACCGCCCACGTCGACGGCCACGGCCTCCGTGTCCGTGTTCCCGTCCCACAGCCGATCACCTTCGCTGACCGCGCAGAGCGTGCCTGCTGCCGGGGCGTACGTGGCAATGGCGTTGCCGCTGGTGAGCCGGATCGTGTTGCCCACGCGCCACGGTCCCGCCATCGTGCCGGACAGCGTAACGTCTGGGCCGACGTGGAAGATACCGCCAGCCGTCGCAGTCAGGCAGGCCGTCGCTGAGACAGTCATGCAGCCGGTCAAACGCGCGATCTCACCCGTCGCAGGGCTCGCCACCGTGAACACAGGGCCAGCCCCTGTGCCGATCACTGGGTTGCCGATACCATGGACGGTGACGCCATCGGGGACGGCGCCGGGGTTCTCCGCGTACGTGCCCGGGAACACCACCACGACATCGCCGCTTGATGCCAGTGCCATCCCGGCCGTTACTGTGGTGTACATGCACCCGGAAGCGCCCACAGTGATCGCGTTTGACGGCACCTCCCAGGGGTTGTCAATACCGTCCGTGCTCCATCCTGTCCGTGTCATGTCAACTCCTAGTTCGGCCACTCGCCGAGGTGCATGCTTGTAATCGTCGGCGTGACCTTGCCACCGCCGACCGTGATTTTCACTTCTCGAATGATACCCTGAACCGTCGTATATGGTGCGTAGTCGTACGTAATGATTTTGCCCACATGAGCGGCACTCAATGCCCGGTGGTTGAGCTTCGCTCGCATGTATATCTGTTCTTGGCTGCGTATCAGTAAATGGTCGTCGGCAGCTAGCTCCATGGTCTTTAGGTGCTGAGTCTGGTCAACCTGCGCAGTAAATTCCTTGTAGATCCATGCCTCATCAGGCCGGATCCAGAAATAGTCCGTCTCTACCTTGCCGCGTACTTCCTCGCCCCTGGCGATAACCTGCGTGTCATTCTGAACCGTGACCACATATGGGATCTCCATTGCGTCGTAGTCATTGGCTGGATCTGGATCGTTGAGCACATCCTGCCCAACGCTCATATTGAGTACGTTGCAGTAATCGTTGTCCGGATCAAACATAACTTCTGGTACTGAATCATCGTCCAACATGTCCGGCGTGACTGTCAGGTCATCTGACGCACCACTGGCAATATACAGGCGGTGTGGATAGAGCTTGCCTTCTCGTGTAGCCCACACGCTACCGATGAGCTTCCCCAGGTCATGCAAGGCGTTCATCAACTCTGGAGCCTTCGCCGCACCTGGTTCGGGGCACACGCCCTGGATGTCATCCCAATACGTGACGCCGCTATACTCGTCGCGCCAGTCGCCAGCGTTCCACGCCGTGATCCGGTTGCCGTAGAACGGTGACGTCAGGCCCATGGCCCACGAGTCTGTAGCCAGGTAGTCAGCGATCCCGCACGGGTAGCGGTGTACGTTGGTCCCGTCGTCCAGGCCATCTAGGCGACACCATGCAGCATCTGGAATACCGATCCCGCCGATGCTGTACAACTCTATGTAGCTTCCGGCCAGCAGAATATTTGGTGTTCGGTGCAGGCTGGCCCCTGCACTGTCGTTTGGAGCGTCGAGATCGTTGTAGGTTAGCCCAGTCGGGATCACTCTGGATGTAACAGTCCCGCCGATGTTGTCCCACACCGCAACCGCTGCTGTACTGTGCAGCTTGCCTCTCGATAGCCACCACTCGCAGTTGTTTGCTACTCCCTGGTCTTCAAACGACTGCGCCCAAATCGGGATGCAGACTCCCTTGTCTTGTGACGTGCCGCGCCCGAAAACGAAGCTGAGCACAGAGTCATAACCGCCAGTCTGGAAGGTGGTTGCAAGCCCCGTTAGTGGACCATTGCGGTAGACGTGGACGGATAGCCCGTTCGCGTGGGTTGCTGCCGTAGTGCCAGCGTAACCACGGACAACCGTCAGGTCGTTGCCGCCGCCGGGCTTGTCTACGATATACATGGCCTCGTCTTCGATGACGACTACGCGGCCTGCGATCCATTCGCCTGTAGTGATGGCGATGGTGATGGTTGTCTGCGTTGCATTTATTGCGCCGTTTAGGACTTGCCCGCCACCGTCCTGTCTAGCTGGTGCGATAAATCCAGTGCGGGTAGACGTGGGCATAGCAAAGGAATTACAGGGCAATTCCTGCCCCGCATAGTTCTGAACCAGCGTGATCCGTAGAGTCGTGTTGATTTTTGCGCTATTGGGACCACCCTTAACAACGCCTTCGAGAAACACCTCCGCGCCAGCTGCTGCGCCCTGATCTGCGTCGACTAGGTAAACCGTCGCTGCCGATCCATCCCATGTATAGACGGTCGGATCCAGGTAGTCCCAAAATGTATCGTCACGATCGCCGAGCTTGACCGCGAAGCTACACGTCGGCGGTGCCCACCTTGCGCTGCGCAGCTTCTGCCGGGGGAAGTTGATCGTGCTGGTGCCGACGATACGCCCCTCCCACCGCCGCTCCGTGCCGTCCACCCAGTCGCCAATAAACTCACCATCGCTCAGCAGGATCCACCTGGCCGACAGAAGCGGGTTTACCGTTTCCAGCTTGATCAGGACACACAGGCGGATATTTGCCTCGTTGGTTGGTGCGAATGTCACGTTGATGGACCCTTCGCTTCCATGGGCACTTGCTCGATCACAAGGTCAAAGTCCGCGTCTTCCTCGACGTTGTAATACTTGATCTTGGATAGCTCCTCGATCGTGCCAAAGATGGCGTTATCTGTGACCACCGCTGCCGGGTTGCACACCACAAGGTGGGGCTGCAGTCCGTGTTTCCATCGAAGCTTGGCTAGGGCTCTGTAGACGGCGCCTGGCCACTGGCGGAAGGGCATGGTGATACGGAAGTGCTCACGGTTCCTGGACAGCGACAGCCCACCGCCGCCGGGCGCCCTGCTGGTCACGTCCATGCGGACCAGCTCCGGGCTCCACGGGGCATCGTAGTTGTAATCGTCTTCGTACCAGCAGTCCAGCCAGATGCCAGCGACGCCGATTTTTGTCCGTGTCGTCGATGTCGCGGTGTCCTTACGCTTCACTACGATCATCCAATATCGGAGCCATGGGGCGTCATCATCCTCTGGGAACCACAAGTGCAGGTGGTTCACGCCATCATCCTTGAGCGTCTGTTCGTCGCCTTTGTATTCGCTCGCGCCGTCCCACGACATCCAGTCCCCGCCGTTGTCCTTTGAACTGCCATAGCAGGTCACGGTGTCAGCGGTGCCCAGCACGGATGGACCCATGTAAATCATGACGCACTTGACCGGATCCACCCTGGATACCGCGCCGATGTCCCAGCCTACCAGTTGCGCGTCGGAACATACGGATGGATCGTCGGATACGTAGCTTGTAGCGCCCGTGTCGTTGGCACTCCCATCATATCCCAGGGTCGCTGCGCAGCGCTGCTGAGCTAGTCCGTTGGTCCACATCAGGTTCCACGTCATCGCGCTGCCTGCGGTCCATTTGTTCGTAGTGCTGCTGTGGTCCCACTGGATGGCGGGAACCCACGCCATTAAGCCTTCCAATTCCGTCGATAGAGCTGCGGCGGTGTAGCCTCCTGGAGAAATGGCCATGTCCGTTCCTGTGCCCGGCGGGTACTCTGCCGTGATGACATGGTTGTCCAGGCCGTAGCTCAGACCATCGCGGAAGGTCCACCACGGCGCGAGTATCCCAGGCTTCCCAGGGTTCCAGTCGTACAAATTCGCCGCGGTATAGGTGGCGTCCATGGTCGACAGCCCGCCAGGCGTCAGAACGGTGCAATCCTCGAGGATGTTGTCGTCCCATGCGTAGATACGGAAAGGGAGAACCGTGGTCATCCTGACACTCCCAGTGCTCCGGTTCCGAAGGGACCGATGCCTAGTTCTGTACGCTCGGTGATGTCGGTATCGAAGTATGACATGAAGTCACCCCACGGAAACTGCATCACTACCGGAACAGTTACCTTGCGTCCACCGCCGCCACCGAAGGCACCCGCTAGCAGGTCAGCCCCACCACCACCGCCGCCGTTGCCCATGGCCTGCTCCAGCCGCTGTCCTACGCGCGCCTGTGCCCTCGTCTCTGACGGGTCTGTGATGGCCTCGTCGCCGCGCATGATGACGGTGTGCCGGCCCGGCCCGAGTAGCCCGGCGGGGATGCCACGGTCGCCAATACCTGCGATGATGCCCGACATGAGTGCTACACCACCCGCGATAGCTGCCGACGCTAGGCCGACGTTGGCGCCCTCGGATGCGATGGCCCCGACAATGGCGGCGGGTGTCGCTGCGGCGGTCTCAGCAGCTGCAGAGGCCACGTTCGTGGTTGCGATGCTGGCACGGCCAGCCACCGCGGTCATGGCCATCTGACCCAGGTACTTGATTCCCTCTGTGGCCATTTGCTTCACGGCGTCTTTCGCCGCTTGCGTCTTGTCCTCTGCCGTAATGATCGATGCGATGTTGCCGCCGATGGCCTCACCCAGCCTGGAGTAGTCCTCCGTCATCGAGTCAACCGCGCCGGTTACCTTCTCCGCTTGGACCTCTGCCTGATCACCTACTCCTGCTGGTGCCTCGCCGTCGCCACCTGTCACCCCAGCGTCAGGACCCGCGACGCCCTCGCCTGCTGCAGCCTGTAGTGCCTCAAGCTCCTCGCGGTTGGCTTTAAGCTCTTCCCTCATCGTCCCGAATAGCTCGGTTACATCGTGGATCCTGTCGCCAGCCTCGATCCACTTGACAGTGCTCTCGTCCAGAGCAGCCGAACCCTCCTCGATCTGATGGTTCAGCATCGTCAGCTCGCGGTTCGCCTTCTCTAATGCCGCCTTGGCCTGGGTCTCTCCCTCTTCTCCGATAGACCGCATGTACGCGCCACCGAGCTTGCCCACCTCTTCCCTTTTGATCGCCGCCGCGGCCTTCACGCCCACAAGCATGAAGGTATCAGCGGCCACGCGGGCGCCGTCGTAACCTTGCTTGAGCTTCACCAAGGCCATGAACGCCCACTCAAGCGACGTGATGATCACCTCAGACGCGATCTGAGTGGCTCCTGACATCGACTCGGACCCGAAAACGACCTCCTTGGCGAGCGTGAACATCTCCATGCCGGTGTCCGCAAAGGTGTTTTGTAGCGCGGTCATCTCAGGCAGGATAGCCCCGGCGATCACGTTCTTGATCCCGCTCATCGACTCCCTGATTCGCTGCTGCGAGTCGATAAACTCCTCAGACACCACAAGCAGTTCGTCAGACATGATCGCGCCGTAGCGCCGCAGCCGCTCTGCCGCCTCATCGACAACGCCTGTCCCCTGCCGCAGGAAGCCCGCCATCATGCCAGTACGGTCGCCCAATAGCTGCATCGTGATTGCGGCCTGCTGGCCCTCGGGGATCACACCACTTTTGAATGAATCCGCCATCTCCCCGAGTAGCTCGGTGCCGGTCTTGATCTCGCCGTCGGCATCACGGGCGCTGATGCCGAGTTTATCGAATAGCTCCTTGCTGGTGGCCAGCCCACGGTCGGCGTCGAGCAGGGCCTTGTTCGCCTTCAGGACGCTCTTGTCGAAGTTGCCCTCTTCGATCCCAGCCATACCAGCGGCTGATCTCCACGACTGCATGGTCTTCGTGGACTCGCCCACCGTGCGGGAGAACTTGGCCAGCCTGTCTGCAGAGACTGCCACGTCCTTAGCCGTCTGAATAAACAGCTTATCAACGACGCCCCAGGCTTTCTGGAATCCGCCAAGTATCTTTTTCCCTAACTCCAGTGCCTGGTTGGCTGCAACGATTTTCCCCCCCAGCGACTGGAACGAATTGCCAGCACCCGTGAGCGCCGCCTGTGCGCCGCTGGAGTTGCCCGTCAGTGTCCAGGTGCTACCGGCCACAGGTCACCTCCGGTGTGACTCGCGTTCCTCTTCGATGGCTCGTCTGATGGCCTGTAGCGTGCCGCTCAGGATGCCCCACGCTGCCATTGTCCAAGCGTCTTGGTCGTGCAACGCTCCAGCCTGCGGCAGCCCACCGTGCCGCTCGTTCATCATAAACAGGTCCACCGCTGCCCAGATGCGTGACTCGATGGCCTCCGGTGGCCACACGCCGCGCAAGACGTGCCCGTCTCCCGTGCGTGGGAGCCATGACCGCGCGCATGCTGTCGGCGTCTGGTAGTCCTGTCCACGTCGTTGCCACAGTGCCCATTGCCTTTCCTGTCCACCAGTTCGGAGCCGCCAATGTAGGGCGGCTCTTAGGTAGGGACCTCGTCACCCTTCGGTTCTCCCGCTCCTTCCAAGTACCGCGACACCTCGATGGCCAGGTCTTCATCCTGGCAGATCGCGTTGTACATCTGATCGGCGTCGTCGGTGCTGTCATCGCCGATGCCCACTCGGGTTGCCTTGCTTAGCCGATAGCGAAGCACCTTGGCGCCCTCGGTGGCATGCTCCTCTACGATCGGGGTTGTGTCCTCTCCGTCCGTGATCGCTTTCTCCAGTGCGTCCTGCAATTCGTTGAACCGGCGGACCACCTTGTCCCTCGCAATCATGTAGATGCCACGCTCGCCCACCTTCCACGGCATGAACTCCACCCACAGTTGTTCATCGGTGGGTAGCTTGCGGTTGCCGTTGCAAACTGGAACGTAGCGGATCGGCCTCGGTTTGAACTCGAATCCCATGTGTTTCCACTCCTCTCCTAGTGGTGTCGGACTAGCCGACGAAAATAACCATCGCGCGGGCGCCGGTACGGCTGCCCACGGCCTTTCCTGTCAGCTCCAGGCCGACATGATCGTCGCCTGCGGTGTTCTCCTTGGCGGGGTCGAACTGACAGCGCGGAATGATGGCACCCCACACCCGCCCGGCCACGTCATCGTTCTGCAAACACACGCCCCAGGTGGTGGTGTCCAACGCGTCTTGGTAGTAGTCGGCGTCCGTGTTCTGCATCCAGCCGGCAACGCTCAGGTTGATCTCGCGGTCGCTGCTGAGCCCGTAGCCCTGGGTTACCCACTCGTCACCGTGCCCACGCTCGCGGGGGCTGACACCCTTCGCCATCGTCAGGGAACCGCTCTCGCTCTCCAGCCTGACTGCTACGTTATTGCCGCTGCCGATGTCCACGGTGAAAGCGTCCGGGGGCGCGTCATTGCCGGCCAGCGTCACCGAGCTGGGCTGGTAAACCGTGATCGCCGTGCCGTCCGCGTGCTGGACGTCGCTGGTGCTGTTGTAGCCTCTGGTGACGGTGAGCACCCCGGCGGCACTCTTCGCCGTGACCAGGATGTTCTCCGACTCGACTACCAGCACGGTACCCAGGGTGATCCTCTTGTGGTTCGTGACGGTGAGCGAGGTGGCAGCCTGTGCCCACGGAGCGCCCTCCAAGATGGTCGTTGGCCCCGCCTGGAAGTAGGAGCGAGCGAAGCCGCTCACATCCTGCTGCACGCCGTCCTCTCCGGTGCCCCAGGTCCAGGAGTAGTTGTTGGCCACGCACCCCGAAGCGCCGCGCACCGTGTGAGTCAGGTACTTCCACATGGTGAAGCTCAGCTCCTCACAGGTCTCGGTGAACTGATACGCCTTGCACTGTACGACCGCGCTGGTGATGGCGGGGAGGAATGTCAACGGCGGCTCGATCGTCACAGTCAAGGTCGAGATGTCCGTAACCAATCGCGCGTGAAGCATGCCGTTTGCGTCGGCAAACTTGACCACGCTGACGCCCTCGGTGAGCCCCGTCACGCTGGTCAGGTCGCCAGTGTTGTACGCGCTCCAATTGCCGCTGACGGTGGTCGTCAGGGTGGCAGCGTCGGCCGTCGCGCTGAAGTTGCCGCACAGGTAGATCAGTTCATCATCGGGGCCGGTGCCCGCCGAGCCGCTGGGGATCAGGCTGGACGTGATGGACCACGGCACCTTCTGCATCCCGCGCACGGTGCCCTCTTTGGAGCCGCGCCCGATCTGGTGTCCCTGTCGCTTGAGCGGCACCTCGGGGCCGACCTTGATGTCCTTCGCCCTGAAGGCATCGGCAGCCACGGGCAGAGTCTTGGGCGTCTGGTAGGCGTTGACGCCCTGGGCCTGCATGTATCCTTGAAGGTCTTGCGGTTTCTCGTAGGCGGTCTCAGTCATGGTTAGGTCTCCCGTAGTTCGGACATGCCGATGCGGACATAGGCGCCGACGACGATCGCGCGGGCGTTGTTGAGTTGTTCAATTTGCACAGGCCCAGGGCTGGCCAGTGCGGTTAGCTTGGCGCTGCGGACCCGTCCGCCCAGCGTGTGCCCGTGGTACAGCTTCGTCTCTAGGAACATCTCCCGGAGCGCCCACGCTAGCGACTCGGCCACGTCCTCATCGGTCCCCGGCGCGAAGCCATCGCCTCCGACATTGCCAGCGCCGACAGCCAAGACCAGGTTGAAGCTGTACCAGGCGGGCTGGTTGCCGCGCCGCATTGGCTCGTCGGACTCGTCACCGAGGTACACATACCGCACGATTGGCAGCGCTACCACGCGCCCCTTGCCGTGGTTGGCGAAGGTCCAGGTAGTCGGCAGCAGGCTATCCTCCCTGTCGGTGTTGACGCGCCCGCAAGCAGCAGCGATCCCGCTGGTGGCGTCCTCGAGGAACTGCCCCAGCAGCACACCGGCCCGCTTGGCATATCGGTAGGTGGCTGTCATCTAAAACACCGCCCGCAACGCCTGAACCGAGATCATGGACAGCATCATGGCGTCCGGGAATTCGTTGTGAGTGACGTGTACGCCAGCCCTCGTTGCTGTCTCAGCGCCGGCCATGAACGGGATGGACAGCAGCTTGCCCAACTCTAGCGCCGTTTCGCTCGGGATGTTGCCGCCGCCGAAGAGTGCGCCCCACTCCCTGTTGTATTCGTCCGTGTACTCCACGCCGTCCTCTGTGACCTCTGCGCCGATGGTCACGCTGTCCGCGCTGTATCGTAGGATCGGGGTCGCCTGGATGCTGGTGGGCTCCGCGTCTGGATAGGTCAGCCCCGACATGGAGAAGGGCGTGGCCTCCCCAGTGAGCGCCTTCATCATCGCGCCTGTACGGATGCCGGGGGCGGTGCCGCTCCAGTGCTCAGCCTTCCAGCTTGCCCAGTTCGGCGTGTTCGGGGTCCACGGTGCGCCAAGGTACCCGCCGCTGGTGTCGAACTGTCGCTTCATCACCACGCGGCGCATGTACTCGCCGGCCACGCGCATCACATCGGGCAGCCATTCGGTGCGGATCTGGCGGTCAGCACGGGACACCTGCCCAGCGATAACGCGGCCATCCGGTCCCTTGATGTCTACGCCGAGAATGCCCATGGTCTACAGGTCGCCTCCACGCCGCGCCCATCGGTTACTGCCGAGCGGGCTCTTGTAGTCGCTGGTGTCCAGGTCGCTATTCGGGAACTCGGTGGCCAGTCCCCTCACCTCGATACGGTCCACTGTAGCGCCGCCGGCCTCCAGCTCACGCACCCCGATCGAGCTGGTGTAGTGCTCGATCATCGCCTCGCACTCTTCTTTTAGTTCGGCGGTCTTCGCTGAGATGTTGCCGCCCGCCTGCGTCTCCTGCAGCTTCCCCACGCGGTGCGAGGTGCACAGTGCCTCGATGTCCTGGGCTACGGTCAGAGCCGTGCCAGTGCCGATGGCAGACACACCAGCAGCTGCCAGCGTGTTGCTCAGCCGCGCGTACTGCTGCGTCCAGATGGCCGTTGCCTGCGTCGTCGTCGGATTCGTCGACGCGGTCGGCTGCATCTCCAGGTGGATGAGTGCATTAGCGATGGCGGTGTTGTATGCCACCGGCTAGCCCCTCCGCTTCGTGGTGGTGTAGACCTTGACCGTATCGTTGCCGCTGCCTGCCACCTGCTGGACGCTGTGCCACAAGCCAAGCCCGGCCTTTGGGGTCGTCGCATCCGTCCACCCGGCGGGGAAGTCGTCATAGCTCAACGCGTACTCTACAGGCCCGCTGACGGGCTTGCTGTTCGCTTGCGCTCCGTGGTCGAACACGTTGGCAGTGGCAGGGATGGTGACCTCCAGAATGCACAGCGAGTCCGGGTCAGCCGTCCAGCCCTGGAAGTATCGCACCTTCCACTGGGTGCCAGACGTGGCAGACGTGCGCTCGATGCCCACCTTGGAGATCACGCCGTTGGGAGCGCTCCCGTTCGGTCGGGTGCTCGCCGCCATGCCGGTGCCGATGACCAGTTCGGGGTCTTCGGTGGTGCCGACTAGCACGAATGTTGCAGTATTTACACGCGGCATTTTTCAGGCTCCTAGGTCGGCTCAAGTGTGATGAAGGCATCGCCAACGAGGCCAGCGGCGGCGCCCGTCTTCATTGAAATGGTGACGTATTGGACAGCACCCAGGATGACATCGGTTGCAGCGGCATCGCTGTTCGGCGTGGTGTTCCATGCCTCGTTCTGGTTGGTCCTGACGCCGATCGCGGTGCCGACGTCCAGCCCATCAATCAGGCTGTCATCAGACACGCCGGTTGCAGCGACCCCGACGTCGACGGTGCAGGCCCCCGTGGTCTTGACCTTGACGTTGATCTTGATGTTGACCAGGCACTCGACGCCCCAAGGGTTGACGAAGTTGACGATCCCGCCTGCTGCATCGCTGGCCACTAGCGCGACCTCGAACCGCTCAGGCTGGCGTGTGGTGCCCGTCCCGCCTGCCTCGTTGAACCAGCCCTTGGTGGACGTCTCCAGGATCTTCGCAACCTGCACCTTCTCGGTCGCTGTGCTGGTCCTGAGCGTGAGCCACGCTTCTCCGTCGGTGCCGATGCGCCAGGCCGTGGCGGTGTTGTCGGGGATGACCCAGAAGAGCGCAGCGTCGTTCTCAATCGCCGTGCCGGTGAGCCATAGCTTACCCAGGATCTCGGCGGCGCCCTCGACATACAGTTCATCCACAGCGCCCGTGTGCGCCGGGGTTCCGTTGCCGATACGGATCTGCTCGAAGTAGTCAGTGCCGACAGTGCCGCCCAGCGCGGTCACGCCAAGCAGGGTCAAGCTCGTGTGTTGGTTCGCGGCCATGTCGGCCCTCCGTTCGTTGTGCGTCTAGCGCCCTATGATGCTGGGGAACCCATGCTCCCCAGCACGAAGGGGGTTAGTCGGCTCAGGTCTTCGGCACCACATAGGCCAGGTACGCGGTCAGCGAACCGGCAGTAGCTCCGTCGCACGTATCGGTGGTGCAAACAAAGTTGACGGACGGGGTGATCGCGCCCTCGGGGTGCATCGCCTCGGTGCCGTTGAATGCCACGCCGCCAGCAAACAGGTTGCCAGCTCCAGCTCCGGTGAACACGTCCTCGGCAGTCGTGTAGCGGTCCACGTCTCCGGATCCGATGCCCACGGATGCGGTCACAGCGGACAGGGTCCCACCGGAGAAGTCCGTACCCTTGGCAATCCACGCGCCAACCGGGATGGCCCCGGCCGGGATGGCGGCAGCGAAGTCCACTTGCCCGTTTGCCACGGCTCCCAGGGCTGCCACATCGGCAAACCCCACGACCTTGGAAACGATGGTCGGAGCGCTGGCGATGGTGACGGCGCCCGAAGCGGCCAGCGTGGCATCCCCAGAGACGGCCACGGACAGGATATCCGTTCCGTCGCCAACCAGGATCTGCCCGCTGGTCTTCGCTGCCAGGTCGGTTGGAGCGTCAGACGCCCCACCCACCTTGACCGAGCCGCGCGTGATGTTGGCTAGCATGGCGTTGTCCACCGCATCGGCTGCGATGGTCAGCGCCCCGGTTGACGCCAGCGTGGCATCACCGGAGACGGCCACCGACGCAACGTCGGTACCGTCACCCACCAGGATCTGACCCGAGGTCTTCGCCGCCAGCTCCTGGAGCACACCGGACGCGCCAATCCGCAGTATGGAACCACGGGACAACGCGGTCCCGGCGATCTTCATCACGGCGGCTGACATGATGTCGAGCGTCCCCTTTACGAGTCCATGTCGGATATACAGCATGTCAGCCTCCTAGATGCCGCTGAAGACGTTGGTGAAGACGTAGCCGCAGCTCGCCATCAGGACGATCTCGTCGACACAGTGGTTGCCCACGACGTCGTACCGCTTCTGCTTCTGCAGCAGGAAGCGATCCATCGCCATACCAGTTGGCATGGTCCCGCCGTTCTCGGCGGTCCACACGAAGGTAGCTCCCAGGTTGGCCATCGCGTCTCCAGGCTGGCCCTTGGGCACGGCGAAGAAGGACACCTTGTCACCGTCCCAGATGTAGGACAGAGACAGGGCCTGCCCCTTCTTGGCGGTGTTGTAGGTACCGCGCCCGATGAGCAGCTTGTCCACCTGCAGGTACTTCTGGAAGTCAGCCTCGATGATGACCGAAGCGTCCCGCGTACCCTTCACCGAGTCGATCAGATCGGCGTTGCGCTGCGCGCGGTGCCAGCCCTGCACGCCCATGACACACACCAGGTCATGGACCATCGGGTTGTAGCTGCCGTTGCTCATCATCGACTCAACGGCGGTGTTCCTGTCGTCGAAGGGGATCGGGGCGGAGCTGTCCCACTGGGCCGCCGGCGTCCCGGTGTAGCTCGCGAACGTGGTTGCCGAGTCCTGCAGGAGCGTGGCGTACCGCTGCTCCTGGGCGTTCAGTAGGTGACCGCTGACGATGGCTCCGGCGGTGCTCAGGGGCTGCAGGGGCTTGTCCGCGTTCTTGATGACCCTCAACGGCACCGGAATCTCCAGGCCGTAGTCCTCGCAGTAGTACGTGGTCGTGCTGGTGACGTCGTACTCGACCTTGGCGTAGTCGGCACCGGGGGCGTGCTGATAGAGCCGCTGGCCGGAAGCTCCGGCGGTGGTGAAGAAGGTGTCGTCGCCGTAGGTGAACAGCTTATCCGAGACCTTCAGGACGTTCATGGGCTTCAGAATCTGGAGCCCGATGTATTCGGAGATCGGCGCTTTGGCCAGCGACATGCTGGTCAACGGAGCGTCGACGTGGACTTGATAGGAAGTAGGCATCTTTCAGTCCTTTCTGCGACGCAATTAAGCGTACGTCCCGACGCGGCCCGGGTTGACGGTGATCCACACCAGGTCGCCGTCTGCGGCGTCTTCCAACGCCTGGCCGACCCAGTAGTTCCCCTTGGTGGTGGTGTCTGCGACGCCGGTCGTATCGGCTTTCAGGTCTGCCATCTCGGTGATGGTGCCATCAGCGACGGCCTGAACCGCGCCAGCGATGCACACGGTGCAAGCGGCGTCTGTGCCGGTGCCGGAAGCCTCGACCAAGATCCCGATGCTGGCGGTCGTGGCGCTGGTGTTGACAGCGATCTTGCCGCTGGAGTCCGTGACGGGCAGGCCCGCCTTGGCACTCAGGTCGGCGGAAGCCTGGTAGGTCCGGAGGCTGGCGTTGTCACCAACCGCAACTTTGTATTGAGCCATGGTCTACACCTCGTCTTCGTCGCCGTAGATGGCGACGTCTTCGTTGTAGGTTGCGAACAGGTGCGCGTGCTCCGGCATCTCCTCGACCTTGGCGTAGGCGGTGGGGAAGTCGGTGTTGTCCTCGCGCTTGACAGCCAGGGCGAGCATTTCGATCTGCTTGCCGGCTTCCTTGCGAGACAGCGGCTTGCCGTCGCTGGCGTCGCGGGTGTCGGTGCGGTTGCCACCCTTGGGGGCGGTCTTGACGTCGCTGTTGGCCTTGACGTAATCGCTGAACACGTCCTCGCCCATCTCCCAGCGAGCCAGGGCGATCTCATCGTTGCCGGCGGGCAGGCCGCCCTCGCGGGCAGTTGCCAGGGCAGCGGTAAACCGCTCCTTCTTGGCGGTCGCTTCCGCCTTCTCGTACTCCTTGACCTTGGCGGACAGCGCATTGCGCTCCCCGGTCACGGTCGCCAGTGCCGTCCGGGCGGTGTCCCGCTCGGTGGCCAGTGCGGTAATCGCCTCCTCGATCTTGTCCTCATGGACATTCATCGACAGGGCGATAGCCTTGATGCGCTCGGGCATGATTGCCTCCTTGTGTTGCGCGGTTGGTGCCACTGGCTCTCGGGTACTGGTCAGGCTCTCACTGTGAGCGCCCCCGGTATTCGCTGCGGCGGTGTAGATACTGAAAGCCTGCACACTCATCACGAGGTCAGGCACATCCCAGAAGGGGTGATTGGTAACGCTTGCGCCGATGAGGACCCACCCGATCGGCTTGCCGGTCTTGCGGTCCTGCCCTTGACCGAACTCGACGCTAATCTTCCGGAACTTCTTGGTCTCGACATACGCCTTGAAGTCGTCGGCCCACTTGATGAGCGCAAGGAACTTCCCGCCAACGACCTTGACGCCCTCAATCCAGCCACGCGCCGCCACCTCTTCGGGGTTCTTGCTGCCGTCGAATCGGGCGTGCTCAGTGTCAATCGGCACCGGCTCGGAGAAGTTCGCCGCCATTTCGGCCAGCATCTCCGGGGTAGTCTCGATGGGCTTCGCTTTCTTCTCCAGCCACGGAGAAAAGAAGCTGCCAACGCTGACAACTTCGTGCCAAATACCGCCGTCTTGCTCGGTGCCGTGGGTCAGGTTGGCCGCGAATAGGTAGCGCTCTGCCATCACTTCTTGCCCTTCTTGCTGGGCTTGTCGGCGGGGGCGGGCAGCTCGTTGCCGGGCAGCGGCGCGGGCTCGGTCATGGCCACGTCGATGCCAGCCAGCGCACGCCAGGGGGCGTACATGATGACCTGCTGGGCAGACGTGGTACTGACGACCTCGACCACATAGACCAGTTTACGCCGGGACTTATCGAAGCCACCGAAGGCCGGCGCGTAAGTCCACTCTGCGCCGGCAGAGTCCACCAGCAGGGCCACGGGTCGACCCTCCATCGAGAACCCCAGCTCAGCCTTGACAATGGGCAGCGCGGCATAGGTCTTGCTATCGCTCATCGAATCCTCCGCAGCGGTCGAAGTGCCGACCCTTGATGAACAGGACGCCCGGCAGTACCAGGCACACGAAGCGCCGGCAGCGGGCGAACCACATCAGATGGGTACATTGCTCGCATGTCATTCGAAGCCCACCCGGTCGCCCTCTGGCGGTGCCAGCATGCCGAGAATGACGCACCAGCAGCGGTTAGAGCCGCCCTGATTGCCTAGGCATCCGGGGTTAGGTACAGGGAACGTATCCTCTAGCGTGCCGCCGATGCGGAAGCCATTGTCTGCGCGCGCCTCGGTGTCCTCGCAGACCTCACAGACCTGTGACGATAGCTCGGGGGTCGTGGTGTACCAGCCCCACTCCATGCCCTCGACGCGCTGCTGAAGTGCGCGCCCGGTGGCGTACACGCCGTTAACGTCGGGCTGCACCTGGGCTGTCACCTTTGACGTAGGCCAGCCTGCAGCGATGCTGCTCTTGATGTCCTTGGCAGTCGCTGCGCCCTTACCATCCTGGACGGCGGCATGTCCTAGGCGCTCGATCTCGTTGTTGATGTCCCAAGCGCTGGTACCGGCCACGCCGTCTAGGTAGTCGTTGAAGTCCAGCTGGTCAATCCTGTTGGTGGGTCGCCCCTTCTTGCCCTTGGCCTTTTGGCCGATGGTGGCGAGCGCGATAGACGTTCCAGGACCGAAGGCGCGAGCGAAGCCGAATGGGTCCTCCGCTACCGCTTCGGCCATCGAGTCGAATCCCATGTCGCCGGCTACCAGTTCGCCGCGCTGACCCATCACCGCGAACGCCTCGACGAACTCTGCGGCGTACTCGGGGTCGCGCTTCTGCCGCTTGGCCTCGTTGGTCACCTCGGAGCGTGCCATCTCATCGACGCCGGTTAGCTGCCGCCGCAGGTACGCTTTGAGCCGGGCGCGTCCAGGGGCCTTGATGGTGGCCGCTTCCCTCAGTGTCTTGCCATCGAGCGCGGTGGCGTAGTCGGTGGCGATGTCCTGGATAAGCCCCTCGACGCCTCGCACGGTGCGCCCTAGTGCGTCCTGACGTGCGCTCCTCGATGCATCCGCGCCAAAGTGTTTCTCAGCCAGTGCAGCGAATGGGCCGAGGGCCTCTGCGTGCTGGATGGCCACCTCATGCGGGATGGCCTGGAACGGCCGCGCTAGTGCGTGCTGGCCACAGGCGCAGTCGGTCCGGTGCATGGATAGCCCGTCTGGTGCTGGCGGGTCGTCGTCGTCGTCGGATTCGTCGGTGGGGGGCGGCGGTGTGTCCGTCTTGGGAGCCTTGAGCTTATCGACGCCGGCCAGCATGGACTGCGCTACATCCTCGGACAGACCGAAGAAATTCATCAGCATAGCCAGGGCCATCTCCTCGGACAGCACACCGGCTACCACGTCGGCCACGATGCCCTTAGCGCTGGCCACCTGTGCGCCGTTGAGCGCCGTGTTCTGTGCCGGCTCATCGCCACCAAGGCCGACCACCGCGCCGCTGCTCAGGCGCTTCTGCAAGGCGTCAGGGGACAGAGCAGGCCAGCCGTGGTCAGCACGATATCGCTCCTCGTCCTCTAGCTGTGGCGTAATGAGCTTGCCCGCAACGCCGATCCCGTAGGCTTCCGCCGTTGCCTTGGCGTCAGGTTCGGACAGCTCGCCGCAGACCATGCGCGGGAGGTACTTCAGGTCCCACCCGTTGGCGGTGAGCAGCTTCGGCAGCAGGCTGGCGGTGTAGACCTCGGCAATCTGGAGCCCGATGTGCTGGGCGTTCTGGAGGAAGGTCGCCGTCTTCGTCTCGATGTGCGATTTGGCCCCGTACCCTTCGCCGCTATAGACGTGCTCGGTGCCAGCTGCCCGGTGCATCTCGCGCCCGGCCAAGTCGAAGAATTTGACCAGCACGTCCCCGGTCTTCATCTCCGCTTCCAGGATCGAGAACTCGCTACCGTAGATGGACAGGAGGTACTGGTTCGCGTCAATGCCGTACTCACGCGCCACCGTCTCCAGCCGGTTCCAGTCGGCGGTGGTGAGCGTGTTGGGTACCGTTTCCTTGACCACCGGGGTGCCAACGCCCCACCGCTGCGAGCCGATGCCGAAGTCGATAACCAGGTCGCGCCTCAGCTGGTAATAGCCGTAGCAGGGGCGCAGCAGCGCCTCACCGGCCACGTTGCCGCCCTCGCGTTCGTTCGTGAAAATCAACAGGTCCTCGACGGGGATGTGCGGCTGATTCATGCGCCCGCTGTCATTGTCAACCGTGGTCTGCAGTACCTCCTTGAGGTTGCCATCTGCGTCCCAGATCCACTCCTCGACGCTGTTAGGTAGCCTGGGCTCGATGACGGGGACGAACGCGCCAGCTGTGCCGGTGATGGTGCGCCGCCATTGCCGCGCCTCGATGCCGGTTTCCTCGTCGGTTGGCTTCTCATACTCGCGGACCACCATGTCAGGGCGCCACTCAAACCAGTATTCGGACAGCCGGAACCCGTCGCGGATCATCAGGATGTGGTCGCGGAGGCGGTCCTGCCAGCCCGGACCCAGCAGCACGTCTTCACAGTAGCCCGCCACCTTGAGCGCGATGGGGTCGTCTGGGTCGCTGGGCTCCATGTCCCACGGTGCGGACAGCAGCGGCGAGACGTACTCCTTGACGATGCGCTTCGCCTCTGGGTCTTCTCTGCACATCTTCAGGCCGACGCCAACGGTCTGACTGTCGCCGGTCCAGGCAGCGTCCTTCAAGTCGGGGTTGTGCTCCCAGTCCAGCTTGCCGCCGCTGCGTGGTACGCCGTCCCAGCCCTTGCCGTTGCTGCTGCGTCCTGACGCTGCCAGTGCCAGCCGTGCGCGCCGCCTTGGGTCGCTTGTGCGAATGCCGTTGACGCTGCGCCCGTAGTCGCGCATGCCGCGCTCCAGGCGGTTAACTAGGCGTCGGTGCTGGTAGCGACGTGCGATGCTGCTGGGCGTGGTTGTGGCAAGGCTTACGACGTAGGCAAAGAGTCGACGGACGAACCGCTTGACCATGTAAGCACCTAGGTAGATTACCTAGGCTTGCATGCGGATTGCCAAATTGTCAAAAGGTTTGTGACAGATTGTCACGGACGGGCGTCAGGGGCTGTCGTCAGGGTCGGTCAATCCGTTGATGGTGCATGGGCAGTTGAAGGAGTAGTCGCGCGGGTCGATTGGTGGCGGCGGATCCCAGTCAACCTGGCCGCATGGCGAATACTGAGAACAGAGATCGTCAAGCCGCTCCTGGTCCCAGTCGGGCGAGCGTAGCCACGCCAGCGGGTCGGGCCTTGGCGCCTCCGTCAGCCTGCCGTGGCCCTCGTGCGGCGCGGTCATCGTCCCACCGCCAGCCTGAACAGGTGGAGACAGCGACAGCCGTCCTTGGCAGACATTGGCATACCAGCGCACTCGCACGGGTCAGCGGGCTTCATTGCATCGCCACGGCCATTGGTGCCCATGTGCCAGTGGTGGCAGTTGTCGCAGGTGGCTTCTACCAGCCGCTCTGCCTGTCCCTCTGTGGCGACATTGATGAGCGTGCGCTGCCCGTAGCTTGAGCTTGGCGGTAGCTTGTACATGCCATCCAGGAACGTGTCGTTCCCGAACTCCCACAGCTTCGGCGGCGGGCTTGCCCGCTTAACAGTGGTGGTCCATGGCTCGCCCTCATACCCCGTCTGGAGGATGACGTATGGCCCGTCCGGAAGCTCGATCTTGAAGCCTCGCGCCTGGTATTCGCCTCTATCTGGAATCTTCATCGTCGCCTCCTTTCGGTTCGAATTCGTCTGGGCGGTCGCATCGGCGGTCTTCGCATGCGCAGCTACAGTCCAATGAGCATGTAACACTGCGCCACTCTTGGCGGTCGTCATCGTCTGGGTCTGGGTCGGCCTCCCCCTCCCACCACTTCCGGCAGTCGCCGCAGCGCTTGCCCCACTCCCACCTCATGCTGGTGATCTCGATGCCCTCTGGCATCCAGTCCGGTGCGGTTGCTTTCTCCTCGGTGGCTAGCTTGTAGGTCTTCGACGGTGGCCCAGCCACCACACGCAATAGGCCGCCTGTCGTGACAGTCACGTTGACGGGCGAAGGGTCGGCAGCATCCAGCGCATCGAGCACCGGCTGGCCTATCGCCTCGCGGACGGCTGGCGATAGCACCTGCTCACCCGGATAAATGATGATGCCCTTGGCTGTCCCGGTGGCGATCCCATGCTCCGTCAGCAGGCCGTTGATCCGCTGTACCTCTGCGGTTAGGCGGTCGTACTCTTCGCAAGCCTCCCGAAGCTCCGTTTCCAGCACCTCGATCCGGTTCTGGCAGGTGTCGCGTTCGTCGGTCATAACTCCCCCATCTGCCCTTCGGCGTACAAGCTGCATAACACCCACCACCGCACACCGCTGTGCGACATAGAGCCAACCTCGACGCGCCAAAGTAGATCGGACCCTGGTATCCGAATGTGGTCGCCGTTGGCTGGCATGTCCCGCGTGTCAGTGCCTGACAGGTTTACCTCAAATAGCTTCATCGTGTAGTCGCGCACGCCGCCGCGCTTCCGCTTGCCGATGTCTAGCGATAGCGTTCCCATTCCCTCTCTCCTCTCACATCGTAATCCGCCGCACATTGCGGACCCGTGGTTGTTCTGTCGGTGCTGCCTTCTTCGTGGTGCGGCCGTCGAAGGCGGTGCGCTCAATGCGGACCACTAGGCTATGCCTTACGGCACCATACCTCGCCGCGTCCATGGGGTGGCTCCAGTAGTCCCAGTCCCCGCGCCTGTCGGGCAGGTCCTTGTCGGTGGGCTGCTCTGAGAAGCTGCGGTGGATCCCGATGACGGGCTTGCCTGAGTTGCACTTGCCGTATTCACGCCCAGCCAGCCGCCGCGCCACCTTGAGCCGCCTGTCCCCGTTCGCCGCCAGTATCATCCCGTTGAGCCGCTCGACTCCCACCTCGATCATACGGTCTTCGGGGTGCTGGGGCTTCCAGACCTGGGGGCGCCGGCCGAACTTGGCGTATATGGCGTCCGTCAGGATCTTCTCATTCGAGCGCATGCCCACAGCTTCCGCCCGCCGCTGGCCTGCTGACGGGTCGGGCACCACCTCTGTGATGTTGGGCGCCCATGGCATGTGGAGCACCTCGTGTGCCTGCTGTTCTGTGTCGACGTCCCACAGCATCAGCTCATCGAATATCACCCATGTGTCAGATCCGGCACGTTCTTCCTGGACTGCCAGGAACGCAGGTCGGTGAGCCCCCGGATCCCACCACAGCTCGACGGGTCGGTTTGGGTCGAAGGCGTACTCGATGATCGATCCGTCGCCGTAGTCCCTGACTGTGCGCGAGCCCAGCAACACGAACTCACCCCAGAGCAAAGCGCGCACCATGGCGGAGCTGTACATCCGCATAATGCCGTCGATGTATCCGTCTGCTAGGTGGGGCGTGTTTAGGATCGTGGGCATCGCCACGGTGCATAGCCCGCGCTCAGGGACGCCCGGCTGCAGGTCCTTGTACCTGTCCATGATGAACGGCAGGGACCGCCCTGGCTGCGGTGTGGCCACGTTGAACAGCACGCGCACCGGGTAGCCCTTCTGACTCAGGCGCTCCCGGAGGCGGTGCTGGGCTGTCGGGTGAAACAGCACGCTCTCGTCGGTGAAGATGGCCGTGAACTCGTGCCCCTCGAAGCTCTCCAGGCCATCATGCCCGGAGCCCCACACCAGCTCACCCAGGGCGGTCACACAGCGTCGGTGCATGCCGTCCCACTCCCAGACTAGAGGATTGGTCTTGAGCGTGCCGTGCCAGCCCGTAGCGGCGTTAATGACCGCATCGAAGCTGGGCATAGTCACGGCCTTGAGCTGGCTGATTCGGTTGCTGGCGATCCCGTACTTGGCACCTGGTCCAGCTTGCCGGTTGAAGCCCATGATGGCCCCGGCCACGTTGCCCAGTAACAGCGTCTTGCCAGCCCTAAAGCCACCAGTCACGAACATATCGGTGACGTCAGAGCGGAAGGCTGTGCGCATCGCCCACGCTTGGATCTCGTTGGGGGCGATCGTGTGCTGGTGCCGGTCTACCCAGCATGAGAAGTCGACCTTCACTGGTCACCGGGCGGGAGTAGCCCCTTGGCCTTGGCGATGGCCACCACGTCTGGCAGGGGCTCGGTGGGGGCGTCACAGTCGACGGCACGCACGGTGACCTCGATCAGGGTGTCAAGCTCGGCTGTGCTCTTGTCGTTGAACGCGGTGTTCCTCAGTAGGTTGCCTACCTGGGTTGCGTCGGACGGGCTAAGTTGGCCGTCGACATCGGGGTCCAGTGACTGCTCCACGAGGCTGTCAACGTAGCCCAGCAGCTTGTCGTAGATGGCCAGTGCGCGGCGGCTGGTGACTGCCTTGCGCGCGTCATACGCCTGCGTGGCTTCCGCCGTTGCCTGCTTTCTAATCTCCTGTCCATCCGGGTTATCTCTCCACCACTGCGACACTCGCTGATGTGGAATGTCCAGCGCCCTGGCGACCCTTGCGATACATCCCGCAGGCGGCTCTCCGTTGCCGCTGATGACGGCTTCCGCCGCTACCATCTCAATCGCCTTGCGGATCATGGCTGGATCGGACGGCTTCGGCATCTCTACCACTCCCCCATCCTGTCGCAGTCGTCCGGATCGTACCACTGCCCGATGTATATCTGCGTCGCCCTGCAGCAGTCGCCCTCGCTCAGCGCCTCGCTCATGCCATCGGGGTCGTAGATCCGCTCATCGCACACGTACTGGTCGCCGAGTATCCCAGCGGACTTCTCCTGCATGTTCCCGCACGATTCCACGACATCAGCGCGGGACTGACACGACCTTGTTGGCGCTTCGGTTTCATCGTCCCAGCAGAGCATCGACTTATCCATGCCGTCGTTGCACTGGGCGAAGAGGTCCGCCTCCAGTTGGCACGCCTCCCAGCATGTGTCACAGCCCATCAGCGAGCCGATGCCGAGCCCCAGAGCCCACGCCACGATCCTACCCTTCGTCATGCCTTCTCCCCCCTCCCGATCTCGCGTTCGATGGCGTCAATCACATTCTCCCCCAGTGCAGTATGCCCGTCTCCACGGCAACTGCTCCATGCGTCCCTGCCTGACATTGCATATTTGCACTCTTCCACCACCGCCC
>Ga0180007_10002484_pt1 | contig 21992 bp, 20 predicted proteins | sample MM_PC_MetaG_FD_121122 | JGI IMG/M metagenome (GOLD analysis project Ga0180007, IMG submission 121122) | Groundwater microbial communities from the Aspo Hard Rock Laboratory (HRL) deep subsurface site, Sweden - MM_PC_MetaG | ecosystem: Environmental > Aquatic > Deep subsurface > Groundwater... | reverse complement strand
GTGAACGTAACTCAGCCGCAAACATGGCAGGTTTTTTAATTTCCTTTTGGCAACAAGGCTTTACTCTGTAGCCTTCCACATCACAACCCCGAGACGAAAATATAAACATTAACCACTCAATTTATTGAGTGGACTTGATACTTCCAGCAATATAAACCGAATTTATTCGGTGAGTACCCCGACTAAAGTCAGGACGACAGGTAGAAGCCATTCTATCCCATCGAATAAATTCGATGGTTAATGTTTTTCTGCAGCTGAGCTAAGTGCCGTTGCGCAGCGCCTGCCCGATCTGTCAGGCAGGCAATCGCCGGATATTATTTTTGTTAGACAAATTATTTTGTAAAATCATCGTACAAACCAAGTAACACATATCCAAAATAATCATGTACTTTTAATTCTCCAATTGGAGTTTTAATTGCTGCCTGATGAGGACCATCATATCCCAAAATCACTATTTTCCCCGATAGTTCTTTTTTATCTATTCTATCTTCTAATAAGTCCACAAATGAGTGCTTAATCAGTCTCTCTTTGTGAGGAAATGTAAACATATATTCCAACTCTGATGTCAATTTGTATGATTTTCCTCGAAATATTAGTTTTCTGTTTTCTATTCCAATATTCTCTGAATATAAAAATTCAAATATCTTTATTGGTAAACTTTTAATGGGGAAATTTTTGTATAATCCAATTACAGGTATATGAAAATTATTTTTGTGAGGATAAATGTCCACGAAACCAACATTATAACAGTTTTCTGATAATATTTCCAGAGGAATCCATCCTGAATTACCTGCTAAAATGTTTGGAGAATTAATAATATTTATTTCAGGAGATAGGAAATTCTTAGGTAATTCATTTGGATTATTTTCAGGTACATTTAGACGACACTGGAGAAAAACGGGAAGTTCTAATAATGACTCAGCTAATTTTACATCTGAATTTTTATCTTTTGGTTCATCAATAAAATATTTAAGTACGACAGCTTTTGCTCCATTTTTCGACGCTGCTTTTATAGCTTCAGCATAAATATATCTTGAATATGGAAAAGCACCTATTTTATTTTCTGTTTTAATATCAACATATATAAAAGTAAAGGGCGAATCCTCAGCATATATATGTAATAAAGAAAATATTGCTATTAGTAGTGTTTTTCTTATCATGATATACTGTCATTGTCAATAGATGAAAATGGTTTCCATCTATCAGTATTATTAGAAGTCAAATATCTCCACACATCATTATGTTTTGTTGAAAAATTTGAAAATATCACAACAATTTCCCGTTTCTGATATATCTACCATCACAAGATGAAATTAAATCTTGAACAACCAGAAATCAAGTGAAAATGAAAGATTCCGGTTGTGTGTTTCCTTGTTAAACAGCTTCGGTTTTTTTTTGGGGGGGACGTTCTTTGTTCACCCAATAAACTAATAAACCAATTCTCCAACCCTAAAGGGGTCGAAATCCATAACACCACTATCGGGAACTTTTCCAGATAACCCGCAAAACGATCTGTTTGGCGCAATCACTCTATTTGTTTAGCAGGCCGCCCCGTTTATAAATGTCCATCTGGACCATTGAAAAAGGTTGAACGCTTCCGGTTTTTTGATTGCGCTCATTCCGGATGGCGCCGCTTTCCAGATTGACTGTCACGGTATCGCCATTATGCAGTTCCAGTTCTTCAAGCAACGCTTTATCGTATGTAAGGATAGGCAAGGCCGCGTTAATGGCATTCCGTTCATATATGGCTCCATAGGATTCCGCCAGAATCAGCGGCACTCTTAGAGATTTAAAACAATCCACCGCCTGCTGACGGGAACTGCCGGCGCCAAAATTCTTAGCGGTCACGACGATATCGCCGGGTTGAACCTCCCCGGCAAATTTCTCATAGCCCGCCAGATTATCAAAAGTATACTGGCCCATTTCAGCAATGTCGGTAATGGTCAGATAGCGGTTATGAAAAATCATATCCGTATCGATATCGTCAATGGGAATCAGCCGGATTTTGCCGGTAAATTCCAGTGGGCTAGACTCAGGACGGACTTTGGCACGGGCTTCACCCAGGCTGATGCCCTGGGCTGTAAATGTTGCGGGTTCCATGGGCAGGTCGTCGGGTGTGGTAATGTAGCCCGCAACTGCCGAGGCTGCCGCGACCGCCGGGGAAGCCAGATAAACGCTACCCTTGCCCTGCTTACCGGCGAAATTCCGATTACCGGTGCTGAGAGTTATTTCGTTGGGCCCGTTCTGGCCCACCTGACCGGCGGCGCACCCGGCGCATCCGGCGTTGGAAACCAGGGCACCGGCGTCTTTGAATATTTTAATCAGCCCTTCCTCCAGAGCCTCTTTCCAGACGTCATCGGTGGCCGGAACAATTTTCAAAACCACTCCCGGAGCCACAATTTTTCCCTTGAGAATTCCCGCTGCAATACGCAGATCTTCCATACGTCCGTTGGTGCAACTGCCGATAAAAGCAGAATCGATTTTGGTCTTTTTGACCGCCTGAATATCAATATCATCGTGAGGATGGCCGGGTTTGGCAACCATGGGTTTGAAATTGGAAATATCAACCTCGATTTCCTGTTTATAAACCCCATCGGCATCGGCACTGATTATGGGAATCCGCTTCCCGCTGCGCTTTTCCAATTCGACAATCACTGCCGGTGTAGGTGTAAAGAGGATACTAATCGTTCCCATCTCCGTACCCATAGAGGCAATCGTAATGCGTTCATCCAGGGTCAATTCATCCACCGCCGGGCCGTGCATCTCAACGGCAACACCCAGCAGGCTGTTGGCGCCGAAGCGTTCCAGGAGATTCAGGACGATATCCTTGGCGCTGACATTTTTCGGACGTCGACCGGTCAGCGTCAGCTTCACGGATTCCGGTACCTTGAACCAGGATTGCCCGCTGGCCCAGACCGCCGCGATATCCTGATCCCCCATACCCTGACCGAAAGCCCCGATGGCGCCCATAATATTGGCATGGGAATCGGTGGACACAAAGGTTCCGCCCGGCAGAATTAAACCATGATCAATGGCCAGGTGTGTGCCGATCCCGGAATTTACATCGTAAACCTGAATACCCTTTTCACGGGCATATTGGCGACAGAAATGCTGATTGGCTGCATATTTCTGATCGGAACCGCCGGGATCGCAGTCAAAGGTAAAAAAGGTTTTGGAAACATCGTCGGGTTCCAGACCGTTTTCGATCAGGTTCTTGACCACATTGGCGCCACCGAAATCCCGGGCCACCCTGGCGTCGATTCGCATATCAATGATCTGGCCGGGTTTAACCGTTTTGGCACTGCTGTGAGCAGCCAGAATTTTTTCAATCAGGTTCATACAATCAGCCTCTCTTTAAAGGGTAAAAAAGTCATGAAGTCCGCATGATGGACAATATAGGCCTCGGTGCTGCGCTTGATCATATCACCTTCACCAGCATGGGCCGCGATAATGTGGCAAACTTCCGCCGGGACGCCGCACGCTTCCGCCAGTGAGACCCCGGAAAAGGGGTGGCGCAGGTATTTACCGTAACTGCCCTGAACCGCTTTGCCGTTTTTATCCAGGACGTATTCCAGCAATTTGCCCACATCGCAGAGAATAGCACCGGCAATCAACACATCCATATCCATAGTGAGTTCGCCGTGATACATGGCGTTGATCTTCTCGCCGGCATCCCGGGCAATATGCACCACTGAGCGTTTGTGATCCATGAAAGTCACTTTCAGGTCGGGCCCGCAGAGCAGTGTAAAGGGAATCCGCTTCAGATCATCCAGAGTGAGGACACTTTTTTCCAATGCCAATTCCCAGGTATTCGCGGTTTTTTCTCGCAAATCTTTGTCCTGAATCCAATTCAGTTCCGGCCAAAGTTCTAGTACTTCCTTATTCATTTCAATGCCTTTCTAATTCTACCACAAAGACACCAAGCCACAAAGATTATATATTAAATTAATATTTGAACCGTTTTGTGCCTTTGTGGTTATAATAACCTATTTCAGTTTTTCAATAATCGCATCGGCCATCTGTCTCGTCGAAGCGGCGCCTTTTTCCACCACATCCGGCCGACCGGCCATTTTCATCATGTCATAGGTCCGCACCTTACCTTCGGCAACCACAGTTGATACGGCTTTGCAAATCCTGGCAGCCATTGTATTTTCATCGATATAATCCAGCATCATGCAGGCCGATTCAATCATGGCAATGGGATTGACAATGGACACCGGATAGTCCGCATATTTTGGCGCTGATCCATGGGTCGGTTCAAAGACACCGATGCCGGTATCAGGATTGAACTGGGCGGAACAAGCAAAGCCCAGGCCGCCGATGAGCCCGGCAAAACCATCAGAAACGATATCACCGAACATATTTCCGGCGACGATGACCCCGTAGTTTTCCGGGTTTTTCGTCAGCCACATCATCTGGGCGTCAATATTGGTATTCCAGAGTTCAATCCTAGGATAGTCACTCTTCTGAATCTGCTGGGCCATCTTGTACATCATACCGGAAGTTTCCCGAATGACATTGGGTTTTTCACAGACCGTGACCGATTTATAGCCGTATTTTCCCGCATGTTCAAAGGCCGCCCGCAAAATGCGTTCCGTCGCCTTTTTTGTAAAAATCCGGGTCGAAATGGATAATTCTTCTTTTGGTGTTTTGCCGAAATTCTTAACGAACTTCGGGTGGGTCATCAGGGCTTCGTAGACTTGATCCGGTGGATTGCTCCACTCGACGCCACCATAGAGCCCTTCGGTATTCTGGCGAAAAATCACGGCATCGATTTCCGGTTCTTCAACCGTATCGTTAGGACCGCGGCGAATGAAATTTAGTGGATTACCAATATAAGAGCGACAGGGACGGACACAAATATCCAGGCCAAAATGCTGGCGCAAACCAACGATCGGGCTGGAATACACCAGGCCTTTATCCCGCAGGGCGGGAGACAATTCGGCGGCCGCGGCGTCTTTCGGTTTCGATGTAATTGCTCCAAAAAGGGCAATTTTATGTTTTTCAATCAGATCCAGCGTCCGCTGCGGAAGCGGGTTACCCTCGTTACACCAGAACTCCCAGCCGATATCGGCATGGACATATTCCGCATCAAATCCGGCCGCATCGAGAACCCGGATCGCTTCTTCCAACACATTTTTACCAATTCCGTCGCCGGGCATGGATACAATCGTTCGTTTCGCCATGAATTCTCCTCCTTAGAACCTTATGTTTGTTAATTATAGGTATACATTTTATCGATATGAATACGAATTTCATACTGGTTAAATGTCCGACGGATCAGATCGGTCAGTTGTCTGCAGTCATTTAATTCTGTGCAGGTTTGAACATTGCTCTGAACCGGCACAATATCAAAAAATATGCGTTGATGGTCTTCCTTGCTGATCATCCGCAAATCGTGGTATTCCCGGATTTCCGTACTATCCTGAATAAATTCTTCAATCAGCGAGCGCAGCTGCTGTAGTTCCGGGCTCTCCAGATCAATGGGATCCACATGCACAATCGCATAGGCCTTCAACCGGCGGGCCAGCTGATGCTCCACTTTGGTAGCAATTTCATGGGCTATGACGCTGCTGGTATTCTGGTCCACTTCCACATGAACACTGATAAATTTCTGATCGCCGTAACTGTGTACCACCATATCGTGGGTATTCAGTACATTTTCAACCTGCATGCAGATCTCCCGGATGCTGGTGATAAATTCCAGTGTCGGAGCGTTGCCCAGCAGCGAATCCGCCGCATCTTTGGCGATTGATATCCCGGCCCAGATCAGCATAATCCCCACCGCGATACCACCGGCACCATCCAGAAACGGGTATCCCAAGCGTGCTCCCAGGATAGCAATCAACACGAGGATTGAACTGATGGAATCGGTATAGTGATGCAGGGCATCGGCTTTAAGCGCCATAGAGTCTATGCGTTTACCCATATAAGCGGATAAACCACCCAGCCAGGCTTTCACTAATATCGTCAGAAGTATAAACAGCAAAACTCCCAGGGTCACAACACTAAGTTGGGGGTTCGCCAGACGTCCGTAAGAGGATTTGATAAATTCAATTCCCGCCACGGCCAGCAGCACTGCAATAATCAGGGTCGCCACATATTCCGCCCGCTGATGCCCGAAGGGATGTTTGCTGTCCGCCGGCTTTTCCGAAATCCGATAGCCCAGAATCACAATGATTGACGTGGAAACATCGGAGAGGGAATGAATGGAATCCGCAATCAGGGCGATGGAATTGATCAGCAGACCGATAGCCAATTTGGCCCCGAAGAGCAAAAAATTGACCACGATGCTGATCCAGCCCTCCAGACGACCGTAGCTGGCCCGGACGGTCGCCTGCCGCAGATCCTGCCGTCTCAGGGATTTGGGTACAATCCAGTCGTAAATAAATCGCTGCATCAGAGTCCTAACTGTTTTTTGGTATAGGGAATCAGACCACCGGCATCGAAAATGCCCACTACCTCTTTGGGCAAGGGCGGGAATTTAAACACGCCCGCTTTACAGCGAATTTCACCCTTGTCTGTATCTATTTCAATGCTTTCACCATGTTTCAAGGCATCAACGGCTTTCGGCGACGTCAGCGCCGGCAAACCAAAATTGATGCAATTCCGGAAATAGAGCCGGGCAAAGGTCTTGGCGATCACCGCCCCAACTCCGGAATAGACCAGACAGGAGGCCGCCTGCTCACGGCTGCTACCGCAACCGAAATTGGTCCCGCCAACAATGACATCACCTTTGTGCACATTCTTGGCAAACTCCGGGTCCAGGTCTTCCAGGGCTACTTTCGCCATTTCCGCTGTTTCGGTAATCGTATAGGTGTATTTTCCGGGAAAAATGACGTCGGTGTTGACATCGTTGCCATATTTCCAGACTTTTCCTTTTATTAACATATATACTCCTTAGTATTATTTCAAATTAACGAATGCAGATTAACGATTTCAAATTGTATTCCAAAATAATTCATGTTATATCGCATCATTGTTTACTTTTTGCGGTTTTTATTGACTTAATAAGAATACTAATCAGTTCATTAATTTCCAAAATCAGGTTTACACTCAGCTCCTCATTTAACCGATCCGTTCTTTGTAACAGTTTCAACCAATAATAAGACTCGCGTGATTCTTTAAGAACAATTTGAAGTTTATGTACAAAGTCTGCCTTGCTTTCGGCCGAACGAGCTTCTTGATAATTTGCCCCGCTCGAGGTTGCTGAGCGCACTAATTGTTTAAATATATGCTTTGAGGCAAACGAATTTCCAACGATTTTCTCAATTTTCAATATTGATACAGCAAAATCCAAAAACCGATTCGATAGTTCTTCTGGATTCATTGATTCATACCTTCCCTAAAAATCATCAATTGTTAAATAGTAATCGTTGATCTGCAATTAATACCAACAATCCTCGATCTTCCCGGTCAGTGCCGACATAGCCGCGGTCCGCGGACTGACCAGATAGACAAAGGATTCTTTATTTCCCAGACGCCCCTTGAAATTACGGTTCGAGGTCGCCAGCACTACTTCACCGTTGGCCGGAACGCCCTCATGATTACCCATACAGGGGCCACAACCAGGATTCATGATGACACAACCGGCTTCCACCAGTTCCTGAATCCAACCTTTTTTAAGAACTTCGAGATAAACTTCCTGAGAGGCTGGAAAAACCAGCATGCGCACATCGGGATGCACTCTTTTCCCCCGCAATATCTCTGCAACTATTTCAAAATCCTCGACCCGGGCATTGGTGCAGGAACCAAAAAATATCTGATCGATCCTGGTACCCTTCACTTCACTGACCGGGACAACATTATCCACGGTATGGGGTTTGGCAATCATGGGTTCCAGAGTGGATACATCAAAGTGATATTCGGCTTCGTATTCCGCGTTGGGATCGGATTCAATGACCTCGAAAGGCTGTGAAACCCTGTCTTTCAAATAGCCCAGGGTTGCTTGGTTAGGAATCATATACCCGGCCTTCGCGCCAATTTCCACCGCCATATTGGTAAACACAAAACGGCTGGCTACACTCATCCGATCGATCGTCGGGCCACAAAACTCAATTGCCTTATACAAAGCACCATCGGCGCCGATTTCACGGGCGATTTTCAGCATTAAGTCTTTGGCCGACACAGCTTCGGGAAATTCACCATCAACAACAATTTTAATCGTTTCCGGAACTCGCAACCAGATCTTACCCCGGGCCATAATCGCCGCCATCTCACTGCGGCCGATTCCAGCGGAAAAAGCCCCAAAAGCGCCATAGGAAGTAGAGTGAGAATCGGATCCAACAATCAGGGCGCCGGGCCAGACATGCCCTTTTTCATGCATGACCTGGTGACAAATACCCACATGAATATCATAAAAATTACGAATCCCCTGTTTCCGCACAAACTCCCGGATATCCTTGTGGTTCTCCGCGAATTTCTCATTGGCCGCCGGTGTACAATGATCCAGAATTACCACATGCATGCCGGGTTTATAGACCTGATCAACACCGATTTTATAAAATGTCTTGGATATAGCTGCTGTATTGTCATGGCTCATGGCCACATCGGGTTCCACTTCAATAATCTCGCCCGGCACCACATCCTTGCCGACTTTCTGACCCAATATTTTTTCACTAAATGTCTTCCCCATGGGAACTCCTTTAAATGGTTATTTTATAAAACGGTTAATGTGCAATTTAGGACAGCTTTGGAATAAAATTCAAGAGTCATCTTGACTTTTTTGAGAGATATTTCAAAGAAACCAGCCGGAAATTTCCTAAAACCGGGAAATGGGATGGAAGAAACAACCAATTATTAATCGTATTCCTCTTTTAAAAGAGTCAAATGACAAAAACCCACACGGGTTATGGCGAAAACCATGCCAGATACAACCGGTCAGGTCAAGCGGCAAATATTTAAAATTATTTCGTGAACAGGCATTGATTTTTAAGGGAAATCTTCTCAATTTAAAGTTCAATTGATAACGGAGGTAATTGTGTTAAAGAGTGCTGCGGCGGGCAATCGCGGAAAGGATATCCGCTCCGATTGCTACGTGGAAATTGAACTGCGAAAGTCCGGTGGAATTCAACTGGAGTTAACGAGTAAAGTAGATGCCCTGTTCGGGCAAGCCAATCGACAATTAATCGCGAATGTTTTAGATTACTTTGATATAGTAAATGCCCGCGTCATTATCGAAGACAGCGGCGCCCTGCCCTTTATTATGATGGCCCGGCTGGAAGCCGCGATTCGTCAATTGATCGATACGGAAAAAGAGTATTTGCCAGAATTGCTGCCGGAAAATTGTTACAGTACAGCCCGTGACCGCAACCGGCGTTCCCGGCTCTATCTTCCGGGTAACACACCCAAACTCTTTATCAACGCCGGCCTGCACAAAGCGGACGGCATTATTCTGGATTTGGAAGACAGTGTGGCACCGGCCAAAAAGGATGAGGCCCGCTATTTGGTGCGCAACGCCCTGCGGGGGAACAATTTTTACGGCTGCGAACGGGCAGTCCGGATTAATCAGGGCCAGCGTGGTCTGCAAGATCTGGATTACATCGTTCCGCACTGGGTCAATATCATCCTGGTTCCCAAATGCGAAACCGTTGAAGACCTTACTGAAATCAATGCCCGGATTCAGGCTATCAAACAGGCGAAGGGATTGGATTATCCCGTCTATTTGATGCCTATTATTGAGAGCGCCAAGGGTGTTCTGAATGCCTTTGCCATCGCCGGTGCCTCAAAAAATGTCGTCGCCCTGGCCATTGGCCTGGAAGATTACACCGCCGACCTGGGGACTCAACGAACCCGGGAAGGCAATGAGAGTTTCTTTGCCCGCAGCATGCTGGTCAATGCCGCCCGGGCCGCTGGCATTCAGCCTATCGATTCAGTGTTTTCCGACGTGGGCGATCAGGAAGGGCTAAAGCAGACCGTTACGGAATCGAAAGCGATGGGATTTGAAGGTATGGGCTGTATCCATCCCCGCCAGGTGCCGGTCATTCATGAGGCTTTCGCACCCACGGATGCAGAGATTGATAAGGCTCAGAAGATCGTCAACGCCTTTATCGAGGCTGATGAGAAAGGTCTGGGAGTCGTCGCCCTGGGTTCCAAGATGATCGATCCTCCGGTCGTCAAACGGGCTCAGAAAACCATCGCCATGGCCGTTGATGCCGGCAAAATCGCAGAAAACTGGAGAGATACCTATGGCAACTAAACTTGTGAAAAATGCGCTGGGCCGCCTGGTGCCCACAGAAGTGAACGGCAAAAAGCAGATTCCCTATAAAGGTGTCGGCAAATACAAACCCGATTACCGCAAATACGCCCCGCCCGTCGCCAGTATGGCTGATTTCCCCTCGGGCAACAAACTGGTCAAGGATTTAAAAGAGGCCCTGATCAAGGCCGGTCTGAAAGATGGCCTGACCGTCTCGACCCATCACCATTTCCGCGATGGCGACTTGGTGGCGGTTCAGATTTTCCGAATTGCCTCAGAGTTGGGCATCAAGGATCTGGTCTGGTTCCCATCGGCCTCCTTTCCCTGTCAGACGGAAATGATCGACTATATGGAAAATGGTACGATTCATCATATTGAAGGCAGCCTGAATGGCCCGCTGGGTCGTTACTGTTCCGAAGGCAAGATGAAAGGAATGGGCGTGCTGCGCTCACACGGCGGCCGGTATCAGGCCGTCCAGGATGGTGAAGTGGTCATCGATATCGCCGTTCTTGCGGCTCCCACGGCCGATCCCTTTGGCAATGCCAACGGCGTTACCGGCAGTTCCGCCTGTGGTTTGCTGGGATTTGCCCTGGCGGATTCTCAGTACGCCCATAAGGTCATTGTCGTCACTGATAACCTGATCGAATTTCCCTGCATACCCTGGCAAATTCAGGGCAACTATGTGGACTATGTTGTACAATTGGATAAGATCGGTGAACCCGAGAAAATCGTTTCCGGGACTACCCGGATCACCAAGAGTCCAGACCGGCTGCTCATCGCCGAAATGACGGCCCAACTCTGCCTGGAAGCCGGATTGATCAAGGATGGCTTTTCCTTTCAGGCCGGGGCCGGCGGAACATCCCTGGCCATTAGCTACTATTTCGAACAGATGATGCGGGAGAAAAACATCAAAGCCCGCTTCGCCCGGGGCGGCAGCAACCAGTACCTGGTCAAAATGCTGGAAGAAGGGCTCGTGGATTATATTCTCGACGGTCAAACCTTCGACCTGGAGGGAGTCCGGTCCATGCGGGACAATCCCCGGCATCAGGATACCTCGCCATTTACCAGCTACAATTACCACGGAAAAGGCAATTTCGCCCAGTTCGTTGACATTGTGATTCTGGGTGCGACGGAAGTGGACCTGGATTTCAACGCCAATGTCAATACCCATTCCGACGGTTATCTGCTGCACGGTATCGGCGGCTGGCAGAACTGCCTGTTCAGTAAAACCGTGATTCTGCCGATTCCCCTGTTCCGGGACCGTATTCCGGTCATCCGGGATTCCGTTACTACCATTACCGGTCCGGGAGAGCTGATCGACATCATCGTTACCGAGCGGGGCATTGCTATTAATCCCAGGCGCAAAGATCTGCTGGATGCCCTGAAGAATACCCGTTTACCACTGAAATCCATTCAGGAGCTGAAGGACGAGGCCGAGAAAATCTGTGGTGTCCCGGAAAAGCCCAATCTAGGCGATGAAATTGTGGCAGTGATTAAATGGGTGGACGGGACGATTATTGACTCAGTTCGACGGGTGATTCCGAAATAAAGAGCAATGCTTTAAGAATTGGGTATTTAGAGTCAGCGAGACTGTGGATCAAAGGGAATTGATGACACACTGATTTTTTCCGTAAGTTTATAGTCCTGTTTTCCCGGGCAGATTACCCAGAGATGTTCCAAGTCTAAATCGTCTATGGCTGTTTGCATGGATTTTGTAAGTTTTGGTGCATCTGCATATTTAAATTCAATACCCCATTTTTTTCCATGATCCTGCCAATACAAATCAAGTTCCGTACCGCTATGGGACTTCCAGAAAAACAGTTCATTCGCCTGTTTGCCAATTGCCCGGATCACCGATTCAAGGGCAAAACCTTCCCAGGACGCTCCTAGTTTTGGATGCGACTGCAATTCATCTCTGGTTGTCAGGGAAAGCAAATAGTGAAAAATACCTGAATCCCTCAAATATATTTTGGGTCGTTTTACCAATCGCTTGCCAATATTTACATACCAGGGTTGTAAAATCCGTATCATAAACGTTGATGCCAAAATCTCAATATATTTTCGGACCGTCATATCCGATATCCCAAAAGAACGGGCCAATTCTGAATAATTGATTATCTGGGCATGATAATGGCTCAGCATTAGCCAGAACCTGCGGAGTGTGTAAGGTGGAATATTAATTCCCAACTGCGGAATATCCCGTTCTAAAAAAGTGCTGATATAATTCTCTCTCCAGTGAACACTTTTTTGATCTGTTGCAGCCAAAAATGATCGGGGTAAACCGCCCCGCAGCCAGAGTTTTATGATGTTTTCTGTACCGATATCACCAATCCGGAAACCACTCAATGGATAGTAGGCAATCCGTCCGGCCAGAGATTCTGAGCTTTGCTTCAGCAGCTCTCCCGAAGCACTTCCGAGAATCACAAATGTCTGGTTCTTTCCCCGATCAACCAGATATCGAAGTAATGGAAACAGATCCGGCTTCCGTTGAATTTCATCAATGATAATCAGACCGCGCAAATTTTCCAGAGTCAACAAAGGCTGTTCAAATCGAACTAAATCACGTGGGTTTTCCAAATCAAAATAGTGATCAAAATCTAACTGCCGTGCCAGTGTGGTTTTACCACATTGCCGGGCGCCGATGATTGCTGTAACGGGATAGTCATTAATCAACACTTGAATTTGCTGATAGTCATCTTTTCGATCAATCGTTTTCATGGTTCAAAGATATAATATTACCATGAAATTTCAAAGGGGAAGTTTGAGATTTCAAGGTATTTTTCTAAAGGACAAGCAAATATACCTGAGATAGGATTCAGGGTGGTACGCTTGATCCGATTGACATTTCACGAAATTTAATGCCCGACCCGCAGGTACTCTTTCGTGGTCGGATGTTGAGGATTATCAAAAATTTCGGCCGGCGGTCCCTGTTCAATGATTTCACCCAGATAGATAAAAATCACATGATCCGCCAGGCGGCGGGCCTGCCGCATGATGTGGGTGACAATCAGAATGGTATATTGCTCTTTCAGTTTCATGAACTGCTCTTCGATGCAAGTGCTGGAAAGCGGATCCAGCGCCGATGTGGGTTCATCAGCAAGAATGATCTCTGGTTCCACCGCCAGTCCCCGGGCCAGGCAGAGGCGCTGCTGCTGCCCGATTGACAGACGTGAGGCCGGTGATTTGAGACGATCCACCACCTCGGGCCAAAGATTGACCTGTTTCAGGTAATACTCCACCCGATCAGCCAGCTCCGTGCGGTTTCGAACACCCTGGATTTTGAGTCCGTAGGCCACGTTATCAAAAATGGACATGGGCAGCGGATAGGGTCGCTGAGAGAGCAATCCCATTTTCTGGCGGATTCTGGTGAGATCGTTTTTACGGTTCAGAATTTCTTCACCATCCAGGTGAATCTGTCCGCTGATATCGAGCCCGTTGTAGATGTCAATCAGACGATTCATGCACTTCAGGAGCGTGGTTTTGCCACAGCCCGATGGGCCCAGAATTACCGTTACCTTGTTTCGGGAAATTGTTAGATTAATGTCCTTTAATATGGGTATACCTTTATGGGACACGTTAAGATTTTGAATCCTGATGATTGAACCGCTCATTTAATCGTATGCTCCTTATATTTTGAAGAGAGAAGCCGGGCCAGCAGGCTGATTATCAGAATAAAAAGGGTCAGCACAACAGCCGATGCGTAAGCCCGTTCCTGGACGGCAGGTATAGGTGAACTCAGTTGAAAGAAGATGGCGAGCGGTAGAGTTGCCGCCGGTTGGCTGAGGGAGGTGGGGATATAATCAGTGTAGCCGGCGGTAAACAGTACCGACGCCGCGTCACCTATACCCCGTCCAAAGGAGAGTAAAATTGCTGTAACAATACCCGGTAAAGCCTGTCTGAAAAAGACTTTAAAGGCAATTTCCGTGCGGGTCGAACCCAGCGCGTACGCGGATTCCAGCAGACCCTTAGGGACCGTTCTCAAAACTTCATCAATGGACCGGATCATAATCGGTACAATCAGCAGAGTCACCGTCAAAATACCGGCCAGCAGGGATGCCCGGAGACCCAGAAATAGCATCAGGGTAAAACCAAAGGCACCATAAACGATCGATGGCACACCCCAGAGCACATCCAGAAAAAAGCGGATCCGGTTCAGCCAGAAACGGTGACGGATCAGGAAGACGTTCATGAACAAAGCCACCGGCAGGCCGATAATAAAAGCCAGGCCTGTGGCCCCAAGCGCCAGGTAAAAGGAACCGATGATCGCATTCAGAATACCACCCTCTCCACCAAAGTAATAACCGCCCTGAGGTACCTTTGTAATCATATCCCAGTCCAGAGCCCGGTACCCCTGTTTGAAAATCACAACGATCAGAAACAGCAGAACAGCGATAATCAGGTATGTCGCCAGCGCAGCCAGGGTTTTGAACACACCCTCTTCGATCTGTTTGCGTCTCAGCATCGATATTCTCCATGATTGATTGCCAGGCGGGCCAGAATATTAAACAGAATAATAATCACAAACAAAATCAAAGCCGCGAACATCAGGGCCGAATCGTACATCGGAATCGACATCATCTCACCGTAGTTATTGGCGATCAGGGCCGGTAACGGGTAAGCGGCCTGAAAGGGTGATCCGGGAATCTGCACCACATTCCCTACCACCATCAGGACCGCGATGGTTTCGCCCAGGGCTTTGGAAATTCCCAAACCAAAGGCTGCCATAATTCCGGAAAATCCCTCACGCAACAGGACAAATTTTATCGTTTCCCAATACGTCGCTCCCACCGATAAGGATGCTTCCTTTAGTTCAGTGGGAATGGTTTGAAATACTTCGATCAGAATATTCAGAATAAAAGGAATTGACATTACCGCCAGCACAATACCCCCGGACAAAATACAATAACCGCTGGTTTTCAGGTCCCAGACCGATGCCAGGCGGACCACCAGGGGCACTACGACCAGAATGCCCCAGACCCCGTAAACCACCGAGGGAATCCCCGCCATAATATCAATCACCGGCTGCATCAGATTCAGCAGCCAGCGCCGGGCGTACTGGGTCAGGTAGATGGCGCTGAGCAGACAAACCGGAGCGGCGATCAGGAAAGAAATCAAAGTTACATAAAGGGAACTGACGATGAAGGGTTTAAAACCGAAATGACCCGCCATGGGTTTCCAGTCCGAACCATTCAGCAATTCCGAAAGGGGATATAATTGCAGGATAGGCAGGGATTTCAGCACCAGGCCCAGACCAATAACCAGGGGAATCAACAGCACCACAAAGAGACAGAGCAGCATCCAGCCGGAGGTTATTTGATCGATGAGTTTGCGGCGCTTCATGAGGGTCTGTTTTCTATTCTAATTTTTGAAGTTCCCGGTTGATCACATCTGCCGGCAATGGTACATATCCTGCCCGGGCTACATATTGTTGTCCATCACTGATTATCCAGTGCAGAAATTCCCGCAGCAGCGCCGATTCCGGTTTCCCTTTAGCGACAAAGTAAAGCTCCCGGGCTGGCGGTGAGGGATAATGCCCCGAAGCGATGGCCGCCATGACCCGGGTCATGCTATTGTAAAAATTCTCCTCCGGATCGATGCGGCCATTGGCATTGACATCAATAGGAATCACATCAAGTCCCGGGTACTTTAGATTGGTTTTGGCATCATATATATATATTGTGTTATTGTAACCGATTCCCAGGGCGTCCTTTTTCACGGCATCCGCCAGACCGGGATCGGCATAAACCCCCACACCCTTCAGGTCTTCCTGCAAGGCCCCGAGATAGTTGGCCCAGGTGCCGGCCGCACCGCAGGCGTCGCTGCGGGTATAGACATTGATTGCCGCCCGAAGCTCTGTGCCGGTCAGCACGCCCCAGTCCGTTATGCTCTGATCAATAAAAATAGCTTGAAATTGGGCCTGGGTCAATCCCTGTTGCAACAGCTGATCTATGACCGGATTCTGTACACTGATCGTGGGCAGCACCGCATCTTTGGTCACTGCCAGCCACCAGACTCCCCGGGCCTTTTCCGCCGCTACGATCTCCCGGGAAAACATGCCCAGATCCACGGCACCGGAAAGGGCATCGGTCATGCCTTTACCGGCACCGCCAGCGGAAATGTCAATGCGCACACCGGGATGCAGTTTCCGAAATTCCTCGGACCACTTGACCGTGAGCGGATAAAGCGCAAAGGCCCCGGAAATCGAGATCGTACCCTGGAGTTCAGCGTCACCGGGTTGAGTATCCCCGGTTTTTTGCGATTTCTCACAAGCCGGCAGCATTATTAAGAATACTAGCACTACCAACATAGTAGATATTTTAATAAAAACGAAACCTGATTCAGACCATCGATACATGGCTGCCCCTCCTTTATTGAAAATGATACGTGGTTTTTATTTTGAAATAATCATTGGCCCGCAGCATGGCTCAGGTCTCCTTAAACAGGACGCTTTTTACGTCAAGCATCAGCCAGAACCACTGGGACCAATCGCTGTCACCGGGATTCAAGCCCTGAATCCGTTCCAGGCTCTCACCCGGACGCATGACCGAGTATCCGCCTTGCAACGTTATGGCCGGGTGAAGTTTCCATTTCAGGGAAAGATCAAATTCGGTCCCGAGGTACTTATCGATCGGATCGGTGTCGGAACTGAGCAAAACCCGGCTCACCAGATAGAAACGGTGGGCCTCCAATTGAATACTCGTTTTGTCCACCCCGTATTGCAGTTTCAGGCAGGCATCCAGCAGACCACCACCGGCGGTACTTTTGGGAATATTGCTAAAGTAATCCAGCAATCCGTAGTTACTATGCCGGGTTCCGTAAAGAATATCAAACAGGTGGTCGGTATTCTGATAATCGGAGTTACTGTTCGTTCCGTCCTGACCGGAAATCCAGACCAGCCCGCCACCAATCTTCCACGATTGAACCGGAATCAGCGCATCAACAGAAGCCAGGCACGCTGAGACTGCCTGTCCCACATTGTTTTTTCCAAACTGATAATACAGCGATCCTTGCAGATCGAGTTTATCACCGCTAAAATGCCAGTAATCGCCCAGGGTGCCGCGCATATAGATAACTTCACTGCTGTCATTGGCGGTCACGCCGGTAGCCAGCAGAATCATGGAATTGCTGAGTTGCTGTGCCAATGGTCCTTTAATATAGAGAAAATTCAATGTTTTCAGACGATCGGCCGGATACAGGTTGCCATTCGTATTTTCCTGCTTGTTATTCAGTGACAGGGCCAGGTCAAATTGCCAGTCACCGGGTGCATAGCGCAGTCGCAGGGCATCGTAGCTGAGCCCGTTCTGGTTCCAGTTGCGCTGACTAATCAGGCGCTGATCATCAATGTTGAAAACCTGTCGTCCGATGCGCAGGTCAAAACCCGCCGGAATTCGGTATTCAGCCCAGGCTTCATAAAGGTCAATGCTGGCCGGATCACCATTCACACCGGTACTGCTGATATTACTTTCGTCACCCCAGACCCGGACATCCTGAAGGCTGAACCGGGTAGCAATCCGATTCTTGGAGTAAGCCAGATTCAAACGGGAACGCTGACTAATGAGCACGGCCGGAATCTGTCCGTCCACGGCTAATAATTTATAGCCATCCCGAACCTCAAACCGGGGCCGGATTTCTGCATCAACAGTCAATTGCGCCGGCAATACCGTCATTAGCACAAGGCCCAGCAGTATCAGACGCTGAACAACACTCATCGACTTCATCCTCTTTTATAACCCTGCAATTTGCCAATAAACACACTTTGCACCAGTCCACATGTTAACCATCACAAAGATAAAAAAATCACTGAAATTCGTTATTGTATATATAATCTACCAACTTAGTAGATATTTGCAAGAAAAATTTTTATTGCTGCTGGCGCAAGGCATCTTCCCGACGAATAATTTCTGCCAGGGTAGCCCGTTTGAAGATTTCCACCGTGGCGTCCCGGACCTCCTTGAAGACGGTGCGGATACCGCAGAGGTCTTCATCCTTCTCCACATCGCAGGCCTCGTAATAGAGATAGGTGACGCAGGGAATAAAGGCGATCGGTCCGTTGAACAGGCGGATGATGGTGGCCAGGTTGACCTTTTCGGGATCCTGGCTGAGATAATACCCGCCGTTGCGCCCTTTGATGCTGGTCAGGATTCCGGCATTTTTTAAATCCCGGAGAATGGCCTCCAGAAATTTTTTAGGAATGTTCTCTTCTTCAGCCAGGACACCAATCTGCAAAGCCCCCTGCTTGTATTCCCGGGCCAGACGAACCAGCGCAATAATGGCGTATTTAGTCTTCTTCGATAACATGTCTCTAAAATAAACGATAAAAGTTAAAAGGTAAAAGGAAAAATCAGATCCGTGAACTCAAGTAGTCAATGATTGGCGTGATATCCTTAAAATGATCAACGATCAAATCCGGTTTCTCTGCGCGAATGGCGACTCGCCGATCAGCATGCCGGACCACTGCAATGGCCCGCATACCGTTACGATGAGCGCACCAGACATCCCGGACAGTATCGCCGATAATGACTACCTGCTCCAGACGATAATCCTCGCCAAACTGCTGACGGCATTTTGTAAGGGCGATAGGCGGCAATTGATCGCGGTCGGGATGATCGCTGCTGAAGACTCCCATACTGAAATACTGCGCCAGATCAAAGGGCTTCAACTTGATCATAGCTCCCGGCTCAAGATTACCGGTAATCAGACCAAGGCGAACCGGCTGATTCTGTAGGTAATCCAGCAAATCGATAACGCCGGGATAGAGCCGGCGATCGGCAGCCAGGGGATAGCGCAGGGCCAGGATTTCCAGATAGGTTTCCAGGATGCACTCCGGTAAACCATCCCTGTTTTGAACCGGAATATTGAGAAAATCCAGAGCATTTTTAACGATCAGCGGATCGGTCATACCGGCCAGTTGGGGTACCGTAAATTCAATTTGCTGCCCGGTATGCTGATAAATGGCTTCAGCCAATGCGTAACGGGGCGTCAGTCCCGGATGGATCAGGGTGCCATCGATATCGATTAATACCAGGAGTTTGTTTATAGTGGCGATAAAATTGAGCACGACTCTCCTTTTGATGAAAAAGATTACAACTTATTTTGCAATATCCAATAACTTTTTACAAGGTTTGCAGGTATATTACATTGGAATCGAAAACAAAAAATGGTAAGCCAATCCAATAATACACCTCAAAACACATGCTAATTGAGCGAGCGCAATGTATCTTCTATGTAGATACATGATATTAAACAAGAGGACCCAGAGATGGAAACAACAGTACAGAAATGGGGCAACAGTCTCGCCATCCGGATCCCCCGATCCTTTGCAGCCGAAACCAAAATGGACTACGGCAGCAAGGTGGATCTATCAATTAAAAATATGCAGTTAGTGATAACCCTCTTGATTCAGGAAGAGGACTATTCGCTGGATTCCTTTCTCTCGAAAATGGATGGTTCAACGATTCACCGGGAAATTGACTTCGGTGATCCTCAGGGTAAGGAACTGCTCTAATGACCGGTTACATTCCCGACCGTGGAGATATCGTCTGGCTCAATTTTTCGCCTCAAAGGGGACATGAACAGGCCGGACAGCGGCCGGCCTTTGTCCTGTCTCCCAAAAGCTATAATGCCAAAGTCGGTTTAGCCCTGTTTCTGCCCATAACTACGAAATCCAAAGGTTATCCCTTCGAAGTAGAATTACCGGCTAATCTGCCGGTTTCCGGGGTGATTCTTTGCGATCAGCTGAAAAGTCCGGACTGGCAACGCCGGCAAGCGACCCAGATATGCGCTGTTCAGGAAAAATATTTCCGGGAAGCCGTTAAAAAGTTTTCTGTGCTGATTAAATAGTCAAGACCGGCGACAGTCACGTCCCCGCCGTGGGGGTTCAGTCATTAAAAACGATATTCAACGCGCAGTTTCAGCAGGCGGACGGGCCCCATATTGCGCTCAAAGACCACATAATAATACTGCAGCATGTTTTCCACGCTGAGATTCAGCGTCAGCGAATTGTCCAGAGAATACTGAAAAAAGCCGCTGAGCAACTTAACCGGAACCCGCTGATCGGCGCCGGTAAGCGGGTTTTCGTTATAGAGCTGAACCTTTTCCATGCGGCTCAGGTAACGGTAATCGAGGCCCACGATCATATTCCTGGACAGGGCCAGCTGTTCGGAAATGACCAGGGAATGGCGATGCCGGTAGGCCAGCACATCGTCAGCGGTCAGGTCCCTGGGATCGATATAGGTATAGCTGATTTTACCCGTGGCGGAAATGAGTTGCCAGTACCAGTCGGCGGTGACCTCAAAGCCTTGAATCCGGGCTTCGGTGACATTCCGAAATTGGATCTCCTGATCCAGGGGATCTAAAATCGGTTCGATCAAATCCCGGTAATTACTGGAGAACAGGGCCATATCCAGATTGAATATCCGGCTTTGCCAGTAGAGACCAATTTCAGCGGCCAGGCTGGTTTCGGGCTGTAAGTCGGGGTTGGGTTTGACTACAAATATATACTGCCCTGCGTCGATAAACATCTCCGCCATGGAGGGTGAGCGGTAGGCCCGGCCCAGAGAACTGCGCAGTACCAGGTGTTTGGTGATGTCCAGAGTCGTGCCAATTTTGGGATTCAACTGATACTTGTAGGCATTGTCATCGACCCGGTTCAGATCCCAGCGGGCGCCGAGGGTAACATTCAGGAATCCGGCCAGGGTGACTTCATCCTGGAAATAGGCGGCCGCTTCAAGGCCCTTGTGATTGCCCCAGATATCGGCGTTCACCCTGTGTAATTTCAGATCCAGTCCACTGCTGATATAGTGCCGCCGCCCGGGCCGCAGATTGATCTGAAACTCCGGGTTCACGGTCCGGGACTGAGAATACGTCGTATTATTATATAGATCGCTGTCAAAACGGGTATCGAATACATTCAGGCGCATGAGCCGGGACTGGGCCGGTGAGCAGATACGGGAATACTGGGTTGACCACTGCAGCTTGTGGGTTGTAATTTCATCATCAATGGTATTAGGTGGCGTATGAAAGGGCTGGAACGGGCTTTTCCATTCCGTAAAGGAGCCGTGTTTATCGAGAATCAGATAGACTCTCGAGCGAATCAGACGGTTCTGGCCGATGGCATAATCAAACTCCGTATTGAAAATTCCCCGATCATACCAGCCGTTTTCGTGGTATCCCGTAGAACTGTGACGCCCAACGGCCAGAGCAACGCCCAGATCGCCAAAGGAGCGCGAATGAGCTGCCCGCCACTCCTCCATGAGCATGGGCCGATCGCTCCAGACCCGCAGTTCTTCCGTGGGTTTGCGGTAAATACCACCCCCGAAACTGACATTTGTCTGTTTGCCGGGATTGAGGGTTTTGGTGATGATATTAATCACCCCTCCCATAGCGCTGGAGCCGTAAAGCGCCGATCCCGGCCCCTTCAGAATCTCAATGCGCTCAATGTTCTGAGCCGGTACGGCATCCCAGTAAATCGTCCCGTTATCGAAAGACATGGCGGGAAACCCGTCTACCATGACCACCACCCGACTGCCGGCCCCCCGGGCATAGCCGCTGCTGCCCCGCATGCTGACCTGTCCGTCAAGCATCTGCACACCTGATTCATAGGGCAGAATATCCTCTACGGTGGCAGGGTTGCGAAAGGCCAGATCCTCGGCACTGATCGTGGCAATGGTCACCGGTGAATCGATCTTGCGCATGGTCCGGCGGGCCCCGGTCACAACGATTTCCGGCGAGCGAAGGGCTTTGGATTCCAGGCGGATATCCAGTGTGACCGCACTGTCGGGACGCAGGCGGATCTGTC
>Ga0180007_10002483_pt1 | contig 21994 bp, 18 predicted proteins | sample MM_PC_MetaG_FD_121122 | JGI IMG/M metagenome (GOLD analysis project Ga0180007, IMG submission 121122) | Groundwater microbial communities from the Aspo Hard Rock Laboratory (HRL) deep subsurface site, Sweden - MM_PC_MetaG | ecosystem: Environmental > Aquatic > Deep subsurface > Groundwater... | reverse complement strand
ACTTAAAATCCATATTCCAATTTATCCGGCTCTGCCGGAAAAATCTGATCAGGTTCAGGCAGGTCTGTCTGCCAAGCAAATTTAACATAATCAACATCTGCGGTTAATCGCTCTTCACCTTGCGCGACCAGCGTTTCCATTTCTTCTGAAGATCCCAATCCCAATGATTCAGGAGCGGCTGCCGCCGGCGCCTCTAAAACAGCGGGGCTCGGAACCTCAACATCAGGAACCACTCGCATAAATTTCATTGCGTGCTCGGAAATATGTTCTTTTCCAATACTCAATTCCGGCAATCCGCCGGGACCTTTGCCCGGAACAAGTTCCAGGTGCAATCCCGGATGCGGAGTTTTTACATAGCCCCATTCTTCGGGCGTGAATTTGAATTTCAACTCTTTCAGCATATTTACTTTCCAATCATGAATTTGCTGAGCGCTCATCCCCTTGAACATTTCCGGATTTTGATTGATCAATCTGCTCATTCCATGCAAGAAACCTTCTCCTGAAGTAAGCTCTGTTCCCAGCTTTCCCATCGGAGCAATGGCTTCCACCGCTTCGGGCTCGATTTCGCCCGCTCCGCCCGGTCCTTCAATCGGCGCTTTTGCCGGAGCTGCTTCGGCGAATTTTCCGTGCAGATATTCCTGGATAATTCCGCTGCCGACCAGCAATCCGATTCCGATCGCCGTTGCTTTCATGGCCGCGTCAGCGTAAATCGCTTTTTTGGTTCTTTCTTCAATGGCTTTGTCGGTTGCCGCCATGTTCTCCTTGAAGAACGCGGCCAGCGCCGCTTTTTTATTTTCAATTGTTCCTTCCTGCTGTTCCAGCATTTTTATCTTTTCTTTCATTTCCGCTCGCGCTTCTTCTTCCGCTTCTTTGGTTATTATTTCATTGTCATCCAGAACAGACACCAATTCCACTTGAACTTTCGTATCCAGCTCCCAGTCGGATTCCGCCAGTTTGCTCTCATCAATTTCCTCCGGCTTTTTTCCTTTCCAAGCTTCAATGATCTTGCGATCAAGCATTTCCATTCCCGGACCGTAGGCGGTGACTCCGCTGTTCTTCTCGATAAATGTCTGAACATCGGGCGGAAGCTTGTCGAATTTATCCTGCAATTCGCCGGAAACTTTTGCCCATCGTTTATAATTCTCAGTTGTCGGATCATCTCCCTTTTGCGGAGACAGCTTGTTGTCCATCAAATATTTCAGTTTCAAATAACCAATGGCTGCGGCGACTTTTTCTTGAATCTTTTCATTTTTCCTGTCTTCGATCGCATCATTGAGCAATTCCCGTTTCGGACTGTCCGGCGGAGCTTCCGTCTCGTCGGCTTTGAGAGCTTCTTTCATTCGCTTGTATTTTTCTTTCATCAAAAGCCGATATGTGGGATTTTCAGATGGTTTATATCCCTGCAAAACAGGCACTGATTCAAAATAAGTGATCATTTTGTCCAGATCCGCATTGTCCATTTGCGGCGCTTCTCTGGCTTCGAGTTCAAGCAATTTCTCATTGTACTTGTCGCGAGCGCCCTCTTTGTTGCTGCGCCTTTTCATCCAAGTAATATTATTTTCCGCGACAAAAGAATCCATTTCTTTCTGGCTTTCGGCTGATAATTTAATTTTCGGCGCCAATGCGTCCGCTCCTTTTTTCATCAAATCATAGGAACCGACTCCGGCTCCGACACCGCCAATGATTTTTCTGTAAGCCAGAACTCCGGGAAGCGCGCCAATGGGACCGGCCAAAAGAAATCCGCCGCCAACCAATCCGACGGCAACGCCCAGTCTCAGGACTCCGGTTTTTTTCCACCATTTGTAAAATTTATTTCCCCAGCCTTTTTCTTTTGCAAAAGCCTCGGCTCTGTCATCAGCCAGCAATGCTTGTTCAGCCAGCATGAGCTTAACATTTTCCGCCACTTCCACCGCTCTTTCCGCGGAATATTCTTTGTACGCGTCATTGCGTTCCATTTGCGACTGCTTGTATCCGCCTCGATCAACCACTCGGCGCATCCAGCCGGTAATTCCGCTGTATTTATTAGTGAGAGCCGCGTCTTTTTTCGCAAAGCTTGCTCGCAGTTCATCCAAATTAGGCTCAGCAGCCGTTTCAGCGCCGGATTCAGGAGTCGGCGGTTCTGTCGGCGGAGCTTCCGGAGTTGAGGGCGGAGCTTCCGGCAATTCCGGCGGAGCTTCAGGTTTTTCTGGCGGAGCTTTTGTTTTTTCCGTCGGAATTTCAGGAGTTTCAGGAACAATTTTCGTCGGCGCTTCCGGTTTCTTCGGCGGAGTTTTCGGAATTTCAGTCATCTCAGGTAAACTAATATCTTCCTCGCCGACATGCACGGGCGGTTCTTTTAAAATATCCATTACTTTATCACGCAATCCGAGGTCATCGGTAATTGTCCGCACTGCCGGGCTGTCAGGCGTTGCGCCTTCATCTCTAATTGCTTCCAATCGTTCGATAAGTTTATAAGTTGCAATATTTCGTCTGCCATGCGAATCGCGAAAACTGCCGATCTTTCGCACTGAATCAATCAATGAATCAATATCAGTTGCTTCTCGAATCAATTTTGTCGCTTCGCGCGTCGGCATTTCTTCTTTTTTCACTCTTTTTGCCGGCTTGGCCGCGCCCTCTTCGAGCGCTGTCAGGCGCGCTTCCAGTTCAGCTCTTTTTTGTTCCGCTGTTTTTCGCAAAGGTTGAGCTTCTTTTTCAGCGCCGGTATCTTCCAGCTTTCCCAAAACCGAATCAAAATGGGCAAGCGTTGCCTGCGCCTCTTTCATTATTTCTTCGCGCAATTCAGCCGGCGTCTTTTCTTTTTTTTGTTCCGGCGCTTCTCTGGCCGCTTCAGCTGTTTCAAACGGCTTTTTTTGCACGGATTCTGCTTTTCTAGCCATACTTTTTTAAAATTTATTTTTTTATTCGGAAATATTTTTTATGTTTTGCATTGCCTCCGCGAGTTTGCCTTTTTCAATTTTCGCAAGCTCTGCTTTTATGAACGCATTGCCTTCGGATTCCAATTCATTTATCGCCTTTACAAATTCTTCATAAGCGGCGTTCATCTTTTCAACAATGATTGCTTGTTCGTTTTCATTTGACATAAAAAATATAACTTAAGGCGTTTGTTCAGCCGCTTGAAGCATTTCGGCTTTTAATTTCACCACTTCTTCTTTTACAATGTCCTCCAAATTCGGAACTTTTTCTCCGATAAACGCTAAAACCGCCTGCGGATTTTGTTCCATTTCCGCCATTTGTTTTTGATCCTCATCGGCCATTACTTCCATAATGCGAAGCATTACTCTTTTTTGAACCAGCTCATTCATTTGTTCGAGCATGGCTGATTTTTCGTCGTCGGGCAATGACTGCAGTCCGAGCAAACCGATGATATTCGCCCTCAATAAATCGGTTAAAACTTGATTTGGCATAACTTTTTTATTATTATTTATATTTAATTTAGTTGAAATCATTTTATCTTATTTTAACAATATCGCCAAACGCAGTTGATTTTTTATCGATTTTAAGCTATAAATTACTTGATAACCAATAAGCTAAATTTATGAATATTCGAACTCGACGCATTATCGCGCTGATATTTATCGGCATTTTCTTTGTCAGCGCGCCGATTCTCATTCTATATACAGCCGGATTCCGCTATGACATCAAGAAAGGAGGGCTGGAAAAAACCGGCGCTCTTGTCATTGAGACTACTCCGAGAGGAGCGACCGTCACACTGAACGGCCAGCCGGAAAATACGAAAACGCCGGTTCGGCTGAACAATGTTCTGCCCGATGATTACGAAATCTCAGTGGAAAAAGACGGCTACTATTCCTGGTCGAAAAAATTATCTGTCCTCAGCCGGGAAACCACTTTTGCCGAAGACATTGTTTTGTTCGCAAAAAACGACGCCGAGAAATTGGTTGAAAATAAAATCGAGCGGCTGGACTTTTCTCCTCAAAAAAAATTCGCGGTTTATTCGACCGCTTCCGGTGAAGGATACGAACTCTTTCTCCTGGATCTGGGAAATCAAAAAACGAAAAGCTTGCTCTCCGGCGAACAACCATTTAAAAATCCAACCTCCATCTGGGCGAATGACGCGACAAAATTCCTTTTCCTGTCAAAAGAAAACGCAATCGTTTTTTCCACGACTTTTTTCAAGCAATCGAGCGATCTTTTTCCGTATATTATTGAAAATGATTTGACTGATTTCAAATGGGACATCGGCAATGATGAAATACTTTTCGCGAGGAGCGGAAATTCGGTTTACAAAATAAACGCGGCGCTGAACCGGCTGGAAAAACCGGAACTTATTTTTCAAATGGATGACACGAAAAAACTTTTTGATTTTTTCATTTTTGAAAATGAAATATACACGATCGAACGGATTCAAACAAAAAACATTTTGACCAAGTATCCGCTGAAGAACGGCGCGGCCAACAAAATAAGCAAGAGCATTGAGCTGAAAAATGAAAATTACAAATTTGATTCCGTTTATCGCAATTTATTGGCGGTGAAAAACAATGAAAACAATTATTACTTCGTAAACCTCGAACTGGATAATATTGTTTTGTTCAAAAACAATATACAAAAGATGGAACTTTTCAACAATGAATTACTATTGATTCAGACGGATCAAGAATTATCTTTTCTCAATCTTGCGAACGGAGACATCAGCGAAAAAACAATCGCCCGATACAGCCAAGGACTGCAAAATTCCGCTTGGCACAAATCAGCCAATTATGTTTTCGCGCTCCAAGAAAACAAGATCAGCATAATTGAAATGGATGACAGAAACGGACACTTTGCCATCGAGATCCCGCTTTCCGCGATTTCAGACTTTGCGGTTGACGCGAAATGCAAAACCATTTTTTATCTTCAGAACAATTATCTCTGGAAATTGGCGATTCAATAATTTTATCCGCAAAAAAAGCTCCGCCTGGGCGGAGCTTTTTTTATATGGAAATTATTTGCTTAATTTGATGTAAACGCCGGTGGCGAAACTCTGCAAGTAAGTATTGCTGGAACCGCGAATGGCCAAGACCGCGACGAACGCGACGATCGCCGCCAAAATGCCGATGATAATCACGCCGACTTTTCCGACGATCAATAACGAAACCATGCCGGACAAAACAAACGGCAACATGAGAATAACCAAGGCGAGAATCGTAGCGAAACCGATTGCCAGCCAAAGTCCGACGTGAATTAATTTTGAAACAAAAGTGATGACAAAATTATTTACCAACAATTTCATTCCCGATTTGATCGCTTTCCAAAATTTATAATTTTCCAGAACAATGAAACAATAGCTGAAATGCTTGAAAAGACCGACAAACAAATTGTAGATTACCAATAATACGGCCGCGATAATTAAAATTGCCAGGAATACCGCATTGCCGGAATTGCTCATGTACAAATAAAGCGGAGCCGCGATTACCGCGACATTTACCAAAAGCAGAACCAATTCCAAGAGAATCAGCTGAGGCAATTTTTTCAAACCCACTTTTACCAACTGCCAAAACTTGTATCCGCCGCCCTCGAACAAAAGACCGATTCCCATAATCAATCCGGCGCGTGCGATCAAGCTGATTAACACGAATAATAATGACAATAACAGAATAATTGCCACCATTGCAATCCAGAACGAACCTTCTTGGTTCATTGATGCGGACAAACTATTTGCCAATGATCCATTGGAAAAATCAGCCATCATTTGCTGGAAATCGGAAATATCATACTGCAGCATCAGACTTCCGCCGCAAGCGAGCAGTCCCAGCCACCAGAGAGAAACATTTCTAATTGTCAATTTCCACGCTTTTTTTAACAAATCGCCGAAGGGAAAATTCTTCATATTGATTTTTTACGCGAACGCAAATGATTTTCGCAGTTTGAAATCCGCGCGTTTTTATTTTTGAATTAATCGCGCATTGTCTCAATTTTCAAAAGACAAATAACGGATCAATCAACTTTAAATTATTGATTTAAATTTTCAGGACAAGCTCCCATGCTTTTTTGATACAGCTGAGTGGCTCGCAAATTTGACGCGCGCAGGAGCGAGTCGCAGGTGCCGGCGTCAATCCATCTTCCTTTTATCATTTTAACATCTAATTCGTTTATCGCCAAATAAGCTTTGTGAATTTCAGTAATATCCGTCTCCGGCCGCCAAGTCGGTTTTATTCCTTTTGCAATATGGCAAACACGCGAATCGTAGATATAAGCTCCGGGAATGGCAAAATCGCTTTTCGGATTTTTCGGTTTTTCTTCGATTGACAGCACTTTTTTATTTTCATCGAATTCCACCACTCCGAATCGCTCGGGATCAGGAACTTTAACGGCAAAAATTCTTCCGCCACCTTTGAAACTTTGGACATCTTCCGTAAAATCATGATCAAAAAATAAATTGTCGCCGAGAATCATCGTCACATTGTCATCTCCGATAAATCTCTCGCCGATGAGATAAGCTTCGGGCAATCCGCGCGGCTCGTCCTGAATTTCATAAGTGATGCGCACGCCGAATTCTTTGCCCGAGCCGAGCAAATTCAAATAATGTCCGGCGTATTCCGGAGAAACTATCATCAAAATGTCTTTTATTCCGGCATTGATCAATGTTTCCAGCGGAAACATCACCATCGGCTTGTCATAAATCGGCAAAAGCTGTTTGCTGGTAATCTTTGTCAGCGGATACAAGCGAGTTCCCTTTCCTCCTGACAAAATGATTCCTTTCATATTTCTCGTTTCATTGATTTCCACTGACTGAACTTTTTTTTCTTCCGATTTTTCTTCGGGTTTCATTTCTCCGATATCCAGCAAAAACTCGCCAAGCGCATCCTGCCAACTTCTCTGCGGAGGCAGTTTTGTGTTTTTCAAAATGGAAAAATCCGGTCTTCGCGCCGGCCGGGGAAATTTGTCGCTCGGCACAGCATTCATTTTTACTTCTTTTTTCAATTGGCGGAAAATTTCTTCGGCAAATTCATACCAACTGCAAGAACCGCTGTTCGTCACATGATAAATTCCGTAAGCGTATTCATTTTCAACAATCTTCTTTGTCAGGAGCGCCAAATCCGGCGCATATGTCGGACTGGCGACTTCTTCATTCACCACTTCCAGCAAATCTCTTTCGCGCGACGCCTGAATTATTTTTTCAACAAAACTTTTTTTCGCTCCCGGCTGAGAAGACGCGCGGCCGAACAATCGCGAAGTTCGGAGCAAATAACATTTTTCACAGAAATACATGGCTTTTTCAGCGATCAATTTCGATTCTCCGTAATTCGATATCGGCGCGGCAAAATCGGTTTCCAGATAACCGTCTTTCTTGCTTCCGTCGAAAATATAATCAGTGCCGTACTGAACGAAAATCGCGCCGATTTCCTGCGCGGCCTTGGCAACATTCAACGGACCTTCTCCGTTTATTTTGTTCGCCAATTCGAAATTTTCTTCACAGCCGTCAACATCATTATACGCGGCCGCGTTTATTATCAAATCAGGATGCAATTCACTGATTTTTCTTTTCACTGTTTCAAAATCGGAAATATCCATTTCATTTCTGCCCCAAAGATACAATTTTTCTTCTGCGAACGCTCGAGCCAATTCCTGCCCCAGCATTCCGCGCGCGCCGAGAATTAAAACTTTCATAAAATTTAAATTTATTTATTACATGCATTATCTCTTTTTGTACCAAAGATCATAATAATCTTTGTAATCGCCGGATTTTATTCTGCGCCACCATTCCTGATTGTTCATGTACCAATCGATCATGCTTCTGATGCCGGAATCAAAATCGATTTGCGGACGCCAGCCGAGTTCAGCCTGAATTTTATAAGGTTTTATCGCATAGCGGCGGTCATGGCCCGGCCGGTCTTTCACGTATTCTATCATTTCATCGCCAAATCCCATGCAACTTAAAATCATTTTCGTCAATTCTATATTTGATTTTTCACAGCGCGCGCCGACAACATAGGTTTCACCGATTTTCCCGCGATGAATCACCGCGTCAACGGCAGAACAATGATCATCGACATGAATCCAATCGCGCACATTTTTTCCGTCGCCGTAGAGCGGAACTTTTTCTCCTTGCAACAAATTCGTGATAAACAAGGGAATCATTTTTTCCGGAAACATGTATTGACCGTAATTGTTCGAACAATTGGAAATCGTAATCGGCAAACCGTAAGTGTGGAAATAAGCGCGGACCAGATGGTCGGAAGCGGCTTTTGACGCTGAATACGGACTCCTGGGTTCGTACGGAGTTTCCTCGATAAACGCTTTGTCCGAATCTTCCAGAGGAAGAGAACCGAAAACTTCATCAGTGGAAATATGATGAAATCGCTTGTTTCCCAGCTTTCTCGCGGTTTCCAGCAAAACCTGAGTTCCCAGCACATTTGTCCTGATAAAATCATCCGCGCCGAGCACAGAGCGATCGACATGGGATTCGGCCGCGAAATGAACGATAATGTCACAGTCAGCCGCAATATGCTCGAGCAATTCGGAATTTAAAATATCACCTCTGACAAATTTATAATTCGGGTGATATTCAAAATCTTTTAAATTTTCCAAATTGCCGGCATAAGTCAATTTATCAAGATTTATAATCTGATAATCCGGATATTTGTTCAAAATATAACGAATGAAATTCGAGCCGATAAATCCGGCTCCGCCCGTGACAAGCAGTTTCATAATATTTTTTTTATTTTCTAACTCGCTGAAAAATATTTATTACGATAAAACTTCCGACAAAAAACCGCGAAATTTAACGAGGCTCTCGGCAGGCAACAAAAATCTTTATTCCCCGCCGTTATTGAAAATTTTTCTGAAATTCCTTATTTCATTTCTGACACCTTACTACTTTTCGGAAATTTGCGCAATGAAAATAATCACAAAAAATGCTCTTTGTAAAGTCGCATCCGGCTTACGCTAAAATGCTTGCTGAAAAAGTTTTGGCAATGCATTTTTTCGGCTGAAATTGCTTGACAATAGTCAAATTTTAATTTCTTTATTTTATTTCCCGCCAAGAGGAGGAGGACATGAAAAATAAACAGCCGGAAACAGAAGCGGAATATTATAACGAGATCAACGAACTTTCACAAAAACTCGTTTTTTCCATCGCGGAGCAAAATGAATCCGCGACAAAAGAGTATCAGCGAAAACTTGAAACATTGTTCCCCGCCATTGCGGAAAAATTCGGGGTTGTCCTTTCCTTTTCTCCGGACAAAGAACAATCGGAATTGCCTCCGGGCGAAATTCATTATCGGCAATGGCTGAAAAAAATGGGAAATCGAAACAAGCAGTAAAATCAAAAAGCTGGCGGAAACATCCGACAGCTTTTTTATTGATTGAAAATTAACAGTCGAACTGTTTATTCTTTGCCATTATTATTTTCAATAAACGATTTCATTCTTATCCCGTTTCACTTTTGCTAAAACGCGGCTTTTATTTTTTCCGCCACTTGTTCGATTTCTCCTGGTTCATACGGTTTGCCGCCGAAAAGTTTGTGTCCGTCGCCCTCGCGCCGCGGAACAATGTGAAAATGCAAATGCGAAATAATCTGGCCGGCGGCCGCGCCGTTGTTCACGGAAAAATTGAACGCGTCATAATTCAATCCGGACATAATGGCGCGGGAAATTTTCGGAACAATGGAAATCAACGAACGCAAAGTTTCGCCGCTCGCGTCCAACAAATTCTCGCAATGAACCTTTGGCACAACCAGCGCGTGTCCCGGATTTGAAGGATTTATATCCAGAAAACAAATAATGGATTCATCTTCATAAATGATTTCCGCCGGGACTTCCCGATTGATGATTTTGCAAAATAAACAATCCATAAAAATATTTTAAAAAAATAAACGTGTATTAAATTCCTTTTTTCAGGAGACTGATCAGAGCGAAAAATACGCTGATGTAAAAAAATATTTGCGCCAAGGAAATCAAAACCGGCATAGCGGCAAAAAGTCCGATCATGAGAAATGAGGCGCCGAAACATTGCAGATTCATTTTTATTTTTCCGTAATTGTTCGCCTGAATGCCGATCGGATTGGCTGACACCTTGTTCACAACGCCGGCAAGAATAAAAGTTGTTTCAATAACCAAAACCAAAACAGCCAAAACCAAATTTATTTTCAAAAGCAAAATGGCGACAACCGAGCCGACCAGCAATTTGTCAGCCACCGGATCCCACACCTTGCCCCATTCGGTAATCTGATTTCTCAGCCGCGCGAGAGCGCCGTCGAGAAAATCGGTGATTGCCAGCAAAATAAAAATCACAAACGAAATCCGATATTCGCCGGCCACCAAATAAACGATCAAAGCGGGAGTGAAAACCAAACGGATAAACGTCAAATGATTGGGCAATAATTTTTTCGGAATAATCGGCAAGAACGGTTTTACCAAACAATCAAACGGCGCCAATTTTTCTCCATTCATTAATTTTTCGATCATTTGATTTTCAAAATTATGAAGACTTTAAAAATATTTTATTTATCTGTTTTTTGTCGTCCAATCGAAATTTATCGAAGGATCGTCGAACGGAATTCTCTCTTCATCGGGATTGGCCGGATCATATGTTTTATTGGTGTGATAAAAAAGTCCGACAACTTCATTTCCCAAAACTCGGTAGCCGTGCGCCACTCCCGGCGGAATCGAAATCAGACAAGGATTATTTTCGCCGCTGAATATCACTTGAGTTTCTCCTCTTGTCGCCGAATCTTCGCGCTTGTCATACAATACCACTTGCGCGTTTCCGCGGCAGACGAACCAGACATCGAATTGTTTTTTGTGCCAATGAAAAGCTTTTATCACTCCCGGAAAAGTTTCCGTATAACTCGTTTGTTTCACTTCGCAAAAAGTTTCTTCGCCGAATTTTATGATTTCAGCAAAAAAACCGCGATCATCATTGAATTTTTTCAGCTGTTTGATTTTCACTCCGTCAATCATAGGATTTCTTGTTAATGAATAATCGATTATTGAATTTTAATCAGCTTCAATTATTTTACCGCGATATTAATTCCGGCGGTAAAACCGTTCGGCCAAGGGAAAATCTGGGAAATCATTGTGCCGTCAGTGTTAAACATTTTGACATGCGGTCCGCCGCCTTTTCCGGCGGCAGTAATAATGTCAATTTTTCCGTTTCCATCCCAATCTCGAGCCGCGACTTTTACGCCGCCCAGAAATTTTGAATTGTAAGCTTCGAAACCGAATAACTTTTTTCCGTTGTAATCATAGCCGTTTACATAAGAACGAGAACCGGCGCCCGCACCTGCAAGTATATCTTTTTTTCCGTCATTGTTCAAATCAGATATCGCAACATTCGCTCCTGATAAAACAGATGCGGAAAAAGCGATAAAACTGTTTTTCAAATTTCCTTTTTCATCGAAAATTTTAATTTTCGGCAAAAGGCCTGATTTCGGTCCGGCGACAATATCATCTTTTTTGTCGCCATCAACATCGCCGACCGCGATATTTATTCCATTTTTAAAATCTTTGTTAAAAGCGAGGAATTCCCGTTCAAGCTGTCCGTTTTGATTGAAAATTTTTATTGTCGGATCAGACTTTGATTCGGGCGCGACAACAATTTCCACTTTGCCGTCAGAATCAACATCGCCGGCGGAAACATTTACTCCGCCTCGAAAATTAATGTCATAAGCGAGAAAACTGCTGATTATTTTTCCCTGAAAATCAATAACTCGGACAAACGGCTGATCGCCGGCAACCGCTCCGGAGACGATTTCGCTGACGCCGTCATTATTTACATCAGCCAATTGAAAATTCAATCCGTGAAATTTATCTCCGCTGAAAACTTGCAATTCTTTGATCGTTTGGAATTGCGAATTCAAAATTTTAATTGTTCCCGTTCCGGAAGCGGCCTTTGAAACCAGCAATTCAGAGGTGGAAACTATGGGCTCTGCCTCGGGAGAACTTTGTTCAGCCGGCAATGCGGGAACAGAGGTTGAAACTTTCACTTTGTCAATCGCTTTTTTGATATTCAAAAGTCCGCTTCCCGCTTTATTTTCATATTTCGGATCCTGCAAAAACATCAATCCGCTTTCATCGGTTATCAATTTGATAATTTGCGCGGGACTGAGCGTCGGATCAACCGATTTCAAGAGCGCGGCTCCGCCGGAAACGAGCGCGGCGGCAAAAGAACTGCCATTCCAATTTTCTTCGATCAAATTTCTAAAATCCAAATAATTGGTATTTTGATAAACAGAACTGACGATCTCTTCTCCCGGCGCGCCGATGTCAATGCAATCGGCGCCGTAATTGGTGAAAGTTGAAATTTGATTTTTCTTGTTGGTGGAAACAACTCCCAAAATTCTATTGACAGAAGAATCGCGATCATAACAAACGGGATAAAGCGGGTTGGCGCTCATGTCAGCGCCGGCAAGATCCATGTTTTCCGAATTTCCCGCTGCAGCCACAATCAAAACGCCTTTGTCATACGCGTTGATAATGCTTTTCTTCAGAGTGTCGCTGTATTCAGAACCGGCAAAACTCAAATTGATTATATTCGCGCCGTTTTTCACCGCATAATCAATGGCTGAACTGACAGCCGATGAATTTCCATTGCCAACGGAATTCAGCGCCAGCAATGGCATTATTTTTACATTTGAAGCCACGCCTTTTATTCCAATGTTATTGTCGCTGATCGCGGCAATTATTCCGGCAACAAATGTGCCGTGATTGACAGATGTCTTGGAATATCCCAGCAAAATATCCGGCTCAGTATCAGCTGAATTGGAAACAAAATTCCAGCCATGAATATCATCAATATATCCATTGTTGTCATTGTCTTTTCTGTCTCCGGCGATTTCGCGGCTGTTCGTCCAGATATTTCCCTGCAATTCCGGATGATCCAGATCAACGCCGGTATCAATGACAGCCACAATAATATTGGGAGTTCCCCGCGTCGTCTGCCAGGATTCATCCGCTTTGATTGTCTTCAAATACCACTGTTTAATATAATAAGGATCATCGGCCGCCAAGGCCGTTGAAGTGAATAGAAAACAAAAAAACACTAAAATTACAAAAATTTTAAATTTCATACAAAAGATAATTTCATACAAAATAATTATAGCTGATTTTAATGAATTTGGGAAAATTCCAAGCTTGACAAACAACCTGTTATCTGTAATAATAAGTTGAAATCTCGGGCAAGGAGGCTAGGATGAGCTCGAAAAACGAGAAATTCGGCCGAATGGCCGAAGTGGTTCCTTTCAAACCCAGACCAAAAAAACAAGACATGGAGACAAGAGCGAGAATTCCGCATTCTGATCTGGATTCATATTTCGAAAACATGATAAGATTGAAATTGCTTTCGAGAGATGATGTGAATCTCTTGGAAAAAGCGCTGGCTCCGCTCTTGGCGATTTTTCCTTTTCTGGAAACCATTGAAACTGTCAGAGAAGAAATCGCGCAGGAAGGCGTCACCAAAGACTTTATTCGCAGTGAAGAGCGCTGCAACTGGCTGAGCGCCGGAAGCAAAGGCGAAAGCTTCATTGCCGGATTTGACTTTGAAAAAGCGTATGATCATTTCCTCGTCACCAGCGAGGAGGATGAAAATCGAACGGTTGTTTTTCTGGGAGGGAAAAACTCCGCGCAAAAATATGTTCCGCCCAGCCGGGCTGATGCGGAAACTTTCTTCTTCGTGATTCTCCGAATGTTCCGCTATCAATTCAATATTGAAATGAAGAGGGACATTGATGAGCTGAACGAAAAAATCGCGGAATTGGAGGAAATCGAAGAACGAGAGAGAAAACTCAGAGATGAGGAAGATGAAGCGTCCGCTCCTCCATTGTCAGAGCTGGCAAAAGAAGCGGAGGCGCAGGAAAAAATCAAAACAACGATGGATGATGTTCGTCTCGTTGAACTCATGGCAAAGATGGGTGATCTCGCTGAAGACAAGGATGATGATGACGACATTCCGTCATTGTCGGAATTGACAGCGGAGAAATCGGTGAAAAAGCAAATCAAACCGCTGGAACCGCCAAACATGGATCCGCGGACTGAGCCGATTTCCCTGTGGCAAAAAATTCTCGCGTGGCTCAACTCTTGAAAACAGCCGCGCGAAAAACGCGAGCCGGACATTCCGGACTCGCGCTTTTTTTTTATTCATTTACTCTTTCTTTGTTTTCTCGCACAACCTTTTCAATGAATTCCGTGAATGGAATCGCGCCCAAATCGCCTTTGCCGTGCCGGCGGACAGCTACTGTTTTGTCTGTCTCTTCTTTTTCTCCGACAACCAAGAGATACGGAACTTTTTCTTTTTCACCGTTTCTTATTTTCTTTCCCAGTGATTCATCATCATTATCGAGAACAACGCGAATTTCATTTTTCTTCAATTCCCGCGTTATTTCCTCTGCGTATTGATTGAACTTTTCCGAAATTGGCAGGACTTTCACCTGAACCGGAGACAGCCACAGCGGAAAAGCGCCGGCATAATGTTCGATCAGCAAACCGATGAATCTTTCGAACGAACCCATGAGCGCGCGATGCAGCATATACGGCCGTTCTTCTTTTCCTTCCGAATTGATATAGGTCATGTCAAATCTTTCCGGCAAATTGAAATCAAATTGAAGAGTGGAACATTGCCATTCTCGGCCGAGCGCGTCTTTAACTTTGTAATCCAGCTTCGGTCCGTAGAACGCGGCTTCACCTATTTCTTTTGAATATTCGATTCCCAGTTCAGAGGCGACTTTTTCCATTACAGCTTCAGTGAATTCCCAGCCTTCATCATTGCCCGTGTATTTTTCCTTGTTCGCCGGATCGCGCAATGACAAATAAATTTTATAATCGGAAAAACCGAATGAATCGAAAATATATTTTATAAAATTCGCCACTCGCTTTAATTCTTCCGCCACTTGCTCTCTCGTGCAAATGATATGCGCGTCATCCTGAGTAAATCCGCGAACGCGAGTCAATCCGGACAATTCGCCGGATTTTTCATAACGATAAACAGTGCCGCATTCCGCCCAGCGCAGAGGAAGATCTTTGTAAGAATGCATTTCGGATTTGTAAATTTCAACATGAAACGGACAATTCATCGGCTTTAGCAAATATTCTTCTTTCGGTTTGTCCGAACCGGCGGAAGTTTGCTGTTCTTTCAATGATTTGCTCACTTCGATTGACGGATACATGCTCTCATTGTAAAAATTCCAATGTCCGGAAGTTTCCCAAAGCGCGCGACTGCCGATGTGCGGACCGCGCACCAATTCATAACCGTTTTCCAGATGCGCTTTGTACCAAAAATCTTCAATCACCCGCCAGAGCATCGCGCCTTTCGGCTTCCACAGAGGAAGACCGAGGCCGACGACCGGATCGAGAACAAACAAATCTTTTCCAATAACGCGATGATCTCTTTTTTCCGCTTCTTCCAAAAGATTCAAATAATTTTCCAATTCTTCATTCGTTTCAAATGCCAAGCCGTAAATTCTCTGAAGCATTTTGTTTTTTTCATCGCCCCGCCAATACGCGCCCGCCAACTTTTGCAATTTAAATGCGCCGATCTCGCCGGTTGACTCAACATGAGGACCGCGGCACATGTCTTCGAAAACAACATTGCCGTCTTTGTCGATATTTTTGTAAAAACTTATTTCCGTTTCTCCTTCGCGCGCCAGATCGTCAATCATTTCATGTTTATATTCATTGCCTTTAACTTTTTCCAAAGCTTCGGAAATCGGCAATTTATATTGTTCAAATCGGTATTTTGCTTTTACAATATTTTTCATTTCTTTTTCCAGCCGTTTCAAATCTCCCGGAGCAAAAGATTCTTCACCCAGATCAAAATCATAATAGAATCCATTGTCAATCGCCGGTCCGATAGTTAATTTCGCGTTCGGATAAAATTTCAATACAGCCTGCGCCAAAATGTGCGAAAGAGAATGGCGCATGATTGTTAATTTTTCATTGTCCATATTTTTATAAGCGAGAAAGCGTAAAAGCGAGATAAGTTTACCCCGCCCGCGGCGGGGCGAGTTAAGCATATGCAGCGGCGGATTGCATCCGCCGAAACGTCGTGTCGCGACGCAAAATCTTGCGCCCAATTCTAAATAGTCTTAACGCATTTTATTTGCTTTGACGCATTCGTTTATTAATAAAAAAACCAAGGTCATAAAAATTAACCTTGGGGTCCCACCAGACAGCCTGCCGTCCATTTTATCTTTCGAAATTAATAAAATCTGACGGCCTGCCGTCCGCAGCTCCGCAGAGCGCAGGACGGTTCCACCCAAGTTTCTCTGAAATTTTTCAGAGACACTCTTTTCGCCAAAACTTAGTTTAGCTCTTCGCTAAAATCCGAGTCGGATAATCGGTTGGTGGCCGATTCAATCGTTTTGAACTGTTTGCATTATATCAAAATCAAATAAATCGTCAATTATCAATCATTTACTGGGACGAACTATTGTAATGACGATATGATCTTTCAAGCTGGGAATTCTTTTCACCCAGAACGGCGAAAGCGAAATTTTCACTGATTCGACGGAATCGAAATTCGCCAAATACAATTCCACGCCTTTTGTGCTCAAGCCGGCGATTTTTTCCTTGTCGAAAATAGCATTGTCTTCCTTTATGATATTTTCTCCTTCAACATGCACTCGCACATTGGCTGTCTTTGTATCAACATTGTAATTTTGAACATTGTAGGAAAAATTATTCATATTCAAACTCAACAACTGCTGGCCGTCCGGCACGATTGACTGCAAACGACTGCCCGCAAGTTCGAGAATTTTCTCCTGATCCAGCGCAATGGCGGAAATTTTCAGTTTCATTTCAACCGTAAATTTATCCTTTACCGATTCCACCGGATCGGAAACATTTTCTGACACAACTTCTTTTGCCACAATGATTACCGCGTAATTTTTTCCGGAAACTTGCAGATTGAAATCTTCGAGCGCTTTTGCTTTCAAGTCTTCTTCCAATTTTTCTTTTGCGCGCGCGATGTCAGCGGCTTTTATCACGCTCACGGAAACGCCCGTGCTCTTCAAGACCGATTGGCTCTCCGCGTAAACCAGCGATTGCATGCTCTGAGACAATCCGGGAATAATGAAATTCGTTGCCGGCAATTCTTCAAATGAAGTCGGATCATCCGCGTAAACATCTGCTTCGACCTGTCCGTTGGCCGGAATATCCACGCGATCGGTCAGTCGCAATAAAACGCCGTTCGGATCCAGCAGTCTGGTGGTTTTTACCAGCGCTTGGCTGTCCCCTCTTTTATTGTAAACAATGACTTTTCCAATGGAATTTCCTGAAAGTCCTTTTGAACCGGTGGCTGTTTCCTCGAGCGAGCCGTCAACCTCTGTTTCCATCAATTTCGCCTGTAGCGAACCGGATCCGCCTCCGCCGTCAGCCTCCACGTCAGCGACAAATTCGGTTTCAAGCTTCGTCACGCGCGGAGTCACTTCGATCACCGCTTTGCTCGCTGAAAAATAAAAAATTATTACAACCAACAAAACCGTGATAACGACAAAACCCAATATCATTTTTTTATAGCCCTCGCTCACGCCAGGGTGATTGCTTCGTATATACATAAGTTAATGTTTTTATTTTTACTCATTTTTAATTTTATCAAAAAACAATGAAAAACAAAAGCGGAAAGATTGAATCGCGTTGAAACCGGATGAAAGTCTGTTAATAACTTTGTTAAATAAAAATTCCGTTTGGCAGAGATTCACAGCGGACTTTTTATATTTCGCAAAGCCATGTTGGTCAGATGCGTGTAAATTTGCGTTGTTCGGATATTTTGATGGCCGAGGAGTTCCTGCACATAGCGCACGTCCACTCCGTTTTCCAGGAGATGCGTGGCAAAGCTGTGGCGCAAAGAATGAAAAGTTGCTGATTTCCCAACTTTTGCTTTCTTCAATGCATTCTCAAAAATTTTCTGCGCGGTTCTCTCGGTCAATCTGCCGCCGCGCTCGCTTTCCAGTAAAAATTCATCAAAATCACGACAGCCAATCATTTTTATCAGGTCATCTTTCAGTTTTTCCGGAATTACTGAAATTCGATCTTTTCCTCCTTTCGATTGTCTGATCGCAATTTGCAAATGAACGCAATCGATGTCTTTTATTTTTAATTTTACAATTTCCGAAACACGAAGTCCCGAGCCATAAGCAAGCGCAATAAGCATCCGATGTTTATTATTTCTGATGGAAGCAAGAATTACGGCAATCTCTTCTCGAGAAAAAATTACGGGCAAGCGTTTCGGTTTGCGCGCATATTTCAAATTAATGCAAAACGGCGCTTTTACTATATTCTCATAAAAAAACTTGATTGCATTCAATCGCACATTAACGGTTTGACCGGAAATGCCGCGTTCCAACAAACCCGCCAAATACTTTTTCGTCTTGTATTCATCGAATTTTTCAAAATCACAACCCAAATATCTGAAATAATCCTCAATACAACTCAAATAACTTTTCACAGTACTCCGGCTGTAATTTCGATACTTCAATTCAATTTCCATTTTCTCAATCCATTGTTGCATAGAACCCCTCCCTTTGTTATAATTATCTTAATCAAATTATAACATAAATCATAACACAATTCGTTTTAGCTACCAATTATTGCATCTTATACGAAAACATTTCGCATAAGAACGAGTTATATGAAATACATGTTTTCCTTTTGGGGCTATCGCCCCAGCTCTTAAAAAGAATCCGATTTTGTTTTTCTTTTATTATAGAGGGGAAATATGGAGTTTTCTTCGCTACGCTACGAAAACATTTATTTTATAAGGGGAATAAGCGGTATTTCCTCCGCTTCGCTCCGGAAACGGTTTATTTATTAGGGGAAAACGAATACAATAACATTTGTTAAAACATAATAACTATGGCAAACGATAAAGAAGCAAAAGCGCGAATAAAAATTAATAAACTCCTTGAGGATTCAGGGTGGCGTTTTGATGATTCTAAAAATGGAAAAGCCAACATCCAACTTGAGGCTGGCGTAAAATTCAATGAACTCGATGAAAATTTAGAAAACGCCGTAACCAGCGATGGTCGTCGCGGAGCAATTGATTTTCTCTTACTTGATAAAGACGGACGCGCGCTTGTCGTATTAGAAGCAAAAAAAGAATCAATTGATCCACTTTCCGCAAAAGAACAAGCTAGAAATTATGCACGCAACGTCAATGCACGTTTTGTAATTCTTTCAAACGGCAATATTCATTATTTTTGGGACACTAAACATGGCAATCCGGAAGTGATTTCTAGATTTCCTACCCAAGATTCAATTACTCAATTCGAAAAATGGGAACCAAATCCAAAAGAATTGGCCGAAACAAAAGTAGATGAAAATTATATTATTGAATCCCAAATGCCGGGATTTGCCAACGATCCAACTTTTCAAAATACCGACACACGAGGAGAATTTCTAAAAAACAACAATTTAAAACAACTCCGACCTTATCAAGTAAACGCAATAAAAAGCCTTCAAACTTCGGCGCAATCAGGACAGAATCGCTTTTTGTTTGAAATGGCAACAGGCACAGGCAAAACCCTTATTTCCGCCGCCGTCATCAAGTTATTTCTCAAATCAGGCAATGCGCGCAGAGTTTTGTTTTTAGTAGATCGTCTTGAACTTGAAGATCAAGCATTTAAGGCATTTAGAAACTATTTGGGGCATGATTATGGAACTGTAATTTACAAAGATTCTCACGATTCTTGGCAGAACGCACAAATTGTCGTTTCCACAATTCAGACATTTCTTGCCGGAGACAGATACAAAAAAGATTTTTCGCCAACCGATTTTGAATTTGTTATTTCCGATGAAGCCCATCGTTCAATTGGAGGAAACAGTCGTGCCGTATTTGAATATTTTGTCGGCTATAAATTGGGATTAACCGCTACTCCAAAAGATTATCTAAGAGGATTTGACGGAGAAAATGGCGACACTCAAAGAGAATTTGAAAGAAGGCAACTTCTCGATACTTACAAAACTTTTGGCTGTGAATCAGGCGAACCAACTTTTCGCTATGATCTTGTCGCCGGAGTAAATGATGGATTTTTGATCAATCCGATTGTGGTAGACGCACGGACAGAGATAACCACTGATTTGCTTTCCGACGAAGGATTGGCAGTTCACAAAACAAATGAAAATGGCGAATCAACTGATGACATTTTCAACGAACGGCATTATGAGCGTAAATTTTTCAACGAGGAAACCAACATCGCCATGTGTAAGGCGTTTATGGATAATGCGCTTTTTGATCCAATGGCAAAAAAACGAGGCATTGAATTGTTTGGCAAATCAATTGTTTTCTGTGTTTCTCAAAGGCATGCTGCCAAAATTACCAATATTCTCAACAAACTAGCTTTTGAGAAATGGCCAGATCAATACAATGAATCAGATTTTGCCGTTCAAGTTACTTCTCTAGTACAAAACGCCCAGCAAATGACTATAAATTTTGCCAATAACATGCTTTCAGGCAAGGTACGACAACCCGAAGGCTATGATTCCAGTAAGACCAGAATTGCTGTAACTGTGGGGATGATGACTACTGGCTATGATTGCCAGGATATTTTAAATCTTGCTTTGATGCGCCCTGTTTTTTCTCCGGCTGATTTTGTGCAAATCAAAGGGCGTGGCACTCGCAAATATACTTTTGAATATGAAGATTATAATTCGGACGAAACTATCGCAGAACCAAAAGAACATTTTAAATTTTTCGATTTCTTTGCAACCTGCGAATACTTTGAAAATGAGTTTCCTTATGATGAAAAAATTAAACTCCCTGTAGTAAAACAAATTAAATCCGTTGAAGATATTGTTAAAAACCAAGCTAAACAAGGCGAGTTTGTCGATGAAAACGGAAACAAAATTTTCAAAGGTCCAATTGACTTGGCAGAAAGCGACGAAGTGGCATCAATAACAGAAACACCGGTCGGAGTAGAAGGTATGCGAATTGACCGCGAAGGATTCAAGAGAGCGGTAGAAGAAGATATACGCGGAAACGAAACCCTCAAAAACCTTTGGGAAAATGGCGATACTGAAGAAGCCGAAGATTTTGCTAAAAAACATGTACTTGATAAACCAAAATATTTTCTCAATCTTGATAAAATTCGTAAAATTTTCAATGTTGATCGTCGAATTAGCGTCAAAGAATTTTTGCAGGTTGCCTTTGGTGACAAAGATACCTTTGAAATGAAAGATGATTTATTGGAATCAGAATGGGATAAATTTCAAGAAGTAAATTTCAATAATCAGGAAATTGAAACAGAAAAATATCAAGCGATAAAAATGTTTTTCAAAGCGTATATCGTAGACGAAGAAGTCCGCGATATTATTAAACGAAACCAGCCGGCGGACTTTTATCACTGTGCTTCATTTGATTTTTCCGAATATCAAAGACTAAATGGCTTTAAAGAACTCGTGCCAAGATACATCAAAGATTATGTATCACTTAATACTTTTATGAATTAGACATGTCTAAAAATAAAAAAAAACAAACAATCGGATTTTGGGATAAGGGAAAAGAAACAACACTTATTAATTGTTCTAGCGAAGGTTTTGATATTGGCCTAAAGTCAGAGGGTGAAGGGCTACTGGCTAAAAATTTTAAATCGCTAGGTAATACTACAAATTCTGATTGGTATGAAAAATGGTGGATGAAATATATTATTTTTCCTCTTGCTGTACTAATCATTGGAGCTTTTGTTATTTTTTATATTGGATTAAATTAAAACTATGCTTACATCAGAAACAAAACGACATATTGATGCGGCTAGGCAAGTCCTCGTGGGCGTAGTGCCAAACCCAACATCACAAATTGATCAGATTACCAACGCGCTGATCTATAAATTTATGGATGACATGGATCAATCGGCTATAAAAGCCGGTGGCTCACCATCTTTTTTTACTGATGATTTGGAAAGATATGCTTGGACACGCCTGATGGATAGCAGACTTGGCAATCAAGAAAGAATGAATCTGTATTCAGAAGCTCTGATTAAATTTTCGCAAGCTAAACAATTACCCGAACTTTTTAGAAATATTTTTAAATCCGCATTTTTGCCATATCGCTCACCGGAAGTTTTAGGATT
>Ga0180007_10002482_pt1 | contig 22015 bp, 13 predicted proteins | sample MM_PC_MetaG_FD_121122 | JGI IMG/M metagenome (GOLD analysis project Ga0180007, IMG submission 121122) | Groundwater microbial communities from the Aspo Hard Rock Laboratory (HRL) deep subsurface site, Sweden - MM_PC_MetaG | ecosystem: Environmental > Aquatic > Deep subsurface > Groundwater... | reverse complement strand
CGTCACGTGGCTGTTCGCGCTGGGGATCCCTGGGGGGCCTGGGCTCGCGCGGCGGACGATTGTCGCGGGGCTCGCGCGGCGGACGGTTGTTCTGGCCGCCGTCACGTGGCTGTTCGCGCTGGGGATCCCTGGGGGGCCTGGGCTCGCGCGGCGGACGATTGTCACGGGGCTCGCGCGGCGGACGGTTGTTCTGGCCGCCGTCACGTGGCTGTTCGCGCTGGGGATCCCTTGGAGGCCTGGGCTCGCGCGGCGGACGGTTGTCGCGGGGCTCGCGCGGCGGGCGGTTGTTCTGGCCGCCGTCACGTGGCTGTTCGCGCTGGGGATCCCTTGGAGGCCTGGGCTCGCGTGGGGGACGGTTGTCACGGGGCTCACGCGGCGGGCGGTTGTTCTGGGACGAATCCCGCTGCGGGGCACGCGGGTCCCGGTGGCTCGTCTGCATGCCGCCGCCCTGCCGCTGCGGGGGACGGTTGTCACGGGGCTGCTCGCGCTGGGGTGGCCGGCCAGTGGAGGGCGGCGGCGGCGGTGGCGCGTCGAGATCGTGAGTTTCGTCGGTGTGCGCCGCATCAAGCAGCGCGGCGCGACCCAGGGGGCGGTTGCGGCCGATGCGCAGCAGGTCTGCGGTGCCCTCGTGGATCATGCCGGAGTCCACCTGGCCTTCGGTCGATCCGGGCTCCTCCACGGGGTGCGCCGGGCTCTGTCCGGTTTCGAAGCAGGGCAGGTCGAAGGAAGGCAGATGCTTGCGCGGGCAGTCCATCATCTGCGGGAACGCAAACCGGTTCGACTGCTCCATGCAGCATCCGTGGAGCCGGTCGAAGAGGCCCTCGTGACGCGGCCGCATGAGCAAGATGCGGTCGAGCTGGATCTTCTGGTTCTTCTCTCCGCGGGCGGAGAGGTCGACCTCTGGAAACCGGAGGGTCATCGGGAAGCTCGTCGCGAAGTTCTCCAGCACGGCCATCACCGGGACGAGATCAGCAGGAAGGCGGGCCAGCGTCACGCGGGGAGTGAACTCGCGGGGCAGCACCTCCAGGCCGAAGGCACCGAGCTCGGCGGCGAGCCGGCTCTGAAACTCCAGCAGGTACGAATCGACGGAGAAGCCGATGCCGAGCACGCGGGGTGTGCCCTGGGCGTCGTGGGAGGTGACGATGCGCTGGGCCTGCAGATTTGGCGGATCGGTCGGCAGCAGCCGGCGGCAGAGGTCCTGCACGCAAGGGATCAGCGAGCGGCGAACGTGACCGAGGTAGCCCAGCACCACGCAGAACGCGTCGGGGTGGACCCATGCGATGCGTGCGGCGGCTTCGGGCGGCAGGTTGCGCCAGATGCGGCTCTGCAGATCCGCGAGCTTGCCGATGCCGTTGAGGTCAGGGACCAGGGCAACGTGCACGTGCACCAGCGCCGCATCCATCTCGTCGGCTTGAAAGACATTTCGGGAGGCGTCATCGACCATCGGGGATCCTGTTCCTTCAGTCAGTTCCAGGTCACGCGATCTCGAAGCCGGCGGGGGCTCCGGTCACGCAGACCTGGTGCAGCGCCAACAGGGCTGCGCGGGCGGTCCGATCCTGGACCTCACGGCGTCCGGCGCCGGGGAAGTCGAAGCGGCGCACCCAGGTGTCGTTCCGCAGTCGGACCGCGATGAACACGCACCCGACGGGCTTGGCGGGACTTCCTCCGCCGGGGCCTGCGATGCCGGTGACCGCACAGGCCAGTGTGGCGCCGTACAGGCGCTCCACCGCCGCGAGCATCGCGACGGCCACGGGCCGGCTCACCGCTCCGTGCTCCCGCAGCAGTTCAGCGGGGACGTCCAGCAGGCGCATCTTCAACTCGTCACTGTACACGACCACGCCGCCCAGGTAGAACCCGGAAACGCCGGGCACCCGTGTAAGCGCGGCCGAAATCAGGCCTCCGGTGCAGCTCTCGGCCAGAAAGAGCCGGTCGGATGAAGACATCCGGTCGGATGAAGACATCCGGTCGTTGACCACGCCTGCCAGTTCGTGCGCGAGAATGTCCATGGGAACGCCGCGAAACCCTCCCCGGGCGCCCGCAGGCCCCGAGGAGCGGGGAAAAAACTCAGGGTTCGAACTTCAGGATGACGACGGAGACATTGTCGTTGCCGCCGTTTTCGTTGGCCTTGTTCACCAGCGCGTTGACCATGTTCTCGAGCACCGGCTCTGCCATCATGATCTCTTCCATCTGCTTGTCCGGCACCATGCCCGACAGGCCGTCGGAGCAGAGCAGGAAGCAGTCTCCGGGCTGGATCGGCTCCTTCTGGATGTCGACGGCCACGGTCTCCCGCATGCCCAGGGCGCGGGTGATGACGTTCTTGTGCGGGAAGTTGCGCAGCTCCTCCTCGGTGACATCCTTCTTGGCCTGGCGGTATTCCTCGAGCAGCGAGTGATCCACCGTCACCTGAGAGAGCTTGCCCTCGCGCAGCCGGTAGGCTCGGGAGTCGCCCACGTGAACCACCAGCAGCGTGTCGCCGAGCACCTTGAAGGCCACCACGGTGGTGCCCATGCCCTTGTACTTCAGATCCGTGGCCTGCGCCTGGAAAATCTTGTAGTTGGCGAGCTTGACAGAGACCACGAAGCGGTTCTCCTGGTACGACATCGAGGGGTCCATCTTGTAAGGCCATGTGGCCTCCTGATCCCCCTTGCTGTACTTGAAGAACTGCACGATCGCCTCGGCCGCCATCTTGCTGGCGACCTCGCCCGAGGAGTGGCCACCCATGCCGTCGGCGACCAGGAAGAGATGCTCCTCAAGGTCGAAGGTGAAATAATCCTCGTTGTGATTTCGCTTCATTCCAACGTCGGTTTTGGCCACATAGCGTATTCTCATCGGTGCGCTCCGGGGGAAAAGGTAAAAACAAATCGCCCGTAAAGTCAATCAAATTCATGAGCGAAGGGACTTTTTGCAATCATTGCGACGGGACCCCATGGTCATCAGGGGGTGCCCACCAGATCATAAGCATCGGTCTCCACGATGCGCACCGGGATGAAGTCGCCGGCGCGGCAGTCGCAATTGGTCAGGATCACGTGGCCGTCGACCTCGGGTGCCTGGCCCGCATGGCGCCCGGTCCAGATCCAGTTCTCGGCGTCGAATTTCTCGACCAGCACCTGCACGGTGCGGCCCTTGAGCTTCTTCACCAGGCGGGTGGAGACCTTCTGCTGCAGGGCCATGAGACGGTCGCGCCGTGTCTCGGCCGTGGCACGGTCCGCGCAGGGCAGGTCGTGGGCCCGCGTGCCCTCCTCGGGACTGTACGCGAACACGCCGAGGTGATGGAAGCCCGTCTCCTTCACGAAGGCCTCGAGCTCGGCGAACGCCTCCTCGGTCTCCCCGGGATGCCCCACCAGGAACGTCGTGCGCACGAACACATGCTGCGGGAGCTTCTGCACCATCTTCACGACCTCGCGGGCGATCGGGCCGTCGTAGCCCCGGCCCATCGCCTCGAGCACCGTCGTGGCCACGTGCTGCAGCGGCATGTCGACGTAGGGCACCACGCGCGGCACGGTGAACAGTTCGGCGAAGTCCGGCTCCAGCACGGCCGTGGGGTACAGATACAGCAGGCGGATCCACGACAGGCCCTGCAGCGCCGACAGTTCGCGCACCAGATCGATCAGCCGCGACGGCGGTGAAAGGTCGCGTCCCCACGAGGACAGATCCTGCGCGATGAGGTTCAACTCGCGGGCCCCGGCCTCTACCAGCAACCGCGCCTCCTCCACCAGGTGCGCCAGCGGCAGGCTGCGCCTTGGGCCCCGGATCAGGGGAACCGCGCAGTACGCGCAGCGGCGGTCGCAGCCCTCGGCGACCTTCAGGTACGCCGCCGGTCCGCTCAGCGTGGAGGCGCGCGGCAGGGGCGTCTCGGGCAGCCACGATCCGGCACCGGGATCGGCGTGCAAGCCGGTGGCCTTCTCCGCCAGCAGGCGGGGCAGATCCCCCAGGCGCGAGGTGCCCACCAGCAGGTCCGCCTCGGGCAGGCTCTGGGCGAGATCGGCGCTGTAGCGCTGCGGCAGGCAGCCCAGGACGATCAGACGCTGGTGGGGCTGCTTCCGCGCGCCCAGCTCCAGCAGGGTGTCCACGCTCTCCTCACGGGCGTCCTCAATGAAGGCGCAGGTGTTGACCAACAGGAAATCGGCCTTGTCGGGTTCGTCCACGAGCTCGGCGGTGCCGCGCAGCAACGACACCAGCCATTCGGTGTCCACGCGGTTCTTGGCGCATCCCAGCGTCACGAAAAAGAGTTTATTCATGGGTCTCCCGCAGGGTGGAAAGGGACAGGACCAGGCGGACGGCGAGCTCCCGCTCGTCCCGCAGGGTGAGGGTTCCGCGCTCCCGCCGAAGGCTCGAGCAGGCGCGCAGGAACCCGGCGAACAAGGGGAACGGGCGGCCGGGAACGGGCCGGGCTCCGGGCACATGCAGCGTGGCGTCGTCGGGTCCTGTCGACGTGAACCACGGGTGCCGGGTAAACGACACGTCGGACACACCATCCCAGCCGGGCACCCCGATGCGGTCTCCGAGCTCGCGGACGACGATCTCCGGAGCAACCTGTGGGTTGCCGAGCAGGGCGTCGAGATCCCCCCTCGGGATCGGTCGTGCCGTGGTGAACGGGGGAATCCCGCAAGGCTCGGGGGCGTCGCGAGGTTCGTCTACGGGGGGGCGCGCCACACCGAAGGACACCGTCAGCGGTACGTTGATCGCCGGCAGCACCGGCGGTGGCGCCCACGTCGAAGCATTCCAGGTTCCCCGATCCAGAAGGGTCATCGTGATCTCACTCCCGCCCAAGCCGTGGGAAGCCGTTCCCACGAGGCATGGGAAAGCATTCCCATGGGAACCATATATCCCAACTGGCGTTTTCCGGCAACCCATTGTACAAAGGCGTTCGAAGGAGTCCATCGCATGTACAGGTTTGCAAGCATCGTCCTGGCCGCCGGAAAATCCACCCGCATGAAGAGCCCCCGCTCCAAGCTGCTCTACGAGGTCGGCGGGATTCCCATCGTCGCCCGCGTCGCCCGCGTGCTGCGGGAACTGGAGATCGAGGCGAACATGTTCGTGGTGAGCTACCAGAAGGACGAGATCATCGAAGCGGCCCGCAGCGTGCTGCCCCTGGCAGAGGCCGTTGACCAGGGCGAGCCCCTCGGGACCGGGCACGCCGTGCAATGCGCGCTGCCGGGGCTCCCCGATTGGGTCACCGACGTGGTCGTGCTCGCAGGGGACGTGCCGCTTCTGCGCGCGGATTCACTGCGCCGCCTGATGGACATGCACACGCGGGCAGGCGCCCTGGCGTCGTTTTTGACGTTCGTGGCCGCGGATCCGCACGGCTATGGCCGTGTACTGCGCGACGGGGCCGGAGAGGTCGAGTACATCATGGAGCAGACCGAGTGCACCCCCGATCAGATGAAGGTCGCGGAGTGCAACTCCGGTATCTACGTGTTCTGCCGCAAGTGGCTCAATGAGGCGATCCCGCTGCTACGCTCGGACAACAAGAAGGGTGAGTTCTTTCTGACGGATCTGATCATGCTCGCCGTCGACAAGGTGCGTGTGCCCACGATCACGGTGCCCGAGTCCGAGGTGATGGGCGTCAACACGCAGATGGACCTGGCCCGCGCCAAGCATCTGGCCCAGAAGGCGCGCGTGCGTCGTTTCATGGAGGAGGGCGTGTGCTTTGTCCAGCCAGACACGGTAGAGCTGCACGACGACGTTGAGATCGCCGGCGGCGCCGTGATCGAGGGACAGGTGAGCCTGCGCGGGGCGACCGTGATCGAGTCCTGCGCGGTGATCGGCCACGGCAGCGTGCTCGAGAACGCGCGCATCGGCGAAAAGGCGCGAATCCTGCCCTACACGGTCATCGAGGACTCCGTGGTGCGCTCCGCAGCCCGCGTGGGGCCGTACTCGCACCTGCGGCCCGGCAGCGACGTGGGTGAGAACGCCCACGTGGGAAACTTCGTCGAGTTGAAGAAGGCCACCCTGGCCGCGGGAGTGAAGGCCAACCACCTGTCGTACCTCGGCGACGTCACCATCGGCGAGGGCAGCAACATCGGCGCCGGCACGATCACCTGCAACTACGACGGAAAGAACAAGTTCCACACCACGCTGGGTGCGGGCGTCTTCGTGGGCTCGGACTCGCAGTTGATCGCGCCCGTGACCGTGGGCGACGGCGCCTACGTGGGCACCGGCACCACAGTGCTGGGCGATGTGCCCGCAGGCGCCCTGGTGATCAACCCGAAGACCCAGGAGCTGCGTGAGAACTGGACCCCGCCGTACAACCGTGAAAGGAAGCCGGATTAGGCCGGAAGTTTTTTTCGATTTTTCTCTTCCCCTGTTTTTTCAGCTTGACAGTTTCCGCATTTTCTCGTAAATCCCTCGCACCCTGTTTTGACAGGGTTGTGGCGACACGGCACGAACCGTGCCTGTTGGGACGCCTTCGGGCGGGTAGCTCAGTCGGAAGAGCAATTGGTTTACACCCAATAGGTCGCAGGTTCGAACCCTGTCCCGCCCACATGACTTGGGGTGGTAGTTAAGTCGGTTATAACGCTGGCCTGTCACGCCGGAGGCCGCGGGTTCGAGTCCCGTCCACCCCGCTCAGCTTATCAACGAAATTTGAAATTCGCAATACGCTACGAAACCCGAATTAGTACAGCATTGGTACTTCCGCTGCGGGCTCCTGTTCCATCCTGGTGGCCGAAAAGGCTCACCTCTTGTGGGTTTGAATTGCACCCAATTTTTTTCCAATGAATGTCTATGGCTGGGGATTGGCGGGGGCGTCGGGGTCGACCTCGGCCATGATCGCGGCGAAGGGGTCGACGGGCTTCTTGAAGAGGCACCAGGCGGCCGGGAGGAGCAGGGCAGCGCCGAGCAGGTGGAGGACGGCGGCGTGGGTGAGCTTGGGTGCGATGGCGGTCTTGGAGAAGGTGATGAACACCAGGTCCAGCGAGACCAGCGCGAGGCCCACGGCGATGCCCAGGACCAGCGGCACCAGGGCCGGCAGCCGTCTGCGGTGCAGAAGCGCCCAGAAAATGAACAGGCCGGCGATGCCGAACCCGGCGAAGGAGACCTTCCGCACGATGGGGCCCCAGCGGTCGATGGCCCGGAAGTTTTTGATTTCATCCTGCAGCCGCACCACGTCGGGGGCGTCGTCGAAGTACATCTTCCGGGCACGCTCGAGGCGGGACTCCAGGGACGCCAGGTGCTCGGCGTACCGGATCTTGTTGCAGGCGCGCCGCTCACCCTCGATGCCCTCGCAGCCGTTGACGCACTTGATGCAGATCGTGATGTCGGAGAGTCCCCAGCCCTCCCAGTACTCCAGTTGGGCGCTCCCCTCGCTGAGCCGGGAGAACCGGTAGCGCCACTCCCGAGAGAAGGTTCCGACCAGGAGGAGGACCAGGGAGAGGATCGACAGGATCAGTGCGGTGATTCGGATTTTCGGCATTTGGCACCCGTTTTCGACTGGCGCGGGCCCGGTTCGTCGGGAAAAGGCCCGTGCAAATGAAATAACCGGCTGATGGGGCAAAGTAAAGGACCAAGCATCGGGTGGGCGGGGTTTCTCAGCTTGACAGAAAACGAATGCGGATTTACGGTTCCCGAATTGCGTACCGGACCAAGATTTTACTGAAACGGTGCCGGTTCAAGTGCAAAGGAGCACGTCATGAAAAAGTTTCTTATCGCGTCTTTGATGATCCTGTCGTGGATGCCGGGGCAGGCCGCGGCCCAGAATCCCTATGATTTCAATCTTCTTCCCTTCAAGATGAGCGCGGATCCGAACGGCCTGATCACCTCCGAGGGCGCCCGCAAGATGGAGCACCTGCAGTGGTTTGTCGGCGGCATGATCGGCTACGCCTACGATCCGATGACCGTCGCCCTCAACGGCGACAAGATCGGCTCCATCGTGGAGCACCAAGTGGCCATGGACCTGTCCTTCGGCATCGGCATCTGGAAGTACTTCCAGCTGGGCGCCAACATGCAGGCGATCCTCTGGCAGAGCGGTGACAACGCGGCCGACCTGGGCTACCCCGGTTCGGGCGATCTCAAGGCGCAGGCCATCTCGGACTTCCGCCTGATCCCGAAGGTCGTGTTCCTGCAGAGCAAGGGGCCCGGCCTGGGACTGGCGTTGGTGCCGATCCTGCAGTTCCCGACGGCCACGGGCAACGCGGCCGCCGGTGAGGCGGGCTTCATGTTCGACCCGCGCCTGATCGTCGACTACCGCCTCGGCGGCGGCGCGGTGATCATCGGCCAGGTCGGCTACCGCATGCGCAAGCCCGTCGAGGTGGACAACATGCTGCTCGACGACGAGATCACCTACTCCATCGGCGCCGAGGTGCCCCTCATGAAGCACTTGTCCGTGGTCGGCGAGATCTACGGCAGCGTCGGCCTCGACGACGCCAAGGCTGACGAGGACGCCTCCATCGACGCCGAGGAGATGCCCGCCGAGGCCCTGCTGGCCGCGCGCTGGCGCTCCTGCACCGGGCTGATCTTCACCGGCGGCCTGGGCGCGGGTCTGTCTTCGGGCGGCCAGGCCTCTAAGTTCCGTGCGTTCTTCTCCGTGGGCTACAGCCCGAAGGTGAAGGCCACCCCCGAGGTCAAGGACGCCGACGGTGACGGCATCCCCGATGACGCCGACGCCTGTGTCAACGAGGCCGAGGATCTCAACAACTTCGAGGACAAGGACGGCTGCCCCGACGCCACCAAGGACACCGACAAGGACGGCATCTTCGACATCGCCGACAAGTGCGTCAACGAGGCCGAGGACAAGAACAACTTCGAGGACGAGGACGGCTGTCCCGACGGCGCGCGCGACACCGACAAGGACGGCGTGCCCGATGCGACCGACAAGTGCATCAACGAGCCCGAGGACAAGAACAACTTCGAGGACGAGGACGGCTGCCCGGACGCCGCGCGTGACACCGACAAGGACGGGATCCCCGACGCGACCGACAAGTGCGTCAACGAACCCGAGGACAAGGACACCTTCGCCGATGAGGACGGCTGCCCCGACGCCGACAACGACGAGGACGGCTTCTGCGACGACAACGCCGACATCCAGAAGGACCTCGCCAAGTATGGTGACGTCTGCAAGGGCCTCGACAAGTGCCCCAACGAGAAGGAGACCATCAACGGCGTCGAGGATGACGACGGCTGCCCCGACAAGGGCAAGGTCAAGGCCATCATCACCCGGACCAACATCCAGATCATGGACAAGATCTTCTTCAACACCGGCAAGACCACGATCAAGCGCGAGAGCTTCAAGGTCCTCGACACGGTGGCGTCGATCCTGAAGTCCTATCCGCACATCAAGTTGCTCGAGGTCCAGGGCCACACCGACGACGTGGGCGACGACAACGACAACCTGAAGTTGTCCGACGGCCGCGCCGCCGAGGTCATGAAGTATCTGGTCTCCAAGGGTGTCGAGTCCTCGCGCCTGACCTCCAGGGGCTTTGGCGAGACCATGCCGATGACCGACTGCTCCGGACTCAAGCGCCGCGAGCAGAAGGAGTGCCGCGGCAACAACCGGCGCGTCGAGTTCAAGATCGCCAACGCCCCGGCGTCCATGCCGGTCCCGCCGTCCGATCCGGCCCCGGCTCCCGCGCCGTCACCGGCCCCGGCTCCGGTCCCCTACACGAAATAGTCTGACCCGCGACCGCCTACCAGGCGACCACGCGCACCTCATCGAGCAGCCAGTACCAATCCCATGAACTGACATAACGGAAGCGGATCACCGCCGAAGGACTGCCCGCACAGGCCGCGGTCAAGCTCAGTTCCACCGTGGCGCCGTCGGTGGTGTCGGCCAGGTAGGTGGCCAGGGGGGTCCAGGAGGCGCCGCCGTTGGTGGACAGGGCCACGGAGGCGGAGTCGGTGCCGGAGTAGTCACGGTAGGTATGCAGAAACGACAGGGAGACGTTCGTGTATCCGACGCAGGAGAACGCGGGGGTGATCAGGCTCTCGTCGTGGTCGAGGGTGGCCGAGGGGGCGTCGGAGTCGACCACCGCGAACAGGCCCACGGCGCTCGTCAGGGAGCGGCCCGAGTCGGCCGAGGAGCCCCAGGTGTGGGCCGGATCGCCGCCATTGACGATGGTCCAGCCCGCCGGCGGCCAGGTCTCAAAGCCCTCGGCGATGAGGACCACCGGGCAGTAGGAATTCCCGGCACAGGCGGGGTCGGCGCAGTCGGTGGCGCCGTCGGCGTCGTTGTCAACGCCGTCGGTGCAGCGGGCTTCACCGGACTCCGCACCGCAGGGGGCCTGTCCGGTGCACTCGGAGTCGAAGCAGTCGATGTGACCGTCTCCGTCGTTGTCGAGGCCGTCTCCGCAGGCGGTCTCGGAGTCGCACGCGCCGGCCACGCCGAAGCAGTCGGGATCGGCGCAGTCGGCGACGCCGTCGAAGTCGTTGTCGAAGCCGTCGTCGCAGGACAGCTCGGCGGGATCCTCCCACCGGTACACGGCGAGGATGTAGCGGGTGTCGACCGGTGCGGATGAATAGGCGGCCAGGATCAGGGTGTAGGTGCCCGTGGCGGGCGCCTCGAACAGGAGCTCCTCGACGCCGCCGCCGCCGGCCTGGTCCAGGGCGTCGAGGCAGGCGCCGGCCCCGTCACAGGCGCCCTGCACATACAGTTGACCGTCGAGGCCCCCGCCCTGCGTGAACACCACGGCCTCGCCTGCGGTGAAGTCGATCTCGAACACGGCGTCGTGACCGGCCGGGACATCGCCGGCGTCGCAGGAGGCGTGGGAGAGGTCCATGTCGCGGGTGGCATAGTCGGCGGTGAAGTCCAGACCCGCGGCGGTGAAGGGCACCGGGATGCGGCGCACGTCGTCGCAGCTCTCGCCGGCGCCGTTGGTGGCGACGCAGGCGGGGCTGCCCTCCAGGAGCCCGCAGGCGGGCGTGGCGACGTCACAGGGGGTGTTCTGCCACGAGTTGCACGGGGAGCCGGCCACGCAGGTCTCGACGCCGTCTCCGGCTCCGTTGCACCGGGTCTCGTCGGGGGTGCAGGCGTCCTCGCAGAGCACCATCGTGCAGGTCGGGGTGCCGATCGAGTCCACGCAGACGGGGGTGTCGATGGCACAAGGGGTGCCCTCCCAGACCGTGCAGCCGGCGCCGCCTGTGACGCAGGTCTCGATGGCGTCATCGTCGGCGCCGCAGCGGACGTCGTCGATGGTGCACGCATCGGTGCAGGCCGCCGCGCAGGTCGGGGTCTCACCGTCAAGCACGCAGAACGGGGTCGCCTCGGCGCAGGGCTCGTTCTCCCAGGCCAGGCAGCCGGCCTCCGTCGGTCCGCAGGTCTCGATGCCGGAGCCGCCCGGGTTGCAGCGGACCTGCCCGGCGAAGTCGCAAAGGTCATCGCAGCCCAGGCAACCGGAGGTGTCCAGGTGACAGGAACTGTCACATGCGAGGAGGCCCCCGTCGAAGCCCATGAGCAGGCTGCGGCAGTCGAGGCCTTGCAGATCCGCGCCGTCGCACTCCTCGTCGAGGCCGGGCTCGGCCACGCCGTTGCCGCAGCCGGGGGTGAGGTTGTTGGTCTTCTTCGGGTCGTCGTCACAGGCGACGAGGAGGGTGAGCGTCAACAGGACGGTCAGCATGAAGGGTCGAAACATGGGGAGGCCTCCGGGCGGGTCCGGGCCGCGTTGGACCGGGCGTCCGCCGGAAATCAGCATAGCAGAAAACGGACCGGTTTGGACCGGGAATTGCGGTCGGCGCGAAGGCCTTGGTGTGTGGGATGGGGGTCAGGTCAGGGGTAGGACTGGGAGAATTACTGAGCGAGCACGGTCACGTCGTCGATGAGCCAGTACCAGTCATACGAACCGGTATAATGGAAGCGGATCGCAACGTTAGCCTGGCCGGCCGCCTGGGCGGAGATGTCCAGGTTGGCGACCGCACCGTTGGTCGAACTCGCAGTGTAGGAAACAACAGGGGTCGGATTCCAGGTGGTGCCACCGTCGGTGGAGATGTTGACCACCCCGGTCTGACTTCCATTCTGCAAGTAGTAATGGCGGAAGGACAAGGTGACCGTGGTGTAGCCGGTACAATCGAAGGCAGGGGAGATCAGTTGCTCATCCAGGGTCGGCCCACTTCCGGCAGCATCGGAGTCCACCTTGGCATAAGTGCCCGTGGCCCCGTTGAGGGTACGTGCTGTACCTGTGGCGGAGGTCTGCCAGGTATCGGCAGTGGAACCACCGTCGGCGATGGTCCATCCCGTCAGCGGCCAGGTGTTGAAGTCCTCGAAGAGAACGAGGGCCGGACAGCCGGGATGGCCGTAACAGTCGGTGTCGGCGCAGTCGGTCAGGCCATCGGCGTCGTTGTCGATGGAGTCGGCGCAGAAGACATCGGTGTTCTCGGGACCGCAGGTACTCGCGCTGGCACAGTCGGCGTCGGCGCAGTCGGTCAGGCCATCGGCGTCGTTGTCGATGCCGTCGGCACAGAAGACGTCGGTGTTCTCGGGACCGCAGGTACTCGCGCTGGCACAGTCGGCGTCGGCGCAGTCGATGTCGCCGTCGAGGTCGTCGTCGAGGCCGTCGGTGCAGTTGAGTTCGGAATCAGGGATCAGGTTGATCGTGAAGTTGTAGCCATAGGTGGATGTACTGGAGTAGTTTTCGAGAACCACATAATATGTGCCGTCGGCCGGCGCCGTGAAGACCAAATTGGTCTCAGGTGAGTCAGACGACAGCAGGCAGGTCGGCGTGACGTCGGTGCAGGTGCCCAGAACGCGGATGACCGCGTCAAGGGATGAGTTGGTCTCATCGAGTTTGATCCGCTGTCCGGCGATCAGATCCACCGAGAAGACGGCTTCGGAACCATTGGCCGTGCCGCAGCCGCCGGCAGAATACGTGAAAATGTGGCTGTTGGTGAAGTCGGCCGTCAGGTTGGTGCCGGTCACGTTGAACGGGAAGGTGGTGACCGGGAGGGCGTCGGTGCAGGATTGGCCCGGCTGGCAACGGGAAAAACTGTCGCAGTCGGTGTCGACGCAGTCGATGACGCCGTCGAGATCGTTGTCGATGCCGTCGTCGCAGAGGGACTCGATGGCGCAGGGGCCCACGCCGAAACAGTCGGAATCGGCGCAGTCGACGAAGCCGTCGAGGTCGTTGTCTCCTCCGTCGCCGCAGGTCAGTTCGGTCGTGTCCTCATAGTAGAACGCGGCGATCTTGTAGGTCGAAGGGGTGGGGGAGGCCGACCAGGCCTTGACGATCAGGTAATAGAGGCCGTCGGCCGGGGCCTGGAAAAGGATCTCCTCGGTAGCATTGCTCAACACGTCATCAGCCTTGTCGAGGCAGACGCCGGCGGCGTCGCAGGCGCTCTGGATATAGATTGCGCCATCAAAACCACCGCCATGGGTAAAGACGATGGTCTCATCGGTCGCCAGATTCACGGCGAACACGGCATCTTTACCGTTCATTGACCATCCAAACGTGCAGGAGGCGTCAGTGAAGGTCATGTCGGCGGTCGTGAAATCGGCGTTGAAGTTGGTACCCTCGGTGTAGAAGGGAAGCGTGATGGTGAGGACATCGGTGCAGCTCTCACCGGAGCCGTTGGCGATGCAGGTCGCCACGCCGGCGATGTCCAGGCACTCGGGGGTGGCCACGTCGCAGGTGGTGTTGGACCACACGGTGCAGCCGGCGGCGCCGTTGATGCAGGTCTCGATGCCGTCGGCGGCGAGGTTGCACTGTACGGCGTCGAGGGTGCACTCATCGGTGCAGGTGGAGACGCAGGTGGGGACGCCGGCCTGCAGTTCGCAGGCGGGGGTGGGCAGTGGGCAGCCGCCGTTGAGCCATTCGGTGCAGCCGGAGGCGCCGACCACGCAGGCCTCGATGCCGTCGTCGGTGTCGTTGCAGCGCTCGTCGTCGAGGGTGCAGGCGTCGGTGCAGGAGGCGCACTGGGCCTCGCCGCCGATGACCTGGCAGGTCTCGGAGGTCAGCGTGCAGTCGGTGTCGGTCCACTCGGTGCAGCCGGTCTCGGCGTTGGCTTCGCACACTCGCAGGGTGTCGACGCTGCAGACGCGGTTGTCGAGCTCGCAGGCGTCGGTGCAGCCGGTGGTGCAGCCGATGGTGTCCAGGGCGCAGCCGGTGGTGCAGGCCAGGGTGCCGCCCGTGAAGCCGCCTTCGACGTCGGTGCAGGTCAGTCCGCCGAGGTCGGTGCCGTCGCAGGTCTCGCCGGTCTCGAGGATGTCGTTGCCGCAGACGGCGTTATTTGTGTTGTTGTTGTTGTTGCTCTTCTTGCCGCCGTCATCACAGCCGGTGGAAATAAGGGAAACGACAAAGGTTAATGACAAAATAAATAACAGGGATGTGCGTTTCATATCAGCTCCTTTTAGTTGAAAGAAAAAACGCGGTCAGACACAGGCGGATACATAGCAGAAACGGGGGAAAAGTCCACCCCCAACTTATATGGGTCAGGAATCCTCGGTGGGAGGCCGTTTTTGGAAGCGCAGGATGCCGGTAACCAGGACTTCGGCCCGGAACACGCGCACCACGGCGGCGGTCAGGAGCCCTGCAGCGAGGAAACTGTAAAGGATGCCCCAGATCACGAAGCCGGAATTTTCCAGCGCCAGTTGGCGCATGGCCATCATTGGATGGGAAAATGGAATAATAAATAATAATATTTGCAACGATAACGGGACTGTATCGAAATCTTTTAACATTACAATCATCATGGGGAACATGGCCAGAACTAAAATGGCATAGGTGAGCATCTGGGCGGACTTGTAGTCCCGGGCCAGCACGCCCAGCAGCAGGGCAAACGCCAGCCCGAACAGCAGCGAGGCGAACAGGGAGACAATAACCAAAATATAATCACCGATGCCCAGGTCCAGGCCGAGCACGGCCAGGCTCTCGGCGGGGGCCTCGAAGTTCTGGATGTAGAAGCGGAACCCGATCGCGAAGATCCCGGCCATCAGGATGCCCACGATGGCGCTGCCCAGGAGCTTGCCCATGACGAGGGTGCGGCGGCTCACCGGCAGGGTCAGCAGCGTCTCGAGGGTCTTGTTCTCCTTCTCCAGACCCATGGAGGAGACGACCACGGCGCCGCCGAGCATGAGGATGATCATCATGATGATCGGGACGGTGATCGACTGCGCGGCGAGGATCTGGGAGATCTTGGCCGGCGAGAGCATCGGGATCAGTTTCTCCTTGAAGAAGGTGTTCTCGATGCGCTGGATCGGATCCACGATCACGTCGGCCGCGGCGATGTCTGCGCCGCCGATGCGGGCTGTGACGAGCTCGCGGGAGACCGCGCGGCTGACCGACAGGAAGTGCCGCTCCATCACGGCCGAGGAGATGGTGTCCAGCGCGCCGGCGCCCCGCATGATCCAGGTGACGCCGAGCTTCCCCTGGTGCCCCGAGCGCAGCCGGGCGTCGAAGCCCGCCGGAATCTCGATGAGCGCCGCGCCGCGGGAGTTGGCCCGCAGGGTCTTGAGGCCGGCGCGGTCGTCGGTGCCCAGGTAGATGACCTCGCAGCTCTCCGAGAGCGTCACGACGACCACGGCGGCCAGCTTCGAACCGGGGGTGTCGAGGTTGAGCACGGCGATGACCGGCTTCTTGGTGGTCTCCCCCTTGGTCATGCTCACCAGGCCACCCATGGACGCGAAGATCGCGGTGACTGCGATGATGGTGCCGATGGTCGTCAGCGTGAGCATCTCCCGCACTTCCTTGAGCACGATGTTCCACAGCATGGCGGCTACTTCTCCTCCTGCGGGCGCTTCTCGCGGACCAGATGCAGGAAGACCTCTTCAATGGTCTTCCTGTCGTATTTGGCGCGCAGCTCTTCGGGGGTGCCGCACTCGATGATGGTCCCGGCGAACAAAAAGGCGATGCGGTGGCAGAGGTTCTCGACCTCGAGCAGGTTGTGGGAGGACAGCAGCACGGAGCCGTGGTCCGCGGCGTTGCGGATGCGCTCCCGGACGGTGATCGCCGAGATGACGTCCAGTCCGGAGGTGGGCTCGTCGAGGATGGCCAGCTGCGGCCGGACCATCAGCGCACGGGCGATGACCAGCTTGCGGGTCATGCCCTTGGAATAGGTGGAGACGCGCGACGAGAGCCGCTCGCCCAGGCCGGTCATCTCCGCGCCGCGGGCCGCGATGGCGGTGGCCGGCTCCCGGTCCTCGAAGAAGCGGGCGATAAACGCGAGGTACTGGTGTCCGGTGAGGTTCTTGTACACGCCGGCGTCTTCGGGCAGGTAGGAGATGTACGGCCGGAAACCGTCGGGATCGATGGCGGTGTCCTTGCCATCGAAGCGGATCGTGCCCGAGGAGGGGCGCAGCAGCGCAGCGATCATACGCAGCGTCGTGGTCTTGCCCGCGCCGTTGGGACCGACCAGGCCGAAGATCTCGTTGGGGCGGATCTCAAAGGAAACGCCGCGCACGGCATGGGTCTTGTGGAAGATCTTGTGGATGTCGTCGACGAGGAGGAGGCTCACGAAATGGACTCCGGGGCCGGTCGGGACCGGCGTATGAGGATCAGAAGCACGGCCAGCGCGGGGCCGGACAGGGCCAGCAGCAGCAGCGACGTGGAGACCGGCGGGATCTCGGACGTGACCGGGGGCGGCGGCTTCATGGAGAAGGGTTGCAGTTCGGGGGCCTTCATCCAGGCGGCCCCCAGGGAGACGGCCAGGACGAACGCGTTGTACAGGGCATGGAACAGCACCGCGGGCAGCAGGGACGAAAAATGCTCGGCCAGCAGCGCGAGCACGGCCGCGACCGTGAAGAGCAGGAAGAATCCGGCCAGCTTCAGGTGGATCGCGGCGAACAGCGCGGACGTGAACAGCGCCGCTGGCAAAAAGGCCCAGCGACGCAGGCGCAGGCTGCGCAGGACCACGCCGCGGAAGAACAGTTCCTCGCAGATTGGCGCGGCCACGACGGCCAGGCCGATCACGAGCAGCCAGGCCAGCGGAGTCTCGAGGGTGGCCTCGGTGAGGCTCTGCAGGGTGGGGTCAGGCTGCTGCAACCTCGGGAAGGCGTGCATGACCAGCATGTCCAGGTTGGATCCGAACACGACCACCACCGGCACCAGCAGCAGCAGCAGCGGCCACAGCAGGCCACGCGCAGGGGGCACCGTCAGGGACAGCCAGGACCGTGGCAGCGCACGCACGGTGATCCAGAACCAGGCGGCAAAACCCCACAGCAGGGTGGAGACCACGCCGCCGGCGAGCATCAGCAGGGTCGGTGGAAGGAAGGGGAAGATCCTGCCCAGCACCAAAACCAGCACCATGAAGAGCGTCTGGATCATCATGAAGATGACGGTGAACAGGAGCAGCGCGCCGGCTCCCGGCGGACGCGGCGCGGAGAAGTCCTCCGGCGGGGGCGTCATATAACTGGTTTTCTCGGGCTCGGGGAGGCTCATGGGCGGATCACGGAGCGGGTTTCCGTCTGGAACAGGCTGCGATGGCCTCTTTCAGTTGGGTCTTGTAGCAGGCAGAGCTCTGGGTCTTTCCGGAGCTCAGGTTGAAGGATTTCTTGGCCGCCTCGGACTTGAGGAAGTCGACGTGGCCGCGGTGGCCGTTCTGGGAGAACCAGGTCGCGGCCGCGATCCGGTTGCGACAGGAGGTGGACCAGCGCAACTGGGCGGTCCAGAACGACTCCTCGAGGATGCCCTCGCTGACGCCGCGGAACTTCAGGAACTGGTAGAGTTCATAGCGGTCGTCGGCGTCGAACTTCTCGTCGTTGAGCGTGGTAAGCAGGAACTTCACGTCCTCGGCCTTGTCCTGCCCGAAATTTTCCTTGATCAAAGTCAGCGTGTTCTGGCGGATCCAGTGGCTGCCCTGGATCAGGTTGCGGTTGATGTAGGTCGGCACCGCCTTGTGCTTTTTCAGCGACGGATCCAGCAGCAGTGCCTTGCTCATGACGTCGATGGACTTGCGGAAGTCCTTCACCCTGGCATAGGAAAGCGCGTGCAGGAACTGCAGCTCGCCGTCCTGCGGGAACCACTCGATCCAGCGGCGCAACTGGATGAACTTCTCCTCGAGGGCCCGCGTGTCGGAAAGGGCGATCATCTCGTCGGAGAAGGTCTTCTTGCCTTCGGTGACGATGACCTTGCGAATCTGCTTCAGTTCACCGACGGCGATCTCGTCTCCAGGGTTGGCCGTGAGCGCGTTCTCGGCCGTCTTCAGGGCCTCCTCGAGTTTTTTCGACTCGAGCAGGATCATCGCGGCCGACTTGGACCCGCCGTTCTTGGCGTCGGGGGCCGAAGCGTCGACTTTGGAGGGTGGCTCGGTCCCATCGTCCGGGCTCACGGACACGGTCTTCTGTGAATCGGCCGAGGTCAGGGAGGTCGCGACGAAGTACAGGATGCCGGCCAGGGCGAAGACCGCGAGCAGCCCGATGACGACCTTGCCGGCCCGGCTGGTGAAGAAGTCGTCCATGCGGGCCCGGATGGGCACGCTCATGGTGTTGCGGTAGTGGTCCATCTCGAGAAGCTTGCCCAGGACCGAGCGCATCTCGAAAGCGTCCTGGGGACGGTCGTCGGGCTTCTTGCTCATGGTTCTAAGGATCAGCGCCTCGAGGGGGGCCGGGATGTCGGGGACATACGAGCGGACGCGCGGAGGCGGCTCGTGGATGTGCTTGCCCAGCAGGTCGATGGGGGAGCTGGCCTCGAAGGGCAGGCGCTGGGTCAGCATCTGGAACAGGATCACGCCCATGGCGTAGAGGTCGGCTTTGTGGGTGACGATCCTGCCCTGGGCCTGCTCGGGAGAAATGTACGATGGGGTGCCGAAGATCATGCCGGCCTGGGTGACCTGCACCCCGCCCTCGCTCTCGGCGAGCTTGGCGATGCCGAAGTCGAGGATCTTGAGGTGCTCCTCGCCGCCGGCGTCGATCTGGAACATGATGTTGTCGGGCTTGAGGTCGCGATGCACGACGCCGGCCTTGTGGGCCTCCTCGAGGGCGGAGAGCATCTGGATGCCCATGCGGCAGACGCGACGCCAGTTCATGGGGCCTTCGTACATGACGTGCGAAAGGGAGCTGCCCTCGACGAACTCCATGACGAGATAGAACGTGGAGTCGGCGGCGCGTCCGAAGTCGAGGACCTGGATGATGTTGGGATGCGACAGGCGGGCGGCGCTCTCGGCTTCGCGGCGGAAGCGCTCGACGATCTCCGGGCGCAGACCCATGGTCGGATGGAGGATCTTCAGGGCCACGTCCTTGCGCATCATGATGTGGGTGGCCTTGTAGACCTGCCCCATGCCGCCCTCGCCGAGCAGGGATCCGACCTTGTACTTACCCTCGAACAGCACGCCCGACAAGGGACCCTCCACGGACATGGTGTTCGAAAATTTCTTGTGCAGGACCGAGGTGGCGACCTCGTTGGAGTCCTGATTCTGGTCGCCGTCGGAGGAAGGTGAGAGTTCTCGCGTGGGCCGATCCCGGTTTTCGGATGGCTCCGCTGCCGGGAACATCGAGCCGGAATCCAGGGTCGGAATCCGGGGAGATGAGGGTCCCCGATCGGAGGGGACGCTGACTGGCGGCGGTGTCACGGGCATGCCCAGGTGGGTGTGGGCATCCACGTCGACGGGGTCGTTTTCGGGGCCGGGAAGCGCGATGCGGTGCATCTGGGGAACCGGCGTGGTGATCTCGATGGGCGTGGCGTCCCCCGATACTTCCGGAAAGGGCCCGGAGATGGGACGACCGGATTCCTGCCGGCCGGATTCCTGCCGTCCCGACTCTTGAACTTCCGGCTCTCCGGAGACGGGAGCGCCGAGATGGTTCAGGTCGTTGGAGGAGGAGGGTGGTTGGTTCATTCCACAGGTTCCGTTCAGGTCCAGGGACGATCCACAAGGATGTTTTCAGGCCCGTAAATCGCAGTCACCAGCGTACGGGGCTGGAAATACTTCCGGGCAACCCTTTTTATATCGTCCGGGGTGACGCTTTCAAGTGCTTTCCGGTAATGCAGGAAAGAATTCCAGCCCAGGCCGTAGAGATCGCCGAAGAAAACGGCCGCCGCGATGGCCGAGCGCCGCTGCATGCCGAGATCGTGCGTCCCCAGCATGAAATTCTTTGTACGTTCGACCTCTTCCTCGGGTGGCGCGTCGCTCCGCAGGCGGGCGAAGTGCTCCAGGAGGCCGTACAGCGCGCGCTGGCTCTGTTCCGGGCGTGTGACCATGTAGGCGACGAAATATCCCGGCGCCAGACCCTCCAGCGAGAAGCAACTGACCTGGTAGGCCAGCCCCTGGCGGTCGCGCAGGTCCATGAACAGGCGTCCGGACTGGCCGTCGAGCAGGCGAGCGGCCACCTCGAGGGCGAACCGATCCGGATGATGGAGGTCCACGCCCGGGAAGCCGGTCACGATGTGATTCTGGGTGATCTTCTTGCGGACATAGGCTGCGCTGCGGGCCGGGAGGGCCGGGGCGGTCAGGTCCGGTGACGGTGACTTGGCCCGTTTGCCCAGGCCTGCGAGCTCGGCGGAGACCTGGTCGAACACCGACTGGGGATCGACGTCTCCGACCACGACGAAGGTGGCTTCGGCGGGGAGATAGTTCTGCTCCCAGTGATCGCGGATTCGTTCGCGGTTCAGCCGGGCCAGCGACTTCAGTTCGCCGGTGATGTTGAGCGCGCAGCAATGGTCATCGCCATAGCGGGCCATCTCGAACAGGTGCATGACCTGCACCGCGTGGGAATCGGCCTCTGCGCGGACGGCTTCACGGGCCAGCTCGCGCTCCTTGCGCACCTCGCGTTCGAAGAACGCCGGGGAGCGCAGGCTGCGGCACAACAGCGACAGCCCCATTTCGCGACCCTCCGAGAGGGTGTCCAGCCGGATCCCGAGGCTGTTTCTTCCGGAGAAGGACTGCAGCACGCCGCCCTTGCTCTCGATCAGTTGGGAGATGGCGTCTCCGGGCAGCGCGTCGGCGCCGCGCGTGAGCAGTCCTGCCGTCAGCGGGCTGATTCCGGAGATCTCGGCGGTCTCCCGGAGGAGTCCACCGATGAATCCCACCCGGGCCGAGACGTAGGGCAGACGCGCATCGGGCATCACCAGCAGCCTGGGACCGCGGGGAATGCGGTACTCGAAGATGGGCTTCTCATCGGTGCCGGTGGAGGCGATCAGGGTGCCGGCGCTCTTCTCGGGCTTGAACAGGCGGGCATAAGCCTTCCGAAGATGGCTCTCGTCGGCCTCAAAGTCCTCGGGCAGCAGCAGCACGGCCGTCATGGGCCGGGTGTTCAGGGTTGCGGCGGCGGCCTCAAGATCGGCCAGGGTGCGTTCGGCCAGCGCGGCGTCGTAGCGTGCGCCGGCTCCGTGGTCTCCGGTGGCGCCCTGGAAGAAGCCCAGCAGACGGGCCATTCCCTGTACCGTCTGCATGGAGGACACCTGCTCGGCTGCGATCGTGGCGCGCGCCTTCTCGAGCTCGGAGGGCATCACGCGGGTCAGGCCGCGCAACTGGTTTGAAATCGCCTCGAACAAACGCTCGGTGTTCTCCGGTGAGAAGATCGAAGAGATCATGAACAGCCCCGGACCTCGTGGCGTGAACGCCGTGGCGTACGCCTCGAGCACGAGGTTGTCGCGGTGCTTGAGCGCGACGGCCAGCCGGGAACTCTCGCCGTCACCGAGCAGGGTCGAGAGAAGATCGTATGTTGGCGTGGTATCAAAATTATAGTCAGGTAATGGCAGACTGCAAAATAAATAAGCCTCGGAGGTGGGTCCCCGCAGGATCTCGAGTTTTCCGCGGGCCGGCAGCGGGGCAATCGGCGGCGCCTCGGCCTTGGTTTTGGCCCGGCGCGGGATCAGGGACTTCAGGGTGGCGTGGACCGTCTCCGGGTCGATGTCTCCGACAACGAAGAAGGTGATGTTGCCGGGAGTGTACCAGCGGGCGTGGAACGCCTGCAGATCGCTGCGGGTGAAGGCCGCGACGCTCTTGTGGGAGCCCAGGATCGGCCGGCCGTAGCCGCCGGCGGGATAACTGACCTCGAAGATGCGGTCCGAGGCCCGGTGGATGGGGCTGTTTTCGCCATGGCGGATCTCCTCGAGGACGACCTCCTTCTCCCGCTCGAGCTCTTCGGCGTCGAACGTGGGGTGAAACAGGGCCTCGGAGATCGCTTTCAGGAACGTCTGCCAGGCACGGGCAGGCCCGGCCG